>Ga0315899_10002744_pt1 | contig 19343 bp, 18 predicted proteins | sample LakEriMetagenome_2_FD_203518 | JGI IMG/M metagenome (GOLD analysis project Ga0315899, IMG submission 203518) | Freshwater fungal communities from buoy surface, Lake Erie, Ohio, United States - Buoy 4 MA112 | ecosystem: Environmental > Aquatic > Freshwater > Lake | place: USA: Lake Erie, Ohio... | reverse complement strand
GAGACCAACATGATTCAAACTCGCAGACTCAACGGTGAGCAAAAGATCGGACACTTTAGGATGCAAATTGACGCAAGAATCGCACGTCACTGCGATACAAATCTCGGATGTCGGTAATTCCAAATCTGCGCATACAAAGTCGTTCTACGCCGAGCCCGAATGCGAAACCGGACCATTGTTCGGGATCGATACCTACGGCAGCAAAGACATTTGGGTCGATCATTCCCGCTCCGCCGAATTCAATCCACTGCCCGTTCCACCAATAGTCCACTTCGACGCTCGGTTCGGTGAATGGGAAGAACGATGGGCGGAAGCGAACGTTGACATCTCCGCCGAGATAGCTGGTGGCGAATAATCGCAAAACGCTTTTTAGCTGAGCCATCGTTACATTCTTGTCGACCCAAAGACCTTCCATCTGATGGAACATTGGGAAGTGGGTGGCGTCTGGTGCATCCGGGCGGTAGACGCGACCGAGCGAGATGATTCTTAGGGGCAACGGAGTGGACTCCATTACGCGAATCTGGACGGTCGAAGTCTGGCTTCTCAACAGTCTTGCTGCGATATCACCGCCACTGGAATTTCCGGATGATTGTGTATCAGTGGAAGCCTTTGGAAGATTTGTTTTCGCTGTAGCGAGATAGAAGTTATCGAGTGGGTCGCGAGCTGGATGGTCTTCAGGGATATTCAATGCGACGAAGTTGTGCCATTCGTCTTCGATTTCAGGGCCTTCGGTGACATTGAATCCAAGTCGCCCCATAATCTCTTTGAGATGCTCGAGCGTCTGGGTGATAGGATGTAGAACACCGATCCGGGGGCGTAAGCCGGGGAGAGTTGGATCGACCAAAGGGCCGGTTGAGGATATTGGTTTTCCAGAAGAAGCTTTGGAGACCTTTTCGGTGGCCTCAGTGAGAAGTTGCTCGATGGTTTCTCGAGCCTGATTGAAACGTTTCCCAGCGGCGGGCTTGTGTTCAGGCGGAACTGCACCGAGAAGCTTTTGAAGAGACTTCAGGGCGCCGTTTTTTGCGCCGGTGAACTGGATTCTGAATGCCTCGAGGGCATCAAGAGAGTCGACACTTTGAAGGCTTGCTTGCGCATCGGCGAGCAAGCCATCGACTGCAGAATCAAACGAATCGATCGCCATACGATAGCCAGTCAGTTTACGCTGCTTGTTTTGCCAAGGCGGCCTTGACTGTGTTTGCTACGACTTCGAAGCCTGTTGGATCGTTGATCGCCATCTCGGAGAGTTGCTTGCGATCGAGTTCGATATTAGCGAGGACCAAGCCGGCGATGAACTGGCTGTATCGCAGACCGTGAAGTCTTGCGGCGGCGTTCAAGCGGGTAATCCAGAGGCGGCGGAAGTCGCGTCGACGGCGACGGCGGTCACGGTAAGCAAACCGTCCTGCGCGGACCAAGTTTTCCTTTGCAGTTCGGTATAGACGGCGACGACCGCCCACATACCCTTCTGCTCGTTGGAACAAACGTCGCTTCGCCTGACGGCGAGCTGAACCTTTTCTCGTTCTCATCGTTCTCTCTACAAGTCTACAAAACGCATTTCAGGTCATCGCGGGGTGGGAACCTTGAAGGTTCACCGTCGTTAACAAAGGCCCGTACGCGAGCCCGCGATCGTTGTTACCCAGATGCTTGGAACTAAAAATGGGCCTAGATGTTTCCTAGTAGCTATTTCCACGCAATGCATCAACGATTGCACGCGTGAGATTTGGCTCGAGGACACGCGTGCCGCGCAATTGGCGAATCTTCTTTGCAGGCTTGGCGATTGCCAAGTGGCTAGTTCCGCACTTGCGGTGCTTTACTTTGCCGGTCGCTGTCAAACGGAATCGCTTTTTCGTGGACTTGTGCGTCTTTTGCTTGGTCATATTCGAATCCTTCAGGGACAATACCGTGCTATGGTCGCCCCCATCTTGGGACGATGGGATGGAAAAAGTCCAACCCAAGGGGCCGAAAGTTTATCCTGAACCGAGAAGATTTCCAAGGGTAAAAGTAATAAAACTCCACCTAGGCACTCGGGAGTTCCGGAGTTACCCCAGGATCTCTTCAGGCCGCGTTTTGCAGTTCTGAGTCCTTCGCCCCATTTTCAGGGGAGTGTTTGGAATCAAATCGGCGTCGAACTTTGTGCCGAAAAATCATGAAAAACTTGGCAATCGGATGGTACTTCGACCCGCGTGGATCAAACACGCTACCGAGCGGACCGGCTAGGATGGCCGGCAGGAGCACCAATTCAGCGATGACGCCGGCGATCAAAATCGTAAGCATCAACCAGCCAAATCGCTGCGTCGGAGTAAATGTGCTGAAGGCGAACACGCTCAGGCCAAGGCCGGAGATGCACGCCGCTTGCAGGGTAGGGGTCCCGCACTGCTTGTAGGAGGCGATGATTGCTGCTCGCCGATCCTTCATTTGCTCGACATTGCCTCGGAACCATGACAGGAAGTGGATCGTATCATCGACAGCAACACCCAGGGCGATACTTGCGGTCATCATCGAGCCGATGTCGATGGCGATACCAAGCCATCCCATCAATCCAAAAATGAATACCACTGGAACGATGTTCGGGATCATCGCTACTAAACCAGCTCTGAGGCTTCGAGAAACGAAGATCATCAAGGGGGTGATGGTGACGAAGGACCAGAGGGTGCTTTCCATCAAGCTTTGAAGCAAAGCTCGTTGGGCTTTATAAACGATTGGAACAACCCCGGTATAAATCGAGGATACCCAATGTTTCGGCTGAAGCGGATCTGGGGCTTCGAGATCGATGATCTTGCTCAAAGCCATCTGGAGTGTTCGGACTTCGTTGTTGCTAAAAGCACCGGCGAGCACGATTGCGTCGTAGTCTTCGAGCTCTTGCAATTGGACCAAAGGCATCGATTTCGAATCGATACTTGCCCGGGCGACTTTAAACCTAGCATTCTTCAGAAGGTTGGCGATTTCATCCGCTCGGACTTTGGCCGCAGAAACAGCTTCACCCGTGGATGAATCGACCATTTGTGGATCCCATAGGATTACTTTCTTGCCGACGAACTTCGTGTCGTTATTCCAAGCCGCGATACGACGCAGGATCTGAACGCGGTCTCCTTGGGCTTGAAGGATTGGTTGGACGACATCTCGAAGAGTGTGTACGAAATCCCCGTAGTCGACTCCTTGGAAGGCGGCGACTCGCAAGCTGATTCGCCAGAGTTCATTGCCTGTTTCTGAATCGATGCGAAGGAAGCCCGATTTGATGAAATCTTCCCGCTTCGACTCCAAGGTCGAATTATAAACGCTTCGCTCAATCATCTTCTTTGTGCTTGAGCCGTTAGTCGGCAACGAAGGAGCAAAAGTTGCGGCGGAAAGGCTTTGACCTACCCAGCCGAGTCCCTCATCCCCGAACTTTGCTTTGATGGCTTCTTGGACTCGGTTCGCTGTTTCCATGCGTTCGAGGAACGTTAGTTTGCCGATGTCTTCTGCGCTCGGTTCTTCAGATTCTGGAGTGCCGGCAGGAAGGCTTGTGGCTAAGCTCGATTGGTCGAATTCTAAGACGATTTCCATCGGAACAAGTTTTCCGAGGTTTTGTTCCAACCAGCGGTAGTCTTGCAGGATCCGAGCGCGGGAGTCGAAGAGTTCTAGCAGATCGATACTCGTGCGAATTCGGGCCAATCCAAATCCGATTGCACCACAGAATAGCAAGCTGGTGACCAAAACCTGTACGTGATTGCGTACGATAAAACCTGAGAAAGCACCCCAGAACCGTTCACTGAAGGAATCGACGGCGGCGTTCGTGGCGTGGTTCGCTGTGGCGTTCTGAGCTCCTTCAGGTAGTACCCACCGTTTTGCATACCCGAGCAAGTGGAGTGTTGCCGGTAGAAGAAGGAACAGCACGACGTTGAGGATCATCACGCCAGAGGCGGAGTAGAGGCCGAATTTGCGAATAGGAACCAGTTCGCTAGCGCATAGAGAAAGCAATCCGAAAGCGGTGGTAAGAGAGCAAAGTACCGCAGGTTTCAAAGCGTGGATCACCGCGCGTTCTGTAGCACCTTTTAGTCCGCCTTCATGAACCGCATCTCGGTAGTAATTGATGAAGTGCACTGCGCCTGAAATAGCTAGTACATACACAAGCGAGGGCATCGACAAAACAATGGCGTCTACCGTTTCCCCGGAAGCCCAGATCATCGCAAGGGCTGCGGCGGCGGATGTGACCGAACAGAGGAAAACGATCCAAGTAAGCAGTAGGCTACGAAGGGACCACCAAGCAAGGAACAGTCCGAGGATGCCGGAGAAGCCTGCGAGTCGAACCAAAGTCCGTTCGCCTTCTTCGTCGATCGAGATGTTATCGACAGGTGGGCCACCCATGTGAAGGGTTGCATCTGGAATGCCAGCGCGTTCAACCAAGCGACGCAGTACCCCAGGTGGTACGTTTGGCCTGAAAATCCGCTTTTGGCCATGCCCAAGCACGGGTTTGAGTTTTCCTGAAGTAACAGGATCCAGGGAGACGATCACGCAGGTCTGACGACCGTCGGGACCAAGGATCACCCCTTTGAGACGCTCCACGGCTTCTTCATGACTCAAAGCATGTTGACCGACGGTCAGTTGCTCAAGGAATGTTCTCCCAGACTGAGCGCCTTTGAAGTATTTGCGAGCTTCCTGGGCGTCAATTTCATCGGGCGTCAGGTCTTTGGCAATCGATGCTGTCGCTGAAGTGGTTGCATTATCGATTTCGTCAGAGGTTCGATTTGCCGTGACGAGTTCGATGAGCTTGGCGATTCGCGGGTCATCCCCCTCCGGCTGTGCCGGGTCTTCTCCAAGTGTGCAACCTTCCCAGCTGATGATTACAAACTGATCCGATGGAAAGTTCTTTCGGAATCGAGTGAGTTCGTCCGTTTCGCGATAAGTCTTCGGCAGCCAATCCTCGACCTTGTTGACGTTGCTCTGTACCGCTTGACCCGCACCGTAGTACGCAAAGGGAACGCAAGCCAAGCTTAGGATCAGGACGAGCCAACCCCAGCGATCGTAAAAGGTTTTGCCGTTTGGAGAGTGATTCTGCACTTCGACGCCTACGTGGATTGCAGGGCAAATCTTCTCTTGGGATCAGCGAGCGGTCGCTCAAGAACCCAAGCAAATTGGAGGACAAGGACTTCGAGTTTACAAAACCCTGGGCAGATTCCATAGTTCGAAAATCCGCAAAGGGGAATATTTTCCCGAAGCTAACTTGGTTGAAACGCTCAGGCAATTTATGCTGCCATTCCCCTCTTCAGGGGTGCGGCGTCTCTCTCCACCGACCCGTTGCATCGACCAGCTTCCTCGATCGCATCTACCAAAAAACGGTTTAAAGACTGCTTGATGGGGAATTCTTACCCCGCTGCAAGCTTGCATAAGCCGCACTTTTAGAAGGCTGTGGCTGTAAAAAATGGTTGGATTTTTTCCCTCACTGCGTAGGGCTTATTGAAATTCAGTCTCAATTAAGATATGATTTGGACACGATTACGACAGTAACCCAACAGCGACCGTGTTGTCGCTTCCCGCCATGAACTACTCATTTGGAATCAATGCGATGGCCCATAACGAGCCAGTGCCAGTCGAGTTTTTGGCCCCTAATTCCGATGCGGTCGTTGTGGAGATGTGCGGCGATGCTCAATATGTGCATCGGCTGGAAGAACTTGGGATTCGATGTGGTTGCAAGCTACGGATGCTAAGTCCCGGTGAGCCTTGCTTGCTTGCAATCGAAGGAAAGAAGATGTGCTTGAGGCTCAGCAAATCGGCTGACATTCTCGTGCAGCCTCTAGGGTCTTGAGCTAACCGACCTCAATCGAGCCATCCACAATTAGCTTGTACGATTAGGAACGCGACGATGCCATCTTCGCTCGATGAGTTGAACGAAGGAGAACGAGCGGTCATTTCCGAAGTTACAGGGTCCGATTCCCTCTCCGCTAGGTTGCTTGAAATGGGGATACTTCCTGGAGAGACCATTGAGATGATCGGCAAAGCTCCATTGGGTGATCCCATCGAGTACATGGTGTTTCATTACAGGATCAGTTTGCGTAAGCACGAAGCCAAGCGTGTTCTCGTCGAGAGGGAGTAAGGGACGACTTCGCTTATGGTTCGTCAATCAATATCGTCGAATTCACCTCCGAAGGGGAATTCATCGTCTGGGGAGGCTCAAGGGGGGGGACCGAGGAATGCGACCGTCGCATTGATTGGAAATCCGAATACGGGGAAGAGCAGTTTATTCAACGCACTGTGCGGAGCCAATGCTCGTGTGGGGAACTATGCAGGTGTAACCGTTGAGCATAAGACGGGGCGACTTCAGATTGGAGATCGGCTGAGTTCCCCTAACAGAGCGCAGTGGCAAGTCGAAGTGGTGGATTTGCCGGGGACCTATTCTCTTGCTGCACGCTCCGCTGATGAAGCGGTATCTGTTGAGGTGCTTGCGGGGGAGATGCCGGGGGTGCCGAAACCCGATGCGGTGATTGTGATCCTCGACTGCACCAATCTTGAACGCAATTTGTATCTCTTGAGCCAAGTGCTTGAGTTGCGAATTCCGGTAATCGCCGCACTGAACATGTGGGATCGCATCGATGCAGAAGGTGTTCGCATTGATCCGTCGAAGCTATCGAAGTCCCTTGGGGTACCGGTGGTCTGTACGAGCGCAGCGAATCGTACCGGTATCGATGAATTGAAAACACAACTGCTTGAAATGCTTGATCGGAAGGATCCTTCTTTTGGTCTGCCCGATCCTGCTTCACTTGCAAGCGGCTGTTTTCCCGAGGTCTTTGGCAAATCGGTCGATGGATTGGTGGACTGGTTCGCTTCTGAGGGAATTGCATTGAGTCGATTTCAAGTAGAGCGATTGTTGATCGACGATCCGCAGGGGCATTCGTTTCGTGTTGTTTCAAAAGATCAAGCGTCGACGGTTCAATCGAAAATTGGCGAGGTGCGCGACGCGTTAAAATCGCAGGGGCTGGCTATCCCACTTTTTGAAACCCGCTGCCGATATGGTTGGATTAAAAGCCGGATTTTGGGAGTCCTTGAAAGAGATTCTCGTCCTCGAGAACATTCGACATCGGACAAGATCGATCGCTGGCTGACCCATCGATGGATTGGATTGCTATTCTTTTTGGTGTTGATGTTTCTGTTGTTCCAATCGATCACCTTGGTCGCTGACTGGCCGATGAAGTTAATTGAGGAGGCCCAAGGCTTTCTTGGAGCTTGGATTGAGAGTTGGGTTCCTCCTGGGCCATTGCGAAGCTTGTTGGTCGAAGGGGTGCTCGCCGGTGTTGGTGGGGTGGTAGTGTTTCTTCCGCAGATAGCGATTTTATTTCTGTTTATTGGGATCTTGGAAGATTGCGGCTACATGTCCCGCGCGGCTTTCATGATGGACAAGTTCATGTCGGTTCTGGGGATGAGTGGCAAATCGTTTTTACCGCTGATGTCCTCCTTTGCTTGTGCGATCCCGGGGATCATGGCAACCCGGACCATTGAGAACCGTAAAGATCGTATGGTGACGATCTTGATCGCACCCTTGATGAGTTGTTCTGCGCGCTGGCCGGTTTACGTATTGATGGTTTCGGCTTTCGTCCCTCCGTTAACGGCTCTCAACGGTTGGCTGTCGCTACGCGGCGCAGTCCTTTTCGGCATGGTCAGCCTTGGAAGTGTTGTGGCGATCCCAGTGGCTTGGTTTCTCAAGCGGTTTCTATTTCCGGGTGAGCCTTCGGCCTTCGTGATGGAGTTGTCGAGTTATAAATGGCCTAGTTGGCGAGTGGTTTTTGCACGGGTTTGGGAGCGTGTTCAGGCGTTTGTACTTCGAGCAGGTACCTTGATCTTTGTTACTTCCGTTTTGGTCTGGGCAGCGGCTTACTTCCCTGCGAACCATGCTCAGCTCGATGCGATGGTATCGCAAATGGAGTCTCTTTCAACCGATCCGCAGGGGCATCAAGCGGAGATTGAAACGCTAGTCGAGCAGATCAACCGTGAGAAGAGTCGGCTTATCGAGCAAAGTTTCTTGGGGCAAGCCGGCAATGCGATTGCACCTCTGGTTCGTCCGTTGGGCTGGGACGGCAAGATCGGTATCGCTGTCTTGGCTTCGTTTCCTGCGCGAGAAGTGATCGTTGCGACACTAGGGACGATCTATGCACTTGGAAGTGGCGTTGATGAGTCGAACGACGGTCTCGCTGATCAGCTTCGAGCGGCTACTTGGCCCGATGGCACCCTCGTGTTTTCCTTGGCCACTGCTCTATCGATCATGGTGTTTTTCGCTCTGTGCGCGCAATGCGCTTCGACGCTGATGACCATTCGCCGTGAAACCAATTCTTGGGTATGGCCGATTGTCTCATTTCTATACATGACGACCTTAGCTTATGTTGGAGCGTGGGTGACGTATCAAGTCGTCTCTGCGTGGTCCTTGTAGTCGTCTGATTTAATGGTCTGATTTAGTTGTCTGATTTTCCATTCTCCATCGTTGAACAATCATCTTGGACACAGCGGTTCACCACCACTCGACACACGCGACGGATTTTCCCGAATTTCGCTTATTGATGCTTGCGCATGCATGTTCAACGATATGCACGCGAACATTGTTTTTCTGGGCGCCGTTCGCGATTGCCAAAGCTTATCCGAACGAGCCGATTTACTTGGGGTATTTAGGGCTGATTCAAGCGATTCCTGCGCTGAGTTTAGCCATTCTCGGCGGTCACTTCGCGGATCGGCTCGATCGACGAAGTTTGCTGAGAAACTCCTATGCGTTGCAATGGCTTTGCGCATTAGGAATGTCTACCTCTGTATTCCTTGAAGGTCCTTCGATGCTGACGGTGTTGTTCGTCAGTATGTTTTTCCTGGGGGTTGCCAGGGGGTTTGCCGACCCGACGATGCCGAGTCTCGAAGCTCAGATAGTTCCCAGACTCGCAGCGATCAGTGCGGCGACTTGGACTACCATCGTCTGGCACGCTTGCGCGGTGATCGCACCTCTTATCGCAGGTACCTTGATCGAGTTCGTAGGCAAGCTTTCCACGTTTGCCACAGCGTTGATCTGCTCGAGTCTTGCTATCGTGATGATCAGCAGGATTGCCCCCAAACCGATTCCAGAGTCATCGAGCCGCGAGCCATTCATCGGGTCGATTACGGCAGGATGGAAATTCGTGATGCGAAGAGAGATCCTCTGGACCGCTATGGCGCTGGATCTTTTCGCTGTCCTGTTCGGTGGCGCAATTGCAATGCTACCACTATACGCGGAACATATTTTGAAGACTGGTCCGGTCGGATTGGGGCTGCTCAATGCCGCTCCGATGCTTGGGGCTTTGCTCAGCGCAGTGGCATGTATCCGTATTCCCCCGCGAGCTCATGCGGGAAAGATACTTCTAGCGTGTATCTTTGGGTTTGGGTTATGCATGATTACCTTCTCTCTATCACGCAGTTTAGCTCTATCGATCTTGGCGCTCCTTCTGAGTGGTATTCTCGATGGCATCAGTGTGGTGATACGCAAGACAATTCTGCGTTTGTACTCACCCGACCATATGCGAGGTCGCGTTGCGGCGGTGAACTCCGTCTTTATCGGTGCGTCGAATGAACTCGGTGAACTTGAAAGCGGTCTGGCTGCGCACTACTTGGGGCTTGTTCCCAGCGTCTTCATCGGTGGGTTGGTAACCCTTGGGGTAGTTGCAAGTGTGGCGATCTTTGGCAAGGAGATCAAAGGTCTCGATCTTCGAGGAGAGGCTATTAAGAAGGCAGATGAGTGATGGATGCCGGGCCAGCAGGACTTGCGATCCGGATCCACCCTTGCGGTTGCAGATGTCTTTCGAGATGGGCTTTAAGCCATTGAGCTTGGTCGTCGTCGGGCAGTATCGCAAAGACCACGGGCCCCCAACTTGATTGCCCTACCCCATAGATACCTAGCGATCGAATCGTATCGACCCAGAAGCGAATGCGTTCGGAGCGGTATACGTCTCCCTGTACGGACCTGAAAACTTCTCCTGCACATTCCCCATATCGCCCGATAGCTTGTGAGAATCGGTGCCAATCCTGCGTCTGTGCTCCTGGTAGTACTTCGCTTAGGGCTAACTGAATCATCTCTTCTCGAAATGGATTTTCTCTCAGCGAGCATTCGTCAAAAAGTGCTTGTTCTTTTTCACCCGCGTCTCCGGAATAATGAGGTTCCCAAAGGACCAGGATTCGCCAAGACTCAGGAAAGCCGAAGGACCGTGTCCGTTGTGTATCTTCTGTGACTTGGATGTCAGTAAGATCTTCATAGCCAAGCCCTCGGTCAAAGATGAGTCCACCGTCGAGAAACCCATTCATGCCGATATGGGATCTCTTGCATCTGCCGACGTCGTGAAGGATCGTACGAAACTCTTCACGCCCGGCTTGATCTAGGGTTATGCCGTTTCCCTTTAAGTTTGGATCACTTGCGTTAGAGTTCAATTCACTCAGGAGCATCAACAATCGGACTGCAGCGCACGCGAACTGGGTACCCGATCCGAATCCGATATGAGGCTCGGGTAGAGTAGGCCAGTGGATATCGGTGTTGGAATCGGCGAGTTTAGGTAGTCGTTTAGAAGTGTCGCGAAGGATGCTCAGAAGCCTACTTCTCCAGTAGTTCGGCTCTTCAGGAAGCGAAATGTTGCTCAAGCGTGTCGGGGTGGGGAGTTCACAAGTCGGGGAATGAGCCTCGCCGGTGAGTTCCACGCTTGGCAGCGAGACCATTAGGCCCAAGCCGCCGAAGCAATGGGGTGCTCCTGGTCTGATTTCCATCAGACCGAAGTGCAACCGAGAGTAGGCGAGAATATGAAATTTGGTCAAAGAGACTAAACCCGTTTTTCCAACCGCAATCGGACAGATCCATCGACTTCTGCCGGTGCGATGATCGATGCGTTTTCTTCCGTACCAGTCCATTCGGGCAATGATATTTTTCTCGCCACGTAGCCTGCATGCGTCAGCGTGCCGGTTTGTGCGGACGCGTCGCCGAGAACTTTCCAACGAATTGGGGAAGCAGCATCTGGGATTTGAATCACATCCCCCTCTTTTTCGTCAACCAAGGATTCGATATTGACGTGTGAATCCAAACAATCTCGAAGATCGCGTAGGACTTGGCGAGAGGCACCTCCGATTTGCTCATCGGAATAACCGTCAAGATCATCAAAAATCAGATCTAAGATTCGTGACTCTTTTTGCATGACCGCTAGCAGAGTTAGAGCGTCGCTCCGTGATGTGGCAACACTGCCATAGTCGACCGTTGTAGAACCCACCGAGCCACCCTTGGGGGCGATCGACAATGGGGACTTCTTCACGGGCGTGCTGGGGGCTTGTTCCACTTTTTGCTTGGCGAATTTGTTTAGCCTGAGGGCATCGTCGATGCAATCTGCCGCGCCGGGAGTGAAAAGTGCTGAGAAAAACGCTCGAACAGCTGTGATGAAACGCATAATCTCCTCGAGTATTTCAAGACTTGCCACGTCCGAGAATGGCAAGTAAATCATAAAACTCGATTATACCCAGGGCCACACGTACCACAATGATTTTCCTTGCAAACTACGTCTTCCATTCTTTGTGTTTCTCGACGTAAACGCTTCAACCCGCAGAATTTAGCACAAGGGGAAGCCCATTGTTAACAGCTCTGGGTGACGCAAGTAATTTTTCTAAGTAGGCTTACTCAGGGAGTTTGGCCGAAGCTTGGAAGATAGAATTCGTCTAGGAATCGCGCAAGTGCCCCGGTGTTGGGCTTTCTGCTCGTTCTTACCTCAAGTAGACTCGGAGGTTTGGTGACACTACACCCTCAACCAATTTCAATCCGCCTATGCGCTGCCTCACCACGATCGAAGGAAAAAACCAAGCCGAAGTCTTCGTGGCTTATCTGCTTACCCTCGATATCTCGACGCATGTCGAACCTGCCCAGTCGGAGAAATCAGCCGGTTCGGCCGATGCGCAAGGAAGCCCGATCGATCCAACGAAACAGCTTTGGGAAGTCTGGGTTCGAAACGAAGATCGAATGAGCCTCGCGCAAATCGCTTTGGCAGAATTTCAGTCTGACCCCAACGATCCGAAATATGCGGCTGCTTTAAAGCAAGCGAACTCCATTCTGAAGGAAAAGTTGCAGGAGGCCAAGGCGCGTCAAGGGAACATCAAGACGACGAGAGACTTGTCGAGAAACTCTCTTGTCGGAGGAAAAACCCCTCCTTTGACACTTACCTTGTTAATTCTTTGCTGCGTCCTGAGCTTGCTCTCCTCGTTCTCCCAGCCGGAGCCTCAAAACCGACTTGGGAATTCGATCGTCAAACAGCTTAAGTTCGCTGATATGAATCGATACAACGCCACTAAAGACCCGGCGGTCTCGCTCAGGCAAGGGGAATGGTGGAGGGTGTTTACTCCCGCTTTCCTACATGGTGACCCGTTTCACTTGCTGATGAACATGTTCGCTTTGTTCTCCTTGGGCGGTTTGGTGGAACGCCTGGAAGGGACCCGCAGATATGCTTGGATTGTGCTTTTACTGGCGATTGGCTCGCATCTCCCCCAAGGGTTACTCAAAGAAAACATCTGGAATATCCAAGGGCTCTCGGGTTCGCCTAACTTCGTCGGGATCTCGGGAGTGATCATGGGTCTCTTTGGCTATATCGCGATGAAGACGTATTTGCGCCCCGAGCTCGGTTTCTCGCTTTCCCCTCAATCGTTTTTCATGGTTGGAATCATCCTAGTCCTAGGTTTTGCGGGGGATATCGCAGGGTCGGTCGGGAATTTGCACATGGCGAACTTCGCTCACCTCGGAGGACTTATCGCCGGACTAGTGCTTGGATGGTTGATGAGTACGATTGCCAATAATCGAATAGCGCCCCGCTAAAGATTATTCGTCCGTTTCGCGTCTGTCGCTACGAACTGATGGGCTTCCAAGCCAGTTACGTAAGGCGTGCGGTCTGAGTTACAGACGACTGCCGAAGTGGGGGAGGAGAGTCCTAGCCCAAGAATTTTTTGATGGACTCGACCAGATCGGCAATGGAGAACGGTTTTGGTAAGACTGCGTTTGCACCAAGCCTTTCAGCGCGTGCAAGGATTCCATCATCTAGTTTTGCGGACATCAAGATACAAGGGAGCATCGGTAGCGACTCTCGGACTCGTTCGAGTGCACCTAGGCCGTCGAGCCTCGGCATATGGATATCAAACAGGGCGAGATGAATGTTTCCGTGAGCAACTACTTCTACAGCCTCCAAGCCATCAGAAGCCAAACATGTAGAATAGCCACGGCGAGACAATACCTCGCTGAGGGTCGTGCGAAATGCGTCATCGTCGTCGGTGATTAATACTCGTTGCCCCATAGCTTTAACGCCCCATAGCTTTAACGCCCAACAACTTTAGTGCCCCATCGATTCCGTGCCCTGCGATGCCCAACGATCTGGGATGCCCAACGATCTGGTCTCCATCGACTTGCTCCGAAAACTCCTCTAGACAAATTATGACCGCTTGACCCGCGGGAATCAATTCCGGATCCAACAAGATGCACTCAGCCAATCGGTCCATCGACCAGAAGACGTTTTGGAGCCAAGCTGCCCGCGAATTAGATGAACTCGCCCTTGATTCACTTGCTCGGTCTCTACGACCGACGGAGCACTTAAGTCCAACACACATCGTTCGCGACGGACGAAAACTCCTCCATTTCGCATCCAATGATTACCTTGGACTCGCTTGGCACGCGAGCCTGGCCTCCGGCCTATCTGAAAGACTTAGCGAAAAGAGCAACAACGGCATTTATTCCAAGTACCCCAGCGGAGCGACGGCCAGCCCCTTGATCCTCGGGGCTACCCTTGAATACGATCGGCTTTGTCAAACCATCGCTAGATGGCAAAATACTCGGAAATCTGTTGTTTTTTCCTCGGGTTATGCCGCCAATCTCGGAACCCTCCGAGCGTTAGTCGCACCCGAAGATGTCCTGTTTTCTGACTCCTTAAACCATGCGTGCTTGATCGATGCTTGCAAGCTTTCCAGGGCCAAAGTGATCGTGTATCCCCATGCGAATTGCGATGCCCTCGAAAGCCTTCTTAAAACGCATCGCCAAGCCTACCGCATGGCGTGGATTCTGACCGATTCCGTCTTCAGCATGGAAGGTGACCTCGCTCCGATCTTGAAGATCGAAGAGCTTGCCAGGGCCTATCAAGCCATTCCATTAGCCGACGAGGCCCACGCAAGCGGCGTTTTCGGCGAGCGAGGCAAAGGGCTACTGGATCTCCTCGGGGCTGACCCAAACCTGTGGATTAAAACGGGAACATTAAGCAAAGCTGTCGGGAGCGTCGGTGGATTTGTTGCCGGATCGGAGATCCTGTGCCGATTGATCGTGCAACGTGCTCGTACGCTGATCTTCTCAACCGCCCTTCCACCCAATACGTTAGCCTCGTGCGCTCAAGCCATTGAAATCTTGCAATCGTTGGATGAGGAACGCCGAAAACTCCAAGAGTTAAGCGAGCGACTTGTACTCGGACTGCGCGAAATCGGACGAAACGTGCACGTCGAGAACTCGAACCACCAGAACAAAACAAGTGGGCTGGAAAATCAAGCAAGCAATTTAGTAGCAATCCATACTCCGATCATTCCGATGTACGTCGAATCGCCCCAAGCCGCCATCTCGCTGTCGAATTATCTTGAAAGCCAAGGTATCTTTGTGCCGGCTATCCGGCCTCCGACGGTACCTGCCGACCGCTGTCTGCTCCGCATCAGCCTCAATGCACATCACCGCTTCGAGCATGTGCAGTCGCTCCTACATTCCCTACAATACGCACCACCCAAACTGGACACTTAGCGTCAGAAACCGCGTAATGGCACCTGTGTTGGGTTTTGTAAATCGTTTCTAGGTAATGGCTTAGAGCGTTTTTTCTCCAAGAGGGCATTGCCTCGGTCGGCCTGTCACCACAGAATCTCCTCGTCGCTTTCTCTGCTTCAAGCGGCAAAACCAAAACCCGCATTATCAGCCTGGCTAATTCTGCGAAATGTGATTTTGTCAGTTGAACCCACACCAGGTTCCAACCAGACTGAATCGCGTCAAAACCCTCTGCACGGATGCTATCCCCCCGATAGAGCGTTTGCAATTTCGAACTGATTCGAGCTTTCAAACGCATTTCGCTACCCGTAAGAAGCTTCTTCGTAAGCTTCCGCATCCACTGCCATGACGAATGTCGATCGCGCTTACAATCACGTCCGCCAAGAGTTAGCCCAAGTCGGTTTGCTGGCCGATGGCTTATACCTCGATGTTGTCGAGCTCGTCATCTCGGGCGAGAAGAGTGTCGGGGAGCGTGGCTATGTTTTCGAGCAGGTTGGCCATTATGCGAAATGGGGATACCGTCCAGGGGTGATCTATCTGCCTCGCGACTTACCACATCAACCCCGGAAACCTGGATTAACTCTTTGCGATACGATTCGCCACGAATACGCCCACGCTTGGTACTTTCAAGACCCTAGTTTCTTCCGAGAGGAATGGTTTCCTCGCGCTTTTGGAACGTCGTATGCCAACTGCAATTCGACGCCCTACAACCAGTGGAGAAAGGTACTCAAAAAGAACCCTGAGTACCAAGAGGGAAAGAAACGCTGCCACTCTCCGAAGGGGCAGCTGAAGTTTTTCTATGGATATCTGCTGAATGAGTTCATCACCGACTACGCGACGACGAATGCAAGCGAAGATTTTGCAGAGACTTTCATGTTCTTCTTGAAGTACCGTCGGTCGCTTCGCCGTTTCGCAAATCGACCGGGGGTGTTTCGCAAGGTAAGAGCGGTCGAGCAAGCGGTCGAGACGGCTGCTCGCCGCTTGAGAGTCTCCGGAGTAGGCACTCGCAAGCGGCGTACTGCTTAGGAAACTCCCTCGCCTTTAGTTCTTCAAAAGAGACTTGGGAGTGATTTTCTGATCGACGAAGAAGTTCCGGTCTTTGAAGCCGAAGTAGCTTGGCTTGTAAGACTCTGGAATATCGACACTAGCTTTCGCTGGGACTTCCAATCCGATACCCCAATAAACGGAATTGACGAATAGTCGGCGTAGGTCTTCGCTTAACAAGTCGACGGCAGCACCGATGGTCGAACCGATGACTTTGCCTTCTTTGCCAGCGGGTTTCCCGTTTCCTTCGGGCATTTGGTAAGACTTGGTCCAAACCAATGGCATCATCGGTTCGTTTTTCTCGCCGGGCAAAGGTGGATCCGTCGGTTTCATTCCACTCAAGACTTGTCCGTACAACACCACGTTGGTGTCAGCGGGAAGATGAATCACACCGTAGACATCCGTCGGGCCAAAGACATCTTTAACGCTACGCAAAATAGGGGCGTCGGCATGTTTTTGATTGATGATTCCTCGGGTTGCTTGGCCATTGTGAACACCGTGGTGCGATACCCAAGTTTCGCCAATGATTTGCTGACCAAATCCACCTTGCCACTTCCCGTTATTCCAAGACCAGTTGGCGTAAGGGTGGTTTGCATCGCCGATATTAAACGGGTGGGTGGAGGTTCTCAGGGCCAAAAAAGGCTTGCCAGCACGAACGAACTGATCGATATGCTTCATTTGCTCTTCGGGCAATGCTCGAAATCGCAAGAACATCACCATGAAGTCTGCATCGTCGAGGTTTTCCAACCCAGGGATGTTGCTTGAGTAATTCGGATCGACCGTCTTGGTCTCAGGGTTGATCGAGAAGTGAACAGTGCAGTGAAAACCGTGTTGCTCCGAAAGGACTTTCGCGAGCATCGGCAAGGCTTCTTCGCTGCGGTACTCTTCGTCTCCCGAGATCATGACTACTTTTTTGCCGCTGCCTGCTTTTCCAGGAGCACCTGGCAGATCAAGCCATGCTTCTTGGGCCTGAATTGCACTACCGAATCCAAGCACCATCATGCCAAGGGCCAAGATGGAAGCTAGTGCATTTGATCGATGTGCTCCAAAAAATCGTCTCATCGTAGGTCCTGTCCACTTTCTGTTTTGTACGAGCTATCCAAGTCTAAAGTTGCGATCTTCGCCATGGTTCTCCATTCGCTGTTAGAGAACTCTTCCAAAGTCATTCGTATTCTCGCTTGAGCAATTTGTTGAGGGTTGCTTCACGCTCTTCATCCGTACCTGCTGCAAGCGCTTGACCATCCGAACCGGCGATCTGGGTAAACGCGTCGACTTTGAGAGTCTCGTCTATCAAGCCTTTGGAGAAGTACAATTGAACTTCGGCTAGGCGATCGAGCACTGTGCGCGTGTTATCAGAAGCCAGCGTTGCGAGTCGTCTGTTTTTGACGGAATCGGCTGGGATGTTGGGCAAGTCATCGAGTGTATAAACACCTGCGAGTTTCTCGATGAACTGCGAGACAGCGTTCTCAATTTTGGCATTGGGATCTTTGTCCTGCGCCATTTCGCGATTGTTCAGCGAAGTTGAAACGATACCTTTGTCCTTGGAGTCTTTCGCAGACTTCAATGGAACGGCTCGAATTCTGCAATCGTTCTTGATGGAGCGATTCGCCATGATCATGGATGCATCGACTTCAAAAACAATCAAAGCATCGTAATGCTGCTCGGTAGCACGTTCGGTTAGCTTTGCGATGTTTTCTGCACTTCCGATGTAAACCAAGCCCGATCCGAGGGGGATTGACCCAGAGGGGAGTTGGATTTCTTGGAAGCTGAAGTTCTTGACCATGGATTCGATGTTTGGCATGGATGGTTGCGAGCCGAAGCCGGCTCCACCGAATCCGGTTGCTGCCCCACCAAGGCCTTGGACTCCCGCCCCCATGCTACCAGGGCCTTCGCCGCCGGTATTTCCAAGGGTTGCACCACTTCCAGGACCGACACCGGCACCGAGAAGTCCTGCGCCGGGCCCCGTACCGGTATTCCCAAGCAACCCGGCAGCACCACCACCCGTCCCGGTACCGATCGCACCGGCTCCGGGGCCACCTGTGTTTCCGAGTAGACCGGCAGCTCCACCAGGGCCTGATGCTGGGCTGAGGGTGTCTTGAGGCGCAGGGAGGTATTTCAGTCCTCCCGCGCTCGCGCCGCCACCGCCGGCACTGGCACCGCCTGCGCTAGCTCCACCGCCACCCGCGCTCGCCCCTCCACCACCGTATCCTGGAGGTGCTCCGCCGCCGCCACCGCCACTGTAACCTGCTGGAGGTCCGCCTTGGCCACCACCACCGTATCCTGGAGGTGCACCGCCACCACCACCGCCACTGTAACCTGCTGGAGGTCCGCCTTGGCCACCACCACCGTATCCTGGAGGTGCACCGCCACCACCACCGCCACTGTAACCTGCTGGAGGTCCGCCTTGGCCACCACCCCCGTATCCTGGAGGTGCACCGCCGCCGCCACCGCCACCGTAACCCGCTGGCGGTCCGCCTTGGCCGCCACCATAGCCAGCCGGTGCACCGCCTCCTGCACCGCCCGCGTATCCGGCCGGCGGGCCACCGCCGCCGTAACCCGCTGGTGCTCCACCCGGCGCGCCGCCCGGTGCTCCACCACCGAATAATCCGCCAAGTCCCGAACCTGAACCTAGCGAGCGTCCACCAGCAGCTGATCCAAGCATACCGGAGAGGCCTTCAAGGCTTGGCGGTAAGCTTGGCTGACCGAATGAATACGATTTGAACGCCTCGGACCAACGGCCTTCGGAATGTTCTCTTGCGAATGCATCTACGAATGCCGATGCATAGTTTCCGGCGGCATCGGAGAGTTCCTTGGCCGCCGTTTGCTTGATCCCCCCAGAGGAGCTTGCTCCTCCCGCAGATCCCATGCCGTCGAGACCTAAGCCTGGACCGGCGGGACCCATCGCACCGGGCCGGGCACCTGGGCCTCTTCCTGCTCCCGGTCCGCCACCTTGTTGGCGACCGGCCCCCCCTAATTCACTCAGTGGAGTTCCGATCGGTTTGAGTTCGGTGACTTGTGGTGTCTTTTTGACGACCAAGCCAACAGCGAAGGAATAGCCTTGTCGCGGTACAACACGTTTTTTGTCCCAACGGTACTTCTCGTTGAAGTTTTCCGATTCATCGGCTGGGAGATTTAGTCCGTGCGCTTGCATCAACGCGTACGCTTTGGGTGCGTTCCCGGCTTGAAAAGCCAGAACTGCTCGGTCTTCGTATGTCAACTCAACAGCGGGAATTGAGGGTGCTGAGGAAGGGGAGGGTTGAGAGTTCATCGGGGCGCCTGAGGCACCACCGGACAATCCGGCAGAGGAAGTCCCACCTTCGCTAGAAGGATCTAACGAAACACTTCCGATGCCTCCACCGCTAGCAGCACCACTGTTGCCAGCAGGAGGGGATCCGAAACCTAGGGAAGCGGCATTTGGAGGTCCTCCACCACCTGTTCTGGCTCCTCCACTGGTACCTAATTGGGCCGCATTCGGTGGGCCGCCGCCACCGGTGCCAAGTTGTGCTGCGTTGGGTGGGCCGCCGCCACC
>Ga0315899_10002743_pt1 | contig 19349 bp, 17 predicted proteins | sample LakEriMetagenome_2_FD_203518 | JGI IMG/M metagenome (GOLD analysis project Ga0315899, IMG submission 203518) | Freshwater fungal communities from buoy surface, Lake Erie, Ohio, United States - Buoy 4 MA112 | ecosystem: Environmental > Aquatic > Freshwater > Lake | place: USA: Lake Erie, Ohio... | reverse complement strand
ACCTCGCTTTCCTGCCTGCCTTCCACGGGGAGGACTTGGGGTTCACGGTGATGGTGGGTGGATTTTTTTCGGGGCAACGCAATGAACTGGCCATTCCCCTGGGGGTTTGGTTGCCCGCTGAGGCCGTACCGGGGTTCACGTTGGCGGTGCTCAAGCATTTCGAGCGCTGTGGTGATCGAGCCGTACGCACCCGTACGCGCTTGATGTATCTCATCGATGCCCTCGGTCTGGAGGCCTACCGCCAAGCCGTCTTGGACTCCCATCGCCAGCTGCGGGGCTCGCAGGCGGCAGCGGCGCTTCGCCCCCATGACGGCAGCCATCTGGTGAACCGCCCTCCCCGCGATGTCTGCGGCGTGCACCTCCAGAAACAGCCGGGTTTGTGCTGGGTGGGGCTCAATGTTCCTTTGGGCCGTCTCGACGCTGCGGCGATGGCCGATCTGGCCCAGCTGGCCAGGGACTTTGGTTCCGGGGAGTTGCGGCTCACCGAGAGTCAAAACGTGGTGATCAGCGATGTGCCTGCCGAGCGGATCGAGGCTTTGAAGGCTGAGTTGGCCACGGGCCAGCGGCCTCAATCCTTTCAGCTCAACCCTGGCCCACTCATGGCGGAGGCCGTGAGCTGCACTGGCAATCGCTATTGCAGCTTTGCCCTCATCCCCACCAAGACCACCGCCCAACAGGTGGTGGAGGAGCTGGAGCATCGCTTGGAGCTTCCCCACCCCGTGCGCACCCATTGGACGGGCTGTCCCAACGCCTGCGGTCAGCCCTACATGGGACAGATCGGCTTGATGGGAGCCAAGGCCCGGCAGAACGGCCAGATGGTGGAAGCGGCCAAAATCTTTGTTGGCGGGTCCATGGGGTCCCATCCCCGACTGGCGGAACTGCACCACAAGGGCGTGCCCCTCGAGGAGCTCACGGATGCGCTGGAGAGCTTGCTGGTGGAGCAGTTCGGTGCCAGGCGGCGCCGGCCTTCCGCGTGAGGGCACCCAGGGATGGAGCCCACCAGCCCCTCCAACGGGCGGCCATGCTCTGCCGATATGGCCGATCCACAGATTCCATCTCTTGGAGATCGGCATGGTTGGCCACGCCATAAAGCAGATGAATGATCCGATCGGGATCCAGCTCGAGGGCCGCCGCTTCCTGCCAGAGCCTCTTGGTGCGAGCCTGGTCCGCCAGCACAAACTGCGTCTCGGCCAACTGGCGGGTGATCAGATACAGCAGCTGGCACTGCTTGCGAGCCGAAAAGCTCAGATCCTCTGCGCTAACCACGGCTGGGTGCCTGCGCCCGGGGGATGGGTTTTCCACAGGTCGCCCTCCTGGGGTAGCGGTGTCATCCCTCACTTTGGCCAAACCGTGGGCTCCAGGGAGGGGCGCAGGATGTCTTGCCATGAAACGTATCGATCGCTACAGAGTCGACCCGTTGCCGGCGCGATGTGGGCAGCTGCAGTCCACTCTCCAGGGGGATTTGCCATCGTGAAGCCCCAGCCCCTCTCCGCCGCCGTGGCTCCCTCCCCAGGCCCGCCTGCCGACTTGGTGGACCAGCTCCCCCCTCCAGGCAGTCCGGATCGCTGGCCCTGGTTGCAGCAGTTGCGACGCCAACGTCACCTCCCCCTTGAACCCTGGCTGTTGGCCCTGGAGAGCGGCCAGCTGGCGCCTCACCAGGATCTGATGGCGGTGCTGGCGGATCATCTCAATGGGCCAGCCATGGCCCGCCTGTTGCACTGGTGGCTCCTCAAGGAGCCCCGGGATCCCGCGCTTCCTTCACTGATCGTGCCCAGGCGCGACCCCCAGGCTCTTGTCGCCCTGCGCCAGGCCTGTGCGGCGGGCGGCACTGATCAGGAGGTGCTCGTGGCCCTGTTGCCGCTGTTGGGCTGCCAACGGGATGTGGAGGATTTCCCTCTGCTGCAACGCCTGGCTCTGGAGCCTGGTTCACTGCGGCTGCGCCAGGCCGCCCTCGAGGGGCTGTGTCGAGGACTGGCCATCTGGCCGCGGCCGGCCCTGCGGCGCACCCTGCAGGTGCTCGCCCGGGATCTCCATTCCCCCCTGGCCGCGGCGGCCGTGGATGCCCTGGCCCGCTTGCCACAGGCCCGTCCCGCCCTGTGCTCCCTGGCCCGCCAAGCTCTTGATCCCGATGTTGCCGCTCGTCTCGCCCGGCGCTTGCAGCGGTTGTCTCCCGCCCCATTGGTGCTCATCGTCCAGGGCCGCTCGGGGGGGACCGTTCCACCGGAGCTGGCCTCGCTGGCCCTGGAGCTAGAGGAGCTGCGGGGGGGGGCGGTGATCCTGGAGACCCTCACGGCGGCGGAGCCGCCTCCCCTCCCTTCCCCGACGCCCGAGCTGATCACGCTGGTGCCTTTGTTCCTTCTGCCGGGTGGCCATGTGCGCCGAGATCTGCCTGGGCGTCTGCGCCGTTGGCGGGACGCCGGGCCAGTGCGGGTGCTGCCCTTCCTTGGCGCCTGGCCTGCCTGGCAGGCCCATCTGGCTGCAGAACTCCAGAGTCTGGCTGCCCAGCAGCAGGGTGCCAGGCCGCTGTTGGTGCACCATCCTGTGGAAGGATCCCTGCCCCAGCGCTACCTGGCCCACCTCGCTTCCCTCTGCGGTGCCCGCTGCCTGGCCGTTCCCTACTCGGCAGCGGATGGGGCGCAGCCGCCCCACCTGCCGGAAGGTCCAGCCCTTCCCCTGGCCCTGGCCGCCAGTCGCCTCACCGATGGCCTCGGGGCCTGGCTGGGTGCCCCCCTGTTGGCACGCTCCCACTTCCGTCGGGCGCTGCGAGAGCTCCTCGTGGAGCTGCCATGAGCTCAGACAACGAGGACCTCCTCGAGCCCCATGGCACGGTGTTTCTGGTGGGGGCCGGCCCTGGCGACCCCGAGCTCCTGACGGTGAAAGCCCACCGCCTGCTGAGCAGCTGCGATGCCCTGGTTTACGACTCTCTCGTGCCCCAGGCTCTGTTGGATTTGGTGCCCAAGGGCTGTGAGTGTCGCTTTGTGGGCAAGCGTCGGGGGCACCATTCCGTTCCCCAGCCGAACATCAACGCGGTCTTGGTGGAATTGGCCCAACGCCATCGCCGCGTGGTGCGGCTCAAGGGGGGGGATCCCTTCCTTTTCGGCCGGGGTGGCGAAGAGGCGGCCCATCTCGTGGCTCGCGGGGTGCCGGTGGAGGTGGTGCCGGGGGTGACAGCTGGGATCGCCGCCCCGGCCTATGCCGGCATCCCGGTGACGCACCGGCGGGCGGGCTCCAGCGTCACCTTTGTGACCGGGCATGAGGAGATTGACAAGGGTCGACCTGGCGTTGACTGGCGCGGCCTGGCCCGCAGCAGTGATGGCTTGGTGATCTACATGGGGCTGCACAATCTGCCCCGCATATGCGAAGAACTCTTGGCCGGGGGGCTGGCTCCCTCCACTCCCGCAGCAGCCATCCAACAAGGCACGGTGCAGGGTCAGCGCATCGTGTTGGCTCCTTTGGCTGATCTGGCGATGCGGGTGGAGGAGGCAGGCCTGGCCTCCCCAGCCATCATCGTGATTGGAGCAGTGGTGGCCCAGCGGGTGGCCGCCTGTGCACCGACCCCTGCCGAAGTGGTGATGCCCATTCCGCTTTGAGCCCGCTTGTTGAACTGCCCGCAAAAACCAGTGTTTTGTAGCCAAACTCACCCAATGGACGATCACGGTTCGGTTCACTAGTCAATCCACCGTTGTTGGTGCAGGGATCCACCCTCCCCGCGACCTTTTCTCCTTTTCGTCTCCCGCCCCAGCCCAGCTGCTGGTCCGCCCGCCATGACCGCCACCCTGTCAAACCGACAACCCAGCCCCGAAGCCTTCCCCATGCCCGACCTCAGCGAGCAAGGCCAGAGCGTGCCCCGCCAGGCGCCGATGTTTGAACTTATCCCCTACGAAAAGTTTCGGGATACTCCGGCTGTGCGCTTTTTTGACATCACGGTGGCCACTTCGAATGCCAGGGATTTGGTGGTGCACACCGGGCCAGCGGTCAGTCCTCCCAACGACCCTGATACCGGCGCTTGGCAGTTCTATCTCCACCCGCACCAGGAGGACAATCTGCTGGCCATGCATGGGGGACGCACCTTTTATCTGGTGAATTTGGGGTGGAATTACCCCTATCACATCGTTCGACTGGACTGTGGAGGTGACATTTTGCGCATCCCGCCCGGCACGTTCCACCGTTCGGTGTCCGACCCTGATGGCTCCCTCGTGCTCAACCAAGCCGTGCGCGACGAGGGCGCCAGCGTGTTGCGTGAGTTTCGTGTCTACAACAGTTCACGCATTCCTCGGCTGTTTGCTGTCACCTCCAAAACAGCGCCCCTGCCGAAGTTGCACGGCCTTAATTGGTAAGGCCGAGACTCTCCAGCCGGAGATCCAGGGTGACCGCCTCAGCCGCTTCGCGTCCTCGCCAAGCGTCTTCGGTCTTGGGTTGAAGTGGATCAGTGGCCTCCAGGGCAACGGGCAAAAATTGGTGGCCACTAGGGGTGAGCTCGAAGGCTACCACCCCTGTCGAGCTTCCGATCAGCAACCTCAACGGATCATCGGGGGCAATGCCGGGATGCAGACAGGGGTAAAGCCGGTGTAGGCGGTAGCGCACGGCTAAAAGCGTTGAGGGATCGGGCTCCAGCGCAATAAGCCTCCCCTGCAGAGCCATCCAACAGTGGTTGCGGAACAGGTCGTTGGCGGTGACCTCAAAACGACGCAGGGAGCCATCGACAAAACGGCTAGTGAAACCTCCCTCCCTGGGGAAGTCGCAGATCAAGGGCCAGGGCTCTAGGGCTGGCCGCAGCTCCAGGCGGGCCTTTGCTCCCGTTGCTGTGGGAGGGCCTTCCCACTCCAGCAGAGGGGGAAACCGCCACTCCCAGAGTTCCCGGAAAGGCTCCGGATCCAGGACCAAATCGGCCCTCGCCAAGTCCCCCAATACCGCCTCGAGATCTGCCCAGAGCTGGCTGGGCAGCAGGCAGCGATCATGCAGGCTCCCTCCCCAATCCCGCAGACGACCCGGTCGGTGGGCAGGGTTGAGCAAATAGACCGCCAAGCTATGCCACAACAGGGCGATGGCTTGGGTCCAGGCCAACTTTGGCAAGCTCTCCAGGGCACGGAACTCAATCAGACCCAGGCAACCAGCGGGCGTTCCTGGGTTCCAAAACTTGTCAAAGCTGATCTCGCTGCGGTGGTTGTTGCCGCTGCGATCGGCATGGAGGTGGCGCAAGGTTTCGCCAATCAGAGCGCGATGGTCTCCCCAGGGTTCCAGGGAGGGCAGCTCTTCGGCTAGCTCAAGCTGACGATAGGCCAGCTCTAGATCGAAGATGCTGCTGGCCGCCTCGTCGGGTCTGGGCGCCTGGGAGGCTGGACCAACACAGGAGCCGGTGAAGAGATAGCTCAGGCTCGGGTGGTGTTGCCAGTAGCGCAGCAAGCCTGCCAGCCAGGCGGGCCGTGGAAAAAAGGGATTGGTCGCCAAGTTGGGTCCACCCCAAAGCAAATGGTTGCCGCCTCCCGTGCCCTCCTCGGCGCCGTGATCCGCCTCCTTCCAGCTGCGCAGGCCCACGCGCAGGCCGGCAGTCTCGATGCACTCCAGCCATTGGGCGTAGTCACCCCAGCCTTGGCAAACGGGCAGGTTGATCTCCAGCACCCCGGGATCGGCCGTCAGCCCAAGCACCTGCCAATGGTCATCGCAATCACTGGGCAGCATGCCACTCAATCGGGGTTCCGCCAGGCCCTCCAGGCTGTCCGTCACCGCCTGCAGAAGCACCTCAAGGGGTTGGCGCAGAAGGGGGGGCAGGAACAGCTCCCAGCTTCCCTGTCCCAGCTCGAGGGTCAGCACCTGGCAAGGGAGATCCCGAGGAAAGTGGGCCAGGGGAAGCCGAAGCCCGGCCGGCCCAGGTGCGCCGCTGAGCTCTCGCAGCTCCTCAGGCAAAGGCCAGGCTCCCGCCTGCCAATGCCAGCCCTTGGAGGGGTCGTCGGGCGGAGGTTCTGAGGCGGTGAGCGGTGCAGCCCACACCCGCCGCTCGGGATCGAGAGGATCCCGCAGAGAGAGGGGCTGCAGCCTCACCCCTAAGCGCTTGCCCAGTCGTTCCAGCCAGGCCGAGGCCTGGTCTGCCCGCAGGGGAGAAAAAAGCTCCTGGGTTGGCTTCGCCTGCGCGCTGCTCACCAGGGGGGAGCCATCGGCGTGGCGGAGGAGGCGCAGGGCCCAGCGCGGGTTGACTTCGCCGGCGTAAAGCTTGCCCGGGCAGTAGAGGAGGGTGCTGCCCGGCCACACGGTCTGGCGGAACACCTCCGCGAGGCGGCGGGCAATGGGAAGTTTGGTGGGGCCATCCGCGGTGATCGTCCACTCGGGACCCTCTGGGTTCAGCGGAACCAAGGTGGGCTCGCCCCCAACCGTCAGTTGGATACCAGCAGCAGTCAGACGGTCCTGGACCCTTTCGGCCAGAGTTTCCATCCAGGGAGTCATCGACGGTGGCTCACGCTTCAGGGATCATCCACCACCAGGGGGGACGGCTTCTGCTGACTGGGCGAGGTGGGGTTCGGGGCTGCTTGAGGTGACAGGCACCGGTGCCACCTTCCAGATGCGTTCGGCATACTCCCTAATCGAGCGATCGGATGAGAAGAACCCGCAACGGGCAGTGTTCAGCACAGACATGTGCGTCCACCGCTCGCGATCGAGCCAAGCCGTGTCCACGTCGTTTTGGGCGCGACGGTAGTCGCTGATGTCGGCCATCACGCGGAAGGGATCGCTGCTGCAGAGATTGGAGAGCAGGGGGTGGAAGAGCTCCCGATCCCCCTCACTGAAGTGGCCTGATCCAATCAGATCGATCGCGGCACGGGTGAGGGGTTCATTCTCCAGCCAGGGCATGGGGTGGTAGCCGCTGCGGTTGAGGGCAGCCAGCTGCTCGGCTGTGTGGCCAAAGAGGAAGAAGTTGTCGCCGCCAACCTTCTCGCGGATCTCAATATTGGCCCCATCCAGCGTGCCGATGGTGAGCGCACCATTGAGAGCCATCTTCATGTTGCCCGTGCCGGAGGCCTCCATGCCCGCCGTGGAGATCTGTTCAGAAAGATCCACGGCGGGGTAGATGCGATGGCCCAGGCTCACGCTGAAGTTGGGGAGAAACACCACCCGCAGGCGGCCATCCATGGCCGGATCAATGTTCACGATGTCAGCAATGCCCACGATCAAGCGGATGATCAGCTTGGCCATGGCATAGCCCGGCGCGGCTTTGCCGCCAAACACCACCGTGCGCGGTGGCAGGTCCTCCCCGGAGCGCAGCCGCAGGTAGCGCTCCACCAGCTGCAGGGCCGCCAGGTGCTGGCGCTGGTATTCGTGGATGCGTTTCACCTGCACATCGAAGAGGCTGGTGGGATCCACCAGCACCCCTGTCTGTTGGCGGATGGTTTGGGCAAGGCGCTCCTTGGCATGCTCCCGCACCGATTGCCACCGTTCCAGGAAGCTGGGCTCCTTGGCCAGAGGCTCGAGCTTGGAGAGCTGATCGAGATCGCTTCTCCAACCCGTGCCGATGCAGTCATCGAGCAGGCTGGCCAGATGGGGGTTGGAAACAGCCAGCCAGCGGCGCGGGGTGACGCCATTGGTGATGTTGCAGAAGCGCTCAGGCCAGATTCGGGCAAAGTCGTGAAACAGCTGTTGCTGCAGTAACTGGCTGTGCAGCTCGGCCACCCCATTCACCTGGTGGCTGCCGACGACGGCGAGATGGGCCATGCGCACCTTGCGCTGAGACCCCTCCTGAATGAGCGAGAGCTTTTCCAACATCTCTGGTTTGCCGGGGTAGCGCAGGCGCACCATGCGCAGAAAACGGGCATTGATCTCAAAGATGATTTCCAGCTGTCGGGGCAGCAATTGCTGAAACAGCTCCAATCCCCAACATTCCAAGGCTTCTGGCAGCAGGGTGTGATTGGTGTAACTGATGCTGCTGGTGGTGATCCCCCAGGCGGTATCCCAATCGACCCCGTGCACATCAATCAACAAGCGCATGAGCTCAGCGACGGCGACGGCGGGATGGGTGTCGTTGAGTTGCACTGCATATTTCTTGTGGAAGTCGCGCACGCTCATGCCCTGTCCCTTGAGGATGCGGAACATGTCTTGCAGGGAACAGGAGACAAAGAAGATCTGCTGGCTCAACCTCAGCCGCTTGCCCTGCTCCATTTCATCGTTGGGATAGAGCACCTTGGAGAGGGTTTCTGACTGCACCTTGTGCAGCACGGCCCGGGTGTAGTCGCCTGCGTTGAATGAGGCAAAGTCAAAGTCTTCCGGGGCGTGGGCCGACCACAGCCGCAGGGTGTTGGCCGTGCGTACCCCATAGCCAAGGATCGGGGTGTCATAGGCGACGCCGATCACCGTTTGGCCACCGATGATCACCGGATAGCTCCACTCCGGCCGAATCACCTCCCAGGGGTTGCCCCGCGCCAGCCAGGGGTCTGTGCTTTCCACCTGGCCACTGGGGCCGATCTGCTGGCGGAAAATGCCGAATTCATAGCGGATCCCGTAGCCGATCGCTGGCAGCTCCAGGGTGGCCATCGACTCCTGAAAACAGGCCGCCAGGCGTCCCAGACCACCGTTGCCAAGGCCCGGCTCCGGTTCCTCAGCGATCAGTTGGTCAAGGGAGAGACCCAGCTCAGCGCAGGCGGCCTCAGCTTCCTTGTGGAGGCCAAGATTCACCAGGTTGTTCTCCAAATGGGGGCCGAGCAGGTACTCCGCCGAGAGATACACCGCGGTGCGCACGGTTTGATTGGTGTATGTCTCGGCCGTATCCACCCAACTCGCCAGCAATCTGTCACGCACCGCCAGGGCTAGGCAGAGGTAGTGATCGTGGATGGTGGCCAGGGCTGGGGCCTTGGCTTGGCTTAAGAAAAGGTGGCGTCGCATGTCCGCCGCCAGCGGGTTGATGGCGGAGGTGGGTGAGGACAGAGAAGTCGCGACCATGTGCTTAAGAAACCAAAGCTGCACCCGTCATGGCGCGGCATGGGGAGTGTCGCTGAAGCATTGGCTACCAGCTGAGCGTCTGGGGCCGATTTCTTCACCCTGGCCAAGTGGGGGCTCGGGATCGAGCACCTCGGCGTGAATGCTCCAACTCAGCTCGCTCTCGACGGGTGTAGCCCCGGAGAAACTGCCCGAGACCGCTGCGGTGAGGTTGGCTTTCGAGGAGGTGGCCAGCACGATGTAGCGATCATCGATCAGCCCCTTGCCACTCGGGTCGAACCCTCGCCAGCCCGCGCCGGGGAGATATACCTCGGCCCAGGCATGGAGGTCGTACTCCTTTGGCTTGGGCTCTACCAGGTGGTAGCCGCTGACGAAGCGGGATGGGAGCCCTACACAGCGGCAGGATTCGATCATCAACATCGCCAGATCGCGGCAGGAGCCGACCCTTTCCTTCAGGGTGCGGCCCGCCGGCCAGGCCGGGCCGACGTGGCGCTGGGTGTATTTCACCCGATCCTGAATGATGGCCACTAGCTGGTTGAGAAAGGGCACCGCCATCTGGTCGCAACCCGTGAGGGCTTCCTGGGCCAAATCGACTGCGGCGGGGTCGTGCTGGCCATTGGGCAGCCAGCCCTCCAGCGCACCCATCAGATCCCCATTGAGATGGCCCACCGGATAGGGCAGTAGAGGCGGGCTCACCTCCAGGCACATCTCCAGAGGGGGGGCTGCTTCGGTGATCACCTCGCTATTGGCTTGCACCACAAATCGATCCGTGCTGCCGAGAAAGCGGGCCCGCAGAATTTCATCTCCGCTCGCGGCCATCAGGGGGTAGAGCGTGTCGGGCTCGGGAGTGATCGCTAGCTTGAACTGCACCAGCCGTTGGAAGCCATGCCCCCTGGGTTTGAGGCAGAAGCGATGGGGACCCAACAGGATGGGGGCTGAGTAGCGATAGTGGAGCCAGTGGGTTATGTGGGCGCGCATGCTGGCTCGGGGTTGACCTGGGAGCTCGTGGGCGAGGCGATGAAATACCGCTTCTCAATCAGCAGGTGCAATAGGTTGAGATCCTGCTGGAGATGGTCGATCGCTTCATGGAGTCCGCGGGAGATCAGTTCTTCAATGCGGGTATAACTCCAGCGTGCCAGGGTGAGGCCGGCGAGGCACTCCAATTCATCCGGTGCACCGGGGACCGAACTGCCGCGGATGATGCGCAGGGTTTCATTGATCCGCTCCAGGCAGTAGCGCACCGAGCGAGGGAAGATGGGGTCTAACAGGAGGAAGTTGGCGACCGCCTGTGGGGCGATGGCCCGCTGTTGGGACTGGCGAAACATTTGGTAGGCCCCGGCTGTGCGAAGCAGGGCAATCCACTGGAGCTCATCGAGCACCCCGCCCACATCTTCATTGGAGGGCAGGAGTAGAAAATATTTCACGTCGAGGATGCGGGTGGTTTTGTCGGCCCGCTCCAGCAGCCGCCCGAGCCGGCTGAACTGCCAGGAGAGATCTCGGCTCAATGTTGCATCGGTAACGCCATAGAACAATTGGCAATCTCTGCGGATGATGCGCAACTGCTCCTGAGGAGGTTGCTCCCAATAGTCGGGCTCCTGCAGACCCCAGTAGCAGCCGTTGATCTGCTCCCACATTTCGGTGGTGATCACATCCCGGATCTGGCGTGCATTTTCGCGGGCAAATGTGATGCAATTCACGACGCTGCTTGGGTTGTCGATTTCCCTGACGAGAAAATTCACCACATCTTGGGGATTGCCGTTTGGATAGAGCTTGTCGAAGAGCTCCCGGTCGCCACTGGCATCGATCAGAGGTAGCCAGGGTTCCGCACTGCCCGGGGGGCAGTCCAACGCCATAGCTTCACTCACTTCGACAAAACGAGAAATATTTTCAGCCCGCTCCACATAGCGATTGATCCAGTAGAGAGAATCGGCAACGCGGCTCAGCATGACAGGACCTCCCCAGCCTCAACAACGGAATCATCCACAATCCAAGTGTCTTTGCAGCCTCCACCTTGAGAGGAATTCACCACAAGTGAGCCCCGTCGAAGCGCGACGCGTGTGAGCCCGCCCGGTGTGACCCAATTGCTCTTGCCGCGCAGCACATAGGGCCGTAGGTCGACATGGCAAGGGTAAATCTCACCCTCACTGAGGGATGGAACTGTGGAGAGTTCCAGGGTTGGCTGGGCAATGTAGTTGCGAGGGTCGGCCTCAATTTTTGAGGCGAAGATGGCGATTTCTTCCTTGCTGGCGTGGGGGCCAATCAACATGCCGTAGCCTCCGGCCTCCGCCACGGACTTCACCACCAGCTCGTTCAGGTGTGCCAGGACATAGGAGCGATCTTCCGGGCGGGAGCAGAGATAGGTGGGCACATTCTCGATGATGGGCTCCTCGTTGAGGTAGTAGCGGATCATTTCCGGTAAGTAAGCATAAATTAACTTGTCATCCGCCACCCCTGTGCCTGGCGCATTGGCGATGGCCACTCTGCCGGCGGCGTAGGCGCCCATCAGGCCGCGCACGCCAAGAATCGAATCCTCACGAAACACTTCTGGATCGAGAAAATCATCATCAATGCGCCGATAGATCACATCGACGGGTTCCAGCCCTGCCGTGCTGCGCATCCAGACGCGACGATCCTCCACCACTAAATCCCTTCCTTCCACAAGCTGGATGCCCATCTGTTGGGCCAGATAGCTGTGCTCGAAATAGGCGCTGTTGTAAACACCTGGCGTCAGCAGCACCACTTTTGGATTGTCTGTCCAGGTGGCCAGATCCCGCAGGGTTTCCAGCAAATGCGAGGCGTAATTGTCGATGGGATGCACCGTGCGCCCGGAGAAGAGGCTGGGGAAAATGCGTTTCATCACTCGCCTGTTCTCGAGGAAGTAGGCCACGCCTGAGGGGCAGCGCAGGTTGTCTTCCAGCACTCGCCAGGTGCCCTCCCCATCGCGCACAAGGTCGAGCCCGGAAATGTGGCACCAGCGGCCCAGGGGGGGCTGGATGCCCTGCATCTGGGGGCGCCAGCCGTGGGAGCTCACCACATCCTCCCGGGGCACGATGCCGTCGGCATGGATGTGGCCTTGGCCATACACATCCGCCAGGAAGAGGTCGATGGCCTCCAGCCGCTGGAACAGGCCCTTTTCCAGCCGCTCCCATTCACTGGCCCGAATCAGCCGGGGCAGGGGATCAAACGGCAGGATGCGCTCCACCCCCAGGCTGCCGGAATCATTCAGCCGGAAGGTGGCCCCTAGGCGCCTCAGCAACATGCCGGCGGCCGCATGGTTGTGGTTGAGCTGCTCCAGGCCCATGCGGCCCAGGGAGGAGAGCAGGGGTTGGAGGGCGGGTCGGGGCTGCTTGGGCGCGCTGAAGTACTCGTCGTAACCATGGTTGGGCGCGTACTCCGTAAACATTGAACCGCCAGATGCTTCTTCAATCCTGAAGGGGCATGGGGCGGGAACCGGTGACGGTTGCTACGGATCTGGCTCCCGCAAGAGGCAGGGGCGGCCGGGGACAGGGGCGCGACCAGCGCAGGTGAATATTAGGTTTCGCTGACCTGAATGCTGATGAAAAGGTTTGACCTTCACATTGCTGAAGCCTGATTAAACTTATTGCTGGGCGAAGCGCTCTTTTGTGTCAGTTCTAATGCTGGCCGGGATGTTGATTTCAGTCGATGAGGCAAAAGCATTTTTGACCGGTTTCCAATATACAACGACTGTACCCTTTTCCACGACAGGGGAAAATCTAACGAATGCGACATTGTCATTTCCGCGTTTTGATCCTTTGGTTATTCCTCCCGACCACACGAGCATTGTTCTCAAGGGGTATAACTACGTCCTCAGCCCAGCGACCCTGGGAGGACAGGCGGGAATTGCCTGTGTAACGTTTATCCCTCCCGGAACCTGCCCCGTCAATGGGCCTTTTAATGTCAAGGCCACATTGACCTTCAGTTCAATCAGTGGTGGCACACCCCTAAGTTTTTCCCCCATCACTGAATCGATCGCTGGGCCGGCGCCCGCTAATGCCACCAATAACTTCCCACTCAGCGCTACTATCAACGATTTGCTATCCTCTGACGTCTTCTTGACGAGCGGTCAGGCTCCCAGTTTGACCCAACCCCCCGCCACTCCCCTGCCCAGTCTGAGCGGCTATCAAACAGCCTGGTCATTGCGAACAGCGGCGAATTCGCCTGTTCCCGCAAACGTTTTTGGAGTTTGGACTGCTGCCACAGTCTCCGGCTCCATCGGTGTTCGTTACATCTACGAATATACCCCCGTTCCTGGTCCACTCCCTCTCATGGGTGTTGGAACTGCTTTCACTTGGTCCCGCCGTCTGCGAAAGAGGCTCAAGACTGCGGCAGCGCCTCATCAGATCTGAGTGGTTACCGGATTTTGCCCTCCTTCCGGAGGGCTTTTTTGATCGGAGTCTTGCCTTGGTTCTGGCGCTGATCCATGCTCGCTTGGATCAGAATCATTTCGCCCGTTTGCTGGTCAATAATGACTGGCCCCTTGTTCTGCTTGCCATCTGCAGCGGTATGAAACGGTGACAAGATCGCTGGACGGAAGCGAGAGGAGAACATTCCTCCGGAGCGGGAACGGAAGGAAAAGAACCAGTTCGCCCGACATTTCTTGGCCATGGTGACGCCCTAGGTTGGGACACCGTCGGCGGCGGGGACTCTCCAAAACTTGCTGAAAGTGAGCGTGATGGAATCTCGCTCCTCCAACCAGGTTTGGTCGTGACTCTCAAAGGAGGAAGTAGCGCTGGGCCATCGGTAACACCTCGGCCGGTTCGCAGGTGAGGAGTTCTCCATCGGCATACACCTCGTAGGTCTGCGGGTCAACCTCCATCTTGGGAAGGGCGTTGTTGTTACGCATCTCCTGTTTCCCGATTCCCCGGGTATGGGCCACGGGCACGCATGGGCGGCGCAGCCCCAGGCGGCGGGGCAGATCCTCTTCAAGGGAGGCCTGGCTCACGAACGTGAGGCAGCTGGGCACCAGGGCCCCACCAAAAGCGGCGAACATGGGTCGGCCATGCACGGGCCCGGGAGTGGGAATCGAGGCATTGGCATCCCCCATCTGGGCCCACACGATCGATCCTCCTTTGAGCACCAGCTCGGGCTTCACTCCGAAAAAACCTGGCTTCCAAAGCACCAGATCGGCCAGCTTGCCCACCTCCACCGACCCCACTTGGCTGTCGAGGCCATGGGCGATCGCGGGATTGATCGTGGTTTTGGCGATGTAGCGCTTCAGGCGGGTGTTGTCGTTGCGTGCACTGTCGCCGGCGAGGGGGCCCCGCTGCACCTTCATCTTGTGAGCGGTCTGGAAGGTGCGCAGGATCACTTCGCCCACCCGGCCCATGGCCTGGGAGTCGCTGGCGATGATCGAAAAAGCGCCCAGATCATGGAGGATGTCTTCGGCGGCGATGGTTTCGCGGCGGATCCGCGATTCGGCGAAGGCCACATCTTCTGGAATCTTGGGGTCGAGGTGGTGGCACACCATCAACATGTCCAGGTGCTCCTCCAACGTGTTGCGGGTGTAGGGCCGGGTGGGATTGGTGCTGCTCGGGAGCACGTTGGCCTCCCCGCAGATGCGGATGATGTCTGGCGCATGGCCGCCGCCAGCCCCCTCGGTGTGGAAGGTGTGGATGGTTCGGCCGCCGATCGCGGCGATCGTGTCCTCCACGAACCCCGCCTCGTTGAGGGTGTCGGTGTGGATGCACACCTGCACGTCAAAACGGTCCGCCACGCTCAGGCAGCAGTCGATCGCGGCCGGGGTGGTGCCCCAGTCTTCGTGCAACTTCAGCCCGCAGGCGCCAGCGCGGATCTGCTCTTCGATGGCCTCCGGAGTGCTGGCGTTGCCCTTGCCGAAAAAGCCCAGGTTCACAGGGAGTCCCTCGGCGGCCTGGAGCATGCGGGCCAGATGGAAGCTGCCGGGGGTGCAGGTGGTGGCGTTGGTGCCGGTGGCGGGGCCTGTGCCCCCCCCAAGGAGGGTGGTGACACCGCTGGCCAGCGCGGTTTCGATCTGCTGCGGGCAGATGAAGTGGATGTGGGTGTCGATCGAGCCGGCCGTCACGATGTGACCCTCCCCGGCGATGGCTTCCGTGCCAGGCCCCACCACGATGGTCACCCCCTCCTGGGTGTCGGGGTTGCCTGCCTTGCCAATGGCCACGATGCGGCCGTCCCGCAGGCCGATGTCGGCCTTCACGATGCCCCACCAGTCGAGGATCACGGCGTTGGTGATCACGGTGTCCACCGCGCCCCCAGCCCGGCTGGTTTGGGCTTGGCCCATGCCATCGCGGATCACCTTGCCGCCCCCAAATTTCACCTCGTCGCCATAGACGGTGAAATCTTTCTCCACCTCCAGGATCAGCTCGGTGTCGGCCAGCCGCAGCCGGTCTCCGGTGGTGGGGCCGTAGGTCTCGGCGTAGATGCGGCGGTCGATGCGGTAGGCCATTGGGGATTAGTCGAGGGGGCCGTTGATCTGGCCGGTGAAGCCAAACACCCGTCGCGCCCCGCCGTAGGGCACCAGATGAACCTCACGGGTGTCGCCCGGTTCAAAGCGGATGGCGGTGCCGGCGGGAATGTCGAGTCGCTGTCCGTAGGCCGCTTTGCGATCGAAGAGGAGGGCGCCGTTGGTTTCAAAAAAGTGGAAGTGGGACCCCACCTGAACAGGGCGGTCGCCGGTGTTGGCCACCGTAAGCGTGGTGACAGGCCTGCCGGCGTTGAGTTCGAGACTGCCAGGTTCGCTCAGCAATTCGCCGGGGATCAGGGGAGGCATGGCGTTCAGCGGATGGGGTCGTGCAGCGTGACGAGTTTGGTGCCATCGGGGAAGACGGCTTCGATTTGCACCTCATTCACCAGTTCCGCCACACCCTCCATCACCTGGTCGCGGCTGAGCCAGGTGCTGCCCTCTGCCATCAGGGCCGCCACCGTCTTGCCGTCCCTTGCGCCCTCCAGCACCTGGAAGCTGAGCCAGGCCACGGCCTCGGGATGGTTGAGTTTTACCCCCCGTTGCAGGCGTCTCTCGGCCAGCAAGGCGGCCGTCACGATCAGGAGCTTGTCCTTTTCCTGGGGCGTCAGATGCATTTCTAGGCTTCAGCGGCTGGATGGGGCCGGGAGGGGCCGGAAGCAGGAACCTCCTCACTCTCGCAGGCCAGCCGATCCGGGGCCAGGGGGTCTTCCTGAAACGGCCACACCCTGGGGGGCACCGGTGGCTCCAGGCCGCGGGCCCAGCGAATCCGGGCCCAGAGGCGGGTGAACCACCAGCGTGCCGCCGAGCAGGAGGGGCCCCGATAGCGGGCCACCAGCCCCTGGGCGAGGGCGCCGCAGGCCATCTCCCCGGGCAGGCCCTGCCGTTCCAGGCGGCATTGCCTGATCAGCTCCTGCTGCAGATCGGGCGGAAGGGGTGCGGGGGCCGCCCAGACCAGCGTGCCCACCACTGGCTCTCCCGCCAGGCCGTGGGAGGCCATCAGGGCATCTCCGCCCAGCTCCATCCGATCCACAAAGTCCCAGTGGGTGCGGCCAGCCGCATCGCGGCGAATGATCTCCAGGGAGGAACGCCAGCAGCCCGCCTCCAGGTCTTCTCCCGCAGCGGTGCGCCCCAACCGCATCACCTCTGCGCCAAGCCAACTGGCCCCTGGCGCCATGTCCACCCGGGTGTGCTGCTTGAAGAGTCCGTTGGCGTAGAGCACGATCTCCTGGGGCAACCACTCCAGGTCGGCTCCGGGCTCCAGCTGCACGTGCAGCGTCTGTCGGGCCCAATCGCCTGTGGGCCTGCGACGGGAGCGGCCGATTGAGCCATACACCTTCTGGGCGGCCACGCTGGTGAGCAGGGCGCAGCCGCCTTCCGCCAGGCTGATGTCCACGGTCAACGCATCCCCACCCACCAGCCCTCCAGCGGTGTGCAGCAGTGGCAGCTCGCACCGTCCGTCGGCGTGGTGGCTGGCTCGCAGCAGCTTGAGGGGAGCCTCGCTTCCCCCCTGGAAATGGGTGCGGCCTTGGCCACGCTGAAATTGGATCCAGGCACGGCCGTGCCAAGGGTTGGGGGAGGGGGGGGCGGCCAAGCGGCGGGGCACACTGTGAGGGCCAACCTGGCCACTGTGCCCGAGTGACCTCTCCATCTGTGCCCCTCCTGCTGAGCCGGCGCCTTGGGGTGGCCGCCCCGGCTCGCCAAGCACAGCAGGTTTTGCGTCTGGCTCTGACGGCGGAGGAGCGTAGCCGGCTGCGGGGGCATCGTCTCAGCTGTTGCGGTCGCGATCTTCTTCTTCAACTGCCCCGGGGGGAAGCTCTGGCCCCCGGGGAATGGCTGGCGGATGACGATGGGGTGGCTCTTGTGCAGGTGGAGCCGGCGGCGGAAGCGCTTCTGGTGGTGCGGGCGTTGCGGCCCGTGGCTCTCCTGCAGGCCGCGTACCACCTCGGCAACCGCCATGTGGCTCTTGAAGTGCATGCCGACGAGCTCCGGCTTCTGGTGGATCCGGTGTTGGAGCAGCTGCTTCTCAAGCGGGGCTTGGAGGTGCACCGCATCAAGGAACCTTTCCTCCCTGAGCCAGGCGCCTACGGGGCCGCCCACCATCCCCACCCCTAACGACAGCTCTCCTTCCCATGGCCAGCTCACCCGCTGCGGGCCCTGCAGACCCTGGCTTGACTGGCCCAAGCCCCCCCTCAGAGGGTTGCGCGCGCCTGCATCTGTTTCAGCTGGTTTCCCCGGCTCTGCCAGTGGGAGCTTTCAGCTACTCGGAGGGCCTCGAGGTGCTTAGCCAGTCGGGGCGTCTTCCCGATGGCGCTGCAGTGGCAGCCTGGATTGGGGCTGAACTCGATAGGGGCGTTCTAGCGCTGGAGGCTGCCGCCTTGCCCGAGTTGATGGCTGCCCTGACGACGTGGAGCCAAAGCGAGCCCCTGGAGGAGCGTCTGCGGGCGCAGGCGCAGGTGAGGGAGCGGGATGGTTGGCTGACGGCCCTGCGGGAGGCCCCCGAGGTGCGGGCCCAGCAACGCCAGATGGGCGCTTCCCTGCTCGGGTTGTTGGCGGATCTGGGCTGGCCGCTCCCCCCCGGCCCCCCAGGCGAGCCCCCTTTGTTGCTGAGTTGGCCCTCCGCTTGGGCCTGGGCTCTGGTGGCCCTTGCCCTGCGGCCCCGAGAGGGTGTGGAGGCCTATCTCTACAGCTGGGTCGCCAACCAACTCAGCGCAGCGGTGCGCCTGGTGCCCCTGGGGCCAAAGGAGGCTCAGCGGCTGCAGCTCCGCCTTGGGCCCAAGATTGCCCGACGGGCTGCGGAGCTGGTGGAGAAAGGGGCCCAGCCGCGCTGGTGCGGCGGCATTGGCGCCGCCATGGCGCAGCTGCAGCATGGGGAGCTGTACTCCAGGTTGTTCCGCAGTTAAAGGGGGGACACCTCAAGCGCCTAGCCGCCTGCAGAATGGCTGAGAGATTGGCCGGGAGGCTTGCCGGGATCGCTGGCACTCACCCAAATCACGTCCTTGGCTTGGCCAGGGATCAGTCGCGCCAGGGGCGGGCAAACGACTCCCTGGTGGGGAGGCGCTGATGGCGGCGAGTCGCTTGCGGGTGGGGGTGGCTGGACCGGTGGGTTCTGGCAAGACAGCCCTGGTGGAGGCTCTTTGCCGCCGTCTGCGCGATCGCTTGCAGCTGGCCGTGGTGACCAACGACATCTACACCCAGGAGGATGCCCAGTTCCTCACCCGAGCCGGTGCCCTGCCACCGGAGCGAATCCGAGGAGTGGAAACCGGGGGCTGCCCCCACACCGCCATTCGGGAGGACTGCTCCATCAATCGCGCTGCAGTGGCTGAGCTGGAAGCGGCCTTCCCCGATCTCGATCTGGTCTTGGTGGAGAGCGGTGGCGACAATCTGGCCGCCAGCTTCAGCCCGGAACTCGTGGATCTGTGCATTTATGTGATTGACGTCGCGGCTGGCGACAAGATCCCTCGCAAGGGCGGTCCGGGGATCACCCGCAGTGATCTGCTCGTGATCAACAAGATTGATCTGGCGCCCATGGTGGGGGCCTCCTTAGAGGTCATGGAACGTGACACGATCCGCATGCGTCCGGGGCGCCCCTGGTGTTTCACCAATCTCCGTTCCGGTGAGGGGCTCGATCAGGTGGAAGCTTTTCTGCTGCGCCAACTGCCACGTCCAGCCAGCGGCGAAGCCTGTTAATTGTCGTTTTTTTTCTTGACAGCCACGGCTTCCAACGTTTCCAAATGCTGAGAAAGCCCGTACAGATTCCAGAACGGTCGCGGTTGTTACCTGGCGATCCAGCGGCAACTCGATAATTTCCTTACTGATCCCGAACTTTTAGGGATTTTGTGTGATGCCCTAATTGGGCGTCTTCCCCCTTCCTTTTTGGAGCCCTTTCATGAAGCCTCTGGCACAGCACTTCTCCACGCGTCAGTGGATCAGTGGTGTAACCGCACTCGGCCTGACACTCTCGCTTGCCGCCTGC
>Ga0315899_10002742_pt1 | contig 19350 bp, 5 predicted proteins | sample LakEriMetagenome_2_FD_203518 | JGI IMG/M metagenome (GOLD analysis project Ga0315899, IMG submission 203518) | Freshwater fungal communities from buoy surface, Lake Erie, Ohio, United States - Buoy 4 MA112 | ecosystem: Environmental > Aquatic > Freshwater > Lake | place: USA: Lake Erie, Ohio... | reverse complement strand
TGGTGCGGGCTTGACCGTGGTGCGGGTCTCCTGGCCCGCAGACCGCGCAAGTTTCCAAGCGTCTCTGTTATGATGGTGCTTGACGCCTCGCTGCGCTCGTAAAGACGGCCCAGGAGGACCGCCCCACGATCAGGGACCGCCCCACGTGTTTAGGCCCCCCACGATTGGCACCCCCCCACGTGTTTAGGACCGCCCCACGCTTAGGCAACGTCCCACGATTAGCTAACAGCTACAAGCTCGTGGCTGGCTTACAGTTTTTTCTCGAGCCATTTAGCGATCAGTTCGGGTTTGCGTTCTTTCTTGAGATGCTCAAGTTGATCTGCTGGGATCCCGATGCGTTCGAGGTTGGTGAACAGGCTTTCCCAAGCCTTCTCGAGTTTTTTGCCTTCGGCGAGATAGAGTTCCGTGAGGAGTTCTTGGGCACGCTGAAGAGATACATCATCGCGATTCTTATAGTAATTCTTGATGATCGACTGTTGGTGCTTCGAAAAATTCTCCATAGCCATGGATGAGTAAACTCCTTTCAACGTGTGGATTTGAGCGTGTAGATTTTCGGGGCTATTTGGCCATCTCTTCGAGGATACTGTTTAGGCCAGGAAGTTCGACGCCGTGCGAGAGTTCGCGGATGGCTTGAACGTGTAATTCCTTCGCTTGGCCAATCGCTTCGTTCATCGCGTCGAGGGTTAAGCGTTGTGCGATGGTTTTGTGTTCTGGCTGAAGCAATGAATCCGAGATATCAACGGTTTGAACTAATCCTAAACCATTGACGACTACGGAGACGCGATGGTCGCCCTCGCAAGCTTGTCCGTTGATGCGGCGAGCTTCCATCTCCGCTTTGAGTTTGCGCATCCGTTCGGGCAATTGGCCGATGGTTTTCATCAGCCCTGCGATATTTCCGAGGTTTTTAAACATTGGCTAGATGGGGTTGTTATTTACGGACTTGGAGTTGCAGCCACCCGTCATCGAGGGCGACGGAGCAGAGGTTCAAGTCGCGGAATTGTTCGGGGAGTCGATCTGCCCAACGGACGGGTTTATCGAACAGTTGCGGGCGAAACAATTGCTCGAATTTGTCCTTGAGGAATGTGCGGAGGGTAACGCCTAAGACGCCGCGCTGCGCTTTTCCTACGAATTCAACGTTCAGATCCCCTTGTCGTTCAAGTTGGATCGTGCCGTCGTCACCTTGGACGACTCGGTAGGCTGCTTCGATCGTTGCGGCTTGATCGAGCGATTGGTCTTCGCGCTCGAGTTTCAAGGTGCGAATGCGGAATTTGACGAGTGAGTCATCGAAGATCACATCGACGGGGCGAAAGCCTCGTAGGTGGATTGCCCAAGGTCCATCGTCTGGGTTTCGTGGGATACCTCGGGCTGCATCGCCGAATTGAGCGGTATAGCCATCCATTTCTTCGCTGCGCAGAACTCGGCCGGTAAGGACCGGGTCAAGGAGATTTCCGACGAGGGATTGGTGGACGCGAATCGTAAGGCCGCATGGATCGCTTGGGAATGGACAGGTATTATCCGCCGCGAGTTGGCTTCCGGATTGGACTTTCCACTGAAGACCGAGTTCTTCGGAGGTGGACCAAGAAGAACGGTGCGGTGGGGCGATACCGAGTCTTTTTAGGACTGGGGTTTCGAGGGCATTTCGTAGTTTCGCGTTGGCTTCCGTGACTTGTTCGCCGAGTTGTTCATGGAATTGGGTACGGATTCGATTCTCCATGCGAGCCTCACCGATAGCGTCGGCTTGCGGCTTCTTTTTCGCTGCTTGTTTCGAAGCGATTTTTCGAACTAGTTTCGAGCGGTGTTCGATGCTATCGATGGTGGTGCGAAGGGTTGCATCAACTCCGGTATCTCCGAGTGTGGAGAGGCCGGCATCTCCGAGTGTAAGGGATTCGCAAGCGACGACGTCGGCTTGCCCGCGTGTGTTGAGCACAACGCTACGGTTGTATCCTTTGTTTTGGCTAGAGAAGTCACCTTGCATAAGCAGTCGCAAGGTTGCTTGGTTCGGATTGTTGACCAATAGGGGAGTGACACTGCCGCAGAGCAAGCCTTGGCCGTGGATATCTGTACCGAGAATGACTTCGTGTACCGGGCTCGATTGAGCGACGGGTCTGGAGAAGGCTTGTCGAACGAAATCGTCGGATGCGAGGACTTGGACGTTAGGGTGGGAATAGCGACCGAGCAGGTTCGATACCAATGTTGGGGCTTGATTCGACTGTTGCAAGTAAGCCGCTAGTTGGGCCAGATCGTACATCGCGTTGGGGTCGCGTTGCATGTCGGGCAACTGCATTCTCTCGGAAATCTTGGTAAGTCGATTCTTCAAGATTTGCATAGTCTCATCGGGTTTTGAGCCGACTCGCAAATCTTGAGAGTATTTCGCCAGTGCATCGCGAAGCGCCGTGTATTCCGAGCGTTCTAGTCCCGGGTAGTTTTGTCGAAGGCGTTTTTCGATCTCGACGATTCGGTCGGGGTTTGGGTTTTGGCTTGCGAGGGTTTTCTTCAGTTCGTCCCAACGGAGAAATTTTTTCCAAGCAGGTCCTTCGGTCGGTGATGTGTCGAGGAATTGTTCAAAGCGATTGATTTGTTTGTCAAGGTTTTCACGGGAGGCCGATACGTTGGGAAGTCGGGTTGGATCGAGTTCGCCGAGTGACTGGTTAACGACGTTCCAGAGGTATGGGTCTTGAGGTGTACCGACGATTGGGGTTGTGTTGGAAGGGGTTGTTGAGGGCGTCGATTCGGGGCTTTGAGCGTTTAGTGCTTCGGGGGCTTGGGAGAACGCGAGGAGAGCGAGGAGGGATGCGAATCGGTTCGACGAGGACTTCTTACGTGTTGAGTTGATCTTTGCACGATCGTTTTGTGCTGTTTTGAGCTTAGTGAACATGTTTCCGTACCAGCTTTCTTCCTAAGTTGTAATCTCGAGTTGTTATCTCGGTGAATCGTTGAGTGTGGGTAGGGGGCGTATTTCCAACGCGGCGTTTTAAAGGGTTGAATAGGGTATTTTAGTTGACGGGCCCGGCGGTTCCTAGCACCCATTTGCCCCAGCTTACCTAGTCGGCGTGTTTTGCCATCCCTTGATGAAATGCCGAATCGTTGGGAAGCAATTGGTAGAATCGCAGAAATGGTAGACGATACAGATACTGTTTGGTGTGGATGGGGGATAGGGGAAGTTCCCCAAGATTGGTTTGGATCTGGCTTGCGTGAACTACTGCAAAATTGCTACTTAAGGGGCGTACGGGGTCTGATTGAGGATTGCCGTAACTTTTTAAGTGCCGTGATTTAACCAAGCTCAGTTGAGCCCTTTGGGATCCTATCGAAATGCCAACGACGTTCCATTTCACATCCATTAGGTCTTGTCAATCGAACAAGCTTGGGGAATCGGTCCGACGGAACCTATTCGGCTTGATGGTCTCGTGTAGTTTGTTGCCGGGATCCTTGGGGCTTGCGCAAAGCGACACAGCTACACCGAAGTCGGCATCAAGGGGCACTAGTAGCTCGGGAGGTGCGGCGGGCGGATCGGCACCATTAGCTCATTACGGCGAAGGGTATGTGTTGTTGCAGCATGGGGCGGTGATGCATGGGTTTATCAAGCCGCAAGCGGACTCGGTGACAATTGTCATGGATAAGGGCAAAGAGGTTACCGTATCAAAGCGACAGATCTTGACAATCGGTGCGAGCAAGGAAGCTTTGTACAAGTACCAGACGAAAGCGATACGCAAGTGGGGGACTGGCGAGCATTGGCACTTAGCCCAGTGGTGCATTCAAAACGGGATGCTTGATCAAGCCATCGAACATTATTTGGAGTTGGAGAAGCAAGCTTCGGAGAATCCGCGTTTCAAGCAATTGGATTTGCAGCTCAAGCAGGCGTTGCTGGAGGATGAATCGGTCCGACGCGCGATGGTCCAACAGGGGATCGAATTGCCTAGTGGTTTAGGGCACGATAGCGAAAGAGTGAAGGATGTTGGGGTTGAGGTCGAAGTCCACAGTGCAGAGCCTGGAGTGCGGGTCAAAGGAACAGTGCAGCCTACTTTAGACGTCGAGGAACCGGTTCGATTGGTCTCTTCGTTTCCAGCGCACACGATCCCAGGTTACGTCCGGAAGAGTTTTCAAACGGAGGTTACTCCGGTAGTTGTTGCAAGGTGCGGTCAGTCGGGTTGTCATGGAATGTTGGCGAAGAATTCTTTTCAAATTTTTCAACCGGTTGGGGAGCAAGCCGCATCGATCAACGAGCGAAATTTAGAACGAGTGTTGCGATATGTTGATTCCGAGAATCCGACCGAATCGGATTTGCTCAAGTATGCGGCTCAATCGCACGGAACGCAGCGGAATGCGAGCTTGAATCTGAATCGCGACGAGGACCGCATTCATCTTGAGCGAATCGCTCAGTGGATACAGTCTCTATCGCGATTGCCATCGGGTGATTCAGGCGTAGCGGCCGCGAATCGGGTGATTAGCGCAGGAGGGCTAGAAGCCGGTAACCTTGAGCAAGGAGTTCGGACCGCGCATGCGGTAACATCGAAGTCGGTTGGGGGATCGGTGGGCAATTCTTCGGGTTTGGGGATGAAGAAGCAGCTTAGGGAGTCCGGCGAGGTCGTGGCGGATCGCAGCGCCAAGTTATCCAAGCCGCCGAAGACGGGCGGAGCTGCGGTGGTGATCGATGCGTTGGAGTTGGCGGGCATTGAAGAAGAGATCGCTAAATTAGAGCGAAAGCCCGCTGCGGAAGGGCTTGGGGGGAAAACGCCCCCGAAGGATCCGTTTGACGCGAAGATATTCAACAGTAAGCATGGTTCAGTCAGGCCGTAGTTGCGTATGTGGGTGATGAATCCCACGACTAAATCGTATGCAATTCAAATTGAAGTGTCCGAGGTTGGGCGTGTCATTAATTTGAGTTGCATAAACCTTTTTCTGGCACAAGGCTTGCGGTATCTCTTTGTGTCGTAAAGCCTTAAAATTTCCTTACTTAACAGTTATCGGAAAGTTTCCGAATGGGGGGGTTGCTAATACCCCACTCGATTACTATCATCCGCCAAGATGAGCACGAAAAATTCGGTTCTATACTCCATCATCGCAAGGCGAGTAGGAGCGATGGATCCGTTGGCCCTTTTGTTCTCGTCGATGAGAATTGTCGCAGTGCCCGCGCATTTCCTTCCGTTCCTATTTTCTGGTCTCACTTGAACTGCCTATTGGTACTTATTCGGACAATCAAGTCATAGCCGGTTCAGGCTGATCGTTTTTCTGGCGGTACTCTCTTCCGCTACTAGTCCCTGGAATTGGAAGTCATTCCATTCGCGTTTTCCGCGATGTGGGATGCTCACACATGTAGTTTCGAGCAAATTGCTTGGCCTTTTTTGAGTATTAGGGTGAATTGAGATGGCAAATTGGATGTCTCGTTTTGGAAGAGTGCAATCGGGTCGCAAGCGTGGTGCTTTTCGCAAGATGATGATGGAGTCGCTTGATTCTCGCCAAGTGATGGCGGCAGATTTTGGATTGGTAAGCGATGTCAACGTTCAGGTTGACACAGTTGGTTCAGATCCCGGGGCTTACACGCAGGTCGGGACTGTAGCGTATTTCGTGGCGGGGACGCCTACGACCGGTGCGGAGTTGTGGAAGACGGACGGGACATCGGCAGGGACTTCGATGGTTCGGGACATTCGTCCAGGGAGCGAGAGTTCTGGCATTAGGTTCATGACGAATGTCAACGGGACGTTGTTTTTCGGTGCGACGGATGGGGCGAATGGGTATGAGGTGTGGAAGTCCGACGGGACGGCAGCAGGAACGGTGATGGTACAGAACATCCACCCGACTGCAAGTTCGAATCCTTCGTCCCTTCGGAGCGTGGGCGGGGTCTTGTATTTCAGCGCGGATGATGGGGTCAACGGGTACGAGCTTTGGCGGTCCAATGGCACAGCAGCTGGAACAACCCTGGTGCGCAATATCAGAGCCGGGGTTGCAAGTTCTCAGCCTGAGAGTTTGACGGAGATGGGTGGGGTGTTGTACTTCACTGCAAATGACGGCACGAACGGAGTGGAGTTGTGGCGGTCCGATGGGACGAATGCTGGCACGACCTTGATTCGCAATATTCGCGCAGGGACGGCTAGTGCGTTTCCGACCGATTTGGTGAACGTCGGTGGTGTGCTGTACTTCGCTGCGAATAACGGTACTAACGGAACGGAATTGTGGCGATCGAATGGAACTGCGATTGGTACGACGTTGGTTCGGGATATGGCTGTAGGTGCTTTTGGATCCTATCCAGCGGAGTTGGTGGGTGTCGGCGGGACCTTGTATTTCCGCGCAAGCGATAACGTCAATGGATTTGAATTGTGGAAGTCCAATGGTACGTTCAATGGCACCGTGATGGTCAAGGACATTGAGCCAGGGGGCGGTGGAAGTAGTCCAACAAGTCTGACGAATGTCAACGGTGTGCTGTATTTTTCGGCTTACGAGCTTTCGACCGGGGTAGAGTTGTGGAAATCCGATGGGACCACGTTGGGTACGGTAGAGGTGGCGGAATTGCAGGCAGGTGAATTCGGTTCCTATCCTGCGGAGCTAGCAAACGTCGGTGGTACACTTTATTTTAGCGCAAGCGATGGTGTCAATGGTGCCGAACTGTGGCGATCGAACGGGACAGTCGCCGGCACGGCGCTTGTCAAAGACATCGTGACGACCACAGGCGAAGGATCGTATCCGCAAAGTTTGTTCAGCCTCAATGGGTCGTTGCTATTTACGGCTAATGATGGAGTGACTGGTTCTGAGGTTTGGGTCTCGAACGGGACGGCTGTTGGTACGACTCTGTTGAAGGATATCGTAGCTGGCACCAAGGATTCGTTGGTGTCGAACACGACGGTTGTCGGTTCGAATGTGTTCTTTACGGCGGATAACGGAGTCAATGGCGTTGAGTTGTGGGTTACGAACGGTTCTGCTTCGGGAACGCGAATGGTTGCTGATATCGCGAACGGGGAATTGTCGAGTACTCCAGCGAATTTGACGAACGTCAATGGCACGTTGTATTTCTCCGCCGATGACGGAACGAACGGAATTGAATTGTGGAAGACGGATGGAACCGAAGCCGGCACGGTAATGGTTTCCGATTTGTGGGCTGGTGGGTACAGTTCGCTACCAGCGAACCTCGTGAATGTTGGCGGCGTGTTGTATTTCGCGGCGGATAACGGGACGGACGGGCTAGAGCTATGGAAGTCGGATGGTACTGCTTTAGGAACGGTCTTGGTTAAGGACATTCAGGTTGGGACTTTCGGCTCCTACCCTTCCCTCTTGACCAACGTTAATGGTGTTTTGTTTTTCTCGGCATATGACGGCGTCACCGGGGTCGAGCTTTGGAAGTCCGACGGCACGGACATCGGAACAGTTCTAGTCGCAGATATTCAGCCAGGTACTACTGCCGCTTCGTCGAATCCTTCGGGATTGGTCAATGTTGGTGGGGTGCTGTATTTTGCGGCAAGCGATCTAGTTGAAGGGAATGAGTTGTGGAAGTCGGATGGAACTCTGGCAGGAACTCAGTTGGTCAGTGGAATCGTTACTGGTGCTGTTGGTGCATATCCAATTCAGCTTACGAATGTTGCAGGAACGCTCTATTTTGCTGCGGATAACGGAACTACGGGTGTAGAGCTTTGGAAGTCCGATGGTACGGGGGTCGGAACGCAGTTGGTTCATGATGTTCGCACCGGGTTGGAATCCTCTGGGCTCAAAGGTTTAACAGCGGTTGGAAGTTCGGTGTATTTCCAAGCGACAGATGGGGTGACCGGTGCGGAGCTTTGGAAGTCCGATGGGACGGCCGCTGGGACAGTACTTGTTAATGATATGTGGGCTGGAGCTCCAGGATCGAGTCCAGCGGGGCTGACTGAAGTTGCAGGTAAGGTTTACTTCAGTGCAGACAACGGTGTGCAAGGGCGCGAGTTGTGGGTCTCTGACGGAACTAATGCAGGGACGGTTCGTGCTGCGAGCCTGACAACAACTGTTCTTGGTATCGATCCATTGGGGATGACCAATGTCAATGGACAAGTCTATTTCTCAGCTATTAACGAGACCAACGGACGGGAGTTGTGGCGTGAGTTGGTAGCGGGCAATGCTCCGACCGACATCGCTTTAGGCTCGAGCGTTGTTGCTGAGAACGCAGGTGCCAATGCAGTTGTTGGTGCGTTGAGCACTACAGATCCTGATGTCGGCGATACGTTCGTGTACAGCTTGGTTGCAGGTGTTGGTGGAGCGGATAATGCTTCTTTCAACATTGCCGGAAATTCGCTTCGGGCAACGTCAAGTTTGAATTTTGAAGCTAAGGCGAGTTACACGGTACGAGTTCGATCGACCGACCAGACGGGACTGTTTGCAGAGAAGGCATTTGTCGTCAGCGTCACCGACGTGAATGAGGCCCCGACCGACATCGCGATCTCTGCAAGTACCGTTGCCGAGAACGCAGGTGCGAACGTAACCGTTGGGTCGCTTAGCACGACCGACGCAGATGCTGGTAATACCTTCTCATATACCTTGGTAGCTGGCGCTGGCGATACCGATAATGCGGCATTCAGCATCAGTGCTGGGGCGTTGATCGCTAACAGCAGCTTCGATTTCGAGACCAAATCGAGTTACACGGTTCGCGTACGAACAACAGATCAAGGTGGGTTGTTTGTCGAGAAGGCCTTTGTAATCAGCGTTACCGATGTTAACGAAGCCCCAACCGATATTGCCTTGTCGGCAAATAGTGTTCCTGAGAATTCGGGTGCAAATGGGACTGTAGGTACATTGGCTACGACGGATGTCGACGCGGGGAATACGTTCACTTACACATTGGTGGCTGGTACGGGTGATACAGACAACGCTGCCTTCAATGTTAGCGGCGCATTGTTGCGAGCGACTAGCAGCTTGAATTTTGAGACCAAATCGAGCTATACGGTTCGTGTTCGATCCACGGACCAGGGGGGATTGGTAACTGAGAAGTCGTTTATCATCAACGTAACCGATGTCAACGAGACGCCGACGGATATCGGTTTATCGTCGGCCTCGATCCCTGAAAACTCGGGTGCGAATGCAACGGTTGGTACGTTGAGCACGGTCGATGTGGATGCCGGTAACACGTTTGTATATTCGTTGGTAGCTGGAACGGGCAGTACCGATAACGCTGCCTTTAACATTTCTGGAACAGCACTTCGGGCCACATCGAATCTGCTTGCCGCCTCGCAAGGGAGTTATTCGATTCGAGTTCGGTCGACCGATCAAGGTGGCTTGTTCACGGAAAAAGTCTTTACGATTACGGTGACAGCGGGGAATGGTGCCCCGACAGATATAGCGTTGCCTACCCCATTCGTTTTTGAAAATGCGGGAGTTAATGCGACGGTCGGAACGTTGAGCACCACAGATCCGAATGCAAGCGATACCTTCACGTACACGCTGGTGGCTGGTTTGGGTGATGCGGACAACGCAGCGTTCAACATCAGTGGTGCTAGCCTGCGAGCTTCGAACAGTTTTGACTACGAGACCCGTTCGAGTTATTCCGTGCGACTGCGATCGACGGATCAAGGTGGGTTGTTCACCGAAAAGGTATTCATCATCAATGTGATCAACATCAACGAAGCACCTACGGACTTGGTGTTGTCTTCGAATGTGATTGCTGAGCTATCTGCTGCCAACACAACGGTTGGCTTGTTAAGCACGGTAGATGCGGATGCAGCGAACTCTTTTGCCTACACCCTGGTAGTCGGTGCGGGAGACACCGATAACGCGGCGTTCAACATCAGCGGTAATGCGTTGCGAGCAACCAATACCTTGGATTTTGAGGCCAAGCCGACGTATACAGTCCGAGTTCGGACAACCGATCAAGGTGGACTCTTTACGGAAAAGGCTTTCGTGATCAACGTTACGAATGTGAACGAAAATCCGACAGATATCGCATTGTCTTCTTCCACGATCGTTGAAAATGCGGGAGCGAATACAACCGTTGGAAATCTCAGTACAACTGACATCGATGCGGGGAATACGTTCACCTACACGTTGGTAGCTGGTACGGGTGATACCGACAACGCATCGTTTAATCTTAACGGTAATGCGTTGCGGGCGACCAGCAGCTTGGACTTCGAGACGACGTCGAGTTATACCGTTCGTGTACGATCGACCGATCAAGGTGGATTGTTTACTGAAAAAGCTTTCATCATCACGGTGACCAATGCAAATGAAGCACCTACGGACATAGCTTTGTCCTCCGTTGTAATCGCCGAGAACTCCGGAGCGAACGCCACGGTCGGAACCCTCAGTTCCACGGATCCTGACGCAGCTAATACCTTCACTTATTCGTTGGTCGCGGGGACAGGTGATACTGACAACGCATCCTTCAATATTAATGCCGGTAGCTTGCGAGCAACCAGTAGTTTGGACTTTGAGACCAAGTCGAGTTATACCGTCCGAGTCCGTTCGACAGACCAAGGTGGTTTGTTCACCGAGAAGGTGTTTGTGATCAGTGTGACGGATGTCAACGAGGCACCGATTGATATCGTTATTTCTTCCGCTCTGATTGCCGAGAATTCCGGGGCGAACGCGACGGTAGGTACACTTGGCACCACCGACCCGGATGCGAGTAACACGTTTACTTACACGTTGGTCTCGGGAACGGGTGATGCAGATAACGCAGCCTTCAACCTAAGTGGTGACGTACTTCGAGCGACGAACAGCTTAGATTTCGAAGCTAAATCGAGTTATACGGTTCGTGTGCGAACAACCGATCAAGGTGGGTTGTTCACCGAGAAGGCAGTTGTGCTCTCCGTTACTGATGTCAATGAATCTCCTACCGATTTGGCGATCTCTTCGACGTCGATACCTGAGAATTCCGGTGCGAATGCTACTGTCGGAACACTCAGTTCGACCGACCCGGATGCTGGTAATACCTTCGCTTACTCGTTGGTGGCGGGAACTGGGGATGTTGACAATGCAGCGTTCAACATCAGTGGTACTGCGTTGCGAGCAACCAATAATTTGTTGTTTGCGACCAAGTCGAGTTATACGGTACGGGTTCGAACGACCGACCAAGGTGGATTGTTTGCCGAACGTGCGTTTGTGATCAACGTGACAAGCAGTAACACTGCTCCTAGCGACATCACACTCTCTTCGAGTTCGATCGCAGAGAACTTGGGAGCGAACGCTGCTGTAGGTTCCTTGAGCACGACCGACGGCAACGCTGGTGATACGTTTACTTACACGTTGGTCGCGGGAACAGGTGATGCAGATAACGCAGCCTTCAACCTAAGTGGTAACGTACTTCGAGCGACGAGTAGCTTAGATTTCGAAGCTAAATCGAGTTACACAGTTCGTGTGCGAACAACCGATCAGGGTGGTTTGTTCACCGAGAAGGCATTTGTGATCTCCGTTACTGATGTCAATGAAACTCCTACCGATTTGGCGATCTCTTCGACGTCGATACCTGAGAATTCCGGGGCGAATGCTACGGTCGGAACACTCAGTTCGACCGACCCAGATGCGGGTAACACCTTCACTTACTCGTTGGTGTCGGGAACTGGCGATGTTGACAATGCAGCGTTCAACATCAGTGGTACTGCGTTGCGAGCAACAAACAATTTGGTGTTTGCGACCAAGTCGAGTTATACGGTACGGGTTCGAACGACCGACCAAGGTGGATTGTTTGCTGAGCGTTCGTTTGTGATCAATGTGACGAGCGGTAACACTGCTCCTAGTGACATCACGCTCTCTTCGAGTTCAGTCGCAGAGAACTTGGGAGCGAATGCGACGGTTGGTTCCATGAGCACGACCGACAGCAACGCTGGTGATACGTTTACCTACTCGTTGGTTGTCGGAACGGGTGACACGGATAACGCGGCTTTCAACATCAGCGGCAATGCTTTGCGAGCAACCAATAGCTTGGATTTCGAGACCAAATCGAGTTACACGGTTCGTGTGCGATCGACCGATCAGGGTGGGTTGTTCACCGAAAAGGCTTTTGTAATCACGGTGATTGATACGCCAGAGGACACTGTGGTGTCGGGTACAGCGGCGGCAGATGCATTTGTGGCCAACTACACCGGCGATGGTGTTACTGGGCAATGGCTGGTAACCAGAAATGGAACAGTAGTGTTTTCAGGTGCAATTCCATCTGGGGCAACACTCTTGTTCGATGGTTTGGCCGGAACCGATAGTTTGCTGGTGAACGGAAGTGCATTGGACGATACGTTTACGTTAGATGGGCAAACCATTTTGACAAACGGATCGCGTATTCGCACAACGAATGTTGAGTCGATGCGGATCACCGCCGGAAACGGGAATGACGCGTTGACGGTTGTCAGTGGGGCTGTGGCTTACGACGGCGGGCTCGGTTCTGACCGACTAGCGGCAGCTGCCGGAACGAACACTTTCTCGGTGACTGGTGCCGGGGTCGGAACATTAAATTCCGTGGTTAGTTTTACGACTGTTGAGTCGCTTCAAGGTGGTACCGGGGCGGATAGTTTTGTTCTAGGAGCTTCTGGTAGATTGACCGGTTTGATGATCGGTGGCGACGGAGTCGACACGGTCAACTTGGCAGCCAAGACCACCGCTCACACGGCGAATTTGTTGACGAACACGCTTACGTCGACCGGAGGCATTTCCGGGATTGAGTCGTTTGTCGGCGGAACTGGCACAGCGGATGTGTTTATCGGAGCGAACGTTCCGAATGCTTGGAATATCACAGGTCGGAACACTGGGACTCTCAATGCAACGACTAGCTTTAGCGGATTTGAAAGTCTAACGGGTGGGACTGCTGTCGATAGCTTTGTGTTTGGATCGGCTGGTCAAGTTACAGGTACTCTCAATGCAGGCACAGGTGCTGACGTTGCGAACTTCGCGGCTGTAACCACTCCACTGCAAGTGCAGATTGGGACCACGGCCTCGATTACAGGACTCGTTGGACGTTATTCTGGATTGGAACGCGTTGAAGGTAATTCAGTCGCGGGAGGACGGATTGCCGGGACGAACGCTATAACTGCTTGGGTCGTTAACACAGCAGGAGAAATTGTCGTCAGTGGCGGAACCTATGCGGGCATTCCATCGATTGTTGGCGGGACATTAGTTGACACGATCACTGGACCTGCGGTTTCGACGCGTTGGACTCTCAGTGGTGCGAATTCTGGCTCGGTGAGCGTTGGTGCAACTTCTGTAGTGTTTACTGGAGTTGAAAATCTCACTGGTTCAACTGCGAGCGATGAATTCATTATCTCGCCGACCGGTACTCTAAGCGGTAATCTTAACGGTGGAACGGGAACGGGTGTCAACTCGGTTGACTATTCGGATTGGACTAATGCAGTCTCGGTGAACTTAGGGACCACGACGGCAGGAAATGCCACTGCGGTAACGGGTGCGATGACCTCGATTGCGATGGTCACCGGGGGGGCCGGCAATGATACTCTCACTGGCCGCGCGACTCTTTCGACGATTCTCATCGGGCTCGACGGAAATGACGTCTTGACTGGTGGAAGTCAGAGGGACTTACTCTTCGGTGGGACCGGTGCGGACGTCTTACAAGGGGCTGGCGGGGATGACTTGCTCATCTCTGGCACGACCTTGCATGATCGTGATCGGGCTGCATTGTTGTTGATTCACTCTGAGTGGATTTCAACCCGTACGTTTGCTCAACGATCCGCGAACATTTGGGGTAACGGGACTGGTACGCGAGCCAACGGCACAAAGTACTTGAACAGTGGTTTGGCTGATGGAATTACCGATTCGGTGTTTGCGGATACCGACACGGATATTCTGATCGGTGGAACGAACCAAGATTGGTTCTTTGCTAGCCCGCTCGAAGTCAACGATTTGGTGACTACGGGTGCGACGCCGGATCGTCGTGATAATCCAGCGTAAGGTTTTGGTGAAATTTTATAGACAACAGCCATCGCAAGGTGGCTGTTGTTTTGTTTTTTATGTTCAATTAGCTTTTTGTGTATTGGTATTCGATATGAAGCGGTTTTTGGGTCGTCGTTTGGGTGGTAAGGGTGGATTGAATCAACGTCGATTGCGAATGCCAGTCATTGAATCGCTTCATGAACGCGTGGTGTATGCAGCGGACATGCAGTTCGTCAAGGACATCAATACGTTGCCGGATCTTGTAGGCTCCACTCCGGCGGAGTTCGTTCAAATTGGAACGACGATGTATTTTTCGGCTACGAGTGCCGCGACGGGGCTAGAGCTTTGGAAGACGGATGGGACGGTAGCCGGAACGGTTTTGGTCAAGGATATTCAGGATGGCGCTTATGGGTCGGGAGTTCGTAATTTAACGAACGTCAATGGGACCTTGTTCTTCAGTGCTGACGACGGGGTTGGGGGGTATGAACTTTGGAAGTCGGACGGAACTTCTGCCGGAACGACTTTGGTTAGTGACATTCAGCGAGGTCGCGGGGGCTCTTCGCCGTCGAATTTCGTTGCTTTGGGAAGTACGCTGATTTTTAGTGCCAATGATGGGAGCAACGGGGTAGAGTTGTGGCAGTCGAATGGAACGGCAGTTGGCACGACGTTAGTTCGCAACATTCGGACTGGAAACGTTGGATCGAATCCAGGGAACATGACTGCGGTTACCGGATCTGTTTATTTCACGGCTGACGATGGTACGAATGGGGTTGAGTTGTGGAAGACGGATGGTACGAATGCAGGAACCGTCTTAGTTCGCAATATTAGAGCTGGGGTTGCTAGTTCGACTCCGAGTAGTTTGGTTAACGTGAATGGAACGTTGTACTTCTCGGCAAACGACGGTACGAATGGAGTGGAACTGTGGAAGTCATCGGGTACCGCAGCAACCACAGTTTTGGTTCGTTCGATTTTTGCTGGTTTATCATCGGCCAATCCGACACAGCTGACGAATGTCGGTGGGACCCTTTACTTTGCGGCGGATGATGGCACGAGTGGTGTCGAGTTGTGGAAATCGGATGGTACGAATGCGGGCACAGTGCGGGTGGCCGATATTCAAGCGGGGGCAGTTGGAAGTAATCCGACTCAATTTTTAAGTGTAGGAACCACCCTTTTCTTTGCCGCCCAAACGAGTTCTGGCGTGGAGCTCTGGAAGTCTACCGGAACAGCGGCAGGTACGACCTTGGTAAAGGATATCCAGGTTGGAGCGGGTAGTTCTTCACCGACGGGATTGAAGAATAATAACGGTACCGTTTTCTTCGCAGCTGACGACGGCGTCAATGGCGTGGAGCTTTGGAAAACCGACGGGACTGCAGCCGGTACAGTGCTAGTTCAAAATATCAACACGACCGCTGGAGTTGGATCGAATCCAGTTCGCTTGGAGGTTTTTAATGGCAAGTTGCTATTTCAGGCTAATGATGGATTGACTGGTAGTGAGCTTTGGCAATCCGATGGGACAGCAGCTGGGACAACACAGTTAAAGGATATTTTAGGTGGTAACTTAGGTTCGCAGATTGGTGCGGAAATCACGACCGCTGGCGGAAGCTTCTTTTTCTCCGCAGATGATGGTGTCAACGGTGCTGAGCTTTGGATGTCCAATGGGACAGGAGCAGGGACCGTATTGGTCAAAGATATTGTAGTGGGTGCGGGCGGATCGGGACCGGCAGCTATGACCAATGTAGGTGGGGTTCTTTATTTCTCAGCGGATGATGGAGTTAACGGTGTCGAGTTGTGGAAGTCGGATGGAACCGACGCCGGAACTGTATTGGTGAAAGATATTGCTGTAGGGCTGACGGCATCGGCGCCAGCGTATTTGACGAATGTGAACGGAACGTTGTTCTTCACCGCGACGAATGTTACGAGTGGAATCGAGTTATGGAAGTCGGATGGGACTGCAACTGGAACGGTGATGGTCAGGGACATCAACGCAGGTGGTGTCGGTTCGATTCCTAATAATCTAACGAACGCAAATGGAACGTTGTACTTCGTTGCGACCGATTTGGCAGGCGGCACGGAACTTTGGAAGTCAGATGGTACGACGGCGGGTACTGTGCGCGTGAAAGACATCCGACCTGGTTTGGCGTCGGGACTAAATGACGGTGCTGGTCTGGTGAATGTGGCGGGCACTCTGTATTTCGCTGCGGACAACGGTACGAGTGGTGTCGAGCTTTGGAAGTCCGATGGGACGGATGCAGGCACGACACTTGTTCGCGACTTAGTACCTGGTGCAGGTAGTTCTTATCCCGAAGGATTCGCCAACGTCGGAGGGGTGCTGTATTTCAGCGGGACGGATGGGGTGACCGGAGGTGAGCTTTGGAAATCCGACGGTACGACGGCTGGAACGTTGCTTGTCGCCGACAGCGTACCCGGGGCGGGAGGGCTTTACCCTCATTACATCACGGGAGTCAATGGGACCGTGTATTTCCAAGGTGAGGACGGGGTTAATGGAATTGAATTATGGAAGTCGGATGGGACCGCTGCTGGAACCGAATTGTTGCGAGACATTAGTCCTGGATTAGCAAGTTCGACACCGACCTCACTGGTTGGAGTATCGGGAGTTGTGTACTTCAAAGCGAATGATGGAATCAATGGTCCAGAGCTTTGGCAGTCCGATGGAACAACAGCGGGTACCGTTCGGACCACTACGGTGACTTCGGCCCCGATTGGGATAGCTCCGAGTGTTCTGGCGAATTTCAATAATCGCTTGGTGTTTGCTGCAGTGGATGATGTGCATGGGGGCGAGTTGTGGGCACAAGTTCCTAACGTAGCACCTACAGATATTCAGATATCCGCGAGTGTTATTGCTGAGAACTCAGTGGCACCGACAGCAATCGGTGACTTCAGCACCACCGATCTCGATGTAGGTGATTTGTTCACTTATACGATTGTCGCTGGCGTGGGAGACACCGACAACGCATCGTTTGAAATCGTCGGTGGGACGTTGAGGGCAAAAAACAGTTTTGATTTCGAAGCCAAGCCGAGTTATTCGGTGCGAGTGCGCTCGACGGATCAGGGAGGATTGTTCACAGAAAAGGCGTTTGTGATCAGCGTCACGGATGTCAATGAAGCCCCCACCGACATCGGGTTGTCATCAACGACGATCTTGGAAAATTCGGGTGCGAATGCAACGGTGGGCACACTGAGCACGGTCGATGTTGATGCGTCCAATACGTTTAGTTATGCGTTGGTCGCTGGGGCGGGAGATGTTGACAATGGTGCGTTCAACATCAGTGGTAACGTTTTGCGAGCGACGAGCGACTTGAACTTTGCGACGACGTCGAGTTATTCGATTCGTGTGCGATCGACCGACCAAGGTGGTTTGAGTTTTGATAAGACATTTACTATACAAGTATTACAAAGTAATGCGGCTCCAACGGACATCAATCTCTTCCCGGGATTTGTTTTTGAAAACGCTGGCGCTGACGCTTCGGTAGGGGCGTTGAGTACGACGGATCCGAATGCCGGTAACACCTTTACTTACAGTTTGGTGGCTGGCCTTGGGGACGGTGACAATGCAGCGTTCAACGTGTTGGGTTCAACTTTGCGTGCAAATGCCAGCTTTGACTATGAAACTCGTTCGAGTTATGCCGTGCGTGTTCGGACGACGGACCAAGGAGGGCTCTTTACGGAAAAAGCATTTATCGTAAATGTGCTTAATGCGAACGAAGCTCCGACCGATGTTATTTTGTCGGGGAATCAGATCGTCGAAGGGGCGATCGCGAATACAACGGTAGGGCTTTTGAGCACCATCGATGTTGATGCTTCAAACTCCTTCTCTTACACACTTGTCGCGGGTGCAGGTGATGCCGACAACGCTGCATTCAACATTAGTGAAAACGCACTGCGAGCGACGAGCAGTTTTGATTTTGAGACCAAATCAAGTTACACGGTGCGAGTGCGGACAACGGACCAAGGTGGATTGTTCACAGAAAAGGTGTTCGTTATCACGGTCAGCGATGTGAACGAAGCGCCAACCGATCTTGAATTATCTTCGACCACGATCCCAGAGGATTCTGGTGCGAATGCGCCGGTTGGAACGCTCAGTTCGACCGATCCAGATGTAGGTAATACCTTTACGTATACGTTGGTGGCTGGAACGGGAGGCGCTGATAACACTGCGTTTAACATCAGCGGCAACGTTCTGCTAGCTACCGACAACTTGGTTTTTGCGACGAAGTCGGTTTATACCGTTCGAATTCGCTCGACGGATCAAGGCGGTTTGTTTGCTGAGCGAGCATTTGTGATCAACGTTTTGAGTGTTAACTCGGCACCGAACGACATAACGCTCTCGTCGAATTTGATCGCCGAAAATTCGGGCGCGAACGCTACTGTAGGTAGTTTATCTTCGATCGATGCGAATGCGGGTGATACCTTCACTTACACATTGGTTGATGGCACTGGTGACACTGATAACACCTCATTCAACATCATTGGCGACTCGGTCCGAGCCACCAGTAATTTGGATTTCGAGACCAAGTCGAGTTACACGGTCCGGGTGCGTTCGACCGATCAAGGTGGATTGTTCACCGAGAAGGCTTTTGTGATTACGGTCAGCGATGCGAACGAATCCCCAACTGACCTTTCTCTGTCATCATCGTTGATTCCTGAGAATGCTGGCGCGAATGCGACTGTAGGAGCTTTTAGTTCTACCGATCCGGATGCGGGCAATACGTTTACCTATTCGTTGGTAACCGGTACCGGCGACACAGATAACGCGGCTTTTGCGATCACCGGTGATTCGCTATCAGCAATCGGCAGTTTTGATTACGAGGCAAAGGCAAGTTACACAGTTCGGGTCCGTTCCACTGATTCAAGTGGATTATTCACCGAGAAGGTTTTTGTGGTCAACGTCACGAATGTGAACGAAGATCCGACGGATATCGGGTTGTCGTCGAGTCTTGTAGCGGAGAATGCGGGGGCTAATGCGATTGTCGGTACGCTTAGTACGACCGATGTGGATGCTGGCAACACGTTTACTTATTCGTTGGTCGCCGGGAGTGGCGATGGTGACAACGCAGCTTTTGACATCAGCGGTGATGCATTGCGAGCGACAAATAGTTTTGACTTTGAAACCAAGGCTAGTTACACGGTTCGCATCCGATCGGTAGATCAAGGTGGATTGCTCACTGAGAAAGTTTTCGTGATCAATGTTACGAACCTCAATGAGGCGCCGACAGATATCGGATTGTCATCGACGAGCATATTGGAGAACTCAGGAGCGAATGCGACAGTGGGTGTGTTGAGCACGGTAGATGCAGATGCTTCAAGCACCTTTACCTATTCGTTCATCGCAGGTGCTGGAGATGCCGACAATGCGGCATTCAATATCAGTGGGGACGTTTTGCGGGCGACGAATAACTTGAGTTTTTCCGCCAAGTCGAGTTACACGATACGGGTTCGAACGACTGATCAAGGTGGATTGAGTTTTGATAAATCGTTTACGATTTTAGTTATGCAGAGCAATGTTGCTCCGAC
>Ga0315899_10002741_pt1 | contig 19351 bp, 17 predicted proteins | sample LakEriMetagenome_2_FD_203518 | JGI IMG/M metagenome (GOLD analysis project Ga0315899, IMG submission 203518) | Freshwater fungal communities from buoy surface, Lake Erie, Ohio, United States - Buoy 4 MA112 | ecosystem: Environmental > Aquatic > Freshwater > Lake | place: USA: Lake Erie, Ohio... | reverse complement strand
GATTGGGAAATGCCAAGCCCATGGAGCCGGCCATCGCCACCGGGCGCATTCCTGCGGACAGTGCAAAGGATATCAGTATTTATCTGGATAAACTAAAAGGATATATCCGGCCGGAAAACAATTATCAGGAATGGCAAAAACAGGTGCTTCACTTAAGCGGTGGCTCCAATGCCAACGAAACCAGTATCATCAAAAATATAGTAGATGGCCTTCGCGTATATCCTGAAGGGGACCCCTTTGCCGGTGTAGTTACCCAGTTTTCAAAATCCTCGGTAGGGATTGTGGATCCTAATTTTAAAGATAAAATTGTAAGCCGCATCAACAGCGGAACCAGTCTGATTTCATTCCTGGGGCATGGCAGTCTTTCCGTTACTGACATTGACATGGGCACTCCGGAAAAATACCTGAACGAGGGTAAATATCCCATTTGTTATTTCAATGGATGTCAGGTTGGGAATCCTGCTTTGCCTACTACACAAAAGGGTTTGGGTGAGCGTATTTTTCGTGGGGAGAAGAAAGGTGCTATTGCCTTTATGGGTCAGGTTTCGCTCAGTGAATTGTATACCATCAGTTCACAAATGCGATATTTTTATGAAATTTATTTTGATTCAACACCCAATAAAACCCTGGGTGGTGTGCTCAAAACCATGTTGTCCAGGTGGCAAAACCCCTCGTCTTCGCTGAATAAAATTCACGCCAGGCAATTGTTTTTACAGGGAGATCCTGCGGTTGCCGTATACACCCCGCAGCTTCCTGATTTGAGTATTGGTAGTGAGAGCATTTTTCTGAAACCTGAGAATGCATTTGCACTGATGGATAGTTTTGATGTGGGTGTGGTATTGCGCAATTACGGACGGGGTATTAAAGACAGTTTCTCCGTGAACCTTCAGTGGACATACCCTGATGGAGTGACCAAAAGATATTACGGTACCCGTGCCACCCAGCGCGGTTTTGAAGATACCCTTTTCATACGGGTGGCATCAAAAGATGTTCAGGTAAAGGGCGAAAACTTCTTTAATGTGACCATCAATAAGGAAAAAAATCCTGACGAATATACCTACCTCAACAACGCAGCCACCCTAAAGCGCTACATACCCGGCAATGGGGTAAATCTGGTTTCACCAAAGAATTTTGCCATTTGGGGCAGAGATACTGTGACGCTGGTTGCGCAGGCAGGGGATGTGTTTAAGCAAAATGAAGATTATTATTTTGAAATTGACACCACCCCTCGATTTAACAGTCCCTTACTTATTTCCCTTGAAAAGCAGGGAAAGCCGTTGAATCGACCCATAATGGCTCAATGGTCAGTGAAATTGCCGCTGCTGAAAGATACCCTTCCTTACTACTGGAGGGCCCGTATTAGTGCTTCCGTAAATGAGGGAGGGGGTTGGCAGACCGGTTCGTTTACCTACATTAAAGGCCACCAGGAGGGATGGATGCAAAATGTGCACTGGCAATATGTGAAACCGGTTTCCGAAAATGTACTCTCCGGACTAACGGTTGATTCAGCCACAAAAAGTTTGAGATTTAAGAAGGTCCTCAAGAAAATTTATATTGACTGTCAGTACATGTATCATCCCAATAAAGGCGTAAAGGAGGGTGGATTTGGCGGACAGGATATGAACTGGGGTGTTTGTAAGGAAGGATTGGTAGCCATACCCTGGAACGGAAAAAAACTGTTGCGTGAAGCGGTTGATCCCTCCAAAGTCTGGCCGGATTGCTGGCCCGGAGCCCTGTGGAGCACCTTGGGGCATAATATCGATGAACAGCTATACTATGCTTTTCAAATGAATCTGGAGTCTGAACAGGATAAGTTTATCAATTTTATCAATGCGCTTCCGGATAGCAACTATGTAACCATATTCAGCAGAAGGCAAAATTTTGCCAATACCTGGAAGCCCGAAGTAATGGAAGCACTCAATGAAATTGGCAGCAATATATTTGACAGTGCTCAATACCGCACCGCTGACGCCATGTGGGTATGTCTGGGTAAGAAAGGCAGCAAACCCGGCACCGCGCAGGAAAAACATACGTTTGGGTCAGTTGCTGCCTATGTGGGAGTGGAAGGAGATATGCTGGGAGATGCCAATACCGGCTACATGAAAAGTGAACGAATCGGGCCTGTTGACCGTTTTGGATCATTGTATTCAAGACCGATACTGACCCGGATACCCAAGGCGGAGAGCGATAAGTTTGATATTTCGGTGTATGGTGTCGATACCGGAGGAAATGAGCAGCCGCTGCTGGTATCGGATTCAGTGCTTACCCAACACGATTTTTCTGCTGTCAATACCCAAAAATTCAAGTATATTTATTTAAAGGGACAGTTTACGGATCTGGCCGGCAATACAGCCCCCAATCTGCTGCACTGGCGCGTTACCCATGCCCCCGTTCCCGAAGGTACGCTTTACCCGGCTCCCCTTGCAGGATATAAGTTTTATAACGATACGCTGTATGAAGGCGATACTTTCCGCATTGTGTTGCCATTTAAAAACATCAGTAAGGTAAGTTTCAGGGACAGTATTGACATGGAATTCAAGATGTTTCACAAGGTTACCCGTACGGAAATTAAAGCAGGAAAAATGCGGTTTGCAGCCCTGCAGCCGGACTCGATATTGGTTTTCAGGGAAACGCTCCCCACCCTGGGTTTGAGCGGCCCCTATGCCCTCCAAATTGCGTTTAATGCCGGTTTTAAACAGCCGGAGTTAACCATGGCTAACAATGCGGCCCTTCTTAATTTTTATGTACAGAAAGATGTTATCAATCCATTGTTGGATGTAACATTTGACGGGAAACACATCATGAATGGTGAAATTGTGAGCCCGTCACCGTTCATTTTGGTGAGCAGCAAAGATGAAAATCAGCATTTGTTGCAGTCTGATTCACAAAAGATGATGCTGTTTATCAAGAAGCCGGGCTCCGGCAGCTTTGAGCAGGTAAGTGGCCAGGAGCTGGTTTATTCCCCTGCCAATAGTAGGCAAAACCGCGCAAGCGTGGAATATAGACCTTTAGATCTGGCCGACGGAAATTACATACTTAAGGTACAGAGCTGGGATTATTCGGGTAATCAGGCGGGACGCAACGATTATGAAATAAGTTTCAATGTAGTGAGAGAAAAGACGGTAACACGGTTCTATCCATATCCCAATCCGTTTACCAGTAAAATGCGCTTTGTATTTACCCTCACGGGAACGCGCATACCCGAAGAGATTCGTGTGAAAATTATGAATGTTGAGGGCCGCGTAGTGAAAGAGGTGAGCAAAGAGGAACTCGGAAATCTGCGTATTGGTAATAATATCACGGACTGGACATGGGACGGAACCGACCAGTTTGGAGACAGACTGGCGAATGGTACCTATTTTTATAAAGTTACCGTTAAAGACGGTGGCGAAGAGCTGAAGCTGCGAGCCACCAAAGGTGATGCTTCTTTTAAAGAGCAGGTAGGGGTAATTTACCTGATGCGTTAAGGTCAACCCGCAAATAAAGATTACCTTTGCTCCGTGTCCTGGATTGATAACCTGAAGCGGCGCTGGAATGTAGAATCAGCCGGAAAAGTATGGATAATTTTGTGTGTTTTTGCCCTCACAGGTACCACCATCATGTTTCTTAGACGCTTTCTTAAAGCAGAATTTGACTGGGCCAATGAGAAATGGTTTACGTATACTTACTACTGGTTTATTCTGCCCATTTATAACGCGGTATTGTTGTTGTATGGTGCACTGTTTGGTCAGTTTCGGTTTTTTTGGGAATTTGAAAAACGTTTTTTTGGCAGATTGGTTAGTGTTTTCAAAAGGAAATCATGATTACTGAAGAAAAAGTACTGGCTGCACTAAGCCATGTGGATGACCCGGATTTAAAAAAAGATCTGGTTACACTGGGCATGATACAGCAGTTAAGTATTACTGACAAAATTGCGTTTGATCTGGTACTTACTACGCCTGCATGTCCGATGAAAGACATGATGGTAAATGCCTGTAAAACCGCCATTCGCATGATGGTAGATCCGGCAATTCCGGTAGAAATAAACGTTACCAGCCGGGTAAGCAGCACCCGGGCGGCAGATGCTGTATTGCCGGGTGTGAAAAACGTAATCGCGGTGGGAAGTGGTAAGGGGGGCGTTGGAAAGAGCTCCGTAGCCGTTTCGCTGGCACTGGCGCTCCGTCATTCCGGGGCTACGGTTGGGTTGCTTGATGCAGATATCTATGGTCCTTCCATTCCTACCATGTTTGGAGTGAAAGAAGCCCCCCCTATGATTGAGCGGGAGGGGAAGCAGTGGATAGTGCCTATTGAAAAACAAGGTATTAAGTTACTGAGTATCGGATTTATGGCTGCTCCCGATCAGGCCATTGTTTGGCGCGGTCCTATGATTAGCAGTGCATTCAGGCAGTTTATCAACGACACGGAATGGGGAAATCTGGATTATCTGATTATTGATTTGCCCCCCGGAACAGGAGATGTACAGATTACCCTGAGCCAGATGGTGCCCTTAACCGGACTGGTACTGGTTACCACACCGCAGGAGGTGGCAATGGCAGATGCCAGGCGTGCCATATCGATGTTTAAAATGCCTTCTATTGCCAAGCCCATATTGGGGGTGGTAGAGAATATGTCGTATTTTGTGCCTGATGATATGCCCGAAAAAAAGTATTACATCTTCGGGCAAGGCGGTGGAAGGCGGCTGGCAGAAGAAACCGGAATTGACTTTTTGGGAGAATTGCCACTGGTGCAGGATTACAGGGCTATGGCAGATGAAGGGCGCATCAATGAAACTGCAGCGGTGTTTAAACCCTATTTAACATTGGCCGCTGAAGTAGCACGCAGGGTAAGTATTGTGAATTCAAGCGCCGGTTAATATCTTTGTACATCATCGCTATGGCAGAAAACCAGACATTGAACCTCCGCATAGAAGAAGCACTCAATAGCATTAGGCCATATCTGCAGGCAGATGGTGGCGATGTAGAGCTGGTGGAGGTTAAGGAAGAAGGTGATGTAGTGTTGCGGCTCACCGGTGCCTGCAGCCATTGCGAAATGAGTGAAATGACCATGACTGCTGGTATCGAAGAAACACTCCGCAGGGCCATTCCAGGTTTAGGTTCCATTGTTGCCCTTAAAAATTAACTATTTGTTTTTCTATCCCAAAACCGAGCTGGTCGGTGTTGTTATTACCGCCTGGGCAGTATCGATTTGTTATGCACTTGTGCAGCAGCCGGATTTGAATTGCGGTTTGTTATTTTTTGCCACACTGGGGTATTACAGCATCGATCATTTTTTTGACCTGAGAAGGATTAAACAGGCAAACCTCACTGTGTTTACCGGATGGTATTTGGCCTTGATTGTGATTTCCGCAGTGGCCTTTGCAGGTTTGATGGTTTTACACGGATTTGCTTCTTCCTTTATTGGTTTTATGCACAAATTCTGGCCTACCACTTTGATTGGGGCTATTTATTTTGCACTGCGTTTTTGGGGCAATGGCCGGTTTACCGCCATAATGAAATGGTTTCTCATTTCACTATCGGTCGGTTTTGCCATTAATTTCCCTGCAGCTGACCTGGAAACTGCAATGCCGGTGCTGGTTTGCCTGTGTAATGTAATGGCATTTTCTTTTTTAGAGCGCAAAAAGGACGAAGGGCTGGGTAATGTCAATTTGTTTAATGCCGGATTGAAAAAGGGAGTGATTATTTCATTTTTACTGATGGTGTCCGGTGCAGGAATAATAATGGCCTGGTTTTATAATGTTCCAAGGGGCTGGGGTGCTGCCGTGTATGGTGTGCTTGTGCTGCTGATATGCAGTTTGGAAACAAAATTCAGACAAAACACCTATCGATGGTGGCTGGATGCACTGTTGCCAATGGCGTTTTTACCATTCGGGTAGGGGTTGTCCCATTCCCTCTTCCCAATGGTCTTTGCAGCGAGATTCATACATGTCTGTATGTCCTACAAGTACCAAATCTTCGTTGCCTGCGGTGCGATAAGTGTAGTGTGCCGCTTTGCCACAAACAAAACATTTTGCCTGCAATTGAATTTTATTGTTGGCCATTCGCATGAGCCGGGGCATTTCGCCAAAGGGCCTTCCCAGATAATCGCGGTCCAGGCCGGAAGCCACCACTTTAATGCCCTGCATTAAAATCCCTAATACCACATCAGGTATGGTTGTTCCCAGAAACTGTATTTCGTCGATGTAGACTTCTTTGATAGAATCGGTGCAAATGGGATAAATTTCTTCGGCTTTGGAAACCCTGTGCCCGGGCAGTTGCAGTCCGCCATGGCTGCTGATTCGGTGCGCTGCATATCGATTGTCCAGCAAGGGTTTTATGGCAATTTTTTCCGTATCCGGAAGTGCACTGTGGTTGTATTCCTCTATTAGTCGGGTGGTTTTTCCCGAAAACATACTGCCATAGATTATCGTAAAATCACTCATACAATCGCTCTGTTTGTTGTAAATTGCTGCCGCTTCTATATGGAAAACAAAGTTTCAGAAAAAATCCGGTTAATTCTTAATGAATTGGCAATATTAAACCAACCCGAACAAAAGGAAAACAAAATCTTTTACAGACTTGAAGATTTAATTAAAATTCGCTCACTGGCGGCTGAATTATACCTCAATGGTGATATGGCAGCACAGACAGGTGAGGTTTATCAAACGTCAATTCCCGTATTTGAAACACAATCTGATGAGGTATCTGTCCATGTTGATGAAGCTGAAGAGATTGTTGAACCGGAAATTACAGCGCCGGAAGTAACCCAGCCGGAAGAAGAAATTATTTCCACACCGATTTTAGAGGAGCCGTTAAAGGAAGATACATTACCCGAATTACAGGCCGAACCGCCAGCAGAACCTGTATTGGCAGAAGAAATAGTAGAGATCCCTACAGCAACAGAGCCGGTCATTGCAGAAGTGGCTGAAGAAGAGCCGATACAAACTGAATTACCGCTGGATGCTCAGATTGATACCCATGAGCCGTCTGAGCAGTTACAGGAGCAGCATGATTTTAAGCCGCCTCGCATTACTTCTGAACAGATTGCATCCCAGATCTCTTTCACCCGCCGTTTTGAGTACATTAATCAGCTGTTTGGTGGTAATACTGAGCTGTTTATGGAATTTCTCGATGAAATGGGCTACAGTCGTGATACCGTGCATGCCATGGAGATTTTTGACAAACATTACTATGAAAAAAACTGGCAGCGCAAACAGGAGTCAGCTGCTGAATTTAAGCGTCTGCTACAGCGCTCCTGCTAATCAATCTTAAGGTATGAACCCGGGCGCATTTCCTTTCTTCAGGTTGCTGCTGCCATTGGGATTGGGAATTGGATTGGGTTTGTCCTATCCCGACATCGGTTTATTAATGCCCTTGTTGATACTGCTGCTATCGCTTGCGGTGGCAGCAGCGTTTCTCCTGATAATCAAACAGCAAACCCGGTTACAGCGCTTGCGACTTCCGCTCTTGCTGATGTTGAATCTGCTTTTTGGCTATCTAATCACCCTTAGCCGTACACACAGTTTTATGAAACAAAATATCGGTAATGCAAAAAATACATCTACCCGATATTTGCACGTCCGAATTGCAGAGCCCTTGCAGCAAAGAGCGACTTCACAGCGCGCCATGGCAGAAGTGCTGCAGGTTTCCGACAGTGCCGGAGAAACCCGGTCTGCCGGGGGCAGGGTTATGCTCTACTGGCCCCGTGCCAGCAATCCTTCCGGGGCTACATTGCATTATGGAGATGTGATCCTGATTCCCAATGTACTCACGCCCATACCGGATGAGATTTTCCCGGAGGCATTCTCATTTCGCAAAGTATTAAGGCCACAGCAGGTTGCTTTTCAGGCATATCTTACACAGGGAAGCTATCAAAAAGTAGATGCATCTCCCCATTTTTTGATTAAGGCATCCCATGCCGGAGTTACTGCTATTAACCGGATTTTACAACAGCAATTTACCCCAGAAAAGGCCGCCCTGATGTCGTCGCTGTTGTTGGGCTACAAAGCGGATATTGCGGAGGAGGATTTAAAAGCATTCAGCATCACAGGAACCATTCATGTGCTGGCCGTTTCAGGCATGCATGTAGGGCTGATATACATGGCGCTTTTGTTTTTGTTTACAGGTTCCCTCAGGCCCGGACGACTCAAACTCTGGCAGGGTGCGAGCATACTGCTTTTTCTATGGGCTTATGCGGTGCTCACGGGATTGTCGGCCTCGGTGGTTCGTGCCACTCTTATGTTCAGTATCATGGAGGCAGGGCGGACATTCCTCGGTGCCAGGGGAAACACCTATAACTCACTGTTTGCGGCTGCCTATATTCAGTTGCTTATTTCTCCGCACGATTTACTGGATGTTGGATTTCAGCTATCGTATCTCGCCGTGCTGGGTATCCTGTTTTTCTATCCGTTGCTCAGTGCAAAGTATGAGCCCCAAAACCGCTTGATGAGGGGTGCATGGCAATTGGCCCTTGTCAGTATTTCTGCCACTTTGGGTACACTGCCGGTCACCCTGTTCGTATTTAAAAGTTTCCCGCTGCTATTTATTCCGGCCAATATATTGATAGTGCCCCTGAGCACTGTGGTGATTTTTATGGGGATTGGCGTGGTGATGTTCAGCTGGGTGCCTTATATGGGTACACTGCTTGCCTGGCTTACTTCTATTGCCTTGGATGTGCTCATGGTGCCGACGCGTTTCATGGCTAAAATTCCCGGGGCTTCCTACACCGGATTTGGATTTGATTCATGGGATATGGCACTGGTATTTGTGGTGGTGATGGTACTGGGTTATACACTATACATGGGTTTCACTGCGCGAAACGCACGCTGGTTGGCGATGGCGTTATGCGCTTATTTTGGTAAACGAACAGTGGTTTGGGCCATGGAAAGGAATAACAGGGAATTGATTGTGTTTGAAAATCGGGGACTGATGGCGGCAGTGGTAAGAACAGGGCAACGGCTGGATGTGCTGTCACCGCCAATTTCCGTGGGCAGGGCCGATACGCTGAGGCAAGCGATGCGCAACTATGAAAATGCCCATGGGATTCACCATCTGCACTGGCATTTTTTTGTGCCCGGAGATTCAGTAGTGTTGCCCGGTGGCAGGGTTTGGCGACATGCATTACGCAGCAGCTGCCTGTATGACGGACAAGAGGTTCGGGTGAACCTGCTGTGGTTACCTGATACTGCAGCCCTGATTAAAGGGCAAAACATATCCCGGCAGTCTTACCTGCGTTATTTTGAGGGAAAGAATGTGATTTTACTGAAAAACAATTTTATAAGGCCTGAGCATGATGCAGGCCTGTAGCTGAATAAGGCGGGGTTAACTACCTTTGTGCTGTGGAACTGGTTATAACAGAAATTAAAAACCGTGTAGGGTATGTGGTGCTGAACCGCCCTGAAAAGCGCAACGCGCTGAGTCCTCAGCTGGTGAGTGAACTAACGGCAGCCATACAGGATTTTTTATACGATGAGACCGTGAAGGTAATTGTCTTAAAATCGGCGGATAAGCCCTTTTGTGCCGGGGCTGATTTAGCTTACCTGCAGGAACTCAGGCATTTCAGCCGCGAGGAAAACCTCGCAGATTCGAGGCGTTTGCGTGATTTGTTTGATCTGATACATCGTGGCAACAAGGTTTTTATTTCGCAGGTTGAGGGTCCCGCGCTTGCAGGTGGATGTGGACTGGCCACGCTCTGTGATTTCTGCTATGCAAGTCCCGAGGCCACATTTGGCTATACCGAAAGTAAAATTGGATTTGTACCGGCACTGGTAGCGGTGTATCTGCAATATAGGATTGCCGGTCACCACATGCGCGAACTGCTGCTCACCGGAAAAATCATGGCGGCCGAAGAAGCCCATTCCATGGGTTTGGTGAACAGGGTTGTTTCTGATGACCGGATAGGACTAGAGGTGACAGCCCTGGCAGAGCAGCTTTGCGAAACGGTCTCGGGCGGTTCTGTGGCTTACATAAAGCAGTTGCTTCGCAAAGTCCCCGGAATGGACATGGATGAAGCGTTGGAATATGCCGCCTCGCTGAATGCGGAGGCCCGCAGCAGCGCCGATTGTATTAAAGGGATAGATGCCTTCCTGAACAAGGAGAAAATCAAATGGTGAGCTTAATAGACACACATTGCCATGTGTATTTAAAGCATTTTGATGCTGACCTTGATGATGTGATTGCATCTGCAAAAAAGCAGGGCGTGCAGAAAATACTGATGCCCAATGTGGATGAGGAAACGGTGGAGCGCCTCCATAATCTAGCTGATACGTATCCCGGTTATTGCATTCCCATGATGGGTTTGCATCCCTGCGATGTGGAGGAAGATTGGGAGGATGAGCTGGAACGATTGCTGACCTGGTTTGATAAGCGTAACTACATTGCTGTGGGTGAAATTGGTCTGGATTTGTACTGGGATAAAACCACGCTTGACAGGCAGGTACAGGCTTTGAAGCGACAGATTGAGTTTGCGATAGAACGCGATTTGCCTGTGGTGCTGCACACACGCGACAGCACGGATAAAACGCTGGACGTGCTGAGTGAATATAAAGGCAGTAATCTGCGTGGAGTGCTGCATTGTTTTAGCGGCAGTATGGAACAAGCGCAGCGTGCCATAAAGCTCAACATGATGTTGGGTATAGGCGGAGTGCTGACTTTCAAAAATGCCGGTATTGCCGAGGTGGTGAAGCATATAGATCTGGAGCATATTATCCTGGAAACGGATGCCCCGTATCTGCCACCGGTACCTCACCGGGGCAAGCGAAACGAGCCGGGCTACGTTTATCATGTGGCGGCCTTTCTGGCAGAATTAAGAGGGCAGGGGATTGCGGAAATTGGGAAGATTACTTCGGCGAATGCTGAAAGTCTGTTTAGAATTGATAAAAATCTTTGAATTAATATTTGTTATATTTGTAGTATATTATGTTTAGTTCGATAAGATCCTCAGTAATAGCATTCTGTTTGATAGTTTTTCTCAGTCGGTGTGCTTCAATAAATTATCAAATCTTTGATGTAAAATCTGCTGAAGTTGAAATGAAGGAAGATGAATGGATTTATCAAGATAGTAAAATAAAAGTTAGTTATGATTTATGGTTTGATGGGGGATTAATGAATTTTAAATTTACCAACACCACTGATTCCTCTTTATATATTAATTGGGATTTATCTCATTTTATTTACAATGGCGTGTCCTATGACTATTTTAATGATGTTGAGGAAACAAATATGCAATCCAATGCGAATATGTTAAATTTAGGTGTCGGAAGTAGCTCAACGAGTATATTTTTAAATGATGGTTATTATAGGAAATCGACTGCAGCTAATTTTTATAATCATGGCATTGCCCAGTATTCTATTAAGAGCTCAACTATTAAGAGTAAAAAAATACTTCACTTACCTTCACGAAGTTCAATTTTAGTGTCTAAATTTATTTTGAATAAAAAACCATACTATAATTGTGATTTTAATGCTAGAATTTCTTCATCAATAAAAAAAATGGTTCAGTTTGAAGAAGTAAATAGTCCGTTAACATTTAGAAATTATATAACGTATTCAACAAATACTAAATTCGAAAATAATTCGATTATTGATAATACATTTTATGTTTCTGCAATATCAATTATAAATAGTTCTCAATACAATGGCAAAACATTTAATTACAAAAAATGTGATTTTTATGGAAATGAGTTTATTTTGGGGGTTAATGAGTTGCCGTTTAAGAAACCCAGTTCGTATTTTATCAAACTAAACTGATTGCTCGTTTAATTTAATTTTTTCTGATAATCAAAAATCGTAATTTTGCACTTCGCTGGAGAGGTGTCCGAGTGGTTGAAGGAGCACGCCTGGAAAGTGTGTATAGGTCAAAAGCCTATCGCGGGTTCGAATCCCGCCCTCTCCGCCAAAACCAAAAGCCCTGAATTTCGGGGCTTTTTTCGTGTCCGGCAGTCTGAGTGAAGCTCAAGCGAACGGATACGAAAAAAGTACCGCGCGACGCAGGAGCGGGGCTTTTGGTTTTGAAGCCACCCCTTCCCGGGATCACGAGGCGAAGCGAGTAACGAGTCAGTTAAGAGTTAAGAGTTGAGAGTCTAGAGTTGGAAATGCAATTTAGTTGACAGTTGACAGTTTATAGTCTACAGTTGAAATGCGAAATACAGTTAGGAGTTGAGAGTTTAGAGTTGGAAATGCGAATTGCAGTTGAAAGTGTACAGTTAATAGTCTACAGTTGAAATGCGAAATACAGTTTGTAGTTAAGATTGGTGGTGCGCGGTATGTCATGCTGAACCTGTCGAAGCATGACATGCCGATTGGTTTTCGAGGTTGATTGATGATGGACATCTTTTTATTTGCCAGTGCTTATTTAGAATAATTCCAGATAAGTTTATATTTGCAGATGATGCAGAGCATAGGGCTCGATACCGGCATAGGGATCACCATGGAAACGGATGATGCGGTTCAGCCAGCTCAGAGTTACTTCGAGATTTCGTCTGATCCGCATTTCTTAAGGGTGGAATTGCATGTTTCGCCTCAGGATTTTCTGTTTCCTGTGGCATCCTATTCAAAACTCTTCATCACCTACACAGACCCCGTGTGGTCCCATTTTAATCACAATGCCCTGTTGAATAAGGCAAGACCCATCGCCGGGGTGCGCTATTATTTGCCTTGCGATATGCAAAAATCCATTTGGGACATCATGCAGTTGGATCGCAACGATATACTGAGCGAAATGAAACTGACATCCCTTGCGCTGGAGGCCCTGGTTTCAGCGTTTGAGTCTATCGAGAAAATACAAGTCAGCTGTAATTCCTGTCAGGTGTTACAGGATCAGCCCTCAGGCGTTGATTTTCTTGAAAAAGCCATGAAAATCATCCAGACCCGATTTCATGAACGCATTACAATTCCGGAAATCGCCAGAGAAATTGGCACCAACCAATGCTATTTGAAAAAGGGCTTCAAACTGCAGTACGGTGATACCATTTTTGGCACCATCACCCGATTGAGAATGTTGAAGGCCAGCGAAATTATACGGATTGATGCTTCAAGAAAACTGGCAGAAATTGCCGAAGCAGTGGGTTATTCTTCATTAAGTAGTTTTAGCGCTGCTTTCAAGCAATACCACGGCTATTCTCCACAAGACTTAAAAAAATAATGGCTGGCGGCGATACATGGCCACATGGAATCAAAAAAAGCTTTAATTTATTTGAACGCCACTTCTTCCACACGCTCCACCAGTCGTTCCCAGCTAAACGGTGCCTTGGCCTCCTCCATATTCCCAATAAATTCCTGAGCGCGGCTCTCGTTGAAGAAGCGGGCAATGCCTGTAGCGATTGCTTCCGGCTCGGGGGCTACCACAAATCCCACCTTTTCGTTGGGAACGCTCTCTGCCAGTCCGCCTACATCGGTTATCACCATGGGCTTGTTGAAATGATAAGCTACCTGGCTCACTCCGCTTTGTGTGGCACTGCGGTAGGGCTGCACCACCAGATCCGCAGCACTGAAATACAATGCTACTTTGCTGTTGGGAATGAATTCTGTTTTTAAAATAACCTGATCTGCAATGCCCAGTTGTTTAATCTGCTCATGGTATGGTGCTGCATCTTCGTAAAACTCACCTGCCACAATCAGCTTGACTCCGGTTTGTTTTACCTGCTCATTGGCCATGGCCTCCAACAGTAAATCCAGGCCTTTATAGCGACGGATAAAGCCAAAAAACAGCAGATATTTTCCTTCAACAGGTAATCCCAGTTCCTGCAGGGCCTGCTCGCGGGGCAGGGCATCGCCAAAGTTATCGTACAACGGATGCGGGTTATAAACCTTGGGTTTATTGAAATGCAGATCATCCAGATCCTGCAGCACCTTGCGGCTCATGGTAACTGCGCCGTCGAGTACGGGCAGGAAATACGAATTAAAGGATTTGTCGAAAAAGCGTTTTTCGTGGGGAATGATGTTATCGGCAATGCAAACCACACGCGTATGTTTGTTCTGTTTTACAATCCTGGCAAAAGTGCCGAAACAGGGACCGAAAAAGGGCATCCAGTAGCGGAATATGATAAGGTCGGGGCGCAGTTTTTTGTATTTGCGGCCTACGGTAATCCAGTTGAATGGATTGACGGAGTTCAATGCGGTATCTATTTCCAGGTCTGTAGGCGCGGGCTCATCGGTAAACTGGGTTTGGCCGGGGAACAAAAAGCCGGGATACTGCAGGGAAAAGGAGAGCAGGGTTACTTTGTTTTCTTTGGAAAGTTCGCGGGCAAATCGTTCATTGAAGGTGGCCAGTCCGCCACGCAGGGGATGGGCAGGGCCCACAATCACAATGTGCTTGCCTTTCATCGGGTGCTGAACGTAGTTTCAGAAACCTGATAGCGGTTGCGGTCGGGGTGGGAACGGCTGATGAGTTCGCCCAGAAAGCCGGCCAGAAACAGCTGTGTTCCAATGATCATCACCACCAGGCCAATATAGAAAAAAGCCGAATCGGCCACTTTGGGAGCGGGTGTGCCCTGCCAAACGTGTATCGCTTTGTCTATGAGCAGCCATGCGGCAATGCCCAATCCGATGAGGAATGACATTATGCCCAGCACACCAAAAAAATGCATGGGTTTTTTACCGAATTTGCCCATAAACAGGATGGTGAGCAAATCCAGAAAGCCGTTTACAAAGCGTTCCAGCCCAAACTTGCTTTTTCCGTACTTTCGGGCCTGGTGCTCCACTACTTTTTCTCCAATGTTTTTAAAACCGGCGTTTTTGGCAATCACGGGTATATAACGGTGCATGTCGCCATACACTTCTATGTTTTTCACCACCTCATTGCGGTAGGCCTTGAGTCCGCAGTTCATATCATTCAGCTTGATGCCACTGAGTTTACGGTTGGTGTAATTGAAGAGTTTGGATGGAAGGTTTTTGGTCAGGGCGTTGTCGTAGCGTTTCTTTTTCCAGCCGCTCACCAGGTCATAGTTGCCTTCGCGAATCATGCTTACAAGGCCGGGTATTTCATCGGGAGAATCCTGCAAATCGGCATCCATGGTTATAACCACTTCTCCTTCAGCCAGACTGAAACCCTCATTCAGGGCAGCGCTCTTGCCATAATTTCTGCGGAAACGAATGCCTTTTACGGCAGGGTCCTGATTGCTAAGGTTCTGGATAACCTGCCATGAGCCGTCGTTGCCGCCGTCATCGATAAAAATAATTTCGTAGGAAAGCTTATTTTCATCGGTAACACGTCTTATCCACGTATACAGTTCCGGCAGGCTTTCTGCCTCATTCAGCAGGGGTATTACAATGGAAATATCCATGTTTTGATATGCAAATTAAAGCATAAACCAGAACAATGGGTGGTTTTTTTAGCGAACGGGCTGAAACAATAATATACGAAAAAAAAGTGAGATTTCCAAATCAGGCCATCAGATTCCGCGGAATCCCATGATTTTGCGAACTTCCCGAATGGTTTTTGAGGCGCTCTCACGGGCTTTTTCGGCCCCGGTTTTGGCGGCTTTGGCTACCAGTTCGCGGTTATTGAGCGTATCCTGTATGCGGCTTCGCAGCGGCGCAACAAAGGTTTCCATGTCCTCAGCCAACTGCTTCTTCAAATCGCCGTAGCGGATGCTTCCATTTTTGTGGGTTTCGTCGAAATGCGCAATCACATCGGGTTTGCACACCAACGCCATCAGGTCAAACAGGTTTTGCACCGGCTGGCTTTTGGGCTGACCGGCTTCAGCAGGGCCGCTGTCGCTCACTGCACGCATAATTTTCTTGCGCAGCACCTCAGGTTCGTCATCGAGGTAAATATTGTCGGCTTCGCCGGCACTTTTGCTCATTTTACCACCGCCGGTCAGTCCGGGCACTTTTACCAAACCATCATCTGAACCAATGGCAAAGGGCTCATTGAAGTATTCGGTGTTGTACATGCGGTTAAAGCGGTTGCCAAAGGTGCGGGCCATCTCCAGGTGTTGTTCCTGATCTTTACCCACAGGCACGCGGGTTCCGTGATGAATCAGAATGTCGGCGGCCATCAGCACAGGATAGGTGAGTAATCCTGCATTAATGTTGTTCGGCTGACTGCGTACTTTTTCCTTAAAGCTGCTAACACGCTCCAGTTCGCCCAGGTAGGCGTTCATGTTCATGAATAAGTATAATTCTGCTACTTCAGGGACGTCGCTTTGCAGGTAAAGTGTGCATTTTTCGGGATCCAGGCCCAGGGCCAGGTATTCGGCAAAAACACGGTACACACTGCCACCCAAATCCTCGGGAGTAGGATGCGTGGTGAGTGAATGGTAATCGGCAATGAAAAAATAACAAGGATAGTTTTCCTGAAATTTCAGAAAGTTTTGTACCGCACCAAAATAATTACCCAGGTGCAGTTTGCCGGTGGGGCGTATGCCGCTGACTACCGTTTCACTCATGATTGCAAAGGTATAACAGAAATGCCAAGGCCAAACATACGTCATTGAGGGTGTAATCAATAAAAGACTGCCATGCTTACTTTTGCATATTCAGTCATGCCCCAAACCCTTCAGCTTCAATTTACCCCTACCGAAAATGCCGATACTATACTGATAAACAGGCGGTTTTGCGAAGTGGCAGGTATGTCGGATGCTACCGTGATATGGCGCAAACGCAGTCTGGATGCCCGGGGGAAACAGCCAATTTTTATCATTACTGCTGATGTGTATGGTGAGGGGGAGTTGCCACCTTCTGCGCAGGGGTTTCTGGCCAGGGATGTTCATTCGGCCAGGCCTGTACATATTATAGGCAGTGGTCCTGCGGGTTTGTTTGCAGCACTTTCACTCATCGAACAAGGTTTTAAGCCCATTGTGCTTGAACGTGGCAAAGCGGTCAAGGAACGCAGGCGTGATCTGGCCATACTCAATAAAGAACATATTGTTGACGAAGACAGCAACTACTGTTTTGGGGAAGGCGGCGCCGGAACCTACAGCGATGGAAAGCTGTATACCCGCAGCACCAAGCGAGGTGATGTTTCCAAAATTTTACAGGAACTGGTGCATCACGGTGCCACATCAGCCATTACCTGGGAGGCCCATCCCCACATCGGTACTAATAAGTTGCCCGGTATTATTGAACATATTCGCGAACATATCATTGCCTGTGGCGGAGAGGTGCATTTCGGGCAAAAAATGGTGGATTTTACAGTGCAAGATGGGCTAATCAAGGAATTAATTACCCAAAAGGGGACAAAATGGCCTGTACAGGCACTTATTCTGGCAACAGGACACAGTGCCAGGGATATTTTTACGATGTTGCACGGAAAAGGTCTCCACATTGAGGCAAAACCCTTTGCCCTTGGGGTGCGGTTAGAACATCCACAGGAATTGATCAACAGCATACAGTACCGCTGCAATGCTGCAGAAAATGACTTGCCACCGGCATCCTATTCTCTGGTGGAGCAGGTGCAGGGAAGGGGTGTTTTTTCATTCTGTATGTGTCCGGGTGGCATCATTGCCCCGGCTGCTACGGCACCGGGCGAGGTGGTGGTGAACGGCTGGAGTCCCAGCAAGCGAAACGGTAAGTTTGCCAACAGCGGATTTGTGGTAACGGTAGATGAAAAGGATTTTGCCGAATTTGAGCACTATGGACCGCTGAAAGCCATGCATTATCAGGCATTATGGGAGAAAACCGCTTTTGAAACTGCAGGAAATCTCACGGCCCCTGCCCAGCGTATTGAAGATTTTGTGAATGGTAAGCAGTCTGCCGATTTGCCTGAATGTTCCTACATTCCCGGCATTGCCCCGCGAAAAATGGATGAGGTAATGAGCCATGATGTGGCTACCCGTATCCGTGGAGCTTTGCAGGTGCTGGGCAATAAAATGCGGGGCTTCAGAACGCGTGATGGAATTCTGGTAGGCGTTGAAAGCCGCACCAGCAGTCCGGTGCGCATTCCCCGCGACAAAGAGCATTTGCAGCATCCGCAGGTGCGAAATCTATACCCATGCGGAGAAGGTGCCGGTTATGCCGGAGGTATTATCAGCGCAGCCCTGGATGGGGTGCGATGTGCCGAGGCGGCCGCTTTATCTTTGCAGCATGTCTGAAATCGTTCTGGTTCTGGGTGCTTCCGAAAATCCTTCACGCTACAGCCACATGGCAACGATGATGTTGCTGGAATATGGTCATAAGCCGGTTCTAATTGGAAAAACAGGGGGAGCCGTTAAAGAGATTCCCATTCATCGGTCGGTTCCTGATGGTGTTGCCAAAGTTGATACAGTTACGCTGTATCTCAATCCTATGCACCAGCAGGCGTGGTATGAAACCATATTGGCAATGAAGCCCGGCCGGGTTATTTTTAATCCGGGAACAGAAAACCCCGAATTGATGGAAATGCTGGATGCTGCAGGTATTCCTTACCTCGAGGCGTGCACGCTTGTGATGTTGAGGGCAGGGCAGTTTTAATGAATACCTGCCTTTAGGTACTCGGTTTTCAGCGCCGGACAAATCTTGTATCGCTCTTCTTTGGTGTCTTCATACATGGCTTCCAGCGTATGGTAAACATTCGCAATGCCGCATTTTTCCTTCCACTCAAACGGGCCGTGTGGATAGGCCGTACCGAGTTTCATGGCCGTATCAATGTCAGGCGCTGCGGCAGTGCCTTCCTGCAGCGTGTAGTATGCTTCGTTAACGATCATAAACACAATGCGCGGTGTTATCATACCTACACGGCTTTTCACCCATTCATAATGGGTAAAGGGCAAAGCATACTCTACAGACTCAAATACTTCATCTTTAATTCCAAAAGGATCTGAAATTTCCAGGGTGTTTCTTTCCAGAAAACCGGGTATGGCGTTGATGCCAAATATTTTTTCGCCCCAATAAGGCAATCTTTCATTAAATAGTGCAGATTCAGGTACACAGTTAACGGCGCTGAGCAAAAAAATGGTATCGCTGTTTCCGGCATAATCGCGAATGCGTTCGGGGTGGGAATCGAAATTCAGATCAATAAAAAGCTCGAAATGCGCTGCATCTTGGCTATTTTGCACCCATGAAATCTGCGAATGGGCTTCGCTACCCTTTGGCCAGGCATGTTGCCTGTCTGTTGATGCCAGTATTCCTGTTTTCATGCAGCCACAAAAATAAGCAAACCATCATGCGAGAAACGATTTTTACAAAAAATGCCCCTGCGCCCATCGGGCCCTATAGTCAGGGAGTACGTGCCGGTAATACCTGGTACTTTTCAGGACAAATTGCCCTTATTGCGGAAACAGGCCAAATGGCCGAAGGCGGGGTAGAAGCCCAGGCAAAGCAGGTAATGGAAAACGTCAAAGCCCTGCTTACCGCATCGGGATTGGAATTTGGAGATATTGTAAAAACTACAATATTTCTTAAAAGTATGGATGATTTTCCCAAGGTGAATGCCATCTACGGCAGCTATTTCAGCCATA
>Ga0315899_10002739_pt1 | contig 19358 bp, 15 predicted proteins | sample LakEriMetagenome_2_FD_203518 | JGI IMG/M metagenome (GOLD analysis project Ga0315899, IMG submission 203518) | Freshwater fungal communities from buoy surface, Lake Erie, Ohio, United States - Buoy 4 MA112 | ecosystem: Environmental > Aquatic > Freshwater > Lake | place: USA: Lake Erie, Ohio... | reverse complement strand
CTGCCTGCTTTACAATTTTAGCAGTTAGTATAAAAAAGGTAATACTTCAAAGTATAGCCTTTTTTATGCATCAACCTATAACAAATGACAGAAAAACAGCTTATATTTTTAATTCTATTAATTTGGAGTATTCCAAGTACTTATTTCAGAAGTAAGTTTAGAAAAATTGTATATCAAACGGATGATTGGAAAATAAATATTCAGCCCCTTTTTAAAAAAGAAATTATAGGTTTATTTGGAAATATGTATCCAGACAATAAGGATTATCTCAAAACAAGAAATTACTATCGTATTTATTTAGTAATTTATATTACCTTATTTATTATGTATAAACTGAATTAAATAATTTGAAGTATTTTACTAATACTATTAGATAAAATTGAAATAACATGAAGCAGTCTCTACTTAATTTATTATTTTCTTTGATCGCCTTTTTTTTAGGGTATGGCATTGCACTTTTAACTGGATTGGAGCTTATTCAGCATGCTGTTCTTATTGCTTTTTTGATACAATGGGTTGCTTTTGTCCCGGCCTATTTTTTTCAAACTGAAAAGTTTTATGATCTAACAGGTAGTCTTACATATATATTCACAGTAAGTTATGTAAGTATAAAAAGCTATTCAATAGAAAATATAAATTTAGCTAGTGTTATTTTAGCTATAACTATTATTCTTTGGGCCATCCGACTTGGAAGTTTTTTATTTATGAGAATTCACAAAAGTGGGGAAGATAAAAGATTTAAATTGATCAAGCCTTCTCCAACTAGGTTTTTTATGACATGGACTTTACAGGGAATGTGGGTTTCTTTATGTTCAATGTGTGCTTTAACTGCAATTGCGAGTAGTAATGGGGTGATCCAAAACGGTTTATTTTATACAGGAATCTTAGTCTTTATCAGTGGTTTAGTCACAGAGATGATTGCCGACGCACAAAAATCTAGATTTCGTAAAAATCCAGATAATAAAGATCAGTTTATTCGTCACGGACTTTGGGCTTACTCTAGGCACCCAAATTACTTTGGCGAAATCACACTTTGGTTAGGGGTATCTCTTATGTCTTTTTCTTCACTTTCTAGTTGGCAGTATATCACTTTAATCTCTCCCATTTTCACCTATTTTTTACTTGTTTATGTGAGTGGTGTTAGGATTCTAGAAATCTCTGGAATGGAGAAATGGGGTCATTTAGAGAGCTATCAAGAGTATATTCGAACAACCCCTTCCTTATTCCCGTTTTCAAAACTTATTAAAAAATAGAAATAGTACATTTGGAGCATGCCAATGTCTATTCAACAACAATTAAATCAATGGGGTTTTGAGAAGCATCCTTTTGTTTTTTTAATTGACTTCGAGTGCCTAAAACCAATTTGCTGGTCACTTAAGGAGCCAATTATTAACTTTGAATATAATTTCAACGGGTTTACTAATATTGTTAAAAGAAATAATCTAAAAAAAGAATTTGATAAAACAGTACAATTTATTAAACATCCAATTTCCCTTGATTCTTATCAAAAAAAATTTAATTACGTTAAGACTGAAATAGAATTAGGCAACAGTTTTTTAGTCAATCTTACTTCTTCAACAAAAATTGAGACTCATTTGTCAATTGAAGATATTGTTCAACATGCACATTCAAAATATATATGCCATTTAAAGGATGAGTTTGTTTCTTTTTCACCAGAAACATTTATTCAAATAAATAATGGCAAAATAAGATCATTCCCAATGAAGGGAACTATTGATGCAAATATTCCCAACGCTAAAGAGTTGATTTTGGCTGATCCAAAAGAAATTGCTGAACATGCCACTATTGTAGATTTAATTAGAAACGATTTAAGTAGGGTATCTCAGCATGTCAGGGTCACTAAGTATAGATATTATGAAGAAATCCAAACCCAAGAAGGAATTATTGGACAAGTTAGCTCTATGATAGAGGGCAGTTTGCCTCATAATTATCATGAGAAAATTGGGGATATCATTTTTAAATTATTACCTGCAGGATCTATTTCTGGAGCGCCAAAAAATAAAACACTTCAAATTATTCATCAAGCGGAAAATGCTGAAAGAGGATATTATACAGGTGTTGCAGGTTATTTTGATGGGGTAAATTTGGAAAGTTGTGTTTTAATCAGATATTTACAAGCGGATAATACATATAGAAGTGGTGGAGGTATTACTTCGCAAAGTGATTTAATTAAAGAATATCAAGAAATGATCAAAAAAGTATATGTTCCCTTTTTTTGAGACCATAAGATATAAAAATGGGATTCCTGAAAATCTTACACTACATCAACAAAGAGTAGATTATACCCTTAAGCATTTTTCTGCAAATACTTCAATTGATTTAGCTAATCATATTCAATCAATGACTAGCAAACCAATTATGGATAATAAGGTGTATAAATGTCGTTTTAAATATGATTTAGATGGACAGATAGATATTTCTTTTGAGCCCTATTCCATTAAAAGTATTCAAACCATCTCCATACATGATGTTGGGAGTTATCAATATCCTTTTAAATATACGGAAAGAACTTGGCTAAATAATATTGTTAGAGCAGCAGGAACCGATGAAGTGATTTTGACACATAAAGGATTAATAAAGGATGCTAGCTATGCAAATTTGGTATTCTTTGATGGAAAGACTTGGATCACGCCTTCTCAACCTCTTTTAATGGGTACTCGAAGAGCATCACTCATCAATGCAAAGACAATCATTGAGTATCCAATTCAAGTCAAAGAGCTTAAAAAATTTAGTTTTGTTAAATGTATCAATGCGATGATGCTTTGGGAGGAAAGTCCTATGATTAAAATTGAACTCAGTCTTTTTAAATCTTTCTAGAAGTTGATGGATGAATCCTACTTATTAATATTTGATGAGCGGTAGTAATTTTTCATTCAAATCAGTTCAAATGCTATAAATTTGAAGATGGACTTACTTAAGGGAACCAAATGCCTTTTTTTACTGTTTTTTATTTCCTTCACTGTTTATGGGCAGAATTCTGATAACAATGCTGTAAAAAAAGAGGTTGATAAATTGATGGGCTATCAAGCATCCATTTATAATGGCCCGAAGTTTTTTGGCTATCCAAGCTATTACAAAGAAACACACCCATTTTTTAATTCGAATATCCCTGGAATTGGTTCTATTCAATATGAAGGAAAATATTATGAAGGAATATATCTATTATACGATGAGTACAAGGATATAGTTATTTTAAGTGACCAATCAAGACTTATTGAATTAAATACAGATAAGATAACAAAATTTACAATTAATGGAAGTCAGTTTGTTCATTTTGATAAGTTTTATAATTTAAAAGACAACAAATATGACTTGTATGAATTTTTAGAAGATGGCAAAATTAAATTGTTTCGAAAGGAAATTAAATCTAAGCAGCAACAGATAATCAATAATGAATTTATTGGAGTATTTGAGTCAAAAGTTTATTACTTCATTTTATTAGAAAATAAATTGGTTCCAATTACAAATAAAAAACAGTTTTTTCAATTATTTGCGAAAGAACAACAAGGCATTAGAAGATTAATAAGTAAAGAAAAATTAAAATTTAGACGCAGCAAGGAAGCATTTTTTAGAAAGGTCATTGCTTATCTAAATAATCAACAATAGTACATGAAAAATAGTAAAATTTATTTATTGTGTACGCTCTTGTTTTTATGTACAATTGATTCTTTTGGACAAAAAGATACTATTTTCTCTTTCAATCTTAAAAATGTTTCCATTCCTGAATTTGCAAATCAAATAGAGGCTAAATCTTCTTATCGTGTTTTTTATAACCCAGATATTTTTGACCGTGTTTATATTAGTTTTAATTTGACTAATAAATCCATTAGATCCATTTTAACAAGCGTATTTGAAGGTTCAGATATTTATTTCAGTATAGACTTAGATAATCATATTTTTTTGACTAAGGGGCAGTCATTAAATTTTACCATTAACAATAAAGGGATTCAAAATACGGGTAATAAGTTTCAAGTAGATTCTATAAATGACAATGAAGTACTTGATGGTGCAAGTTTACAATCAGGCGTATTGAATAAATTAATTCAAATTGGTTTAAAAAATTCTATAGATAAACGTAATTCAGCTGTAATTAATGGGGTCATTAAAAATAAAAAAAATGGGGAACCAGTTTTAGGCGCTTCAATTTTTATAGATAACCCAAAGATTGGAGTTGTAAGTGATCAATATGGTTCGTTTGTAATTGAATTGCCAAAAGGTAAAAATATCTTACATGTTCAAAGTTTAGGTATGAGAGATTTGAAACAACCTATTCAACTGAATGGAGATGGTAAAATAATTATTGATCTTACTGAGTCAGTTACTTCCTTAAAAAAAGTAGTTATTTCATCTCAAAAAATAAGCAATATCAGAGGTACACAAATGGGTGTTCAGCGAATTGATATTAAAACTCTTAAGCAAGTTCCAGTTGCCTTTGGTGAATCAGACATATTAAAAGTAGTAACTACAATTCCAGGTGTTAAGACAGTGGGGGAGGCAAGTAGTGGCTTAAATGTTAGAGGAGGTTCTGCTGATCAAAACCTTATTCTATTCAACGACGGTACTATTTACAATCCAACCCATTTATTCGGTCTTTTTTCTGCATTTAATCCTGAAGTTATTAAGAATGTTGAGTTATATAAAGGAACTATTCCAGCAGAATACGGAGGAAGACTTGCATCAGTTTTAGAAATTAATAGTAGAGAAGGTAATAAAAAAAATATAACCGGCTCGGCAGGGATTGGCTTGTTGACCAGTAGGTTGAATTTAGAAGGTCCATTAGTTAAAGATAAATCTTCTTTTATTTTAGGAGGAAGAACTACTTATTCAAATTGGCTTTTTAAATTACTTCCTGAAGAGTATAAAAATAGTAAAGCTTCTTTTTATGATGTTAATTTTAGCATCAACCACGAAATTGACAAAAAGAATACACTTTATTTTAGTGTCTATACTAGTGCCGATCAATTTAATTTGAATAGCGATACATTATATGGATACGGTAACAAAAACTTCTCTTTGAAACTAAAACATATTTATTCAAATAAATTAACGGGTATATATACGGTTGGATACGATAAGTATAGTTATAATATTACAAGTGACAAGGTTCCTGTCAATGCATTTAAATTAAATTTTGGCATTCAGCAATTATTCGCAAAAGCAATGTATAATTATACTTTAAATGTTAAACATAGTTTTGATTTTGGAGTGAATACGCTTTTGTATAATTTATCTCCTGGAACATTTGCACCACTGAATCAAAATTCACTTGTAGCATTTAATAAGATCAATACAGAAAGGGCTTTAGAAACTGCTTTATTCTTTACTGATCATTACACTATTTCTAGTAAACTTAAACTTGATCTTGGCTTAAGAACTTCTTTGTATAATTATTTAGGTCCACAGCAAATTAGTACATACGCAGAAGGAGTTTCCAAATCTGCTAATTCTGTCACTGGAGTTGTGGATTATAAGTCAGGAGACTTCATTAAGAATTATGGTGGCCCAGAGTTTAGAATAGCAATGCGTTATGTAGTTGATGAAACCTTCTCCTTAAAAGCCGGATTTAATAATCAAAGACAATACATTCATTCTATTTCCAATACCACTACGGTTTCTCCAACTGATATTTGGAAATTAAGTGATCCCAATATTAGACCACAACTCGGTAATCAATTTTCTATTGGTGCTTATAAAAACTTAAAATCAAATACCATTGAAACTTCTTTAGAGTTCTATTATAAGAATATAAATAATTTCCTTGACTATAAAAGCGGGGCTGTGTTATTGATGAATAAAAATATTGAAACGGAAGTAATTGGGACAAAAGGGAAGTCATATGGAGTAGAGTTTTTAGTAAAGAAATTGACTGGTAAGTTAAATGGTTGGATTAGTTACTCATGGTCAAGAATTCTTTTAAAAACTACTTCTTTATTAGAAGGTGAAATCATTAACAAAGGGGCTTATTATCCTGCAAATTATGATAAGCCACATGACCTCTCTATTATTAGTAATTACCGATTCAGCCATCGTTTTAGCATTTCCTTAAATACTACTTATAGCACAGGAAGACCTATTACTATTCCTGTTGGCTTATTTAATTATGGCGGTTCTGCACGAACTTTATATGCAGATAGAAATGCATACCGAATTCCGGATTATTATAGAGCAGACTTTTCAATGAATATAGAAGGGAACCATAAAGTAAACCAGCTAACTCATAACTCTTGGAGTATTGGGGTGTATAATTTAACTGGTAGAAGAAATCCATATTCTGTATACTTCTTATCAGAAAATGGTGGTGTAAATGGGTATCAATTATCTATTTTCGGGGCAGCCATTCCGTATATTAATTTTAATATCAAATTTAAATAGAAAGAGATGAGAACTATTTTATTTTGCTTTCTATGTTTGTTCGTTTTTTCTTGTAAGGAAAAGTATGTTTCGCCTTATGTAAGTAACATAGATGGCTATTTAGTAGTTGAGGGTAATATTAATAATGGTAAAGATTCTACTGTTATTAAACTTAGCAGATCTTCTCGTTTAGACAATGATGTAGTTAAAATGGAGTCGGGTGCAATTGTCAAGTTAGAAGGCGATGACAAAATGAGTTATATTTTAAATGAAATAAGACCCGGGTTTTATCAAATTGCACAATTGGGTTTGAATGAAGCAAATAAATACCGCCTGAGCATTGTGACTAAATCAGGAAAAAAATATTTTTCTGAATTTGTACCAGTAAAAGATAATCCAGCGATTGATAGTATTCAATGGAAGGTTGAACAAAACGGCGTTCAATTATATATCAATACTCATGATGATTTAAATAAAACAAAATACTATCATTGGGAATTTGATGAGACCTGGGAATTCCATTCAACCTATAAATCATTTTTACAAATTAATGAGTCTTTGATTCAAGGTAAAAAAGTATATACTTTAGATTATAGAAATTTAGGATACTATTCCTTTGATTCATCAATTTATTATTGCTGGAGGACAGAGCCCTCTAAAAATATTTTAATTGGCACTTCTATTAATTTAAGTAATGATGTAATAAGCTTGCCTATTCATTTTATTCCAAACGATTCATGGAAATTAGGTGTTAGGTATAGTATCAATGTGAAGCAATATAGTTTATCTAAATCTGCCTATGATTATTTATTAAAGATGAAAAAAAATACAGAATCTACGGGATCTATATTTGACGCTCAGCCTTCAGAACTTAAAGGAAATTTTTACTCAGAATCTGATAAATCGGAAACGGTAATAGGCTTTTTAAATATTTCAAATATCAAAACCAAAAGGATATTTATTGATAATACGCAGTTATCTAACTGGCGTTACAAGGAGTCATGTTTTTTAACAGAGATAAAAAATGATAGCGATAGTATAAGAATTAATGGAATTGGATTTATCCCAACCGATGTTGCAAAAACAAGTATTACATCAATCATTTCATATTATGCTGGAACACCCAATTGTGTAGATTGTACTTTTAGAGGAACAAATATCAAACCTGCATTTTGGAAAAAATAATTTTATATGAAACGTGAAATTTTAATAGCCATCTCATTATTTTTACAGTTCTTTTCTATGGAGTCTATTGCGGCTCAAGATAAGCAAATAGAAAATGTACTTCAAGTGGCCAACCAATTTCAACAAGCCCCCGATTCTGAAAAAGTATATTTACACACTGATAAAAATACCTACCTAGCTGGTGAAATTGCATGGTTCAAAGTGTACAATTTGAATGCAAATAATCATTTATTGAGTGATTTAAGTACAATTGTATACGTTGAGCTTTTTAATTCAGATAATGAACCTACTATTCAATTAAAGATTCCTATTAAAAATGGTTTAGGAGAGGGCTCAATAGATTTACCCAGTAACTTAAAATCGGGTAATTATGTATTAAGAGCATATACTCATTGGATGAAAAATTTTAATGAGCAACTTTTTTTTCAAAAATCATTGCAAATCATCAATACTGAAGTAATCCCTGAGAAGATTCAGGTAAATGCAAAAGACAGTATGCTAATTCAATTTTATCCAGAAAGTGGAAACTTGCTGTCTAATGTTCGAAATACGGTTGCTTTTAAAACAACAAACATGTATGGTGTAGGTTTGGATTCAAAGGGTTATATACTCAATAATCAATCTGATACAATAGTTCATTTTTCAACCAAACAACATGGTATCGGTAAATTTGAATTCACTCCTAGATTCAAAGAATCTTATACTGCTGTTTTTATGGGTAACGATGGGAAACAATATAGATCCATCTTGCCCAATCATTTTGATCACGGTGTGTTAATTCAATTACAACAAGCTGATGGTTTATTGTTTTTAGATATCGTATCTAATAAAAATGCCAACTATGTATTCATTGTGCAATCAAATAATACAATTAATAAGAACCTTTCTAGAAAAATTACAAATAGTGAGCATATCGCCATTGATCTTGGTCAATTAACTGATGGAATAAATGTTTTCACTGTATTGGATGATCAATTTAAGCCAATGGCAGAAAGATTATTTTTTAAATTTCCATTTACTACATCAACACTACAGTACCAGCTAGATAAAGAAATTTCAAATAGATCAGGTGTTCAGGTAAAACTGGCATTGCAAGCATCTAATGGCACACCTTTAACTGCATATCTTTCTGCTTCAGTATATAAATACGACTCAATTGTGAGTATCGATTCAACAAGTATACAAGATTTTCTTTTGCTTGGCTCCAACTTAACCGAATCAGTAGAATCGCCATTTGGTTACTTTAATCCCAATAAGCCCATCCATGAAAGAAGTACTGAAATGGATCTATTGATGTTGACGCATGGTTGGAGAAAATATAATTGGGCTCCTCGTTTCTTACCTGAAACAAACGGACATTATATTAATGGAAAAATAATCATGCCTGCAGGTCAGAGATTGGAAGACAATGCCTCTATTTATTTATCTACTACTGGACAATTTCCTCAATTTAAAATAGCATCTGTAGATTCATTAGGGCATTTTAATTTTATTTTACCAGATTTTTATAACAATGGTCAAATCATTCTACAAAAAGGGATATTAAATGCTTCTAGTAAATTATTATCGTTTTCTCTTCAAGATCCTTTTTTTAATAAGCCAACAAAGATAAATACTTTACAAAATAAATCCTTTCCAATATATAGCATTAACAAAGCACAAATTCAATTGGAGATTCAAAATAAGTTCGGATTAAAAAATGAACAATTTTCATTATATAAACATGATAGCTTATCCTTTTATGGTAAACCTAATAATCAATATCTACTTGATAACTATGTAAGATTTAATACCCTTGAAGAGGTATTAAGAGAATATGTTTCACCAGTGATGCTAAGAAAAAAGAATGATCAGTTTTTTATCAATGCTTATGATGCTGAAACAACAAGTTTTTTTACACCAGGCCCTCTTGTTTTAATGGATGGTGTTCCGCAATTAGATTTTAATAGTTTATTAAATAATGATCCATTAAAGATTAAAAAATTAGAAGTGGTAGATAGAACCTATTATTATGGTAAGAATACTTTTTATGGAATTCTTCATTTTACTTCTTACAATGGCAACAATATTGATGCAGACATTGATCAACATCTAAAAGTATTTGATTATAAAGGTTTAGAGCAACAACGTATCTTCAGTACACCTACTTACAAACAAGATTTTCAGAAACTTTCAAGAATGCCTGATTTTAGAACATTGCTTTCATGGCAACCACAATTGATAGTCAATTCACAAGGAAAGCTAGACTTGTCATTTTATACATCAGATGTATCAGGTAATTTTATGATATCCATTCAAGGAATTTCTGATAAAGGCATTCCAGTTCATCAGCTAATACCTTTTAAGGTTCAGTAGCTAGTTAATTTAACTTTAATTATAGTACTAATTTTTATTCTTTTTAATTTTTCTCTATATTTATACAATGAAAAAAGTATACATAATTCTTGGACTAATTGCGCTCATTATTTTTGAATTTGTGAGAGTATACTTAATTATGCCTTTGCCAGGGAGCCAACAATTTAATTCTATTGATATTGCTTATTTTTTAGGAACCAATAAATGGTTTATTAGATTGGTTGGTTATTTATTTGTAATCTTTCTTACAGTTTCAATTTGGATGAATATTGTAAAAAGAGAAAAACTGTTCATTCTTTTTTTAGCAACTATTTATGTTGGCGTTTTTTATATGTTTTCTTTCAAGATGGAAGCTGATAAAATGTTTTATCAACCAACCAAAGTGATAACAGCTTCATTATTAAATAATGAAATTCCTTCTAATAAATTAGTGATAGGTGTTGTGATAGATAGTGTTGCTATTGCTTATCCTATTCAATTAATCGGTTATCATCATCAAGTAGTGGATACTATTAATAATAAAGCCATCATGGTTACTTATTGCACTGTTTGTAGAACTGGAAGAGTGTATAGTCCTATTGTAAAAGGGAAACAAGAAACTTTTAGATTGGTGGGTATGGATCATTTCAATGCCATGTTTGAAGATCAATCTACTAAGAGCTGGTGGAGACAATCCAATGGCGAATGCATTGCAGGGCCTTTAAAAGGGTATAAGCTACAAGAAATTAAATCTGAACAAGCTGTTTTGTCCGCTTGGTCTAGAGTGCATCCCAATACAAAAATTTTACAACTAGATCCTGTTTTCAAAGAAAAATTTGAACAAATGGATACCTATGACAAAGGGGCTTCTAAAGGAAGTTTAACAAAAAGAGATAAAACCTCTTGGAGCAATAAATCATGGGTTCTTGGAGTTGAAGATGCTGGTAATTCGAAAACCTATGATTGGAACCAACTTGTAGTGCAAAGAATTATTCAGGATTCTATACCAAATAATCCAATAGTTATTTTATTAGAAAACGATACTGCTTCATTTCATACCTATAGTAGAAAAATGAACAATGATGTATTAAGCTTTTTAAAAAATAAAGATTCTATCTGGGATACCAATACAGGCTCTTTATGGAATTACGATGGAATTTGCATTGATGGACAATTAAAAGGAAAGGTCTTGACTAAAGTTGCAAGCTATCAGGAGTTTCTTCATTCCTGGGAGTTTTTTCATCCCAAAAGTAGTCGCTACGGCAAATAATCTCCAAGCTGTAAATAAAATTTAGATAAATATTTCCCTTTGAAAGTAAAATCCTCTTATTTTTTAACAAATGTTTTGGATTTACTTTTGAATAATTACAGTTGTGCACTATTTTGTAAACAAAAAGTACTACCATTTCACTAAATCCTTATACAATGTTAATTGTTAATAAATTTTACTTCATCATTCAGACAGAATGATGAAATTTAGGTAAATAATTTTATAATTATGCAATGGAGAAAATTTAATGGAGAAGTAATTTCTTTACCAATTAAAGAACATGTAAAAAATTGCATTGAGGAAGAATATCAAAAAAACAACAAACTCAAGGTATATATTGGTACAGATAGTATTGTAAAAAATACGATTACAGAATATGCTACTGTCATTGTTTTTTTAAGAGAAAAAAATGGTGGGTTCATGTTCATTCATAATGAATCTAACTCACAGATAATGCATATAAAAGAAAGGATGTTGCAAGAAGTTGCTTTTAGTATTGATATTGCATATCAGCTTTGTGATTTATTTATAGAGTATGATGTTGAAATGGAAGTACATGCAGATATCAATACCAATGTTCAATTTAAAAGTAATGAAGCACTGAAGGATGCAATGGGATATATCATGGGTATGGGATTCTCATTTAAGGCAAAACCTGATTCATTTGCTAGTAGTTGTTGCGCAGATAAAGTTTTGAATTAATCTTTGTAACGATACAATTTATCAAAAAGAAAATATAGGGGTTTTCGACAATCAAGACTTAATGTAAGATTTGATATCTAAGTAGAATATCTGAATCAAATTGTTGAATTTCAAATAATGCCAAAGAGTACGCCTGGTTGATTTGTTGGGAAGCGGATGATTCAAATGCATTGATAGAATGAACAAAGGAAAGGAGTTCGCTGAAACTGCTTTATTTATGATCAATGCATTTAATAAGCTATAGTTTATTGCCATCCTCCACCAATACTCTTGTATAAGTTTAATGAAGTAATCTTTTTTCGCTTTGCAATATTGATTAATTCAATATTGGATTGCAAAGCATTTTGCTGAGCTATAATAACATCTAAATAAGGAACTCTAGCAGATTTAAACAATGCAAGGGCATTGTCTACAGCAAGATTATTTTCTTCATTTTTCTTTGTGGCAATTATATTTATTGCAGATAAATTATTGAATTCTGCAAACTCATTTACTACCTCAACATAACCATTGATGATTTTTTGTTGATATAAGGATAATGCTTCAATCTCATTGGCATTGGCTACATTAAAATTGGCTTTAATTGCTGATTTATTTACCAGTGGTGCCACTAAACCACCTAGTAAATTAAATGCCATAGATTCAGGAGTTCTAAAAAGATAACTGCTATTAAATGCTTGAAATCCTATTCCTGAAACAATATTAAAGCTAGGCAGAAAAGCTGCTTTGGCTGCTTTTACATCAAATTTAGCAGCATGTAAATTTAATTCAGCTGCTTTTATGTCTGGTCGATTGTTGAGTATTTCGGAAGGCAGTCCCTTGTATAAGATTGCATTTGATTGATATAAACTTTCTTTATTTCTTTCAATCTTTTGAGGGAACCTACCTATTAAAATATTTAAGCCATTTTCAGTTCTTAATATTTGTTGTTGTATTTCTAATTCAAGCATCAAAAGATTTTGCAATTGTCCACTAAATTGCAAAACAGCTAATTCGTTAGTTTTTCCTGCATCCTTTTGAGCTTTTACATATTCAAGGGCTTCTTTTTGTTTTGTGATAGTTTCTTTAATGGTCTCCAATTCTTTGTCGAGTGCAATTAATTCATAATACCTTGTTGAAATTTCCGTAACCAAATTGGTTTTTATGTATTTAATTCCTTCATCAGTAGAGAGTAATTTAGCGTAAGCGGCTTTTTTCTGATTATTCAATTTGCCTCTAAAATCTACCTCCCAATTAGCTTGAAATCCTATGAAAATATCTGGTAAATTAACTGGTACTCTTTTATTGGGTAAAATATCGGTCGTACTATTTCCTGCTCCATCCATGGTGTATAAACCAAAACGTCTAACCCCTCCATTAATACTCATATTTATTTCAGGATTCAATTTACCCTTGAAATATTGAAGGTTCGCTTTAGCCATTTCAATTCTTTGAAAGGCCATCTGCAAGTCGTTGTTGTAAATAAATGCAGTGTCAATTAGATTAGTTAGAATAGTATCATTTAAAAATACATTTCTACTAATTTGACTAATGGATTCGCTTGATCGATCTGCATAAGCTAATGGTAGTTCCTTATATGCAATGGTATTTTGTATTTGCTTATTACTAGTACAAGCAGCAAATACCGCAACCAATATAAAAATGGATAGAAAATTCTTCATGTTTAAATAGTTTCAGTGATAGCGATTTCTTTTTTCTTTTTTGATTTTTTTGCATCTAGGGTAGCAAAAATGACATACAAGCCCGGTATAACCAATACTCCCATGACAGTACCCAATAACATGCCACCTGTTGCAGTTGCTCCAATAGTCTTATTTCCTATAGCGCCTGCACCACTCGCAAATAACAATGGAATTAGACCAGCAATAAACGCAAAAGATGTCATTAGAATGGGTCTTAATCTTACTCTAGCTGCCTCAATTGCAGCTTCTAAAGGTGTTTTACCCTCGCTTTGTTTTAAGGTAGCAAACTCCACAATTAAAATGGCATTTTTACCTAATAGTCCAATCAGCATGATAATCGCAATTTGTGCATAAATATTATTCTCAAGACCAAATAAGTACAAGAATAAAAATGCACCTACTGTACCCGCTGGAAGAGATAAAATAACAGGCATTGGCAGCAAGAAGCTCTCATATTGTGCTGAAAGCAATAAGTAAATAAATAGTGAGCAAATCACGAAAATGAAAATGGATTCATTGCCCTGTTCTGCCTGATCTTTTGAAGAACCTGCCCAGTCGTAATCATATCCTTTAGGGAGTTTTGCTATTGCAGTTGCTTTGATGGCATCAATTGCTTGACCACTACTAAATTTCTTCTCTGGCTCTCCATTAATAATAGCAGAGGGGTACATATTGTATCTAGTTACTTGCTCAGGGCCATATATTTTTTCAATAGTTAAAAAACTTGACATAGAAACCATTTCTCCATTTCTATTTTTAACATTCAATTTTAATATATCTTCTGGATGTGCTCTGAATTCAGGAGCCGCTTGAACCATTACACGATATAATTGACCAAATCGAATAAAATTGGTTGCATACTCACTACCTAAAAAGGTTTGAAGACTATTTAAGATATCATCAACAATCACATTTTTTTGAGCTGCTTTAGTGTAATCAATGTTCACCATGTATTGAGGAAAGGATGCATCAAAAGAAGTATATGTATTTCTTAATGCGGCATCTTTATTTAACTCAGCAACGAAATCATTGGTCACTTTTTCAAATGCTTTCAAATCTCCTTTACCTGTTTTATCTAATAATCTTAATTCAAATCCGCTAGCATTACCGTAACCAGGAATTGGTGGAGGAGTAAAAAATTCAATTTTTGCATCTTGAATATTCTTAGTTTTATCTTTTAGTATTTCGATAATTTCTTGATCGTTATATTTTCTTTTATCCCAGTTTTTTAAACTAATTAAGTTCATTCCGAAATTAGCACCAGTTCCATCTGTTAAAACATTAAAACCAGCTAGGGTCGAAACAGAACTTACCATATCTAATTCATTTGCCACCAATTGTATGGCGTCTACTACTTTTTCAGTTCTTTCTAAAGTTGCACCAGATGGTGATGTGATATTTGCATAAATAGTACCTTGATCTTCGTTAGGAATAAATCCATTAGGCAATATCTTTCCTAGAACTCCAGTAATTAAACTTAAGGCAATTAATGATCCATATATGACAACTCTTTTATTTGATATTACTTCAATAATCCATTGAAACTTATTTTCTACTTTATCGTATCCATTATTGAATCCTTTTAAAAATTTAGTAAGCCAGTTATTTGAACTAGATGCTGAATTATGTGGCTTTAGTAATAAAACGCATAGAGCAGGGGTAAGTGTTAAGGCAATAATACCTGATAATACAATGGCAACGGCCATTGTCAAAGAGAACTCTCTATAAAAAATGCCAGTTGGTCCAGGAATAAATGATACAGGAATAAATACTGCAGACATTACCAATGTGATACCAATGATTGCTCGAGAAATTTCCTTCATAGCTTCGTCGGTGGCAACTGCAGGAGTCATGTGTAATTTCTCCATTTTAAAGTGGACTGCTTCCACTACTACTATAGCATTATCTACTACAATTCCAATAGCTAATACCAACGCAAATAAAGTGATTAGATTCAAAGAAAATCCAAAAAACTGCATAAACATGAAAGTTCCAATAAGTGATACCGGGACAGTTAATGCAGGTATAAGGGTAGATCTCCAATCTTGTAAAAAGATAAATACTACTAAAGAAACTAATAAAAAGGCCTCTAGCAATGTTTTTAATACTACTTTGATGGAAGCGTTTAAGAAATTAGATACGTCATAGCTTATTGTGTAGTCTATATCTGCATTAAAATTTTTCTTAAGCTCTTCCATTCTTTTTTTGATGTTGTTAATAACTTCATTGGCATTGGTCCCTGGTCTTTGTTTTAACAATACTGCTGCAGATGGTTTGCCATTTTCTTTAGAGATAACATCATATTCTTGAGAACCTAATTCAATTTCCGCAACATCCTTTAATTTTAATAAAGCGCCATCAGAAGTGCTTTTAATAATGATATTTTGGTATTGTTCTTCCGTATTGAATTTTCCAATGTATTTTAAAACATACTGTAAAGATTGTGGTCTTTTTCCTGAAGCGTCGCCCACTTTTCCTGGAGCAGCTTCAATATTTTGTTCTTTCAAACTATTGATAATATCTTGACTAGAGACATTATAAGCATGCATCTTTACTGGGTTTAACCAAATACGCATTGAGTACTCACGCATTCCCATAATATCTGCAAAACCTACACCCTCAATTCTTTTTAACTCAGGTAAAATATTGATGTCTGTAAAATTGTACAAAAACTTTTCATCGATACTGCTATCGTTACTTAGTAAGTTTAAATACAATAACATACTGTTCTGAACTTTTTCTACAATTACCCCTGCTTTAACAGCTTCTTGTGGTAATTCATCTAATGCAGAGGATACTCTATTTTGTACGTTTACCGCAGCCAATTCTGGATCTGTGCCAGATTTAAATACAATATTAATAACACTTGTACCATCATTACCTGAAACAGAAGACATATAAGACATTCCAGGAACGCCATTGATAGCTCTTTCCAAAGGAGTCACTACTGCTTTTACACAGGTTTCTGCGTTTGCGCCAGTATATTTTGTAGTTACTGTTACTTCAGGTGGAGCGATATTTGGAAACTGCGTAATGGGTAATTGCGTTAAAGCAATAATCCCAAGTAACAAAATAAAAATAGAAATAACAATAGATAAAACCGGCCTCTCCGTGAATTTTAATGTCATAATACCTAGTTTTTAATAAGCTTATATTTTACTTTGTCACCAGTTTTAATACTTTGAATTCCCTCATAAATCAATTTATCTTCCTTTGTTAAATCCTTGTCTAAAACAAAGTAGTTGCTTAGTCTATTAATTGGGTTAATTTTTTTGCTATAAACAGTATTGTTTTTATCCACTAAATACACATAGATATTACCTTGAACTTCAAAAGTTGATTTTTGAGGGATAATGATCGCATTTTTGTACAGTTTCTTTACTAAAATTTTTCCCGTACCACCTTCTTTTAATAATTTTTCTGGATTGGGAAACTTCGCTCTGAATGCAATGTTCCCAGTTTCTTTATTGAACTCTGATTCAGTGGTTTCAATTGTTCCTTTGTATGGGTAAATTGAGTTATTTGCTAGGGATAAAGTAACTGTATTGTTTTTACTTTTAGATTGAACATAATCTAGGTAATCAATTTCGGATACACTAAAGTAGGCATATACAGATTCATTATTAGATATAGAAGTTAATAAAGCGCCTTCGTCAATTAGACTACCTTTTTTATTAGGTATACGATTAATAATTCCATCAAATGGCGCTTTAATTTTAGTGAATTCAACATGAAGCAAAGCTTGTTCTTTAGCAACTCTTGCTTCATTCACTTTAGCTTTGTTTATATTTACTTTTGTAGTGATTAAATCCAATTCAGATTTAGATACAATATTTTTATCAAATAACTTTTTAGTGTTTTCAACTTCAATTTCTGAAGCTCTTAATTCAGCGAGTGTACTTTGGATAGCTGCTTCTGCCTTGTGTACATGTTGTTCGTACTCTTTACTATTTAATGTAAAAAGTATTTGGCCTTTTTTTACTTTTTGACCTTCGTCAAGGTAAATATTTTCAACGAATCCTTTTACTTTAGATCGAATTTCAACGTTTTGAAACGAATTTATAGTTGCTGCGTAATCCCTTTCATATGTTGTATCTTTTAAGATTGGGTTCACAACTAAATAAGTTTGTTCTTCGTTTTTAACCGTTTTGTCAGAGCATGAAATCAATAAAATCGATAACCATGTACCCCATACCAATGAAGATTTGTTCATTGTGCTGAATTTTGTTTAGAAATAAAAAATGAAAATTTGATATAGCTGTTTGAAGCTATGAATGCTTAATTAACAAGCATTATATTTGGGCGGTGGTGTAGAAAATTCAGGATGAAACTGAATTTTATCTTTTGAATTATATAATTCAAAAACAATTTTTTGAAAATTCAAAACGCACAATAAGGAATTAGCCTTATTGAATATTTTATTGTCAATATTTTTCTTTTCATCTTTGGATTCGTCTTCTTTTTCTGGCACATCCTGCTCTTCGGAATTATTGTCCATTAAATCATTAACACTCTTTTCTTTATTTATAAAGCTAGACCGAGTAGCACCCATTTTTAATGAAGATATGATTGGCAGGTTTACTAATATTATTTGTAAACATAGCACTAGGCAAATGGCCTTTTTGGTATAATAGAAAATAGCCTCCATAGAGTGTCGCGAAGTTACTTAACTATAACAAAATCAATAAAAAATGGTTTAATAAATACCTAAATTCGATAGTATTTAGTCTATTTTGATCAATTTCCTTTAAAGTGCATGTAAAATCAGCCTTTTTTAGATATTCATTAAGCAGTGGGCTTTTCCGTATTTTTGCACAAAATAGCCCTACTTGTCAGCACCAGTATTACTTATTACACCTCCATTTACTCAACTGAATACACCCTATCCAGCTACTGCTTATTTAAAAGGGTTTTTTAATACCAAAAATATATCATGCGTTCAGGCAGATTTTGGCATTGAAGTCATATTAGCTTTATTTAATAAAGAGGGGCTTACTCATCTTTTTAGAACCATTGAACAAAAAGAACTTGAGTTAAGCGACAATGCTTTAAGAATAATTGAATTACAAAATCAATATATCCATACCATAGATCAAGTAGTTCAGTTTTTACAAGGAAGACAAAATACTTTAGCGCATAGCATTTGTACCAGAAAATTTTTACCAGAAGCGAATAGGTTTAATCAAATTGATGATTTAAAATGGGCTTTTGGTAGTATGGGTAAACAAGATATGGCAAAGCATATTGCCACTTTATATTTAGAAGACCTAAGTGATTTAATTCAAGAAACAGTGGATGAACATTTTGGTTTTAGTAGATATGCAGAATCATTGGGAAGATCTGCAAATCAATTTGATGAATTATATGAATCTCTTCAACTGCCTTTTACATTTATTGATGAAATTTTGATAAAAATTTTAGCTGAAAGAATTGAATCAGTAAAACCTGAATTGGTTTGTTTGTCTGTACCATTTCCTGGAAATTTATATACATCATTAAGATGTGGGCAATGGATAAAAAAGAATCATCCAACCATTAAAGTAGCTATGGGTGGGGGCTTTGCTAATACTGAATTAAGATCTTTAAGTGATAAAAGAGTTTTTGAATTTTATGATTTCATTACTTTAGATGATGGCGAAGCGCCATTAGAGGTATTAATTCATTATTTAAATGGCAAAGAAAAAATTGAAAATCTAAAGCGTTGTTATACTTTGGTAAATGATGAAGTTATTTATATCAATAATAGTGCTTGTGCAGATTATAAACAAGGGCAGGTTGGGACTCCTGATTATTCAGGTTTATTATTAGATCAA
>Ga0315899_10002738_pt1 | contig 19359 bp, 19 predicted proteins | sample LakEriMetagenome_2_FD_203518 | JGI IMG/M metagenome (GOLD analysis project Ga0315899, IMG submission 203518) | Freshwater fungal communities from buoy surface, Lake Erie, Ohio, United States - Buoy 4 MA112 | ecosystem: Environmental > Aquatic > Freshwater > Lake | place: USA: Lake Erie, Ohio... | reverse complement strand
AGAACCCTTATCACCACATTAACTAATTTGGTGCTAAAGATTCAGAAGAAGGTAAAGGCTTAATTTCAGCCTTTTAGCCTAAAAGTAAGAGACGAGCCCGGTTACCAGAAATGGGAGCTGGGCTCGTTTTTTTAGATAGAGTTTGCTTATGAAGAGTTCTTCACAAAAAATCCATCATCCAACTAAGGGTCCTATGCGATGGATATTAGGTGGATTGGCCATTGTTACTCTGTACTTTCACACAACTATTGCTGATCCATTCAATTCGCCTAAATTGTGGATTTTAATGTTGATGGGGGCTTGGTTATTAGGCTATGTAGTTGGCTTTAAAAAGCTAATTTTTTTATCAAAACCGTTGAAACAGCTAAACATAATCCTTTTAGTGTTTTTAACATTCATGCTCATCGCAGCCTTATTAACAGATTTTAAATATGTTGCCTTATTTGGAGAAACACAACGTAGGAATGGTGTTTTTCAGTACCTAGCACTATCCATAGTCTTAATGGCCACCGCAATGTTTACTAGATTGTTTAATATAAAGAAGTTGTTTTTGGTCACTTTTTTCTTAGGGATAGTTTCCGTTACATATTCACTTATGCAGACAACGGGCAATGATTTTGTTTCTTGGAACAATCCCTATAACTCAGTGATAAGCACACTGGGTAATCCAAATTTTGCCGCTGCCGTAATGGCGGTAATGGGGGTTATATCATTTTCATCAATTTTCAATTCTGATTTCAAATCTTCTTCTAGAATTTTTGCGGTGATCCTTGTTCTCATGCTGGTATTTGCTATATATCGATCCAATGCAAGACAAGGGTTATTGTCAATTGCACTAGGAAGCGGAGTCTTTTTTATAATTTGGATTTGGGGTAAAAACAAGAAACTTGGTATTGCTACATTAGTATCAGGCTTCATTGTAATGACCTTTTCTGTACTAGGAATGCTTCAGGTCGGCCCACTGCAGCAGTATCTATACAAATCTTCTGTAAGTGTACGAGGCTATTACTGGCGCGCTGGTTTGGAAATGTTGAGCAATCATCCTTTTTTTGGAGTAGGCATTGATCGTTATGGATCATACTTTAAGCAATATCGAGAGGCAGAGTACCCTCTAAATATTGGTTTCCAACTTACAAGTTCTAATGCACATAACACCTTTATTCAATTTTTTGCAACTGGCGGTATTTTTCTAGGCATAACTTATCTAATTTTGAATTTATATGTTCTTTATAGAGCGATTGTTGGAATTAAAAGTTTAGGAGGTAATAAAAAGCTCTATTTAGTAGGTGTTTTTTCAGGCTGGATTTCATTTCATGCGCAGTCTTTGGTCTCCATTGATAATATTGGTATATCAATCTGGGGTTGGGTACTTGCCGGAGCAATTATCGGACTTTCTTTATCAGAGGATTCGTTAAATAGAGAGAATGAATTTTACTCTTTAAAAAAGAGAAACGACTTGAATATAGGACAGGCACTTGTTTCAGGTATATCGACTGTATTTATTCTAATCTTGGTAACACTTCTGTATCGAGGTGAAAGTAATTCCTATCAAGGTGGAATATCTTTAAATTTACAAGATGAAGGCTCTCGTACTTATTTTAGAGATTTGCAATTGAAGGTGATAAACACTCCACTTAATGACCCTACCTACAAATTGTTTGCTGCTTCGAAACTAATTGACGCTGGATTTGAAGAAGGCATAGCTGAAGCAGAAAAATTGTATAAAGTTGATCCGAGAAATCTCGACACACTGGCGCTTTTATCCGCAACCTATGAGCGACTAGGCAATTTGCCTAAAGCGATTGAATTCCGTAAAGTTATTGTAGAATTAGATCCGTGGAATGCTGAAAACTACCTAGCTCTCGGTAGGTATTACAAGTTACAAGGTGATCTAACTCAAAGCCAACTGATGTTAGAAAAAATCTTGTCTTTTGCCTCTAGCCATCCAATTGCTGAAAAAGCAATTATAGAGTTAGGTCCTAAATAGTCCAATGAAGATAACTGTAGTAGGACAAGGCTATGTTGGTCTACCCCTAGCACTTGCAGCTGCTGAGGCAGGTTTTGTAGTTTTTGGGCTTGATTCCGATAAAGAAAAGATTGAAAAACTCCTTGAAGGAAAAAGTGTTATTGAAGATATAAATGACGAGAATATAACTCAATACCTAAAGATGAATAGATACAATCCAACTACAGATCCAAAATCTATAAATAATTCAGATGTGGTCTTGATTTGTGTCCCAACTCCATTAGATTCAAATCACAAACCAGATTTGACTGCACTCATAGCGGCGACAACCACAGTTGGACAGAATCTAGCAAGTGGGACATTGGTAATAGTTGAGTCTACAATCGAACCTGGAACTTGTAGGAATTTACTTTTACCGCTATTGGTAAATGAATCTAAACTAAGCAAAAGTGATTTTGAGCTTGCATATTCACCTGAGCGTATAGATCCTACGAATAAGGATTGGGGTATCAAAAATACGCCAAAATTAATCTCAGGACTTACTGAAAATGCAGTGAACCGGGCAGATGCATTTTATATGAAGTTCATTGATATAACATATAGATGCACTTCGCTCGAAGTGGCCGAGTCTGCAAAGCTTCTTGAAAATAGTTTTAGGTTTATAAATATCTCCTTTATTAATGAATTAAGTATCTTTTTCTCAAAAATTGGAATTAATTCCATAGAAGTCATCAGGGCAGCAGCTACTAAACCATATGGTTTTATGTCGTTTTATCCTAGCCTTGGTGCCGGCGGCCATTGCATACCGGTCGACCCAATTTACTTGGCTCATGGAGCTGGATTAGTGGGTGCACCAACTGAATTTATTGAACTCGCAGATAAAGTAAACAGGCATATGCCAGAGTATTTCATATCGAGAGCGGAACAGATGCTAGGAGAAATAAGAGATAAGGCGATATTAGTGGTGGGAGTGGCATATAAACCAAACGTCTCAGATGTAAGGGAAAGTCCCGTAGAAAGCCTGATTCTTGGGCTTCGCGCCAAAGGGGCTAAAGTTCTTTGGCATGATGAATTTGTTAAGGAATGGAAAGGTGAAAAATCTTCAGAGCTAAGCGACCAGTATCAATTGGTAATTATCGCAACACGACATAGCTATCTAGATTTAACGAAGATTGGAAAAGCTAAAGTGCTAAATACATCTAATTCAAATACATGAGGTACTTGATTACGGGTGGCGCGGGTTTTATTGGATCTCACCTTGCAGAGCAATTGATATTAAGAGGTGACGATGTTTTGGTGCTTGATAATCTATCCACAGGTAGTGTGCAAAATTTATCTAACATTAGCAATAAAATAGAGGTAAGGTCAGAAGATATTTTAAATGAAAGCGCTGTAAGCAAGTCTGTGAGCGACTGTGACTTCGTGGTTCATCTTGCTGCTTCTTTAGGTGTTTTAAACATTGTGAACAAACCTCTTGAAAGCCTGATGGTGAATCTCATTGGCAGTGAAAATGTAATCAAACAAGCATCAAAATTTAGAAAGCCAATATTAATCGCCTCTACAAGCGAAATTTATGGAAAGAACACAAAAGATTTTCTCAGTGAAGAAGACGACAGAATAATTGGCCATCCCTTAAAATCACGATGGTCTTATAGCGAGGCAAAGGCTGTAGATGAGAGCCTAGCTTACTTTTATCATAAAGAAAAAAATCTAGAAACCAGAATCGTTAGATTCTTCAATACTGTAGGGCCTCGTCAAGTTGGACATTACGGGATGGTGGTACCCAGATTTGTGAGTGCAGCACTAAAAAAGGAACCGCTCTACGTATACGGCACCGGAGAGCAAGTAAGGTGTTTTTGCCATGTAACTGACGCAGTTCGTGCTCTGCTGTTAGTGATGGATTCTGAAAAAGCAATAGGTCAAGTATTCAATATTGGAAATAACGAACAAATTTCAATTTTGAATTTGGCGAAACGTGTTATTCAAGTTACAGGATCCACATCAGTTATTGAAAAAATTGCTTATGATTTGGCTTACCCAGAGGGCTTTGAGGATATGCAAAGGCGAGTTCCTGATATATCAAAGATAAAGCAGGTTTTAGGTTGGGAGCCTAAGATAAATCTTGATCAAATCATTAAAGATATAGCTGCCTTTAACTCAAAATAAAAACTCCAATAGAATTGCATCCGATGACCACCGGAAGCTTTAGCAGTAAACAACTACTTGATGAAGATCAGATTTTGAAACTGCCAACACTATCCAATAATGATGCAGTCGAGATAGGTCAGATAGCCGTAACTCTTGGTAACCAAAGAAAGTTACCAATTACAATCGAGGTGAGAATTGGTGATTGGATTGTCTTTCACGCTTCATTGGAAGGCTCAAAATCTGAAAATGATTGGTGGATAAATCGTAAAGTTGCAGTTGTTATGTTAAATCAACACTCAACTATGTTTGAACGGGTATCGGCTGAAGAACGTGGAATGGATTGGCATAAGGAGAATGCTGTAACCGATGAAACACATGCAATTCATGGCGGCGCCTTACCATTAATAACGGAAGAGGGCTTTAAAGGAATATTAGTTATTAGCGGCCTACCCCAAGTAGAAGATCATCTACTGGCAGTTGAGGTCTTAACTGAGTTCCTAGCCCGTAAAGGTGGATTACTTTGAGTGATCAAGTTTGGGTTGTTGGTGAAGTATTAATTGATTTAATCCCAAATGAAGATCAGTACTTTGCAGTTGTTGGTGGCGGTCCGGCAAATACAGCTAAAGCATTAGCAAAACTTGGAGTAAAAACACATTTTATTCACGGAATTTCCAGCGACAAGTACGGCCAAATGGCAAAGGCTGAACTTCTTTCAGCCGATGTAATTCTTGATTACGCTCAGTACTCAAATAAGCCAACCTGCACTGCAAAAGTTAAGCTATCCAAATCAGGAAGTGCTTCATATGAATTTGTAATTGAAGGTACCGCAACCTTTGATTTTTCTATTTCCTGGCTACCAGATCCACAAAGTTTAAAGCCATCGCTTCTTCACATTGGAACTCTTGCCACAGTAATTGAGCCAGGCGCCTCGGTTTTATTTGAGTGGGCTCAAAGTGTTGCGCAGGTTGCACCCATTGTTTTTGATCCAAACATTAGGCCTGCTGTTTTAGGGAATAGAGATGAGTATGTGAAGAAGGTTGAAAAATGGGTGGCCATCTCATCAGCTGTAAAGGTAAGTGATGAGGATCTGCATTGGCTTTATTCAGGCAAACCAATTGATGAGATTGTAGGCAAATGGTTAGAAGTTGGCGTGCAGTTAGTTGTAGTTACTCTTGGTGATAAAGGTATTGTGGCCTATAGAAAGAATGAACAAATATCTGTTGATGCAGTAAAAGTAGTTGTGGCAGATACTGTAGGTGCTGGCGACACTGTAGGTGCTGTATTGGTTGAAGCTGTGGTCAATAGCGGTATTGATAGATTGACTGGAGAGGTGCTTAAAACCATGCTTAATCGGGCTGTAAAGGCTGCTGCGATAACTGTTTCACGTACTGGGGCTAAGCCACCTTGTAAAGAAGAGGTAGATTAAATGTTGAATATTGATGGGGATCAAATTTCAATTGCAATTGATTTAGATCAAGGAGCACGTTTGGCCTCTGTGCAGTGGCGAGATATGCAGTTTGCAGTTCCATTTCGTGGACAGGACTTAACCTGGGGTTGGTTTTCTATGTCGCCATTTGCAGGAAGAATCAGAGATGGAATTATTAGAGATTTAAACGGAAAGAAGTATCAGCTACCAAATAGCTTTGATCCTCCCCATGCTTTGAATGGATTCGGTGTGCATTCCTCATGGGAAGACATTGATGGTGGTAGACAATTTCTCGAGCTTCCTTCGCCATATGATGGAGCAAGTGTTACTCAAAGTTATGAGATATTAGATAACGCGCTTAGGTGGACAGTTGAGTATGAAGCAAATGGCTGTGATCTGCCTGCAACACTTGGCTTTCATCCTTGGTTTGCCCGTGAGATTGGCAAAGGAGATTCAGCCGAGCTGTTATTTAATGCAAATAAAATGTTTAAACGAGGTGATGATTACCTACCAACAGGAGAACTAATTACACCAACTAATCCACCGTGGGATGATGCTTTTGTGGAGGTAGTAGGTGTGCCCGAGATTATTTGGCCGGGAGCAGCAAGAGTTTCTATAGAGTGTGATACCCCGTACTGGGTGGTCTTCAACCAAGATGATGAGGGGATTTGTGTTGAACCAATGACAGCACCCCCTGATGCGCAAAACCTTGGCATTCGAGGTGAGAGCTATATCGAATGCCTAATTACATTTAGTGAAGATTTTTGATTTAAAAGATAGAAGTTCTTGATAAGATTTAACTGATCCTTCGTTAAAAGATCGCTCTGTCCAGTTGAGCTACATAGGTAGCCTGCGAAAGATAGAAGATCTAGGATTTTTAAATGCAATAAAGATTAATACTGTGGATACTTACTTACCCACCCGATACATAACATCACTGCCAAAATCGCTAAAGCCAAGGGATTTATAAAGATTTAAGGCAGCTTTGTTTTCAACTCCAACATATAACATCACACTGCTTAATCCTTGATACTTTAAGTAATTAAGTCCGGTAGTAGTTAAATCCTTTCCAATTCCTTGACCCTTATAGGCAGGATCAACGGCTAATACATAGATCTCACCAATTGCCTCATGCCCATGATCTGCCTCATTGCCAAAATGAGAGTGGGTGTGTGCGCCATGGATTTTGGTCCAACAAAAGCCTATTAACTTCCCACTATCTTCACAAACAAAAAAACCTTTTTCATCAAACCACTCTTCATTTACTCTCACCGCTAAATCAGATTTACTCCACCCACCTTGATCTGGATGATCAGCAAATACCTTGTTATTTAACTCAAGAAATGCTTGATCATCAATACCAGGCAGAAAGCTTCTAATCAGATACTTTGAGGTTATCTCCTCTATATCTAACAACTTTTTACTCATCTGCAGATTTGCCCAAAGCCGCTCTAACTTTAATGAGGTGGCAATACTTTTTGCTTGGGGCAGATCACCATGTGACCAAATACGAGTTTTATCGCCGCATATTGTTATTGCCTCTTTTAATATCTGAGTACCAAATCCACGACTTCGATACTTGGGATGAACCACTGCTTCGACACTAGGCCCAGCAACTAAATCTGTTTTATCAAGGTGGGCGTAGGCAATTACTTGTTTATCTTTTTCTATGACTAAATGCGAATCTGCCTTATCACCGCCGTGACGTAAGTGCAGGAGCACATGTTCAGCAATTGGTGGAACACCATCTAGATCAGTGGCAGCCTTGATTAACTCTAAAACGCTTGATTGCTGTGTTTGCGATAGGTGATTTAAATGTTGCAATTGGTTATTAGTTAATATCAGCTGGTGCTTGATTACTTGGAGCGGTAAAACGATAACCAACATTTCTAACTGTGCCAATGATTGCCTCAAACTCAGGGCCTAGCTTTGATCTAAGACGCCTAATATGAACATCAACTGTTCTAGTGCCACCGAAATAGTCATATCCCCAGATCTCCTGCAGTAATTGGGATCTGGTAAAGACTCGCCCTGGATGTTGAGCTAAATATTTAAGTAGTTCAAACTCTTTAAATGTTAGATCAAGAACTCTTCCCTTTATCTTGGCTGTGTAGGAGGCCTCATCAATTATTACCTCACCACTTCTTATCTCACGAAGGGATGGATCATTAGCTAAATTATCAATTGCATATTGACCAATAACTATTCTTATTCTGGCATCGGCTTCAGCAGGGCCTGCGGTATCAAGAATTACATCATCTATGCCCCAGTCAGCATTGATTGCAGATAACCCGCCCTCAGTTGTAATAACAATAATTGGCACATCCACCCCAGTTGAGGTAATTAACTTGGTAAATGATTTGGCATTTGGCAGCTCGCGCCTGGCATCAATTAGTAAGCAATCAACTACGGGAGGTTCAACTAATACAGATGCTTCAAGAGGCAAGATCTTCACATCATGTTGCAAAAGGCCGAGAGCTGGCATCACATCAGCGCTAGCACCTGATGAGTTGGTTAGAAGAAGAAGGCGTGCCATAAGAGTGCAAGAATACCGCTATGGAAAGCCTACTGCCACTTGTTTTACTTCTTGCGCTCACCAGTATCTCTGGCATCATCTACCGTGCTAAAAAAGGGGATATAAAAAAGGGGAAGAGATTACAAATTTTAGAAAGTGAGATCGGCGCAAGTTATGGAAAGCGGGCAAGCATTTTGCAATTTTCTACCACCTTTTGCTCAGAGTGCAGAGCCGCTAAAGCCATAGTTAAGGATGTTGTTAAAGAGTTAACTGATATTTCTTATATTGAACTAGATGCTGAATCAAATCTTGATCTAGTAAGAAGGGTTGATATTCGCTCCACTCCAACCACAATTTTTCTAGATAAAAACGGATATGAGATCGCAAGGGCAAAGGGTGCGCCAAAGCGTGATCAACTTATCAAGGTTATCCAGGCTATCTAAGCGCTTTTCTGCAAAAGCCTTGCAAGAAGTATTAAGCAAAGTATTCTAAAATCTGCTATATGTTCTCTATACAACCTGTTTACTTCACAAAGCGGCGCGTAATTGATTTTGCCCGCTCCAAAGGTTGCATGTGTTGGATAAATAATTAATTATCTTCAAAAAAGTTAATAATTTATTTTCCAACTACTACAAGGAGTAAAAAAGTGTCAAATACTATTCAAGAAAAACCTGTTCGTTTAATTGATGCCAGAGGTCCACGCTACACAGCAGCCATCACCACATTGGTGCTATCTGCAGCTTTGGTAACAGAATCAAATCTGATAATTGGTTTTCAATTTGCCGTATTTCTAACAGCAGTTTTATTTGGTCTGCGCTGGTCCATCTATGGCGTTATCTATCGCAATCTAATTCAGCCGCGCCTTTCAGGGCCGGTGCCGAGTGAGAATGAGGCAGCGCCAAGATTTGCCCAGTTAATTGGCGCGCTCTTTGCAGCAACTGCATTAATTGGTGGAGTTAGCGGAAATAGCACAGCATTTTTGGTTGCAACTAGTTTTGCATTAGCTGCAGCCTTTTTAAATGCCGCTTTTGGTTTTTGCCTTGGTTGCCAGTTCTACTTGCTAATTTTGCGTGGCAGGGCCCGTCTAAGCACTCAAAATTAGGTGGTAAAAAAGTAGCGGTTAGACTTAATCCATGACTAAACCAAATGAGCTTCGGGAAAAAGGGCTGCGCTTAACACCACAACGCGAGTTGGTGTTGCAAGCGGTCCGGCAGTTAGGCCATGCAACCCCTGAGGAGGTAGCAGAAAAGGTTCGCACCAGTCATCCTGGAATTAATCTTTCAACTGTTTACCGAAATCTTGAAATATTAGAAAATGTTGGCCTAGTTCTACACACCCATCTTGGCCATGGTGGTGCTACCTATCATGCGGCCGAAGAACTTACCCACCTTCATCTAGTTTGCTCTGAATGTCAATCAATTGGGGATGCTCCCATTGAAACCGCTGCAAACTTTGTTAATACTCTTGCAGATGATTATGGATTTAAAACTGATGTAACACACTTTGCTATTTATGGGTTGTGTAGTAAGTGCGCTAATAAGAACAGTAAGTAATGAGCGCAGTTTTAGTTGAGTCTGGCCCTGATAAAGGAGCAATCTGGCATTTTGGTGAGCCAAATAATGAACAAAAAGATTTAGCAAAAGGTAATGGTTGGGCAGATCTATCTCACCGCGGAGTAATTTCAATAACTGGTAAGGATCGCCTAACTTGGCTGCATGCCTTAACCACTCAGCATCTAGAGAAGTTAGAAGTTGCAACCTGGGTTGATGCATTAATCCTTGATGTGCAAGGACATGTAATTGATCAATTATTTTTAGTAGATGATGGGCAAAGTGTTTGGCTTCATTTAGAAAAAGAGCGAGTAGCTCCTGTAATTGAGTACTTTAATAAAATGAAATTTATGTTGGCAGTTGAGGTTAAAGATGAGTCAGAAAATTATGCGGTCCTTCGAGCCCCAGGTATGGCGGATGCAATTGGTGGACCGTACGCACTTGTACCAAAAAATGAGTTGAAGGAAACAACGGAAACTTTTAATAAATCACATACTCAAGTGGGCATCTGGGCGTTAGAAGCTCAACGAGTTGCAGCAGGAAGAGCAAGATTGCTGTTTGAAACAGATCATAAATCTATTCCAAATGAGTTGGGGTTTTTAAACAAGTCAGTTCACATGAATAAAGGCTGCTACCGGGGACAAGAGACGGTGGCTAAGGTATTTAATTTAGGCCAACCGCCAAGAAGGTTAGTTTTTCTCCACCTTGATGGCTCAATGGTTGCTATGCCAGAACATGGCGCAAAGATATTTTTAGAGGACAAAGAGGTTGGCTTTATAGGAACTGTGGCCCGCCACTATGAGTTAGGGCCAATTGCATTAGCTGTTATCAAGCGTAATGTTCCAAATGATGCGGCACTAGTTACCAATGGTGTAACAGCTAATCAAGAAAACTTAATTGACCGAATCAATCCAAACTTTTAGGTTCTTCTGAATATTGGGCTGTATTGCCCAGTTATAAACTTTTTTAATTCCATCTTCAAGCTTGACTGTAGGGATTACACCGATTAATGATTCTAGGTAAGATGAATTAGCAACAGTTCTACTCACATCATTGGAATTAGTAGATAAGCGTTCAAAAGAAACACTTTTATCACTCAACGCCCCTACAAGCTCCATTAAATAGTTAATTGAGAGTGGCCTGCTTCCACCAATATTAACTACGTCACAAAATCCAGGTTTTCTTGCCTCCAATTCTTTAGCGAGTGATGTGATTGAGCATGCAACGTCATCAACGTAGGTAAAGTCTCGTTCAATTGTCCCATCTCCATAAAAGGGGAATTTACCGCCAATAATGACGTTGGCTATCATTCTAAAATAAGCCATATCTGGTCGACCCCAAGGTCCATAAACAGTGAAAAATCTCAATGCTCTCGCACGAGTACTCGAATTTTTCAGCAGTGCATTAACAAGTAGTTCATTAGCTAATTTTGTTATCCCATAAAAACTTTCGGGCTTTAAATCTGCTTCAGACTCAGCGAAAGGCTTCTTTGCAGAATTTCCATAAACACTGGAGGAAGAGGCATAGATAAGTGATGGGATTTTATACTCCATGCAGGAGAACAAAATATTGTTAAATCCCACAACGTTGTTTTGAACATAACTGTCGTACTGTTCAATGCCTAAACGCACTCCTGGCTGGGCAGCTAAATGCAAAATTATTTTAGGCTGAACTATCTTTACAAACTTACTAAAAACTTGCTGATGTGAAATATCTAATTCCTGTACTTCCAAATCTACTTGCTTAAGAAGTCCATCCACTCGTGCATACTTCAATGACACATCATAGTAATCCGAGAAGTTATCAACCGCAAACACTGTATGACCCAATTCAACTAAACTTCGAGATACTGCACTTCCAATAAATCCAGCCGCACCAGTAACCAAGACTCTCATAGCAGGTGAGTTTATCTCTAAATCATTTGGAAGGCTACATACGCTACATGTTGATATGTAAACATCTGAAGCAGTATTAACTAAATAGAGCTTTACTAACTTAGAGGGCAAAACTCTAGTACTCGATTCTCTCTAAATTGTAGATTTCAGCTAAATTTGCTTCAAGTGAACTATTGTCATTCTTGAACACTTCAAATTCAATACTTAATGCTCATATCTTTAGATAACTTGGGCACAGATTAACACATCATATTTTTTTGAACACCTAAAATCACTATCTAGAATCATATCTAGCCTAAGAATAAATTCTCTCCAGCTAGATGAATAATCAGAAGACTTTGTGCTCAACCACTCTTGGAATTCTGGAGACACAATTATGTAATCGGCATCAGGTAAGCAATCTAGAGTTTTTTCCTGAAATTCGGCGAACGCCTCTGAAAACTTTGGGTAAAATTCTAGATGCGGGCAGACCAAATTCCATTGCCGAAGACCAAATGAATTCACGCCACTTCCATTAGCTCCCAATCGCGCGTAATTCCCTGAACTATTTACTTCTAGAAGCGCTTTTGCTTCAGATGGTATCGAGTTTAAATCAATTATTTTTTGTTTCATCTCAGGGTACGTAACAAAAACTTCAGCATTTTTCGGTCCCCCTATGAGAATAGCCATTAGTAAGCCACAGAACATGGCTAAGACCTCTTTACGATTGATAGGTTTTTGCATGTATTTCGAAATAAGTAAAACACTTAAAACTCCAGGTACATACAAAATTTGATTATGGTGATCCCACATTCCTGAAACTGCTAGAACAATAAAACTTGCTATTAAGGATATTAAAGTTAGTTTCTGTAAGTAGTTACTGTTTAAATGCTTGGTATCACTGGAAAATAGGCTCGGATTAAAACGATGTATAACCAAAACTAGTGCCACAACAATGATTAATGTCCATGACATCGAATTACTGGCGCGCAGAATATGGGCTAGTGGATAAATCCAGTTTGGATAAATATCTCCTGAGGAATATGAAAAGTTCCAAATTAAGGTTGTTGTGTAGCCTTTAAGCTCTCCCCTAATACCCAAAACGGATAATACTGCAAACAAACCAATACAGCAGCCAAGAATTGACTTGAACAGAACTTTTTTTGATCTTTGTGAGAAAACAATAAAGCTGAGTAGTAACGCCGCAAGAGGCACCACCATTATTTTTGTAAAAAACAATACTGCTATAAGGATTCCAGAATATACAAATTTATTACTCAATGCCAAAGCGACTATAAGTAAAGTTAAGCTTATTCCTGGTAAATGAGAATATCCCGGATAGTAGTTACCACCTACTAGAATTGTCGGAGTCAGCAAGAATCCACAAACTATAGAAATTTTTTTTGATAAATCAAACTGATTGCCGATTTCGTATACAGCGTAAGAAGCCATGAGGAGCCATAAATTTTCTATCACTACATCAGCGGTAGGAGAGAAGTAACGGCCAAATGCTAAAACCCAGATGAATATCGGGTCTTTTGGATACCAGACATCTACATAAAGTTTATCTCCAGCTAAAACTCGTTCGGCGTAGGATGCGAACATTCCTCTGTCAGCACTGGTTCCTGGCGCAGTTCTTGGTAATCTCAACACCCAAGCAAAAACGATGGTGGCATAAATCAGCCCCGTAGTCTGTTTGTCAATCCATGTACTGGCCTTAGACATACCATTAGCCTATATCGTCGAGAGCCATTGGGTTTAGCCTACAAGACATTTCTTCATAATATTTGATAATTTCTAAATTTGTAGAACAATAATATTTTTATGAGTGTATTTGCGCTAAACTATTGGTTACTTCAATAATTTTGTTAATGTTACCTAATGGATACCTTAGGTGTTGTTTTGCTAATCTTCGCGTCTATGATGCTTTCGGTGATTCTAATCTACAAAGGTATTGAGGGAGTCAATAAGTCTTTAAAGAAAGATAAAAAATAATGGCATTTACTATTCCAGATAATTTGAACCCAGATTTAATGCCACTTGCCTGGCTAATTGGAACTTGGCGCGGAAAGGGGAGGGGTGAATATCCAAATATTGCTAGCTTCCAATTTGCCCAAGAGGTCACCTTTAATCATGATGGGCGGTCATTTCTGAACTACTTCTCCCGTACTTGGATCATTGATGAAAATGATGAAATTATTAGACCAGCCGCCTCCGAGGTTGGTTTTTGGCGGGTTAAAGAAAACAATGTGCTTGAAGTGTTACTTGCTCATAACACTGGCATTGCTGAAGGATGGGTTGGTGTTGTTAAAGGTGCCAAGATTCAACTTGAGATGGATCAGGGCTACTCATCCCCGTCAGCAAAAATAGTTACCGCTGGCTCTAGGTTATATGGATTAGTTGAGGGTGAATTGTTTACCTCCTATGACATGGCAGCACAAGGTCAAACATTGCAAGCACATCTTTGGTCCTCACTTGAAAGACAATCTGAAAATTAACGAGAAATTTGCAGGAGAAGTTTTAGCTAAAGTAACACGAGGAGATTTAGTTGAGTCCCTCCACCTAGGCCACTTAATAGTTTTAAATGCAGATGGTTCAACTTATTTATCTAAAGGATCAACTGAGTTACCAATCTATCCACGAAGTGCCATCAAGTCATTACAAGCAGTCGCAATGCTTAAGGCTGGGCTTAAGGTGGAAGAAAATGAGTTAGCAATTATTTGCGCCAGCCACTCTGGCTCCCAATTACATATTGATTTAGTAACCAAGATGCTCACATCCCGAGGACTTTCAACCTCACAACTTAAAAACGCTGTTGATAAACCACTAGGTGAAAAAGAAAAAATCACTTGGGGTGATAAAGCGCCAAGCCAGTTAGCCCAAAACTGCAGCGGCAAACATGCTGGAATGCTCATTACCTGCCAGCAAAACAGCTGGGATATGAACTCCTACCTAGATTTAAATCACCCATTACAAGTTGCAATTAAAAATGAGATCGAAGATCTAACCAGCGAAAAGGTGAGCGCAACAAGTATTGATGGATGTGGAGCGCCGTTATTTGCAATCTCATTAATCGGATTAGCAAAAGCCATTTCTAATTTGGTTAAATCCAAAGAAGATTCTTATAAGCAAATAGTTTCAGCCTGCACAAAATACCCAGAGTTAGTTGCAGGAAATGGAAGATTAACTACCCGGATGATGCGGGAAGTCCCTGGATTGTTTATGAAGGAGGGAGCAGAGGGTGTGCTGGTATGTGCATTGCGTGATGGCAGAGCGATTGCAATAAAGATTATTGATGGCTCTTGGCGACCTGTTGCGCCGATAATTATGGAGATCTTCAACAGGTGGGGTGTAGTGATGCCTGATGAGAGTGTGAAGATTTATGGGGGGGCCAGCGTAATTGGTGAGCTAGTACCTTTAATTAGTTAATTGAACCTAAATAGATTTTGGATTATTTTATTACCGTAATACTCTCTTAATTTTGCTAAAATATAGCGCTACTAAATTAGAACTTTTATGTTTACTACGCAAAGTAAATTGAAATTTACTGACTTAATAAAAAAAGGCATAAAATAAAGTTTAAGCCGATCATCTTTAAAGACGCATTTAATTGTACTAAGTGAATTATTAATAGAATTCCTGTGATCTAGTGCGTATATCAAATCTGCTGGATAACTAGAGATTCTATTAATCTTGGGATATGTGAAAAACTTTTTTGTTAGTAAGTTAAAAAAGCCAGGATCAGTTGGCAGTAGTATAACAATTTCACCTCCAATCTGGATTACTCTTTTTATTTCCTTACAAACTTGAAGCGGGTCTTGTACATGAGCTAAGGTACAAGTTGCCAGCACCTAATCAAAAAAATTATCTTTAAATGGTATGTTTTCAGCCGAAGCTTTAACAAACCGCAGACCAGCATATTTACTAGTCAGTGCAGATTTAACACTCTTTTTTGGGCGAATCGGGTCCAGCGAAACATAACTCGAAGAAGGCCAATTTTTAACATACTTTAGGTGCTGCCCAACACCCCCCCAATTTCTAGACGATTTTTTGAACTAGCCGAAAACGTATTCTCCATAAACCTTTCGGCAATAGCAAGAATCGGATTAGACGACCAAATTTTGTTGTAAATGTGTTCGTAATAGTATGAAATTACCTGTTTAGTGCCAAAATGAGTCATAATTAACTAGTGTATTACAATGATAAAAAAATGTAAATGAAAATTAGCTTAGTAATTCCAGTCTTCAATGAATCTGGAAACATATATAGACTGGAAAAAGAAATACGTCGTGTGTTGACTAGTTCAGCTATTGAGTGGGAATGCATCTGGGTTGATGATGCTTCAACTGATGATTCATGGAAAGAAATTTTAAATTTAGAAGAACCTAACGTTGGGGTTTTATTGAAAAAAAACAGCGGACAAGCCATTGCAACCATGGCTGGGATTGATCAAGCTAAATATGAATTTATCGCCACTCTTGATGGTGATGGGCAAAATGATCCAAGTGACATTGTTGGCATGGTGAAGTTGTTTCAGGAAAATCCTGACTTGGACTTGGTTCAAGGGTTTCGGGAAAATCGAATTGAAGACAAAAAATATAGAAAACCATTATCCAAAATTGCGAATATTTTAATTCAGTTACTGTCCAGAAGAAAAATTATAGATCTTGGATGTTCAATTAGATTATTCCGTAAACAACTGATGAATGAATTGAGATTAACCGGAGAAATGCATCGATTATTTACACTTTACTTAATTGAAAATGGTGCAAAATCCATCCAAGTGGGTGTAAATCACAGAAGGAGGCAAGTAGGAAAATCCAAATATGGTTTATCAAGAATTTACAAACTAGTAGCCGATTTGTTGTTGTATCATGCACTAAAATCAATTTTTATAAATCCATTATATACATTTGCAAAGTATGCATCAGTAGGTTTTATGGCGAGTTTTTTGCTTATATTTTTGGCAATTTTTTTGAGACTTGTAGGAGTAAAAAATTATATTGATGGAAACTTAGTTACTACTGCACTACTGCTATTTTCAACCTCTACTATATTTATTGGATTGGGATTAATCGGTGAGATGGTTGCTCGAGTTATGTATTCATCTCAGAAAAGTTATCAATATGGCATAGCGAAAAAACACAATTAGCTATGTGTGGTGTGTATCTACGCATTTCAAAAGCAGATCAAATAGAACCAAATGAAGGTTTTGATGAATTCAGTTTAAAGCAAATAAAGAGTAGAGGGCCAGACGGAACTTTTACTCTAACACAGCGTGGTGGGCAGATCATGATGGGTTTCACTCGGCTTTCAATTAGAGCCATAGAAAATGGCAACCAACCCTACGAAGATAAGCGATTTATCTCTGCATTCAATGGAGAGATTTATAACTGTGAAGAGTTGATAAATAAAATTAAAATTAAATACCCAAATGAAATTATTCCCGAAGGAGACGCCCAACTATTGGGATTGTGGTTGTTTCTGTTTGGTCCACAATCTATAAATGATGTAGTTGGAATGTTTGCAGGTTATTTACAGATAAATAACAATATATACGCCTTTCGAGATAGGGTTGGAGAAAAGCCTCTTTACTATGGGTTTCATTCAAATAATTTCTTTATTTCGAGTTGTCTGCCTCTGGCAACCTGTAGTAGTGAATTGATGGGTAGTAAAGAGTTAATTTCTGGAGTAAGTGATTACAAAATCTGTGAGGATTTATTCAGCTTATCTCCTGGAACATTCCTTGAAGTAAACCAAAATACTGTACTAGAGGATAGATCGATACTTACTCATCAATATTGGTCTTGGCCGAAGAGACGTTTCCTTTCAATTAGAAAGAATTTTGACAATGCATTCGAATCAAGCGTCATAGAAGCAGTAAAATCTCAATTAGTGTCAGATGCTGGAATGAGCACTCTACTCAGTGGTGGAGTAGACTCGGGGTTAGTTTCAGCAATTGCTCGAAAAGAGTTTGGCAATTCTTTAACTGCATTTACTTTATCGTTTAAGGATTCAGAATATGATGAATCAAAGCGAGCAAGAGAAACGGCGCATTACCTAAAATTAAATCATGAGGTTATCGAAGTAACACCTGAAGAATTGGCTAGCAATGCTCAATCAACACTAGATGCCATGGATGTTCCTATTTATGATACTGGGTGTTTGTCCTTATTCACGTTATCAAAGTGGGTTTCGAAATTTGAGAAAGTTGCGCTAACAGGTGATGGCGGAGACGAACTATTTAGAGGTTATAGTATTTTTAAAAAGTCGCTCGTAATTAATATTTTAAAAACTTTTGACTTTGATTTTTCATTAAACTTTCTGATAAAGATAATTAATTCTATTGAAAATGACAAAGATGATTATTTAGGTAAGATTTTAAAGTTAAGAAGAGCACAGTCGATTACGAAAAACCGTGATTTAAATCCGCTATTTGCTGCACTTGGGCCGCTTGGAGGAACGGATCTTTTTGACTTGATAGCGAGTAGCTTAGGTAATCAACAAAGCTCAAGTAGAAAATTTATTTCAAACAGATTTATAGAAAATTACTATATCAACGAAATTTTACCAAAAGTCTATCTACTTAAATCAGATAAAATGTCGATGGCTCATGGCTTGGAATTAAGGGCGCCTTTGCTAAATCATAAGGTAATTGAATGTGCATATGAACTAACAGAATTTCAATTACTCACTAGTCCAAGAAAGGCGAAGTTACGAAAAATGGCTGAACGCTATCTATCAAAAAGCATTCTAGCTTCAAAAAAACACGGTTTTTCAACGCCTTTTCATCATGTGGTCAGATTTATAGATGAACCACAATGGCTATCACACCGAAGCGGTGATGAACTTGCAGAGCATAAGCGAATTTGGAGCGAAGCAAAAAAAGGGAATGAATGGGCGGCCATACCTGCGTGGAGCTTACTTGTTAAAGAACATTTTTTCATGAAAACTTTGAAATGACTCAGGGCATTAGGAATTGAATTTTTTGATAAGGTTCTTTGCGTGGACATAAGTAAAAAATCTAGAGCTTGTGTATTCATGGCGCACACCTCCCCACTTGATCAAGCAGGTACTGGGGATGCCGGTGGCATGAATGTTTATGTTGTTGAAACTGCAAAGAAGATGGCTCAAGCAGGAGTTGTAGTAGATGTATTCACCAGAGCAAATCATCCAAATCTGCCAGATACCGTTGAAATAGCAGAGGGTGTAAATGTTAAACACTTAGTTGCAGGACCTTTCGAGGGATTATCTAAAGAGGAACTCCCTAGCCAATTAGGAGCGCTAACTAGTGCGTTCATGAATTACCAAAAACAATTACCTAAGGATTACTACTCACTGCTTCACTCTCACTACTGGATCTCAGGTCAACTAGGCTGGGTGGTAAGTGAGGCAACTGGCATACCTTTAATTCACACCATGCACACCACTGCAAAGGTTAAGAATTTAAATTTGGCGCAAGGCGAAAAACCTGAGCCCCACACCAGAGCAATTGGCGAAGAGCAGGTGGTAAAGGCTGCGACTGGTTTAATTGCAAACACTGATGCTGAAGCTGCATCTTTAGTATCACTTTATGATGCTTGTCCAGATCGAGTCTTTGTTGTGGCCCCTGGTGTTGATCTTCAAAGTTTTTCACCAGCTGATGGCAAGGCTGCTGCACGTGCGCGATTAAATATTGCACCCGATGCCATCTTGCTTACCTTTGTGGGCAGAATCCAACCTCATAAGGGCCCTGATGTATTGCTAAGGGCAGCGTCTGAAATGTTCTCCCACTCTCCATATCTGCGGGCAAAGCTTGCCGTGGTAATTATTGGTGGGGCATCTGGTTATATAAATGAGTTAGAAAAATTAAAGTCACTTGCTAAGTTTTTACAGATTGA
>Ga0315899_10002736_pt1 | contig 19372 bp, 15 predicted proteins | sample LakEriMetagenome_2_FD_203518 | JGI IMG/M metagenome (GOLD analysis project Ga0315899, IMG submission 203518) | Freshwater fungal communities from buoy surface, Lake Erie, Ohio, United States - Buoy 4 MA112 | ecosystem: Environmental > Aquatic > Freshwater > Lake | place: USA: Lake Erie, Ohio... | reverse complement strand
ATGGTATGGAGTCGGGCGATGGCGTCGCGCGATGAGGCACGCATGGGATCGGCCACCGCGATGATCCCCGCCAGCGTACCGTCGGCGGCCACGAACATGGGCGTCTTGCCGGCCGTCGCCAGCTGCGTGGCCGCCGCGTCGAGTGACTGCGTGCTGACCCCCCATTCGGCGAGGAGCGCCGCATTGCCCACCACCAGGGACGTGCCCTGAACGACGCCGTGCGCGCCACGGCCGGTGACGGACTGGAAGGCCTCCGGAGGCGTGAGCACCAGTCCCCGTACCGTTGCCTCCTGCACGATGGCGTCTGCCAGAGGATGCTCGCTGAGCCGTTCGAGACTGGCCACGCGCTGCAGGAGCGTGTGCTCGTCGAATACGGCCGCGGCAGAGAGCAGCACATCGGTCACCGCCGGACGTCCCTCGGTGATGGTGCCGGTCTTGTCCAGCACCACCGTGCGCACATCCCCTGCCCGCTGGAGGATGTCACCGCCCTTGATGAGAATCCCCATCTCGGCACCCTTGCCGCTGGCGACCATGACTGCGGTGGGGACCGCCAGCCCCATGGCACACGGGCAGGCGATGATGAGCACGGCCACGGCGGCGGCAAAGGCCCGCACCAGCGGTGCCTCGGTGGCGGCGACGTACCAGACACCGAAGGTGAGCAGCGCCAGTGCCATGACCACCGGCACGAACACGGCGCTGATGCGGTCGGCCAGGTGCTGAATGGGGGCGCGGCTCCCCTGAGCGTCACGCATGAGCCGCACGATCTGCGCGAGCACGCTGTTGGCACCAAGGGACGTGGCGCGATAGCGGAAGGCGCCCGTGCGATTGATGGTACCACCAATGACCCGGTCGCCCGGCTGCTTCGCCACCGGCAGCGACTCGCCGGTGAGCATGCTTTCGTCCACGGCGCTCTCGCCCTCCACCAGCTCCCCGTCAGTCGGCACGCGCTCCCCCGGGCGCACGACGATGATCTCGTCGGGCTCCACCGTATCGACGGGCGCGTCCACCTCCTCGCCAAAGCGCACGACACGCGCCGTGGCGGGCTGCAGATCCACGAGAGCGCGCAGGGCCACCGACGTGCGCATCTTCGCGCGCGCCTCGAAGGCGTTGCCGGTGAGGATGAGGGCAATGATGATGATGACCGCTTCGTAGTACACGTCGGGCATCACCCCGCGGGCGGTAAAGAACGCCGGCGCGAGCGTGGCCAGCAGCGAGTAGCCGAACGCCGCGAGGGTGCCGGCACTCACCAGCGTGTTCATGTCGGCGCTGCCATGACGCAGCGCCGCCCAGGCCCGGGTGTAGAAGTGCCGACCGGCCCACACCATGACCAGCAGCGTCGCCCCCAGCAGCCCCACGGTGAGCAGACGCGGCGGCTGTGCGTACAGCGCCGGGAGGACCGCGCGCATGAGCGGATCGAGCGAGGTCATGGCCCAGCGCATGAACGGGTCGGCCACCACCCCGTGGGCATGGACGCCGTCCCCGCCGGCCGGGGCTGCGCTCATGAGCGGCATACTCACGACCATGGCCACCACGCCAATGAGGCCGCTCACCCAGGCTTTCGCGCGCAGATCGTGGTACTCGGCACCCTGCGCGCGATCCCGTGCTTCCTGCTCCTGAAACGCCGTTTCGCTGCTGTCCGCGAGACTTGCCCCGTAGCCGGTATCACGGATGACCGTGAGCAGCGCGTCGGGTGAGGTGGCCTGCGGGTCGAAGGTGACGGTGGCGCTCTTCATCATGAGATTCACCGCGGCGTCGCTCACGCCCGGCGCGCGCTGCAGCATGCGCTGCACACGGGAGGAACAGGCCGCGCAGGTCATCCCGGTCACCGGGATGCGCAGCGTGGCGAGACGGGGGTCGACGGACGGCGCGCTCATGACGCGAACTCCGGGTGCAGGCCAGCGAAACGGGTGCCGGGCAATCAGCGCGTAGCGAGGACCTGATAGCCGGCGTCGTCGATGGCCTGCGCGATGGCGGGGGCGCTTGTTTGCTGGGCGTCGAACGCGACGGTGGCGGACCCCACAGCCACCTGCTCCACCGTGACGCCTGGCGTCTGCTGCAACGCCCGATCAACCGCCTTCACGCAATGCCCGCAGGACATGCCGGCGATCTCGAATGTGGCTTTCTGCACGTGTCGCTCCCGATAGGGTGAGGGGGTATGCTACCTGATACCCCCTCCCGGTATCAAGTCAGCCGTTCGATGTCGCGCTGAGCCGTACCGCCGTGCCCCAGGGATCCAGAGCGAGCGCTCCGTTCATTTCGAACCCGGCAGCGCGCACGGACTCGAGCGCCCGTGCGGGCTCGTCGACCACAAGACGCCATTCCAGCAGGCGCGCGTCGTCGGCGTGCGGTGCGGGAGCACCCTGCGCCCAGCTGTTGACGCCGAGGTGATGGTGATAGCCACCGGCGCCGAGGAAGAGTGCCCCCGGGTAGCGCCAGACCATGCGGTCGAAGCCCAGGGCATCGCTGTAGAAGACTGCGGCACGGGCCAGGTTGCCGACGTGCAGGTGCACGTGGCCAATGACCGTTCCGCTCGGCAATCCCTGCCACGGCTCGTCGGCCGCTGCCTCCACCACCCCGGCCGCGTCGAACGGGTCGGTCGCCATCATGAGCTCGGTGCCGATGCGCTGCCATGCGGAGCGGGGCCGGTCGCGGTACACCTCGATCCCCAACCCGTCGGGATCGTGCAGGTACAGCGCTTCGCTGACCAGGTGGTCGCTGGCACCGGCACGGACGCCGCGCTGCGCGAGATGTTGCACGAAACGCCCCAGCGCCGGGCGATCGGGGAGCAGGATGGCCACGTGATACAACCCGAGGCGCGAGCCGGGGTGTACCGGACGCGTGCCGGGGCGATACTCGAGCACGACCAGCGGCTCGTTGGCCCCCCGCACGCCGAGGCTGCGCACGTCCCCCGACGCGTCGAGCAGCTCCATGCCCAGTATCTCCTGATACCAGGCCAGCGAACGCTCGAGGTGGCTCACCTGCAGGCGTACCGCGCCCAGTCGGGTACCGGCCGGGAGGCGGTAGCCAGGCGGGGGCGCCCCGTAGGAGCCAGACAGGGCGGGCTGCGCCACGGGCGCGCCGCCGAAGATGTCGCGCGTGGAACCGCTCATCTCCACATTCTATCTGTTTGGACGATTATTTTCAAGCTAAGTACTTCTCTGTTCCAACTGCCGACACGTGCATTAGGTGTTCATGAATCCGGCCGCCAGCGGACACACGGCAGCGACGGCGGGTGTTTGTCGGTAACACTCTTGCAGCGAAGCCCACGATCGAACCGGGGGAACCATGCGCCGTACCAGCTCGAGCCGCCGTCGCTGCACCATGCTGCCCGCCGCCCTGTTGGCCGTTGCCGCCCTGTCCGCCTGTGCGCGCCCCCGCCCGGCGGCGACGGCGGCTGCGGCACCCGCAGCGCCCGCGGGGGGCCGCAAGGATTCCGTGCGCGTCGCCGCCACCATGGAATCGGCCAACTCGCTCGACGAGTCGCAGTTCGGACAACAACCGGTGAACCGCGTGGAAGAGCTGTTCGTGGGGCGCTTTCCCGGGGTACAGGTGTACAGTGTGAATGGTCAGGTGCAGGTGCGCATTCGCAGCGCGGCGTCGATCAACGCCAACACCGAACCGCTCATCCTCGTGGACGGGCAGCAACTCACGCCGGGCTCCGGCGGGTTGATTGGCCTGAATCCGCGGGACATCCGGAAAATCGAAGTGCTGAAGGACGCCGTTTCCACCGCCGAATTCGGCGTGCGCGGCAGCAACGGCGTCATCAAGATCACCACCAAGCGTCCCGACTGATCGCCTCATGCCGCAGGGGGCGCATATCTTTCGGGACACCCGAAGGAGATGACGTGCTTCGCCTTGTTTGTCCCCTGCTGCTCATGATGGCCACGCTGCCGGCCCCGCTCGTGGCCCAGCAGGGCGTGCCTGCGGCCCAGCCCCCCGTGCGCTACACGCCGTCCGACGTGACGTTCATGCAGGGCATGATCGGACACCACGCGCAGGCGCTGGTGATGTGCGCCCTGGTTGCCGAACGTTCGTCGCATCCGCAGTTGGCGCTGCTCGCGGAACGCCTCAGCGTGTCCCAGCAGGATGAGATCGCCATCATGCGCCAGTGGCTCGAGGCGCGCGGGCTCCCGGTGCCTGCGCTCGCCCCCGTAGTGCGGGACGCGCGTGATACCACCGGGCATGCTCCGGCGCCGGGACATGCCGAGCACACCCATGCCGCGCACACCATGCCCGGCATGCTGTCGCCGGCCCAGATGGACACGCTGGCTCGCGCGCGCGGCGCCTCGTTCGACCGGCTGTTCCTGGAGTACATGATCCAACACCACGAGGGCGCCCTCGTCATGGTGGCGCAGCTGCTCGCCACGGCCGACGCGGCGCGCGATCCCATGATTTTCCAGTTCGCCTCCGATGTGGACACCGACCAGCGCGCCGAGATCCGCCGCATGCGCGCGCTGCTCGCCACGCGGTAATCCCTCCTTCCTTCTTCCCGCCACCATGACGTTCCCTTCGTTTCCATCCGTGCGCGCCTTCGCTGGTGCGCTTGGTGCCGCTGCCCTGCTGGGCACGGCGACTGCCGCCGGGGCCCAGGATCCCCGCGTGGGTCTCAAGACCGGCTTCCGCGACGCTGGTGAAGCCATTCGCCACCTCACCCACGTGTCCAACACCCCCAAGCAGGAGGGGTGGTTCGACCCGAAGAACATCGGCAGCTTCGACTACGCGAACTCCGATCTGGCCTTCCAGAAGAACCTGGTCTTCCAGGGCGGCTGGCACGGGTGGCAGGCCTGGGACATCAGCAACCCCAAGGCCCCGCGACTGCGCAAGGCGTTCGTCTGCCAGGGCGGGCAGGGCGACCTCTCCATTCATGGCACGCTGCTGTTCATGTCGGTCGAGGACTTCGTGGGGCGCGTGGATTGCGGCACGCAGGGCGTGCGCGATACGGTGAGCAGCGAGCGCTTCCGCGGCGTGCGCATCTTCGACATCAGCGATCTGGACAACCCCCGGCAGGTCGCGGCCGTGCAGACGTGTCGCGGCTCGCACACCCATACGCTGGTGACCGACAAGAACGACAAGGCCAACGTGTACCTGTACGTGCAGGGCACGGGGCCGGTGCGTTCTCCCAATGAGCTGGCCGGCTGCGTCCGCAGCGCCCAGGACACGGCGTCGGCGCTGTTCCGCATCGAGGTCATCAAGGTGCCGCTCGCAGCGCCGCAGGAGGCGCGCGTGGTGAATGCCCCGCGCATCTTCGCCGATGCGCAGGGGAACATCGCCGGGCTCTGGAAGGGTGGCAGTCATGGCGAGGGAACCCAGAACACCGGCACCACCGATCAGTGCCACGACATCACCGTGTACCCGGAGATCGGGCTGGCGGCAGGCGCCTGCTCGGGGAACGGCATCCTGCTCGACATCAGCACTCCCGAAAACCCGCGGCGCATCCACGAGGTGATCGATCCGAACTTCGCCTACTGGCACTCGGCCACCTTCAACAACGCCGGGACCACGGTGCTGTTCACCGACGAATGGGGCGGTGGCACCGCTCCGCGCTGCCGAGCTTCCGATCGCCCCACATGGGGCGCCAACGCGCTCTTCTCCCTGGGCGCCGACCGCAAGCTGCAGCACACCGGCTACTTCAAGATTCCCGCCGCGCAGGCGGCCAGCGAGAACTGCGTGGCCCACAACGGGTCACTCATTCCGGTGCCCGGCCGCGACATCATGGCGCAGGCGTGGTACCAGGGCGGACTGTCGGTCTTCGATTTCAGCAATCCCGCCAGTCCGGTGGAGATCGCCTTCTTCGATCGCGGGCCCATTGCCGACCAGCTGACGCTGGCGGGCTTCTGGAGCACGTACTGGTACAACGGCTACATCGTGGGGTCGGAGATTGGTCGCGGCCTCGACCTCTTCGAGTTGCAGCCCAGCGAGTTCCTCACGAAGAACGAAATCGACGCCGCCAAGCTGGTGCGGTACGACGAGGTCAACCCGCAGCTGCAGATGCGCATTACCTGGCCGGCGGCCTTTCCGGTGGCCCGCGCCTACATCGACCAGCTGCACCGTTCCAACGGCCTGCCGGCGGCGCGCCTCACGACCGTGTCGCGTGCCCTCGATGCCGCCGAAAAGGCCGCGCCCGCGGCGCGCCGGCAGGCCCTCACACTGCTCGCCTCGCAGCTGACGGCTGACGCGTCGCGCTCGCGTGATGCCGCCAAGGTCCGCCTGCTGCAGGACGTGGTGCGACAGCTCGCCAAGTAAGTCCACGCCGGGCTGCCGAGGGGCGCCAGTCGGATTCGCGCCCCTCGGTCGGTAGATTGTCCGGGTGAGTTTCTTTCCTTCCGCCTCCGAGGGCTCGCTCCGCGAGCGCTTGCAGCGCTCGCTTGGCGACGCGTATGTGATCACGCGCGAGTTGGGCGGCGGCGGATCGGCACGAGTGTTCCTCGCGACCGAGGTGGCACTCGAGCGCGCCGTCGTGCTGAAGGTGCTGCCGACCGAGCTCGCCGACGGGGTGGACGGCACGCGATTCCATCGCGAGATCCTCATCGCGGCGCGCCTGCAGCATCCGCATCTCGTGCCGCTGCTGAGCGCGCGGGAACCGGTGCCGGGCGAGCCGAACGGTGCAGCCGCCGCCACCGCGTCGACGCTGCGCTGGTACGCGATGCCGTTCGTGGAAGGGGAAACATTGCGTGAGCACCTGACCCGACGCGGGGCACTGCCGTTGCCCGAAGCCTTGCGGCTGCTGCGGGAGCTGGCCTCGGCGCTTGCCTATGCGCACGCCAAGGGAGTGGTCCATCGTGACATCAAGCCGGAGAACATCCTGCTGAGCGACGGCGTGGCGATGATCTCCGATTTCGGCGTGGCGAAGGCGCTGGAAGAGGCCAGTGCCGACGCCGTCTCCAGCGGACGTCGCCTGACCACGGTGGGCATGGTTCTTGGCACGCCGGCGTACATGGCGCCCGAGCAGGTGAGCAATGCCCGCGTCGTGGACCACAAAGCTGATCTGTACGCCTTCGCCTGTGTGGCCTACGAGATGCTGACGGGGGCACCGCCCTTCGTGCGTGCATCGTTGCGCGCGACCATGAGCGCGCAGGTGTCGGCGACCCCCACACCGCTCGCGCAGTTGCGTCAGGAAGTGCCGTCGCCGCTGGCCGACCTGCTCATGCGCTGCCTGGAAAAGGATCCTCTGCAGCGCCCGCTTTCGGCAACGGCGGTCGTGAAAGTGCTCGATGGGCTCGCGGCGCCGCCGGCGGCGCCATCGTTGGCGGCTCCCGAGTCGCCCGCGCCGCAGGCTCGTACGCCGCTGCCCGTGTGGCTCGGTGCGCTGGTGGTGGTGCTGCTGGTGGCGGCGGGCTGGTGGATGCTGAAGTAGCGGCTTACCCCGCCGCCGGCTTCACGCGCAGCACGCGGCCATTCCCACTGTCGGTCACGAGGTACACGAAGCCGTCGGGGCCCACGGTCACGTCACGAATGCGCTCGCCCAGTTCGCCCAGATAGCGCGTTTCGCGCGTGACACGGCCGTTGGTGAGTTCGAGGCGCACCAGCGCCCCCGGTGACAGCGAGCCTATGAGCACACTGCCGCGCCATCCGGGAATGGCGCTGGCGGTGTAGAAGGCCATGCCGGAAGGCGCAATGACGGGATCCCAGTAGTACACCGGCTGCTCCAGACCGGCCTTGGTCGTGCCTTCGCCGATGCGTGCGCCCGAATAGTCCACGCCGTACGTGATGACGGGCCACCCGTAGTTCTTCCCGCGCTCGGGACGATTGAGTTCGTCGCCACCACGCGCACCATGCTCGACGGTCCACAGCTGGCCGGTTTCCGGATGCAGGGCGGCTGACTGCACGTTGCGGTGACCGTACGACCAGATTGCCTGCGCATGCGCCACCGCCACGAAGGGATTGTCGCTCGGCGCCGAGCCGGTGCTGGTGATGCGCATGATCTTGCCCTGCCCCATGGACAGGTCCTGGGCGCGATCGCGCCAGTTCATGCGGTCTCCCAGGGTGACGTAGAGGAGCCCGTGACGATCGAAGACGAGCCGCGATCCGTAGTGCCCACCACCATTCAGCTTCGGGGTCTGGCGGAAGATCACCTGCACGTCCACCAGCGCGGTCCCGGTGAACCGGGCGCGCACCACCGCCGTGCCGGCGCCGCCTTCACCGGACTCGGCGAATGACAGATAGACCAGCTGGTTCTGCGAGAATTGCGGGTCCACGGCCACGTCGAGCAGCCCGCCCTGCCCCTGCGCAAACACGGCCGGCACGCCGGTGACCGGCGCCGACAGTTGCCCCGTGGCGGAGAGTACGCGCAACCGCCCTGGCCGTTCAGTCACGAGCGCGCGACCGTCGGGGAGAAACTCGATGGCCCACGGGTTCACGAGTCCGCCAGCCACGGTTTCGGCAATCACGACGCCCCGTGTGTTGGCGGGCGTGGGGGAGCGGTCGGCAGGCGGCTGCGCTGATGGCGGGCTCCCCGGGTTCTCGCCGATCGGGGTGGCCGGCGGAGCCTGCGTGCAGGCAGCAAGCACGACAGCAACGGCAAGCAAGGGGCGCACGTGAACCTCGGGCATATCGGGAGTGATCCGGATTCGGTGCCGGCGTTCGGCTCTTTGATGATTACGGGACGTCGGCGTCCGGAGAAAGGTCCTCGGTCGGATGTCGGGCGGGGACGGGCTCTCTGGACGCCCCCGCCACGGGAGGCGAGATTTCACCGGTTACGCCTTCCTTCCCCCCGACCTCCGGTCCCATGGCGATCACGCTCAAGGTCAACGGCGCCACCCGCACGGTGGATGCTCCCGCGGACATGCCCCTGCTCTGGGTGCTGCGCGACGAACTCGATCTGAAGGGCACCAAATTCGGCTGCGGCGCCAACCGCTGCGGCGCCTGCACGGTGCACATCAACGGCGTCGCACAGCGCACCTGTACGCTGCCGGTCTCGCGGGCCGCCGGCGCCGAGATCACCACCATCGAGGGGCTCGACGTCAAGGGCGCCCATGCGGTGCAGCAGGCGTGGGAGGAGCTCGATGTGCCGCAGTGCGGGTACTGTCAGGCGGGGCAGATGATGGCCGCCGCCTCCCTGCTGGCGAAGACCGCCAAGCCCACCGACGCGGACATCGATACGGCGCTGAACACGAACCTCTGCCGCTGCGCCACCTACCTGCGCATTCGCGCGGCGGTCCATCGCGCCGCCGAGATCAAGGCCGGCGGTGCCGCCGTGGGCTCGAGCAGCGGGTCGGGCAAGCACGAGGAGGAGAACTGACCATGGCCACGCCCATCAAGCCCGAGCACGGCGCGAATGGCGCCGGCGTCAGCAGCCGCCGCGATTTCCTCAAGGTCACCGCCCTCGCCGGTGGTGGCATCCTGCTGGCGAGCTACGCCGAGCCGCTCGAAGCGATCACGCGCCTCGGCGCCGGCACGCCGGCGGCCGATCCATCGCTCAGCGCGTTCATCCGCATCACGGCCGACAACATCGTCACCATCACGGCCAAGAATCCCGAGATCGGTCAGGGCATCAAGACCATGCTGCCCATGCTGATCGCCGAGGAGTTGGACGTGGATTGGGCGAACGTGCGCATTGAGCAGGCCGACTTCGATCCCACGAGGTACCCGGCGCAGGTGGCCGGCGGCTCCACGGCCACCCCCACCAACTGGATTCCCCAGCGTCGCGTGGGCGCCGCCGGCCGTCAGATGATCCTGGCGGCGGCCGCGAAGGAGTGGAACGTGCCCGTGGGTGAGCTCACCACGGCCAAGGGGGTGGTGAGCCACGCGGCGAGCGGCAAGACGGCCACCTACGGCACACTCGCTGCCACCGCGGCCACCATGACACCGCCGGCGCTCGACGCGGTGCCGCTCAAGGATCCCAAGCAGTTCACGATCATCGGGACCCGCAAGAAGACCGTGGGCATCCGGGACATCACCACGGGCAAGCCGATCTTCGGCATCGACGTGACGGTGCCCAACATGCACTACGCCACCTTCGTGAAGGCGCCGGTGTACGCGGCCAAGGTGAAGAGCGCCAACCTCGACCTGATCAAGCAGCAGCCTGGCGTGACCCACGCGTTCGTGGTGGATGGCACCGACAACCTCGCCGGCCTCAAGGCGGGCGTCGCCATCGTGGGCACGAACTGGTGGCTGCTGCAGCAGGCGCGCAAGAAGCTGGTGGTGACGTGGGCGGATCACCCCACGTCGCAGCAGTCGAGCGCGGTGTTCGCGGCCAAGGCCAAGGAGTTCTTTGCCGCACCGGCGCATCGCACCATCCGCAGCGATGGGGACTTCGACAGCGCCATCAAGAACGCGAAGAAGGTGGTGGAGGCGGAGTACAGCTACCCGTTCATCAACCACGCCACGCTCGAACCGCAGAACTGCACGGCGCGCATGAATGCCGATGGCACCTGCGAAATGTGGACCACGTCGCAAACGCCGCAGGGTGGGCGCGCGCTGGTGGCGCAGACGCTGGGGCTCAAGGAAGACCAGGTGGTGATGCACATGATGCGCGCCGGTGGCGGATTCGGGCGCCGGCTGTACAACGAGCCGCTGGCCGAAACGGCGTTCATCGCGCGCGAAGCCAAGGTGCCGGTGAAGCTCATCTGGACGCGCGAAGACGACATGCAGCACGACCAGTTCCGCCCCGGTGGCTTCCACAAGTTCACGGCCGGCGTGGACGCCAACGGCAAGCTGATCGCGTTCCGCAACCACTTCGCCACCTTCGGGCAGGGGGAGCGCTTCGCGTCGAGCGCCGACATCGGCCCCGGCGAGTACCCGGCGCGCTTCGTGCCCAACCTCAAGCTCGATGTGTCGGTGATGCCGCTCGGCGTGCCCACGGGCGCGCTGCGTGCGCCGCGTTCCAACGCCCTGTCGTTCGCCTTCCAGGGGTTCATCGACGAGTGTGCGGAAGCGGCCGGCCAGGACCCGATCCAGTTCCGCATCGACATGCTCAAGAGCGAGATCCCGGCCACGCAGCCGCTCACGCCGCAGCAGCAGGCGGGGCAGATGGATGCGCAGCGGGTCATCGGCATCCTCGAGATGGCGCGCGACGTGTCGGGGTGGAGCAAGCGCGGCAACCTCCCCAAGGGCACGGGCATGGGCGTGGCCTTCTACTTCAGCCACCGCGGCTATTTCGCCGAAGTCGTGCAGGCCACGGTGAGCAAGGCCGGCGAGGTCAAGGTGGACAAGGTGTGGGCGGTGGGTGACGTGGGCAGCGAGATCATCAACCCCAACCACGCCGAGCAGCAGGTGCAGGGCGCCGTCCTCGATGCCATGGGACAGGCCTACGGACAGGAAGTCACCTTCACTGCGGGCAAGGCCGACCAGCAGAACTTCTCGCCGGCCACCACGGCCAGCGGCTCGGCCACGAACTTCCCGCTGCTGCGCATCAAGCAGGCGCCGCCGGTGGTGGAGGTGCACTGGAAGAAGACCACCTTCTCGCCCACCGGCATCGGTGAGCCGGCCATGCCGCCACTCATTCCCGCGCTCATGGGCGCGATCTTTCAGGCCACGGGCAAACGCGTGCGACAGTTGCCGCTCAGCAAGGTCGATCTCAAGTGGTCGTAACCGTTGTCACCACGTCCCCGTTCGCCGACCAGCGACCGGGGACGTCGGGTTTACGGAAGCGGACGCCGGTGTTTCAGCAGCCGCATTACCTCGAGAACTTCGTGCAGGCGCTGCTCGAGGAGGCCGCACTCCAGGCCGGACAGTCACTCGTCATTGGCGGCGACGGTCGGTATTTCAACCGTGAGGCCATTGGCACGATCATCCGCATGGCGGCGGCGAACGGCATCACGCACGTGGTGGTGGGGCGCGGCGGGCTGTTGAGTACGCCGGCGGCATCGCACCTCATTCGGCAGGGCGCGGCTGGCGGCATCATTCTCTCGGCCAGCCACAACCCCGGCGGCCCCGACGGCGATTTCGGCATCAAGTACAACGCCGGCAACGGCGGGCCGGCGCCGGAGTCGTTCACCAACGCCGTAGCGGCACGCGCGGCGGCGCTGACGCGCTATCGCGTGGCCGACCTGCCGCCGTACGATCTCGACGTGCTGGGACGACAGCCGCTTGGCGACGTGACGCTCGACGTGGTGGACCCGGTGCGGGCCTACGCCGACCTCATGGCCTCGCTCTTCGATTTCGACGCCATCCGGGCACTGTTCGCGCGCGGCTTTCGCATGCGCATGGACAGCATGCACGCGATCACCGGCCCCTACGCGGTGGAGATTCTCGAGCGGCAGCTTGGTGCACCGGAGGGCACGGTCATCAATGCGGTGCCACTCCCCGATTTCGGGGGGGGGCATCCGGACCCGAATCTCACCTATGCGCACGACCTCGTGGAGGAGATGTTCGGGGTGCACGCGCTCGATTTCGGCGCCGCAAGCGACGGGGACGGCGACCGCAACATGATCCTCGGCCAGCGCTTCTTCGTGACGCCGAGCGACAGCTTGGCGGTGCTGGCCGCCAATGCAACGCTGGTGCCCGGCTATCGGGGCGGGCTGGCCGGTGTGGCACGCAGCATGCCCACCAGTGCTGCAGTGGATGCGGTGGCGGAGACGCTGGGCATCCCGTGCTTCGAAACCCCCACCGGGTGGAAGTTCTTCGGCACCCTGCTCGATGCCGGGCGCATCACGTTGTGCGGCGAAGAGAGCTTCGGTACCGGCAGCAATCACGTGCGGGAGAAGGACGGGCTGTGGGCCATGCTGTTCTGGCTGAACGTGATTGCCGCGCGTGGTGAGAGTGTGGAGCAGATCGTGCGGCAGCACTGGGCCACGTACGGCCGCAACTACTACACGCGGTACGACTACGAGGCGGTGCCGAGCGAGGCGGCGAATGGCGTGATGGCGCTGCTGCGTTCGGCGCTCGCCGGGTTGCCGGGCACGTCGCTGGGCGGACGTACGGTGCACGCGGCGGACGACTTCGCCTACACCGACCCGGTGGATGGGAGCACGAGTGCGAAGCAGGGCATACGGGTGCTGTTCACGGACGGTGCGCGCATCGTGTATCGGCTGTCGGGTACGGGCACGGAGGGCGCGACGATTCGCGTGTACATCGAGAGTCGCGAGACGGTACCGGAGCGGCTGGGGATGGAGACGGCGGTCGCGCTTCGTGAACTGGTCGATGTGGCGCTGGGCTTGGCAGAGATCGTGGCGAGGACGGGGCGGACGGAGCCGACGGTCATCACCTGACAGGTGGTGTGGGCGACCACACGCAGACGGCAGACGGCAGGAACTACAGCACGCAGTTGGGCAGGGATTCGGAAGAACAACACGGCGGCGTGCGCCACGCGCTGCCGCCGATATCCCTACCGCAAAGGAAATCGGGCGCCCCGCGAAGCGGTGGCGCCCGTTGTGTTGTACCACATGCCTGCCGTACTGCGTGCTGTAGTTCCTGCCGTCTGCCGTCTGCTGTGTGTCGCACGCACGGCCCTCGCCACACTCCCCCTACGGCAATGCCCGTCCGCACACGATCGTGATGTTGTCGCTGCCGCCGCGCTCGAGCGCGAGATCGAGCAGGGCGCGGCACAACTGCTCGCTGTTGACAATGCGCGCGCAGGCAGCGGCGATCTCCTCGTCGCTCACGTGCTTCGTGAGCCCGTCGCTGCACACGAGGGTGATGCCCCCCCGCTGGCGCACGTCGACGCGGGAAATCTCCGGCACGGCATCGTCGGCACCGATGGCACTCGACAGGACGTGATTGAGCGGCGAGTTGTGTGCGCGCTCGGGCGTGAGCGCCCCGCGATCGATCATCTCCTGCGCCAGCGTCTGGTCGCGCGTGACCTGCCGCAGCTGCCCGTCCTGGAAGTGGTAGCAGCGGCTGTCGCCCACCTGAATGACGTAGAGCCAGGGCCACACCACGATGCCCACCGACAGCGTCGTCGCCATGTTGCGCCCCTCGAACTGCACGGCGCTCTGCTCCTTTACGCGCCGGTGCGCCTCGATGGCCGCCTCCCGCAGCGCGGCGGTGAACTCGTACTCCGAGGCCGAGCCGGCCGCGTGCCAGCACTTCATGGCCGAGGCGAAGTACTCGGTCACCGAAATGGTGGCGAGCCGACTGGCTTCGCTGCCGTCGGCACTGCCGCCCACACCGTCGGCCACGAGCATGATGGTGGCCACCCGTTCGCCGCGCAGCGTGATGGCCGAGGTGTCGGCCAGGCTGGTGCCGTGCACGACGACCTGCGGGTGCACGGTACAGAGCAGGAACTGATCCTGGTTGCTGGTCCGCACCCGACCGGGATGGGTAATCCCGAACAGGTCGAGTTCGTCGTCGCGAGGAGGCGGAGGGAGCGGTCGCACTTCGGGGGCTGACGCCATCCCCCACAATGCGACCGGGTAGGGGCGGCGGCAAGCGGCGGACGCAGCCGTGATTCAACTCCCGCGCCGTGTCATCTGGCGGCCCCGGCCGGAGACGGAGATATTCCGGCGCGCATAGCCGAGTGTGTTGCTCCCCTATGCGACGCCGGCGCGACCGGCGATGGCCCGCCAGCTTGCGTCCATCCGACCTCCCCGCTCCCGTGACACCGAGTCCTACCTGCATCATCACCGGCGCCTCTTCCGGCGTGGGACTGTACGGCGCTGCCGCTCTCGCCGCCCGCGGGTGGCACGTGGTGATGGCCTGCCGTGACCTCCCCAAGGCTGCCGCCGCCGCTGACGCGCTGGGTATCGCGCCTGACCGTCGCACCCTGCTGCATATCGATCTGGGCTCCCAGGTCAGCGTGCGCGCCTTTGTGGACGCCTTCCGGGCGCTGGGGTGCCCACTCGACGCGCTCGTGTGCAACGCGGCCGTGTACCTGCCGCGCCTCACCGAACCGGCGCGCAGCCCCGAAGGCTACGAGATCAGCGTGGCCACGAACCACTTCGGGCACTTCCTGCTGGCCAACCTGCTGCTCCCCGACCTCGAGCAGAGCCCGCATCCGTCACGTCGCCTCATCATCCTGGGCACCGTCACGGCCAACTACGAGGAGTTCGGCGGCAAGATCCCCATTCCGGCGCCGGCCGACATCGGCAACCTCGAGGGGCTCGCGGCCGGCTTCAAGGCGCCGATCGCCATGATCAACGGCAAGGCATTCAAGCCGGGCAAGGCGTACAAAGATTCGAAGCTGTGCAACATGATCACGGGGCGGGAACTGCATCGGCGCTTTCACGAAAAGACGGGCATCGTGTTCAATACCCTGTACCCGGGTTGCGTGGCCGACACCCCGCTGTTCCGGCACACCCCGCGCGCGTTCCAGACGATCTTTCCGTGGTTCCAGAAGAACATCACCAAGGGCTACGTGACGCAGGAACTTGCCGGTGATCGCCTGGCGCAGGTGGTAGCCGACCCCCGGTTCGGCGAACGCAGCGGTGTGCACTGGAGCTGGGGCAATCGGCAGCAGCAGGGGCGCGAGGCGTTCGCGCAGCAGCTGACGGCGCGCGCGCAGAACCAGCAGCTGGGCGAACGGCTGTGGGAGCTGACGGCACAGTGTGTGGGGCTTGCGTGATCGTGTCGGTGCGTTGATCTCGCGAACCGGCTACCCGCGACACGAAACCCGAAACTCCCGGCGGATCACGGGGAGTTTCGGGTTTCGCGTTTCGAGTGGAGGGGAACGGTGAGCCTATCCCTGCGTCCCCCGCCCCGGCTCCCTCTCACGCGTCAGCGCCCCGACTGGGCGTGGCCGCAGAGCAGGCGCCGGCACCACGCCGATGCTCAGAAGACGCACAGCGCGTGGGGGCTGTAGCGCACCAGCAGGTTCGTGGTCTGCCGGGAGTGGCTGCGCATGATCTTGCGGTTCTTCCGCCGTATGCCGCGCTGCTTGTCGCCGCCGAAGGCGGCGTGCGCCGGGTACAGGCAGCGGGTGCTCGGCCGCGCCCGCAGCACACCAGCGACGGAGAGGCAGCGGTGGATGGTCTCGATCATGGCCAGCGCTTCGCGATTCTCCTCGAGGCGATCGGCGATCGTGTTGAGGGTGATGGCCCGGCCTGTTGACGGTGTACGACCCCTGGTCGGCGCGACGCGATGGGCGGCATCGAGCGCGAGTTCGACGTCGGCGGCGATGGCGCGTGCCACCGTGCCCCGATGTCGCCCGGTGATGCGCGTGGGATTGCCGAGGTATTGGCCACAGACCGGAGCGCGGAACTCCCCATGGATGCCGTGGTCGTCACGCGACGTCATGGGGATGGTGACCGCCCACGTGTCATGCCCGCAGTCGGATGCCACGGTGCGGTACGTGCTGCCCCCGGCCGCTGTCGCGTGCCGTGCGACCGCTGTCGCGCGACCGGTGTCGCGTCTGTCTTCGGGAGCAGTGAACGGCGTTGGCGGTTCCCCGTGCGCTGCTCGCTACGCTGTGAGCGGCACGTCCACACGCGCCCCGCGTCGCCGCCACGCCAGCAGCCGTCGCAGCGAGAGCAGGAGGCCGGTGACCACCAGCACCGAGGCGCCAAGCGACACGAGACCGGCGAGCGTCTGCCCCCAGAACCCGAGGACCTCACCCGTGTGCGTGAAGCGCATGATGGTGCGTACCTGACGGCCCGTGGTGAGGGAATCGAACGGCTGCCACGAGGTGGGTTCCCCGTTCCGCGACACGGTGAGGGTGGCCCGCTTGGTGGGTTCGCCACCCATGCCGCGATCAACGGTGTACACGAGCGGTGCGTCGGCGGTCTTGGGCCACGCGAGCGAGAGGGCGCGCCAGTCGGGCATGCGTTCGGCGGCCACGGCGTATACATCGCCCAGTCGTGGCGTGGCGACGGGAGCGGGCTGCCCGCCACCGGACGCGTTGCCGGACGCGTTGCCGGACGCGTTGCCAGACGCGCCGATGGTCGCGCCCCGGGCGGCGTTCCCCTCGGGGGCACGCGACGGCGGCGCCTCACCCACGGCCTTGTAGACCAGATCGCTGGCCCACGGGAAGGAGATCACCGTGGCGCTGGCCACCACCAGCGCCAGCGGAATGGCGCTCCAGATGCCGATGACGTTGTGCCAGTTGAAGTCGCGCGCCTTGCCCGAGAGGCCGCGACGGAAGAGCAGTACGTTGCGCACGGCACCCCAGGTGAGGTTGCGCGGCCACCAGAGGACCATGCCGGTGAGCACGAGCACGAGGAACGCCATGTTGGACCACCCCGTGATGGCCTTGCCCGTGGGACGCTGCGCATTCGTCATGGCCAGGTACCGATGCCACTCGGTTGCCACGCTGAAGACCTTGCGCATGGTCACGCTGCCGGTGCCCAGGACCTCGCCGGTATAGGCGCTCAGGTACTGCCGCCCTTCCCGGCCGAATTGCACCTCGACGGGCATCTGGGCGCCATTGCGCCAGACGACGGTGGTGGGCGCCGTGCCGCCGCGCGCCGTGACGATCGCCAGGAGTGAGTCGGGCGCGAGGCGCACCGCCCCCGGTGTGGGAGGCCCGGCCTCGACCCCGCGCAGGTCCGCCCAGAGCGTCATCTGCTTCTGGTACGTCAGCAACACCCCGGTCACCGACATGATGAGCACGACCGCCCCGGCGACGACACCGGACACGAGGTGAGTCCAGAAGAGGATTGGGCGGAGCGCGCGCATGACCCTAGATGAGAATGGTTCTCAGAAACGTATACCGGAGGATAAGGGGAATTGCCGACCGCGTCAATCGGGATTGGACGGGGAGACGCAGGGGCGACGCGGGGACGATGCGCGGAGGAACGCGCGGAGGAACGCGCGGAGGAACGCGCGGAGGAACGCGCGATCGGGGACGCGTTGGCGGGGACGCGTTGGCGGGGACGCGTTGGCACCGACGCGTTGGCACCGACGCGGACACCGACGCCGGCACCGACGCCGGCACCGACGCGGACACCGACGCGGACACCGACGCCGGCACCGACGCCGGCAACGACGCCGGCGCAGCCGCCCCCCGACCCCGACCCCGACCCCGACCCGCGTAGTTGCCGGACGTCCGTGTGTCACGTTGGCGCCCACGCTGTTCCGCGTTGGTGCCAACGCGTCCCCGCCAACGCGTTTCCGCCAGCGCGTGGTCGCCAATGCGTCGTCGATCGCGCGTGGTCCCCCGCGTAGTTTCCTTGGCTCATGTCGCGCCTCCTGACTCTCCGCGCCGGTCCGCATGCGCTCGCTCTGCTCCGTGAACGAGGGCTGCGCGCCGAGGACGTGGACATTCTTCCCGGCGCCTCCGGGGGGGCCAAGTGGCTCGCCCTGGCGGGACTCGACCGCTATCTGTTCGGCACCTTCCTTCAGGCGCCACGATCGCGGCCGCTGCACGCCATTGGCAGCTCCATTGGCAGCTGGCGCATGGCCTGTCTGGCACAGCAGGACCCGCTGGCCGCCCTCGAGCGGGGACACGACGCGTATACGCGCCATCAGGTGTATCCCGCGAATCCGACGCCGCGTCAGGTGACCGAGGTGCTGACCCGCTGCCTCGACCATCTGTTGGGCCCCCACGGCGCGCAGGAGATCGTGCGCCACCCCACGGTGCGCGTGCACATCATTACCGCCGAAGCGCGTGGCCCGGCGGCAAGCGAGACGCGCCTGGTGCTGGCCACCGCCATGGCGTTTGCCGCGGTGGCCAACCTCGTCTCACGACGCTCGCTCGCGCTGCAGCTGCGACGCACGATCTTCCATGCCTGCGGCCGCGCGTCCCCCTTTTGCCACTTGCGCGACCTGCCTACGGTGCACCGCCCCCTCACGGCCGACAACGTGCGGGCGGCGCTGCTGGCCAGCGGCTCCATTCCCCTGCTGCTCGACGGCGTACGCATCCCCGACACACCCGGCGTGCATTGGGATGGCGGCGTGACCGATTACCACCTCGATCTCGATTACGGCAACGGCGAGGGGCTCGTGCTCTTTCCGCACTTCGTGGATCGGGTCATCCCTGGCTGGTTCGACAAGTCCCTGCCCTGGCGCCGCGCCGGGGCGCGCAACTTCGCGCGCACCCTGCTCATCGCGCCCAGTGCCGCCTTCGTGGCCGCGCTCCCGGGCGGCAAGATCCCCGATCGCCGCGATTTCTACACGCTCCCCGACGCCGAGCGGTTCGCCCGCTGGGAACGCGTGAACGCGATGAGCAGCGCGCTCGGCGAGGCGCTGCACGAGATGATCGAAACCGGGCGTCTCGCCGACCACGTGCAACCGTGGTAGCCGACCGCGCGCGGGCAGTACGTGCCGGCACGCACACGGCCGAACCCTGAGGAACGGGGCCCGTACCACCGGCCTCGGCGCTCCCCGTTGCGCGGTTCCCCCGCCTAGCTTTGTAGGTACATCTGCACGGTTTGCACAGGCTCGTGTTTGCCGACGTTGGCGAACGGGCGAGCCGCCTCCCACCTCTCTCCCCCGCCCCGTGTCCACGAGCTTCCTGGCCCAGGTGAACGCCGCGTTCGATCGCGCCGCCGCTCACACGAAACACGACCGTACGCTCCTCGAGCAGATCCGCGCCTGCAACGCGGTCTACATGGTGAGCTTC
>Ga0315899_10002733_pt1 | contig 19379 bp, 19 predicted proteins | sample LakEriMetagenome_2_FD_203518 | JGI IMG/M metagenome (GOLD analysis project Ga0315899, IMG submission 203518) | Freshwater fungal communities from buoy surface, Lake Erie, Ohio, United States - Buoy 4 MA112 | ecosystem: Environmental > Aquatic > Freshwater > Lake | place: USA: Lake Erie, Ohio... | reverse complement strand
CGGCGTGATCCGCGCGATGCAGGCCCGCGGCTGGGTGCCGGACCTCGTCGTCGGCACGAGCGCGGGCGCGATCGCCGGTGCGCTCTGGGCGCTCGGCCTGCCCGCCGACCGGATCCGCGCCGAGGCCGACACGCTCGGCTGGCTGGCCGGGGTGCGGCCCGCTCTGCCGCGCCGCGGACTGCTGCGCAGCGACGCGGTCGCATCGCTCGTCGAGCGCCACGCGGGCGGACGGCCGATCGAGCGCTGGCCCGCCCGGTTCGCGGCGGTCGCCACCGACCTGCAGTCCGGCCGACGCGTCGTGCTCGACCGCGGGCCGGGCGGCCTCGCGGTCGCCGCCTCCGCGTGCGTGCCGGCCCTCTACGAGCCGATCCGCGTCGACGGCCGCGACCTCGTCGACGGCAGCCTCGTCGAGCCGGTGCCGGTGCGCGCCGCGCGCGAGCTCGGCGCCGCGCGCGTGGTCGCGCTCGACATCGCCTACCGGCCCCACGAGGCGCCCGTCGACACGCCGCTGGACGCCGCCTTCCAGGCGCTGCACATCACGGTCAACGCGCTGATCGCCGAGCAGCTCGCGGCCGCCGACCTGGTGATCCGGCTCGACGTGCACCGCCACTTCCTCGAGTCCCGCGACCCGGGCGGCGCGCTCGTCGCCGCCGGCGAGGCCGCGCTCGCCGCGCAGGCGCCGCGGATCGAGGCGCTGATGGGGCGACCCTGAGCGCGACGGGGTCGTCAGGACGGCGGTACCGTCGCGACCCAGCAACCGCCGCGCCCTGCGCCAGGAGAGCCCTCGATGTCCGTCGCCCGCCCGTTCGCCGCCCTCGCCCGCACGCTCGCCGCGACCGCGCTCGCCGTCGGCTGCGCCGGCGCGCACGCGCAGCTCGTCGCGCGCGGCCCGTGGGTCGAGCTCGAGGGCGGCTGGACCGACTTCGCGCGCAACGACATCCAGAAGCCGAACGACGCGAACGGCACCCGGTTCTCCGCGATCGACTTCACCGGCGACCGCGCGACGAGCGGGCGCCTGACCGCCGAGCTGCCGGTCCGGTGGTGGGGCGAGGGCCACCGCCTGCGGCTCGCGTACGTGCCGCTGCGACTCGACGGGACCGCCGTCCCGGGCACCGCGATCCGCTTCCAGGACGCGACCTTCGCCGCCGGCGCCCCGACCTCCCTGACCTACGTGTTCGACACCTGGCGGGCGACCTATTCGGTGCCGCTCTTCGGGCGCGACGACCCGAGCACGGGCTGGGCGCTGCGCGCGGGCGGCACGCTCGCGATCCGCGACGCGTCGATCCGCCTCGCGCAGGGCGGGACCGTGCAGCGCTTCGACAATGTCGGGCCGGTGCCACTGCTGCACCTGTCGGCGGCGCGCGCGCTCGGCACCGGCTGGACCTTCGAGGCCGAGCTCGACGGCGCGCCCGGCCCGGGCGGCACCGGGTTGTGGGACGGCGCGGCCCGCGTGCGGTGGGCGATCGGCCCCGGCTGGTCGGTCGCCGCGGGGCTGCGGCACCTGCGCGGCGGCGTCGACAACGACGAGCTCTACAACGTGGTGAGCGCGACCACCGCGACGCTGTCGGCACGCTGGGCGTTCTGAGCCGGCGGCGGGCCGGCGCGCCGGGCGGGCCGGGGCGTTGCGCTATCCTCGCCGTCCCGCGACCCCCGCCCCGGAGCCCCGATGAAGCTCGCCACGATGAAGGACGGCAGCCGCGACGGCCAGCTGCTCGTCGTCTCGCGCGACCTGTCGACCGCGCACATCGCGAACGGCATCGCGCCGACGCTGCAGCGCGCGCTGGACGACTGGGGCTTCGTCGCGCCGCAGCTCGAGGACCTCTACCGGACGCTGAACTCGGGCAAGGCGCGCCATGCGTTCGCGTTCGATCCGCGGCAGTGCATGGCGCCGCTGCCGCGCGCGTTCCAGTGGGCCGACGGCTCGGCCTACGTGAACCACGTCGAGCTGGTCCGCCGCGCGCGCAACGCCGAGATGCCCGCGACCTTCTGGACCGACCCGCTGATGTACCAGGGCGGGTCGGACGACTTCCTCGGGCCCCGCGACGACGCACGGTTCCTGTCGGAGGACTGGGGCATCGACTTCGAGGCCGAGGTCGCGGTAGTGACCGACGACGTGCCGATGGGCGCGACGCCCGAGCAGTGCGCGTCGCACGTGAAGCTGCTGATGCTGGTCAACGACTGGAGCCTGCGCAACCTGATCCCCGCCGAGCTCGCGAAGGGCTTCGGCTTCTTCCAGGGCAAGCCCGCGACCGCGTTCGGACCGGTCGCGGTGACGCCCGACGAGCTCGGCGACGCGTGGCGCGACGGCAAGGTCCACCTGCCGATGCGCTGCTGGTGGAACGGCCGCAAGGTCGGCGAGGCCGACGCCGGCACCGACATGGTGTTCGACTTCCACCGGCTGGTCGCGCACGTCGCGAAGACGCGCAACGCGCGCGCGGGCAGCATCGTCGGCTCGGGCACGGTGTCGAACAAGGACACGAGCAAGGGCTGGTCGTGCATCGCCGAGGTCCGCTCGCTCGAGACGATCGAGTCGGGCGCGCCGCAGACCGCGTTCATGAGGTTCGGCGACACCATCCGCATCGAGATGGTCGGCTCCGACGGGATGTCGGTGTTCGGGGCGATCGAGCAGACTGTGGCGAAGGCGGACTGAACCCGCCGCGCCCGGGACCGTTTCCATTACCGTGGTAATGCGATAAGGTGTCCGGCATCATGCCGACACCCGTCTCCAAGCTCACGTCCCAGGGCCAGGTCTCGGTTCCTGCAGAGGTCCGGAAGCGGCTCGGCCTGGGGCCCGGCTCGGCGCTCGAATGGCACGCGGCGGATGGGGCCTACGTCGTGCGGCGGGCCGGCCGAGTCGGCACCGAGCAGATCCGGGCAGCGCTCTTCGATGCCCCGCCCGAGCCGCGCACCCTCGACGAGCTGAGGGAAGGCCTCAGGGAACACGTCCGCCGCAAGCATGCGCGCGGTTGACACGAACGCCCTCGTCCGCGTCCTCGTCGGCGACGAGCCGATGCAGGCGCGCGCGGCCGCCGAGTTCGTCGCGTCCGGCGCATGGGTCTCGCACGTGGTGCTCGCCGAGACGGTGTGGGTGCTCGAGTCCGTCTACGGGGTGAGCCGCGACCGGCTGGTCGCGGCGCTCGGCCTGCTGCTCGAGCACGAGCGGATCGTCGTGCAGGACAGCGACGTGGTCGCGGCGGCACTGCAGGGGTTCCGCAGCCGCGCCCGCCCGGGCTTCACCGACTGCCTGGTGCTCGAGATCGCGCGCCGCGCCGGACACCTGCCGCTGGGGACGTTCGACCGTGCGCTGGGCCGGCTGGACGGCACGGAGCGCCTGCCGACCCGCTGAGCGCCCGCCTCACTCGCCCGCCGGCAGGAACCCCTCGACCGACAGGTAGCGCTCGCCGGTGTCGTAGTTGAAGCCGAGCACGCGCGCGCCCTTGGGCAGCTCGGGCAGCTTCTTCGCGATCGCGGCGAGCGTCGCGCCCGACGAGATGCCGACGAGGATGCCTTCCTCGCGCGCCGAGCGGCGCGCCATCTCGCGCGCCTCCTCGGCCTCGACGGTGATCACGCCGTCGAGCACCGAGGTGTCGAGGTTGGCCGGCACGAAGCCCGCGCCGATGCCCTGGATCGGGTGCGGCGACGGCGCGCCGCCCGAGATCACCGGCGAGGCCGCGGGCTCGACCGCGAACACCTTCAGCTTCGGCCACGCGGCCTTCAGCACGCGCGCGCAGCCCGTCAGGTGGCCGCCGGTGCCGACGCCGGTGATCATCGCGTCGAGCCCCTCGGGGAAGTCCTCGAGGATCTCGGGCGCGGTGGTGCGCACGTGCACGTCGATGTTGGCCGGGTTCTCGAACTGCTGCGGGATCCAGGCGCCGGGCGTCTCGGCGGCGAGCTCATGCGCGCGCGCGATCGAGCCCTTCATGCCCTTCTCGCGCGGCGTCAGCACGAAGCGCGCGCCGTAGGCGAGCATCAACCGGCGCCGCTCGACCGACATGCTGTCGGGCATCACCAGCACCAGCGCGTAGCCCTTGACCGCAGCGACCATCGCCAGGCCGATGCCGGTGTTGCCCGAGGTCGGCTCGATGATCGTGCCGCCGGGCTTCAACCTGCCGCTGCGCTCGGCGTCCTCGACCATCGCGAGCGCGATCCGGTCCTTGATCGAGCCGCCGGGGTTCGCGCGCTCGGACTTGATCCAGACCTCGGCGTCGGGGAACAGGCGGTGGGCTCGGACGTGCGGCGTGCGGCCGATGGTGTCGAGGATGCTGCGGGCCTTCATCGCGTGCTCCGGTGGGGTCGTGGACCGGCGACGGTACCGCGCCGCGCACCGCCGCGCCAAGCACCCGTGCCGCGCGCATGTGCTCATGCAGGCGCCGGAACGCGTCGGCGCGTGCCGCGCGGCCGGGCCCTACAATCGCCGATCCAACGACCGCCCGGGCCCCGCCATGCCGCTCGCCTACGACGACTACCGCTCGCTGCGCCTCGAGAAGCACGACGACGGCGTGCTCGAGATCGTGATGACCTGCCGACCGGGCCAGAAGCTGCCGACCGCCGACGACCGCACGCACTTCGAGATGACCGAAGTCTGGCGCACGCTCGACGCCGACCCGGCGATGCGCGTCGCGCTGATCCGCGGCGAGGGTCGCGGTTTCTCGGCCGGCGGCGACGCCTCGCTGGTCGAGGCGATGGCCGACGACTTCCACGTGCGCGCGCGCGTCTGGCGCGAGGCGAAGGACCTCGTCTACAACATGATCAACTGCGGCAAGCCGATCGTCTCGGCGATGCACGGGCCGGCCGCGGGCGCGGGCCTCGTCTGCGGCGTGCTCGCCGACGTGTCGATCGCCACGCGCGACGCCAAGCTGGTCGATGCGCACACGCGGCTCGGCGTCGCGGCCGGCGACCACGCGGCGGTGATCTGGCCGCTGCTGTGCGGCATGGCCAAGGCGAAGTACTACCTGATGCTGTGCGAGCCGCTGACCGGCGAGGAGGCCGAGCGGATCGGGCTGGTGTCGCTGGTCGTCGACGACGAGGCGGCGCTGCGCGCGAAGTCGTTCGAGGTCGCGAGGAAGCTCGCCACCGGCAGCCAGACCGCGATCCGCTGGACCAAGTACGCGCTGAACAACTGGCTGCGCTCGGCGGGGCCGGCGTTCGACGCGTCGCTGGCGCTCGAGTTCATGGGCTTCGCCGGGCCGGACGTGAAGGAAGGCGTGGCCGCGCTGCGCGAGAAGCGCGCCCCGCGCTTCGACGAGCGCGACCCGTTCTGAGGCGACGACGATGGCCGCGCTGATCCTCTCCAAGCCGATGCCGCCCGAGACCTTCGCGCAGGCGCTGCGCACGAGCGGCTTCCCGCACCCGGTGCACACGACGATCGACGGCGACTGGGACCCCGCCTCGATCCGCTGGCTCGTCGCGTGGCGGCTGCCGGCGGGGCTGCTGCCGCGGCTGCCCAACCTCGAGCTGCTGTTCAACTGCGCGGCCGGCGTCGACAAGCTGCTCGCGACGCCCGACCTGCCGCCCGGCCTGCCGATCGCGCGCGTCGCCGACGACGCGCAGGCGATCGAGCTCGCGCAGTACGTCGTGCACGCGGCGCTCGACCACCTGCGCATCGCGCCGCGCTACCGCGCGCAGCAGGCCGCGCGCGACTGGACGCGCCACCGCTCGCCCGCGGTCGGCGTGCCGGCGCTGGTGCTCGGGCTCGGCCCGATCGGGCAGCGGATCGCGCGCTCGCTCGCGACGATGGGCTTCGTCGTGTCCGGCTGGAGCCGCTCGCCGCGCGACGTGCCGGACATCGAGACCTTCGCCGGCGCCGACGGGCTCGCCGCCGCGCTGCCGCGCGCGCGGGTGCTGGTCTGCGCGCTGCCGCTGACGCCGGACACGACCGGCCTCGTCGACGCGGCGATGCTCGCGCGGCTGCCGCGCGGCGCGTTCTTCGTGAACATCGGCCGTGGCGGGCACGTGGTCGAGCCGGACCTGATCGCGGCGCTCGAGAGCGGGCAGCTCTCGGGCGCGACGATCGACGTGCAGGTGCGCGAGCCGATGCCGGACGACGACCCGCTCTGGAGCGCGCCCAACCTGACGCTGACGCCCCACGTGGCGGGTCAGCTCGACCCGGACACGGTGATGGCGCAGTTCGCCGAGGAGGTCGAACGGCTGGGCCGCGGCGAGCCGCTGCGACGTCCGGTCGACCCGGTGCGCGGCTACTGAGGCCGCTCCGCGCGGCCGGGCCCGGCGTTGTGGCCGGGTCTGCGCTGCTGCTATCGTTCGCCGACGCATCCTCACGCGAAAGGCGGACACGATGGCCGGATCGAAGACGGCGTTCGACATGAGCAAGATGGCGATCGGCGGCATCGGGCAGATGCTCGACAGCGTCGAGTTCGTCAAGCGCGCATGGTCCACGCTGAACATCCCGAGCACGCTGGTGCCGACGGTCGACATCGAGGAGCTCGACAAGCGGATCGCCGACCTGAAGGCGGTCGAGCAGTGGCTGAACGTGAACCTCAGCATGCTGCACGGCACGATTCAGGGCCTCGAGATCCAGCGCGGCACGCTCGCCGCGGTCAAGGCGTTCGGCTCGACGCTCGGCACGCTGCCGATGGCCGCGGCCGAAGGCGTCGCCGCGCGCGCCAAACCCGCGGCCCGGCCCGCGCCGGCGCCCGCCCCGGCCCCCGAAGCGGCGCAGCCCGCCGCCCCCGCGCGCGAGGGCGCCGCCGCGTCGGCCGCCGCGGTGCCGCTCGCCGCCATCAACCCGACCGCGTGGTGGAACCTGCTGCAGCAGAACTTCAACCAGGTCGCCGAGGCGGCGATGTCGGGCGGGGGACTGCAGAACGCGGCGGTCAACGCGATGAAGGTCGCCGGCAGCGCGGCCGGCGCGGTGGCCAAGGCCGCCGCCGCGCCGAAACCCGTGCGTGCTCCGGCCAGGCGTGCGCCGGCCAAGCGCAAGCGCGCGCCCGCGAAGGCCCGCGCGCCGAAGGCGACTCCGTGACGCTGTTCCGTCACGGCCACGCGACCCATCCCGACTGGCGGATGGCGGCCGAGCTCGCGCTCGCGCAGGTCGAGGGCCGTGCCGGACAGCCGGGCTGGTCGCAGGCCGCGAGGCTCGGGCTCGTGTACCTCACGCCCGCGCTCGCGCCGCACGCGGCCGACCTGCTCGAGCTGCTCGAGCGCCGTACCGGCGTCGCGCACTGGGCCGGCACCTGCGGGCAGTCGATCGTCGCGAGCGGCGTCGAGTACGAGGACGAGCCGGCGATCGCGCTGATGCTGTGCGACCTGCCCGAGGACAGCTTCCAGGTGTTCTCCGGCTCGCGCCCGCCGCCGGCGCCCGGCGCGCGCACGGCCGGCGGCGCGGTCGCCGCGCAGACCGCGCTCGTGCACGCCGACCCCGCCACGCCCGACCTCGCCGAGCTGGTCGAGGACATGGCGGTCAAGGTCGCGTCGGGCAGGCTGTTCGGCGGCATCGCGAGCGGACGCGTCGAGCCGCTGCCCCAGCTCGCCGACCGCGTCGTTGCCGGCGGCCTGTCGGGCGTGGTGTTCTCGTCCGACGTCGACCTGCGCACGCGGGTCACGCAGGGCTGCTCGCCGATCGCCGGCGAGCACGTGATATCGGGCTGCAGCTCGAACCTGATCCGCACGCTCGACGGCCGTCCCGCGCTCGACGTGCTGCTCGCCGACCTCGGCGTCGCCGAGGAGGCGCGTGCGAGCCGCGACGGCGCGACCCTGATGCGCGCGATGCCGACCGAGCGCGTGCGCGCGGGCCTGTTCGTCGGGCTCGCCGACGGCGAGGGCCCGTCGCGCGGGCCGCGCCCGGGCTTCGGCGACTACCTGGTGCGCAACCTCGTCGGCATCGACCCGCACAACCGGCTGGTCGCGGTCGCGGCGCTGCCGCAGGAGGGCGACCGCGCGGTGTTCTGCACGCGCGACGCGCGCGCGGCGCGCGCCGACCTCGTGCGCACCTGCACCGAGCTGCGCGACGAGCTCGAGACCGACGGCCTCGCGATCCGCGGCGGCGTCTACGTGTCGTGCGTCGCGCGCGGCCGCGCGCTGTTCGGTGCGCCGTCGGCCGAGGTCGGGCTGCTGCAGTCGCAGCTCGGCGACTTCCCGCTGGTCGGCTTCTTCGCCAACGGCGAGATCGCGAACCACCGCCTCTACGGGCACACCGGCGTGCTGACGCTGTTCGCCGGGCCGCGCGACGCGGGCTGACGGGGCGCGGCGCCGGCCGCCGCGCGATCGTGTCCCGCGGGGGCCCGCTCAGACCCGGTCGAGGTCGGCGAGCAGCCGCTCGCCCCAGTCGCGGATCGCGTCGCGCTCGTCGGCCGACAGGCGCGCCACGTTGCGTGCCATCAGCGCGGTGCGCGGGTTCGCGGCCAGCTCGGCCTCGTGCGCGTCGAGGAAGCGCCAATACAGCGTCGTCATCGGGCACGCGCGCGGGCCGGTGCGCACCTCGGGCGAGTACGCGCAGCCGCGGCAGTAGTCGCTCATCCGCTTCACGTAGGCGCCGCTCGCGGCGTAGGGCTTCGTCGTGAAGCGTCCGCCGTTCGCGTACAGCGCCATGCCGGCGACGTTCGGCAGCTCGACCCACTCGACCGCGTCGACGTAGACCGCGAGGTACCACGCGGCGACCTCGCGCGGCGCGAGGCCGGCGAGCAGCGCGAAGTTGCCGGTGACCATCAGCCGCTGGATGTGGTGCGCGTAGCCCTCGCGCATCGTCTGGCCGATCGTCTCGCGCATGCAGGCCATCCGCGTGTCGGCGCTCCACCACCACGCGGGCAGCGGCCGCACGGCGCCGAAGTGGTTCGCGTCGGCCATCCCGGGCATGTCGAGCCAGTAGACACCGCGGACGAACTCGCGCCAGCCGAGCACCTGCCGCACGAAGCCCTCGACGGTGGCGAGCGACAGCGGCGCGCGGTCGGCGTCGCGCTCGGCGGCAGGCTGCGCGCGCCACGCGCGCTCGACCGCGCCGATCACCTCGCGCGGATCGAGCAGCTTCAGGTTCAGGCTGCTCGCGAGCAGCGCGTGCCAGCCGAACGGCGTGCCGGTCCACATCGCGTCCTGGTACCGGCCGAAGCCGGCGAGCCGCGTCTCGACGAAGCGCGCGAGCGCCTCGAGCGCCTGCGCGCGCGTGACCGGCCAGCCGAACGATGCGGTCGAGCCCGGGTGCTCGGGGAAGCGCCGCTCGACCATCGCGATCACCTCGCGCGTGGTCGCATCGGGCTCGAAGCGCGCGGGCGGCGGGATCGCGCCGGGCCCGGACTTCGGAAACGCGCCGCGGTTGTCCTCGTCGAAGTTCCAGCGCCCGCCCTCGGGCTCGCCGTCGTCGCGCATCAGCACGCGGTGGCGCACGCGCATGCGGCGATAGAACGCCTCCATCCGCAGCGCCTTGCCGCGACCGGCCCAGCGGGCGAAGTCCTCGGTCGGGCACAGGAAGTGCGTGTCGGGCAGCACGCGCAGCGGCAGCGCGCGGCGCGCGGCGAGGTCCTGCAGCGCGACCCGCAGCCGCCACTCGCCGGGCTCGCACACGACGAGCTCGCGCGGGCCGAGCGCGTCGAGCAGCGCCTCGAGGCGCCCAGCGAGCGTCGGCGGGCCGGCGTCGTCGAGCGCCACGTAGTCGAGCGGCACGCCATCGGCGCGCAGCTCCGCGGCGAAGTGCCGCATCGCGGACAGGAACAGGACGGTGCGCGCCTTGTGGCTGCGCACGTGCGTCGACTCGTCGGACGCCTCGATCATCGCGACGCGGTCGCGCGCCGGATCGAGGCCGGACAGGCAGGGGTTATCTCGGCTCAGCTGGTCGCCGAGCACGAGCCGCAGCGACTCGACAGCCATCGGAGCAGTACCGGACGTCGTTCCAGGTCTTCGCCCAGCGCTTGCGCCAGGTCATCGGCCGCGCGCAGTGCGCGCAGGGCTTGCTGGGCAGGAAAGCCTTGTTGCCGCGGTGCGCCGTCGCTGCCATGGCGGGGGAGGACGCCGCCGCGCGCCGGAAGTTGCCGGCACGGGCCGCCCCGGCGAGTCAGCCCTCGGGGTGCGTCTCGCGCCAGCGGCGGATCGCCGGCTGGATGTCGACCAGCTCGCTGAGCACCGTGACGTCCTGCGGCGGGCGGCGCTGCAGGATCGGGCAGTTGCCGCCGGCCCAGATCGCGGTCTCGGGCGGCAGCTTCTGGCGCAGTTCGAAGAGACTGTCGAGCACCTGGTTCGGGTTCACCGTCGCGGAGAACGACAGCGCGACCACGTCGGCACGGTGCGCGCTCGAGGCGAGCACGATGTCCCAGATCGGCGTCTGCACGCCGAGCGACACGCAGCGACAGCCTTCGAGCGCGAGGATCGCCTCGGCCATCAGCAGGCCGAGTCCGTGCGGCTCCTGGGGGATCGTGGTCAGCAGGATCCGCGGGCGGCGCGCCGGCTGCGGGATGGTGCCGATCGCGCTGCGCAGCACGACCTGGATCGACTCGGTGTAGAGGTGCTCCTCGAACACCTCGACGTAGCCCCGCGCCCACGCGTCGCCGACCATCCGGGTCAGCGGCGAGACGATCTCGGTGACGAAGCGCTCCATGCCGATGCGCAGCTGCGCCTGCGACAGCGCGCGCCGCAGCGACTCGACCTCGTGCGCCTTCACCAGCTCGAGGAAGCGCTGCAGATCCTCGTGCTCGGCGTTCGCGTCGCCCATCGAGCGCGGCGTGACCGACGAGCCGGTGGTCTCGGCGGCGAGCGTCTGCAGCTGGTCGATCGGCAGGTGGATGACCTTGCCCGGGCGGTGGCCGGCGTCCATCAGGCGCCGGAGCACGCGGAGCTTGTCGACCTGCTCGATCGGGTAGACCCGTTCGCCGAACTGGTCGCGGTCCGGATGCGGGAAGCCGTAACGGCGCTCCCACACTCGCAGCGTGTCTTTCGACAGGCCGGTGTCGCGTTCGACCGCGGCGATCGTCCGCGACAGCGACGGCGTGGCGTTGCGATCGTTCATCCGGTGTTACTGCATCCCCGCCTCGAGGCACTTCGACGGTCGTCTCCGGTGGACATGAGGCGAATTTGTCCTGGACAACGCTTGACCGTGTGCGTTTGGATTCCTAGTATAGGACCGCAGCCTCGCGTTGACTAGGACAACATGGTCGCCCTCAGGGTCGGTTTCCCCCCGTGCGCCTTCGCAGCGGCCCTTCTGGCGGTCAGCTGGGCTGTTTGCACCGTAATTGACCAGGACAATTCCGCATTTGCCCAGTCCGCATCGAAACCGTCCGCGACCGCCACGACCCCTTCGTCGACGGTCGGCGGCGCCGTCCGACAGGCGCGCTGTCCCGACCTGCTCGACCGCACCCTTGCGCGCCTGCAGGACGACGCCCCCCAGCACCTGTGCCAGTACGCCGGCCGGGCGGTGCTGGTGGTCAACACCGCGAGCCACTGCGGATTCACGCAGCAGTACGAGGGCCTGGAGGCACTGTTCCGGCGCTACCGCGACCGTGGCTTCGTCGTCCTCGGCTTCCCGTCGAACGATTTCGGGCAGCAGGAGCCGGGCAACGCGAAACAGATCGCCGACTTCTGCTTCAACACGTATGGGGTGGGGTTCCCGATGTTCTCCAAGACCGTCGTGGCCGGCCCGAACGCCGACCCGCTGTTCGCCGAACTCGCCCGGCGCAGCGGCGTTGCGCCGAAGTGGAACTTCCACAAGTGGCTGATCGGCCGGGACGGTGCCATCGTGGCGGCCTACCCGAGCGCGGTCGAGCCGCTCGACGCCCGCCTGATCCGAGACCTTGAAAGGACCCTGGCCCGGTGACGACCGAAGGCCACGGTAACTTGTTGGTCATTTCGTGACTTTCCGGTCAAAGCCGGATAGCATGGCTGCCGTACCCACCGGAGCCGCACCTCGATGAACGCCCCCGAGAAGATCTTCCTGCCGGACGTCCAGTCGCACGCCGACCGCCGCAACCTCGCGATCCAGCGGGTCGGCGTGAAGGACATCACGCACCCGCTGACCGTCCTGACCGCCCGCGGCCCGCAGCCGACGGTCGCCAGCGTCGACATGTACGTCGCGCTGCCGCCCGACGTGAAGGGCACGCACATGTCGCGCTTCCTGGAAGTGCTGGCCGCGGCCCACGAGCCGGTGTCGCCGGCGATGCTGCAGCGGCTGATGACGACGATGCTGGCCCGGCTCGACGCGGACGCCGGCTTCGTCGAGATGCGCGTCCCGTACTTCGTGATGAAGACGGCCCCGGTGTCGGGCGTCGAGAGCCTGATGGACTACCGGGTGACGATGCGCGCCGAGGCGAAGGCCGGCGTCACCACGGTCACGATGCAGGTCCTGGTGCCGGTGACGAGCCTGTGCCCGTGCTCGAAGAACATCTCCGAGTACGGCGCGCACAACCAGCGCTCGCACGTGACGATCGCGGCCACGCTGCGCGACGAGCTGTCGGTCGAGGCGCTGATCGCGGTCGCCGAGGGCGCCGCGTCGTGCGAGCTGTGGGGCCTGCTGAAGCGCCCGGACGAGAAGTACGTGACCGAGCGCGCGTACGACAACCCGAAGTTCGTCGAGGACCTGGTGCGCGACGTCGCGCTGGGCATCGAGGCGATCGACGCGGTGTCGGCCTACACGGTCGAGTCGGAGAACTTCGAGTCGATCCACAACCACTCGGCCTACGCGCGCATCGAGCGCGTCAAGGCCTGAGCGCGGCGGCGGCCATGGCGGCGCCCCTTCGCATCGCGGTGGTCGGCGGCGGCATCGCCGGCCTGGGAGCGGCGCATCGCCTGGCCGCGCGTCACCGGGTCACGCTCTTCGAGGCGGGCGACTACGTCGGCGGCCACACGAACACCGTCGAGGCGACCGTCGGCGGCGTCACCTACCCGGTCGACACCGGCTTCCTCGTCTACAACGAGCGGACCTACCCCAACCTGATCGCGCTGTTCGACGCGCTCGAGGTGCCGACCGCGGCCTCGGACATGTCGTTCTCGGTGTCGGTCGGGCCGCACGACTTCGAGTGGTGCGGCAGCGACCTGCGCTCGCTCTTCGCGCAGCCGTCTAACGCGCTGTCGGGCCGCTTCTGGTCGATGCTGCGCGACATCCTGCGCTTCAACCGCCAGGCGACGGCACTCGCGCGCGGCGCGGGCGACGCCGGCGTGCCGCTCGGCGAGTGGCTCGACGCGCACGGCTACGGCCGCGCGTTCCGAGACGGCTACCTGCTGCCGATGGCCGCCGCGATCTGGTCGTGCCCGACCTCGACGATGCTCGCGTTCCCGGTCGGCAGCTTCGCGCGCTTCTGCGACAACCACGGCCTGCTGCAGGTCGCGAACCGGCCGCGCTGGTTCACGGTGAAGGGCGGCGCGCGCCAGTACGTCGAGAAGATCGTGGCCGGCCTGCACGACGTGCGCGTCTCGACGCCGGTGCGCGCGGTGCTGCGCGCGCCGATGGACGCGGTGCGCGACGGCGGCGCGGTCGCGCTCGTCAGCGACCGCGGACGCGAGACCTTCGACCACGTGATTCTCGCCTGCCACAGCGACCAGTCGCTCGCGATGCTCGCCGACGCGAGCGATGCCGAGCGCGAGATCCTCGGCGCGGTGCCGTACCAGCCCAACCGCGCGTACCTGCACACCGACCTCGCGCTGATGCCGAAGCGCCGCCGCGCGTGGGCCGCCTGGAACTACCTGAGCACCGGCCGATTCGGCGACGCGTCGGACGCCGACCGCGGCGACGCGACGTCGGTCGCGGTCACCTACTGGCTCAACAAGCTCCAGCCGCTGCCCTTCGACCGGCCGGTGCTGGTCACGCTGAACCCGACCGCGCCGCCGCGCGAGGACACGATCCTGCGCACGCTCGACTACTCGCACCCGGTGTTCGACGGCGGCGCGATCGCCGCGCAGCGCCGGCTGCCGTCGATCCAGGGGCTGCGCAACACCTGGTTCGCGGGCGCCTGGACCGGCTGGGGCTTCCACGAGGACGGACTGAAGTCCGGCCTCGCGGTCGCCGCCGCGCTGCTCTCCCACGACGGCGTCCGCAGCGCCCCGGCCGCGCCGGTGCTGGCGGCGGCGGCCTGATCGTCGCAGCATCGTACCCATGGACGACCCCGCGATCCAGTTCGGCTTCGGCCCGATCCGCCACACGCGGCTGCGGCCGGTGCGGCACGCGTTCGGCTATCCGGGCGTGTTCCTGCGGGTGCGCGTCGACGGCGACGCGGCCCGGCGCGCGGCTGCGGGGCTGGGCCGCTGGTTCGGCTGGGACGCGGCCGCGCCGGTGTCGTTCCGCAGCGCCGACCACGGCGACGGCCGCACGCCGCTCGCCGACTGGGCGCGCGGACTGTGCGCGCAGGCCGGCGTCGACGCCGGCGGCGCGATCTGGCTGCACACCTTTCCGCGGATGCTCGGCTACGCGTTCAAGCCGGTCAGCTTCTGGTTCTGCCACCGCGCCGACGGCGCGCCGGTCGCGGTGATCGCCGAGGTCAACAACACCTTCGGCGAGCGCCACTGCTACCTGCTCGCCGAGCCCGACGGCGGCCCGCTGCCGCAGGGCCGCGAGATGAGCGCGCGCAAGGTCTTCCACGTCTCGCCGTTCTGCTCGGTCGAGGGCGACTACCGCTTCCGCTTCTTCAACCGCGCGGACCGCGCGCTCGCCCGCATCGACTACCACGACGCCGACGGCCCGCTGCTGCTGACCAGCCTGTCGGGCGGGCTGGTGCCGGCCGACCGCGCCGCGGTCCGCCGCGCGCTGTTCGGCCAGCCGCTGTTCACTGTCGGCGTGGTCGCACGCATCCACTGGCACGCGCTGAAGCTGTGGCTCGCGCGGGTACCCTTCCACCGCAAGCCCGAGCCGCCCGAGGCGTTCGTCTCCCGAGGTGACCGATGAACCGTGACTTCTCCGCGCGACCCATGCTCGACGCCGAATCGACGCACCTGCTGAACCCCGCGGTCTCGCCGCTGGTCGACGGCGACGCGCAGCGCGCGAACGCCACCGACGAGCCGATGCCCGCGGCCGCGCGCGCGGTGCTCGCGCTGCTGCAGCGGCTGCGCCACGGTCGCCTGACCGTGGTGACGCCAGCCGGCCGCGTGCTCGCGTTCGGCGCGGGCGAGGCCCACGCGTCGGTGCGGCTCGCGAACTGGAACGTCTGCGGCGCCTCGCTCGCCAGGGGCGACATCGGCTTCGCCGAGACCTACATCGCCGGCGACTGGAGCACCGACTCGCTCGCCGACGTGCTGGGCGTGCTGGTGGCGAACCGCGACGTCATCGAGCGCGCGATCTACGGCAGCTGGTGGGGCGGGCTGCTGAACCGGCTGCGCCACCTGCTGAACCGCAACAGCCGAGCAGGCAGCCGCCGCAACATCCATGCGCACTACGATCTCGGCAACCCGTTCTACGAGGTCTGGCTCGACCCGAGCATGACCTACTCCAGCGCGATCTTCGGCGACGACCCGGCGCGCTCGCTGAAGGACGCGCAGGACGCGAAGTACCGGCGGATCCTCGACGTGCTCGGGCTTCGTCCCGGCGCGCGCGTGCTCGAGATCGGCTGCGGCTGGGGCGGCTTCGCCGAGATGGCGGCGCGCGACGGGCTGCACGTCACCGGCCTCACGCTGTCGACCGAGCAGCACGCGTGGGCGACGAAGCGTCTCGCCGGCGCGGGGCTCGCCGACCGGGCGCGCTTCCTGCTGCAGGACTACCGCGACGAACGCGGCCACTACGACGCGATCGTCTCGATCGAGATGTTCGAGGCGGTCGGCGAGCAGTACTGGGATGCGTACTTCTCGACGGTACGCCGCTGCCTCGCGCCCGGCGGCCGCGCGGTGGTGCAGACGATCACGATCGACGAGGCGCTGTTCGACCGCTACCGCCGCAGCACCGACTTCATCCAGCAGTACATCTTCCCGGGCGGCATGCTTCCCTCCAAGACGATCTTCGCCGAGCGCGCGGCGCGCGCCGGACTGTCGGTCGACGACCGCTTCGACTTCGGGCTCGACTACGCGCGCACGCTGAAGGCGTGGCGCGAGGCCTTCCTCGCGAACCTGCCGCGGATCGCCGGCCAGGGTTTCGACACCCGCTTCGCGCGCACCTGGGAGTTCTACCTCGCGTACTGCGAGGCGGGCTTCGCGCAGCGCAACACCGACGTCGTGCAGTTCGCGCTGCGCGCCCCGGGTGCGTGAGGCGGCCCGAGCGATGATCCGACACCCCCTCCTGTCCGCGGCCTTCGCCGCCGTGCTGGTGACGGCCCTGGCGCCCGCGCGCGCGAACGTCCCGGCACCGGTGGCGGTCGCCGAGCAACTTCCCGAGGCGCGGCTCGCCGGCGAGGGCGACCTGCGCTGGTTCGGCATCAAGGTCTACACCGCGCAGCTGTGGGTCGGCCGCCCGGGCCTGCGGCTCGACCGGCTCGCCTCGGCGCCGTTCGCGCTCGAGCTGCGCTACGCGACCGGCCTGAAGGGCTCGGCGATCGCCGAACGCAGCCTGCAGGAGATGGAACGCATGGGGTATGGCGACGCGCAGCGGCGCGGCCGCTGGCTCGACGCGATGAAGAAGCTCTTCCCCGACGTCGCCCGCGGCGATCGCCTGACCGGCGTGCACGAGCCCGGCCGCGGCGCGCGGTTCTTCCACAACGACCGCCCGATCGGCGGCGTGGACGACCCGGACTTCGCGAGGGCGTTCTTCGCGATCTGGCTCGACGAGCGCACGGTCGCGCCGGCGCTGCGCGAGTCGCTGCTGCGCCAGGCGGCCGACGCCGGCGGGGCGGCGCGGTGAGCGGCTCCGGCGACGGACCGCTCGGCGCGGTCGCGCTGCGCGCGGTCGCGTCGCAGACGAAGGCCGACCCCGGCGCGGGGGCGCCTCGCGGCGACGCGCCCGCGCCCGGCACGGCCGCGCCGCTGAGGATCCGCGACTACGCGAGCTACGGCGCGCTGCGCGCCCCGCTCGCGCTGCTCGAGCTGCCGCTGTTCGTGCTGCTGCCGACCTTCTACGCGGAGAAGCTCGGCGTCGACCTGACGGTGATCGGTGCGGTGCTGTTCCTCACGCGGCTGGTCGACGCGGTCGTCGACCCGGGCGTCGGCGTGCTGCTCGACCGCGCGCCCGGCCGAGACCGCTACCGCCGCGCGATCCTCTTCGCGCTGCCGGTGCTCGCGATCGGCTTCGCCGCGGTGTTCATGCCGCCGCCCGGCGTGTCGCTGCCCGCGTGGCTCGCCCTCTCGTCGGTGGTCACCTACCTCGCCTACTCGGTCGTGTCGGTCGGCTACCAGGCCTGGGGCGCGCGGCTCGGCCGCGACGGCATCGAGCGCGTGCGGGTGACCGCGAGCCGGGAGGGCTTCGGCCTGCTCGGCGTGCTGCTGTCGGCGAGCCTGCTGATGCCCGACCGGGCGAACTGGCTCGTGCTGCTGTTCGTCGTCGCCGCGGCCGTCGCCGCGGTCGCGATCCGGCGCGCGCCGCTGCCCGACGTGCCGGCCGAGACACCGGCCGAAGCCCGCGTGCCGCTGCGCGCGCAGCTCGCCTCGACCTGGCGCGACGTGTCCGGCAGCCAGCCGTTCCGCTGGATGCTCGCCGCGTTCATGGTCAACGGCATCGCGACCGCAATTCCCGCGACGCTGGTGCTGTTCTACGTCGGTGACGTGCTGCAGGCGCCCGAGCGCGCCCCGCTGTTCCTCGTCGCGTACTTCCTCGCGGCGGCCGTCGGCATGCCCGCCTGGGTGCGGATCGCGCGCGTCGCGGGGCTGCGCAACGCGTGGCTCTTCGGCATGGCGCTGGCGGTGTTCGCGTTCGTCTGGGCCTTCGGGCTCGGCGCCGGCGACACCGGCGCGTTCATGGTGGTCTGCGTGGTCACCGGGTTCGCGCTCGGCGCTGACCTCGCGGTGCCGCCTGCGCTGCTCGCCACCGTGCTCGCCGCCGACGACGCGCCCCGCGCGCGCGACGGCGCGTTCTTCGGCGTGTGGAGCCTCGCGACCAAGATCAACCTGGCCGCGGCCGCCGGCCTCGCGCTGCCGGTGCTCGACGCGCTCGGGTACACGCCCGGCGCACCGTCGGGCCAGGTCGTCGCGCTGTCCGCGACGTACGCGCTGCTGCCGAGCGCGCTCAAGCTCGTCGCCGGCCTGGTGCTGCTGCTCGCGCCGCTGCCCCCGGACGATCGACCCGTCGAGGCTCCCCGATGACCGAACACGACCGACTCCACGCCCCCGCACCCCTCGCGCTCCCGTCCGCCGCATTCGCGCCGCGGATGCGCCCGCCCGCACGCCGCGCCGCGCTCGGCGCCCTCGCCGCCGGGGCCGCCGCGCTCGCGACCGGCTGCGCCGGCGTCGACCCCAGGGTCTACTCGTCCGAGCGGCCGGTGCTCGACCTGAAGACCTACTTCAATGGCGACATCGACGCCTGGGGCGTGTTCCAGGACCGCTCCGGCAAGGTGGTGCGCCGCTTCACGGTGAAGATGAAGTGCACGTGGGTCGGCGACACCGGCACGCTCGACGAGGACTTCATGTACTCCGACGGCAAGAAGGAGAAGCGCGTCTGGACGATCCGCAAGCTGCCGCAGGGCCGCTACGTCGGCACCGCAGCCGACGTGGTCGGCGAGGCGCAGGGCGTCGCGTCGGGCAACGCGCTCAACTGGCGCTACACGCTCGCGCTGAACGTCGACGGCACGGTCTGGAACGTCGACTTCGACGACTGGATGTACCTCGTCGACGAGCGGGTGATGCTGAACCGGGCCACGATGAGCAAGTTCGGCGTGCGGCTCGGCGAAGTGCTGCTCTCCTTCACGAAGCGCTGAGCGGATGCACGCCATGGGATCGCGCTTCCTGCCCGCCGAGACCGCCACCCGCGCACCGGGGCTGTTCGGCCCGATGAACCCCCCGGTCGACGGCTGGGCGGGCCGCCGCGTGTGGGTCGTCGGCGCCTCGAGCGGCATCGGTGCCGAGCTCGCCCGCGCGCTCGCGCGGCGCGGCGCGCGGCTCGCGGTCTCCGCGCGCCGCGAGGACGCGCTGCGCGAGGCGCTCGCCGCCCCCGGGGGCGGGCTGCCGCCCGACGCGCCCGCGCAGGGCGGCGCGCCCGAGATCCTGCCGCTCGACGTCACCGACGCCGACGCGATCGCCGCCGCCTGCGACACGCTGAAGGCGCGCTGGGGCGGCATCGACCTCGTGCTGTGGGTCGCCGGCACCTACACCCCGATGCGCGCCGACAACTTCGAGCTGGGCACCGCGCGGCGGATGCTCGACACCAACCTCGGCGCGGTGTTCTCGGGGCTGGCCGCGCTGCTGCCCACGCTGCTCGCGCAGAAGGCCGGGGGGCTGGCGATCGTCTCCAGCGTCGCCGGCTACAGCGGGCTGCCGCAGGCGCTCGTCTACGGCCCGACCAAGGCCGCGCTGATCAACCTCGCCGAGTCGCTCTACCTCGACCTGCGCCCGCAGGGCATATCCGTCTACCTGGTCAACCCCGGCTACGTCGACACCCCGGCCACCGC
>Ga0315899_10002729_pt1 | contig 19401 bp, 14 predicted proteins | sample LakEriMetagenome_2_FD_203518 | JGI IMG/M metagenome (GOLD analysis project Ga0315899, IMG submission 203518) | Freshwater fungal communities from buoy surface, Lake Erie, Ohio, United States - Buoy 4 MA112 | ecosystem: Environmental > Aquatic > Freshwater > Lake | place: USA: Lake Erie, Ohio... | reverse complement strand
CTTGAGCTTGCATGTTCCAGAGTTGGAGCATGAGCATTTGGTTCGCGTTATTGGAGCTGTCTTTGTTGAACAGTTCTTCGCACTTGGAGATGTAGTCCATCAATTCGGACTTGAGCGCGTCGACTTCCGTGGGGCTGGCTAGCTGCGTCTTGAGTCGCAGCATATCGGCGAGGGTGCGGTGGTCCGAGGATAGTTCGTCAGGCTTGAGTTTGCTGCGAGCGATATCAACGCCACGGGAAATCCAGGCGGCTACTTTCTCTGGGGCGATGGGTCGGGCCATCATTGCGGCCAATTGCAAAGAGGAAAGAGCTTGAGCATCACTTCCTTTTTCGGCGGCTTCGAAAGCAGCGTTCACAGCGATTTCAAATTGCTCGATCGCTTCATCACGACGGTTCTCGCGAATTAGGAGCGAAGCGACTTGCATGCGGCCGTTGAGGCGGGCTGCGAGCGAAACATCGGAGTTTTCCTCGATCAGTTTCTTCGCGGCGTCGACATCTTTGGCGACGATTGCTTTTTGGAGTTCCGCAGAGAACTTTGCGGTCGGGTTTTCTTGTCCGTAAGCGGACGGGATTGCGACAGAGGTGGCAGCTGCACCTAAGAGCAATGAGCCGGTGAATAGAGTACGAACAAACCAAGAACGATTGATAGAACGGAATCTTGTTGGCATGGGTTCAGCTCGCCATTTTGCAAAAGAAAATAAGAAGTTTCTGTATGGAACGTATGGGAGGAATGTGGAGGCCTAAAGGGTTCCCTGGAGAGTTTGGAACGCAGGTAACTTGGTTTTATCATACTCTGTAAGCAGACGTAATGATACAGAGCAGAGGGCATCTGCGAAGAAGTCGCAGATGCCGAACTCAGAGGCTTGTCGGAGTAGAAGTCAGCGAATTGCTCCGCCTAAGCGAATTGCTCTGCCTACTCGTCTTCATCATCCTCGTCGGCATCGTCCGACTCGGAGGAGAGATCCGGAGGAATATTTCCATCATCGGGGATCAACCGGACGACTTCGCGAGGAGGATCACAAAGGCTATCGAGTTCGATAGAGATCTTCCAAGTCACACCGTTTTCGTCTTCGACCGATTCGCTGTCTTCGAACTCAGGGTCCTCGAGAAGATACATCGTGACGAGTCGCAGCAGTTGGTCGACATCATTCATGTCGTAGGCGTCACCCAAGAAACAGGCTTCGACGTCCATGGTTTCCAGCTGGCAGTTTCCGACGGTATCCATCAGAACCCAATCGTCATCGATTCGGTACAAACGAACGTTCGACCAAAGGTCCAGAGGTGGGATTTCGTTTTCCTGGCAGATCTTATCGGTTTCCAGGAAGAGTTCTTTGTCCCTGAGCACTTCGCCTTGAGGATTGAAGTAGCAGATGACTTGGGGCAGTTCCAGCAGCTCAGCAATCACGTTGTGGAGTTCTTCCAGTTCGGCTGCTGGGTCGAAGTCGCTAGGGATCCAGTTGTCTTCGTTAGGTTCGGTTTGGCTATCGAGTAGGAAGGTTGTTCGCAATCGCAAGAAGGCGGTTGCTTCTTCGACTGCTTCCTTGCCCTCGGGCCATCGCCAGCATTGCTCTTTAGCACGCTCGAGCGATTCTGGGAGCAAGTAAGCGCCGAAGTGTCCGGCGAGCCAAGCTTGGTGCAGTGGCGATTCGGGATTGTCGTAGTCAAGGTCATCGGGCCAAGGTCGATTGACCACATCGACGACGTATTTCCCACCATCTTCCTCGCGATAGTCCATTACGACGGATGGACCACAGATTTCCCAGGAGTCCACACCATCTTCCATGCGTGCGGTCACTGGGTGTTTCTTGAGCACCGCTTGTATTTCATCCAATGTCGGGGCTGACTTGAGCAATAACACCAACGTTTGCACAAACATCCTCGGTTCCATCGTCGATTTCCTCTCCCGCTCGGTGAATTTTGGGGTAAATAGTTGTTCGTCTAAGGATGGAACCCCCCGACGAGCTTTCAAGCGGTTGCCACGACGAGAATATTACCAGGATTCCGTCTCCCGCGAATCGATTTCGGGGTGATCCGTCTTGATTCCATCCGAGTTTTTTGGGAAACGACATGGTGAGCTTCGATCACCAGTGAAACTTATGGGCTGCTAGCAAGCGAAGATTGCCGGTGTGGCCGGTGTGGCTGGTGGGAGTTCCGGTGCTGAATTGGTGATCAAATGGTGTTGAGCCGGTGATGTGCCAGTGTTGAGCCAGTGTTGAGCCAGTGATGAGCCGGTGATGTGCTGATTGACGAAATCGGGGATCGACCGATAGGGTTAGGAGATTTGGATGACCAAGAATTGGGATCATGGGTGGTGCATTGAGTGAATCGCTTGAACAGGGGATGAGTGAAGCGGAGAGGATGCTTCAAGAAGCGGTCGCGGCGTTGGACGCATCGGAGATGGCGATGCATGAGGTCGGTTTGCGTCCGTTGGAGCTTCGCGATTGGAGTGGCGAGTTGCCAAACTTGCAGCGTCATTCATCTTCATTCCCTTCGGCAGCGTTGAGCGGTGTGCAGACAAGTGAGGAACTTGGTGCAGCGGAGCAAGAGTTGCGCATCGAGTTTGGGCGAGTTCAAGTCGATGGTGAGCAGTTGATAAAGTTGGGTGCTGGGGATGTGTTGAGCACCGACCGTTCGAGTGACGCGCCGGTGGATATATGGGTGGGAACACAGCGGATGGCACGAGGCGAAGTACTGGTGCTTGACGGCAAGTTGTGCGTCAAGGTGACGGAGTTGGATGTCGCGGCTATCGAAGCGTTGAAGCGAAGAGACGAGGAGACGCCAACATGATAGGGCTCGCTAACATGATAAGGCTGGCTGTGCTTCCAGTTCGTTTGCTTGTTTCGTCAGCATTTTCGTGCTCTGGGGTAGTGCTCAGTAAGTTGTCATTTTCAAATGTGATATTGCTGGCAGTGGTGTTCTTGTGTTCAAGTGCGGTCAGGGCCCAAGCACAGGGGGCAGTACAGGCACAGGGGGCAGTACAGGCACAGGGGGCAGTACAGGCACAGGGGGCAGTACAGGCACAGGCCGCTGCGCACCCGAACGTTTTCAATAGTGGTGATCTGAGTACCGGAAGCGTGGCACGCAGTAATCCCGATCGCAGCAGAGTTCAGGGTGGTGTCGAGGCATCAGGGGTGAGGTTGGCGTCGAGTACACCGGTGGAGTTACGCAAGCCGAGTCGACCGATTGGGGAGTTGCAATCAGCGCAAAGTGGGGCTCGTGGATCCTCAGGCGGGTTGGTCAGCACTTTGTTTTCGCTTGGACTGGTGCTTGGGTTGTTTCTAGCTACGGCGGCAATAGCGCATCGGTACATGAAGCCACCTGTCAAGCACGAGTTGCCATCGAGCGTCATGGAAGTGCTTGGGAGTATTACCTTGCCGACGCAGCCTCGGCAGCAAGCCATTTTGATGAGGCTTGGGCAACGCGTATTGTTGCTCAGCAGTCATGCCGGTCAGACTTGTACCTTGGCCGAGTTCACCGATCCCGATGAGGTGGCGTTGTTGCTTGCTCAATGCAAAAACCAGAGATATAGTTAACGCAACTGGTCTGTGGGAATGCTTGAGTAAACCTAGTTTGGTATGAGCGCGTTTGGATCGTGTAATCGTGCATCTTGGAACGATTTCTGGGCTTTGGCTTCGTCTCCTTTTTTCCGCCAAAATCTTCCTCGGAGAACGCACACTTTGCCCATGTCTGTTGCGACCCCTTCTATCTCGCTGAGTTTCGAGTCGGCGGTTTCGAGGTCGTTTGTTTCCAATGCCGCTTCGATGAGGATCATGGAGGCTTCGGTGACTTGATCAGCGGAGAGACCAGGTTTGTCTAAAGCGGCAGAGGCAGCTTCCTTCGCACCAGAATAATCCTTGGATTTCATTTTCGAGAGTGCATCATCGAATTGTTGCGTTTGTGCTTGGATACTCGGAGCCGCGATTTGTCCGGAGCCACATCCTGCTAACGACATGAAGGGCACAAAACAGAGTAGCAAACAGAAGTATTCAGTGATGCTTCGGCGAAAAAAACAAGGCATGCGATCCCTTTCAATCCTCAACGAAATGGGTGAGGATTGTCATGAAGAAGAATATGGAAGTGGGTCGTGTTGCGAAAGATTTACAAGTCCGAATCCGTGACGATTTCACCCAGGTCACGGGTACCGACAGCGCGCCAAATATCAAGGCTGATGCTGTTGGAAATGAATCGCGTCGAACCATCGCCGAAGGAGGTATTCACGCCTGAGCCGTGCATTGCTCGGGCAGATACAATCGCATGTTCTCCTGGTGCGTCAGGGATTGCGCTCCAAGTTCCACAATCGAACCCAGCCCAATTCGGCGGCGCGACGTGGTTGTATTGGGTGCTTGAGTAGAACCCAAATGGCCAGCCGTTCGAGAAATCCGAGCCATCGAGCCATCGACCCGCGGAGTTGAAGTGGAAGGCGCTGGGGGCTTGACCGGTAGTCGCGGCAGCCAAGCAATCGTTGTAGAGGATATCAGGTGCAACCATGATGTTTTGTCGGTTCGGCCAAGTGATCATATCGACGTTGGTTGGACGGATCGTCGAGAGGTCTTTTCCGGAGCCTTTGGTTCTTTCGGAAAAGAAACATGTGTTCGACAAACCATCGCGGTAAGCAGCGAGCCGCAAACCGCTACCGATGGTAAATGCGCCGTTTCCACCGGAGGATAGACCCAGAGAGTTGGTCGCATTAATCACGTTGTTCTGGGTGGTGTTCAAAGCACCGGCATAGGGTGTACTTCCACCGAAGTTGTATCTGAAGTTATTCTCTGTAATCACACGACCGGTGTTTGCGTCCGAGGGGCACAAGAACAACGCTTGAGCGTTGTTGTAAGCGGCGTAGTTTCGGTTGACCGGAGAACCGTTTTGGGTCATTCGGACGGCGGTTGGTGCTGACCAATCGATGAGGTTGTAAATGTTTTGGGCTTCCATGTATGGAAGGATCATCGAGTGTACGGAGCGGAATCCTGTGAACGCATTGTTCGAGGTTGGGGAGACAGCGTTGTAGTTTGTGTAGCTAGCTTGTGCCACACCGTTGACCGTATAGTCAGGAGAGAGTCTGCCTGGTGGTACTCGTTTGAAAGCGGACTCGTAGTTGGCAGTTGCCAGCATCATTTGACGCATTTGGTTCGAGCACTGCATCCTGCGTGCTGCTTCGCGAGCGGCTTGGATGGCAGGAAGTAGCAAGCCGACCAGAATTCCGATGATGGCGATAACCACCAACAGTTCCACTAGGGTGAATCCTTTGGATTTCCGAACTATTCCGTGATGCATGGCCGTGTGCCTGTCCCGATCGAAAAAAAGGAAAATGAAGTTCCGCTGCGCGGTTTCGCCGAGCGTGAGAAAAATTCTAGCCCGTCCGCAATCAGTTAACGTTATTTCAACGGCAACTAGGCTTTTGAAAAGGGGCGAAAATGGAAATTTTGCTCGATGGCGGTTTTGCAATGAAGTGCTGGCATCCCAGTCCGTCAGCTGAATCCGGCTCGGGAGACCTTACGGGTAGCTTATTGGCGGAAAAACCCACCGTAACGGTTTTTTGAAAGAATTTTCCTTTTTTGGAGTATCTACCCCCCTGATTCCCCTCTAATCCTGTTGAAACCCTACGGAGTTGCTCCGAGAATAGATTACATGGTTAGTTAGCTGTTACTTAGTTTGCTGAAGCAACTTTGGATCGACAGAGAATCGGCTCATAGAATCGGATGAGGATGGCCTATGCTAAAACGACTTCGCCGACCCCCTGATGAAGGGCCTGAGGGAACTGCCCCCCAAGAGTTCGTTGCTGATTCCACGCGTGCTGACGTTCTAGATTTGAACGCTTTCGATGGGCGTGCCGAATCACAGATAGCCGGCTCGCAGATAGCTGGCTCGCAGATAGCTGGCTCGTCGTACGGAACCGTTGGGGATCCAGGGGCGGATGGCGTTGATGGCGAGGACCGGTACTGCGAACATGGCGACAGCGAAGTTGGGGACAGCGAAGTTGAAGACAGCGACGAAGATGGGGATTCACCCGTTTCGTGGTTCGATCGCGATTCCTTAGCGTTTCTTGCAAGTGTCGGCGTGCACGTTTTGGTCGTCGTAGCTTTGGCGTCGATAACGATTGCCACTCAGCCTCAATTACTCTCGGTTTTGATCAATTCTGAACCTATTACAGAAGAGATCCCTGCGTTAGATATCGTTACGGATATCGCTTATTCGGACACTCCAAGCGATGAATTTGGAGCTGATTCAATTGGCTCGGTGGATATGGCTTTGTCGAGCGCTCCTCTGATAGCCGATGTTTCGGCGGTCGAGGCTGCGGATTTGGATATCGAGATTCCGAATGGTGATGTCAATGTGCAGTTCACGGTCGAGAAGGCGGTGGGTTTAACGGAAAGTCCCAAGACCGTTCGCGGGATGACCGGGGTCGGGACGACCGGTACCGATGGTGCGGTGGATCGGGTGACGTATGAGATCCTGCAGTCGCTTGAAACCAAGCCAACGTTGGTTGTTTGGGTTTTCGATAGCAGTATTTCGATGGTCAAGCGGCGGCAGGAGATCCGAGATCGTTTTGACCGCATCTATCAGCAGCTTGGTATCGTGCAAAAAGAGAAAGAGAAGCGCGAGGGGACTGCAGAAGTTCCGCCGTTGTTGACTTCGATTATGGAGTTCGGCAGCGAAGTGAAGTTACTTACCAAGCAGCCCACCGATGAGCTTGAGGTAATTCGCGAAGCGATTGAAGGGATTGGTAGTGAAGGTGGAGATGAGATGGTCTTTCATGCGATCAAGGCTGCCGTGGATCGCCACAAGACCTATCGCGTCGAAAAAGCCAATTCACCGGCTCGCAATGTCATGCTCATCGTCGTAACGGACGAACGAGGGGATGACTTGCAAATGGCCGAAGAGACCATCAAGTTGTGCCGTTTTCAAACGATACCTTGTTATGTGTTAGGGGTGCCTGCTCCATTCGGTCGCGAGAAGAGCTACATCAAGTTCGTTGAATTCGATCCGGCATATGCGCAAGTGGAAGACTGGGCTGAGGTCGATCAAGGTCCTGAGACCATGTATCCCGAGCGAGTAAAGGTTGGATATCAAGACAACTACATGGACGAGCCGGTGCTTGATTCAGGCTTTGGTCCTTATGCGCTATCGAAGCTCTGTTACGAGACAGGTGGGATTTATTTTTCGATCCATCCGAATCGCAAGCTAGGGGCGAAGATCGAGCGGCGTGAAACCGAAGCATTTGCGTCGCAGATGGCTTATTTCTTTGATCCAGACGTGATGGATCGGTATCGGCCGGATTACTTGTCCGAAGCCGAGTACATGTCGCGGGTGAAGAAATCTCCGTTGCGATACGCGTTGCTAAATGCCGCGCAGTTGACGCGAGTCGGTACGTTATCGAAGCCTAAGATGTTGTTTATCAAGCGCGATGAAGCGACCTTCACACGCGAATTGACCGACGCACAGCTTGAATCAGCTCGCCTCTACCCGGAGCTTGCCGAGATGTGTTCGATTCTTGCCGATGGAGAGAAATTTCGCAGTCGCGAGACCTCCCCGAGGTGGCTTGCAAGTTTCGAATTATCCTATGGAACTGCTTTAGCGGCTAAGATTCGAGCGGAGTCTTACAACGCCATGTTGGCCAAGGCCAAGCGTGGGATGAACTTTGAGAAGCCCGAGAATAACACTTGGAATTTGCGACCGAGCGACAAGGTCAATGTAGACAGCAAGTTGGAGAAGGAAGCGAAGTTAGCCAAGGATTTGTTGCAGAGTGTCGTTGAGAAGCATGCAGGGACACCGTGGGGGATACTCGCAGGTCGCGAGTTGGATCACCCGATTGGTTGGGAGTGGGTCGAGTCCTTTACCGATTTGAATCCGCCACCGAGAAACAACAATAATCCTCCACCGCCTCCACCACCTCCACCGATGCCTGAGGATGATAAGGCAAGAATGTTAAAACCACCGCCACCGAAGCGACCGTTGAAGAAGGTTTAGCCCCAATAGGTTGGTCTAACGTATGGACAAGATCCGTCAGCAGGTTGCCATCGCATCGAGAAGGTTGTTTCTCCAGTCTTGGCTTGCGTGGTTAAACTGGACGGTATTGTTTTCCTTTGCCGTCGCTTTCGTTTTGTTGTTATTTCCCAAGCTCGTTGTGATCAAGAATTTACCCAGTGGTTGGGAATCGATTTGTTGGATTGGGGCTGGGGTTATCTCTGTTTTGGCTGCAACTTTAGCGGCTTGGTCGAAGCGTCCGAGTGCGTTGCATGCGGCGGTTGAGATCGATCGCAGGTACCGATTGAATGAGCGATGTTCAAGTGTGTTTTCGATTGGGGAAGAAGATCGAGAAACGCCGGTTGGCCAAGCGCTGCTCGATGATGCGCAGCGGCAGTTAGAGCGGATAGATTTGCGAGATCATTTTCCGGTCAAGCCAGCTCCGCAATGGGCTTGGGTCGTTCTACCCGTGGCAGCTTGTTTCGCTTTGTCGTGGGTGCCGGAAGTCAGTTCCGAAGCGAAGGGTGCGTTGGCACAAAGGCGCAAGAGTGATCCTTTGGTGACCGTCAAGAACGCCACGGAGCCGATACTCAAGACTTTACAAAAGAAAATAGAGCAAGCGGCAGAGGAGGGAGATCAGGCGGCGGCAGATGAGTTCAAGCGATTGCAGCAGCAGGTACAACAGTTGCGGAACGATCCGAATCCGGATCCAAAGAAGGTCATCGCAGACTTGAACGAAGTCAAAAAAGAGCTGCAGCAGAAGAAGGCATCGATTGGGGATTCCCAGGAGTTCAAAGAGTCACTCGATAGTTTGAAGGATCTCGATAAGGGGCCTGCCGAGAGCATGGCTAAGGCCATGCAGGATGGGGACTTCGAGCAAGCCAAGCAGGAGTTAGCTCAGTTGGCTGCGAAGATGTCCGAAGGGAAGTTAGATGCTCAGCAGACCAAGCAGTTGGAAAACCAGCTAGAGCAGTTGCGCGAAGCGATGCGAGAGGCGAGAGAGAAGCGGGAAGAGTTGCTTGGAGATGCGAAGCGAGAGCTTGATGATGCTCAGCGTGAGGGGAGCACCCAGAAGATCGCCAATTTGAGGAAGAAGATCGAGAAGCTCGAGTCGTCTGATCGGACATCGCAAGCTATGCAGAAGCTTGAGCAGCAATTGAGTGATTTAGACCAAGCGCTCGAATCCGGAGACTCGCAGAAAGCGAGCGAGGCCATGGAGTCGATGCAAGGCGAATTTGAGAAGCTAGCGAAAGATCAATCCGCGGCTGATGAGTTAGAGGAGATGATTCGAGAGATAGAGGGAGCCAAGGATTCCTCGAAGTGTCCCGAGTGCGATGGGGAGGGATGTGAGCAGTGTCAAGGAGGCAAGGAAGGTAGCAAGTCCAAGAGTGGGGATGGAAAGAAGGGGAGCAAGGATTCGAAGGGTAAGGACGGCAAGGGTAAGGACGGTAAGGGGAAAGATGGGGAGGAAGGCGAGGATGGTGATGGTGATGGTGAAGGAGATGGCAAGGGGAAAGGGAAGAAGTCCAAGGGTAAAGGCAAGGGCAAGGGACAGGGACAGGGAGGTGACGGAGAAGGAGATGGGGAAGGTGAAGGAGAGGGAGATGGGAATGGCGAGGGGCGAGGAATGGGTGATAGGGCGGAGAAAGAGACAGGGGTGAAGGAGTACGATGCGCAGGTGCGAGAGCAGATGCGTAAAGGGGAGACAGTCTCTGGTGGTGAGAGCAAGGGTCGTAATCGCAAGGGAATTTCGCGGGAGGAGTTGCAAGAGGCGGTTCGATCATCGAAGCCTGACGCTCCCGATGCGATCGAGAATCTCGATTTACCGAAGGCCGCCCGGGAGCAGCTTCGCGAGTATTTTGATTCGCTTCGGGACGGCAAATCGGCTGGCGGAGCGAAGTAGTTCGCCGACGGGGGGCGGAGGGCCTCCGATTGTGAAAATCCGCAGAATTGGTATACTTTACGTTTTGGTTTCCGGGTGTCGTAGCACGAGTTGTTGCGACCTTGGATAGACCGCGAATAGTAACTTTGGATCAGAAACGAAGAACCCCGTGTCGACCGTTCCTCCTGATGATTTTGACCCCAATGATCCATCGAGTTTGCCTACATCCGACGAAGGTGGGTCTGGCGAGAGGGTAATCGAAGAGCCCATTCAAGATGAGCTGCGCGATAGTTATTTGACGTATGCGATGAGTGTGATTGTCAGTCGTGCGTTGCCCGACGTTCGCGATGGGCTTAAGCCTAGTCAGCGTCGGATCCTAGTCGCGATGAACGACTTGAATCTCACCCCGGGAGCGGCGCGGGTCAAGTGTGCCAAGATCGCCGGAGATACATCTGGGAACTATCACCCGCACGGTGAAGCCATCATCTATCCGACGTTGGTGCGGATGGCCCAAGAGTGGAACATGCGGCACGTCTTGATCGACAAGCAAGGGAATTTTGGGTCGATTGCCGGATTACCAGCGGCAGCGATGCGGTATACCGAAGCACGGCTGGCGGGTCCTGCGGCGATGATGCTTGAGGATTTGAAGCTTGATACGGTTGATTTTATCCCGACGTATGACGACCGGCGGAATGAGCCGGTGGTCTTGCCATCGAAGTTCCCGAATCTCCTGGTCAATGGAGCTCAGGGGATTGCGGTTGGGATGGCCACGAGTATTCCCCCCCACAACTTGCGGGAAGTGTGCAATGCGTTGGTCAAGGTGATCGATGATCCGGAGGTATCGATACCCGAGTTGTGTGATATAGTTCCGGGTCCGGATTTCCCGACGGGCGGGATTATTTGCGGGCGGTACAACATACGCAAAGCGTACATGACCGGTCGATCGACGATTGTGGTTCGCGCGCACGTGGACATTGTCGAAGAGGGACGCAAGTCGCGGTTGATCGTGCGCGACATTCCATTCCAGCAAGCGCGGGATCGGGTGGTCGAGAAGATTGCCGAGTTGGTGCGAACCGACAAGATCCGCGGAATTTCGGGGATTCGCGACGAGAGCGACTTGAAGGAACCGGTTCGCTTGGTGATTGAGATCAAGCAGAACTCGGATCCGAACGTGGTGCTCAACCAATTGTTCCAGTTCTCGCCGTTGCAAGAGACTTTTTCGATCATTCTTTTGGCGCTGGTCGATGGCAAGCCTCGGGAGTTGAATCTCAAGGAGTTGTTGCAGGAGTTCATCCGTCACCGGGTGGTGGTCATCCGTCGCAGGACGCAGCACTTGTTGGGTGCGGCGCGCAAGCGCAAGCACGTGATCGAGGGATTGCTCTTAGCTCTCGCCGACATCGATCGCATCATCGCCATTATTCGTGCGAGTCGCACGCAAGCCGAAGCGAAAGAGAAGTTGATGGGGGTCGAGTGCCCTGCATCGATGATGCAACGAGCGTTGGGAGATCGCGGCTACGCAGACTTCCAGCTTGAGCGCGGCGTTTCCGATATGTATCGGTTGACCAGCGTGCAGACCGATTCGATTTTGCGAATGACACTTGGGCAGCTTGCGGGGCTTGAGCAAGAAAAGCTCAGCCAAGAGCATTCCGAGATTCTCGAGGAGATCGAAGGCTACCGCACGATTCTTGCTGATCCATCGAAGATCTACGGCATCATCCGCGAGGATTTGGTCGAGATTGGGCGCAAGTACGGTTCGGATCGAACCACCGAAATCTCCGATCATGAGTTGGGTAATTACAACATGGAAGACCTCATTACTGAGGAGACCATGGTGGTTACCATTTCGCACCAAGGGTACATCAAGCGGCTGCCTGCTTCGGTCTACAAAGCACAGAAACGTGGTGGCAAGGGAATCACAGGATTGAAGGCGGAGGAGGAAGACCCCGTCGAGCATTTGTTCCTTGCAAGCACCCACGCTTATCTGTTGTTCTTTACCAATCAAGGTAAGGTGTATTGGCAAAAGGTTTGGGAGTTACCGCAGATGAGTCGCGAGAGCAAAGGTCGCGCGATCGTCAACTTGCTGAATTTAACTCCGGAGGAAAAGATTCTTGATTGCGTACCGGTTCGCGATTTCAATCTTCCAGGTCACTTCTTAATGATGGCCACGAAGAAGGGGGTGATCAAGAAGACGCCGCTGGAGGCTTACAGCCGACCGAAGAAGGGTGGGATTATCGCCATCAAGCTTCGTGAAGACGATGAGTTAGTCGATGTGGTGATTACCAAACCGAAAGACCAAATCGTTTTGTCGACCGCCAATGGGATGGCCATTCGATTTGCCGAGAACAATGCAAGGCCGATGGGGCGTAATACCTCCGGCGTGAAGGGGATTTCCCTTAAGAAGGGAGATCATGTCGTCGGGATGGTCGTTGCAGATCCGACAGCGACTTTGCTAACGATTTGTCAAAATGGGTATGGCAAGCGAACCAACTTTGGTCCGGGCGATGAGTTAGAGATCAAGGAAGAATTAGCGATAGGGGAAGATGGTTCTCCGATTGATGACGAGTCTGCATTGGATGCGATTGCCGACGAAGTCGTAGTTGAGGAGGAAGTGCCAGAGGAAGCCGACGATAGTTCATCGGCGACACGGTATCGAACTCAGCGTCGCGGTGGCAAGGGTGTCATTGACATCAAGACATCCAAGCGGAATGGGCCGGTGGTTGGAACCGTTCCTGTGAATGATGGTGACGAGTTGATCATGATGACATCGCGGGGCAAGATTCAACGGATCGCCGCGAGTGACATCAGCATCATCGGGCGCAACACGCAGGGTGTTCGGATTATGAGTCTCGACGAGAACGATACTTTAGCGGCCATTGTGCGAGTGCCGGCTGAGGATATCGATGCTGCGAGTGCTCAAGCGGCTTTGGCCGTCTCGGCGGATCCTAACGCACGCGATACGACCGCAAGTTCCACAGATTTCTCAGGTGATTTCTCGGGCGAAGCAACCCAATCCGATTCTTCAAGTCGTCCAGCGGATTCATCCGAGGACGAAGGTGCGGAGAGTGCTTCGAGCGATGATTCATCAGCGGATGATGACGAGTAAGGTGAATGCCTTGCGGGAGTTGGAGGCCAGGGAATTCGATGAGCGAGAGAACATGGGTTCGTTGTTGGTGTTGGTATGCACTTACAACGAACGCGAGAACTTGCCCATTCTGATTCCTAAGATTGCCGAGACGGTTCCACAGGCGGACATCTTGATCGTAGATGATGGTTCGCCTGATGGGACAGCGAAGTGGGTTGAGCAAGAGCAGCGGCACCGCAGCAATCTTCGGTTGATTGAGCGCACCGGTAAGCTTGGGCTCGGTTCAGCGATCCAGGTAGGCATGCGGTATGCGATCGAGCATGGATATAGTTGGATGCTCAATCTTGATGGGGACATGAGTCACGATCCTTCGGTGATTCCGTCTATGTTGAAGCTTGTGCCGCAAGTCGATTTAGTCATTGGTTCGCGGTATGTAGCTGGTGGTGGGTTGCAGGGTTGCTCGTGGCGGCGGGTGTTTGTCAGCAAGATGGCGAATCGCTTGGCGCGTTGGATTGTGGGTTGGAAGATCGGCGATTGTTCTAGCGCATATCGACTGTATCGCGTCGCGAGTCTTAAGCAGATTGACTTATCGCAGATGCAAGAGCGAGGGTATGGGTTTTTGGAGGAGATTCTCGCCCATTTCTTGAGGATTGGAGCGAAGGTTCAGGAGGTACCGATTGTGTATCATGAGCGAAGGTTGGGGAAATCCAAGATTTCGCTACAGGAGGCACGTTCTGCATTTTCTGCGTTATTGCGGGCATCGCGATTGCGGCGATCTATTCGGGATTAAGCGATTGTACGATTTGCATTCGAAGGGGTAATTTCCACTGAGCGGTAATTTCCTTCGACATCGGGCTGATTGCCCCTCGTAGAATTGGCCAGAATGTAGATAATTTCCGAAGGTTTTCAGAGAAAAAACGTTCTTGCAGCACGTGCACAAGGTTCAGCGAGCGCATGGCCATAACATATAAAGACAGCGGAGTTGATTTAGAGGTTTACGAAGAGTCCATGCAGCGCTTACCCAAGCTTATGCATCGGACCTTTACGCCGCGGATCCTCCGGAACGATGGTGGATTTGCTGGATTGTGCGCATTGGATTTTTCGCAACCTTTGTTTGCGAGGAATTACAAGCAGCCGATTTTGGTTTCGGGAACAGACGGGGTGGGTACAAAGCTAAAGGTAGCCATTGGCGCGAAACGCCATCGCACGATTGGGATCGATTTAGTTGCCATGTGTGTCAATGACGTTTTGTGCACGGGGGCCGAACCATTGTTCTTCCTCGATTACATCGCGATGGCCAAAGATGATCCCGGATTGTTGGAAGATCTAGTGCATGGTATCTCCGATGGGTGTGTCGATGCAGAGTGCAGTTTGATCGGTGGTGAGACAGCGATCATGCCCGATCACTATCAAGCCGGCGACTATGAGCTAGCCGGTTTTTGTGTTGGGGTTGTCGACAAGAAAGACATGATCACCGGGAAAGAGATTCAAGCCGGGGATGTGATTCTAGGGGTGAATTCCTCTGGCATTCATAGCAATGGGTACAGTCTAGCGCGTAAAGCGATCTTCGAGGCGGGCAAGCTCAAGCTAGATAGTTACGTACCAGAATTACAGCAGACCGTTGCCGATGCTTTGCTAGAACCGACGTTGATTTATAGTCGGCTCACGCGCACCGTGTTGAGTCACTACAAGGTCAAGAAGGTGGTACATGGTTTGGCGCATATTACCGGTGGTGGGTTGTTGGAAAACACCGAACGGATCTTACCACCGAGCGTCGACTTAGTGTTTCGCAGGGGTTCATGGCCCGTGTTACCGGTCTTCGAATGGATTGCGAAGCTTGGCGATATCGCATCGTCCGAAATGGAGCATGTCTTTAACATGGGCGTTGGCTTCGTGTTGGTAGTGCGCCCTTACTTTGCGGCAAACATTCAGCAGATGGTTCAAGAGTTAGGTTATGAATGCTGGCCGATTGGCGAAGCTGTTCCAGGAGAGGGTAAGAGCCGTTACGCGTGAGTTGGCTCAGTTTGCTCTTACGCTCGATAAACTTTTTTGGGGTTGGCTTGTAAGGAAGAAGCAGCGTGCATCATGAAACAATCCCCTGATCGATTTCGTCGTCAGATTGCTTTTTCTCCCGTTGGTGTTGATGGGCAGAGAATGCTAGAGAATGCGACGGTAGCCGTCTTGGGGTTGGGGGCATTAGGCTCGACGATTGCCGAGCGACTCGTGCGGTGTGGCGTCGGGAAACTGCGTCTGGTGGATCGCGATTGGGTAGAGTTGGATAACTTGCCTAGGCAAGCACTCTATACGTTGCATGACGCAGAGTATCATGCAACGAAAGCCAACGCGGCTGCAGCGCATCTTTCCGCGATTGACCCGGTTACCAAGCTCGAGCCGATCGTTGCCGACATCACGCATCGAAACATCCGAAGTTTGCTTGAAGGGGTCGATATTGTCCTAGATGGGACCGACAATTTTGAAGTTCGATATCTGATCAACGATGCTTGTGTGGCCATGGGGATTCCTTGGGTCCATGGCGGGATTTTAGGTGCGTCGGGGCAAGCTATGCTTATCGAGCCCGAGCACACCGCTTGTTTTCGATGTTTGCTCTCTGATCCACCGTCCACGGAGTCGATGGGAACATGCGATTCCGTCGGGGTGCTTGGTCCGGCTGTCGGAGTGATTGCGAGTTGGCAAGCGTTGCGGGCTGTGCGATGGCTTGTGGAGCGCAAAGATGACGTGGCCGCGAAGCGCGAGAGCATGCTGACCGTGTTTGACTTGTGGATGGGAGATGTACGCAACATTCGGTTGCACAAATCGGCCAATTGCCCATGTTGTAGCGAAAAGCAGTTTCCGTTTTTAGAGGGCAAGCACAGCACCGATGCGCAGGTGATGTGTGGGAAGAATGCAGTTCAGATTCAGGTCCCGATTGACGGGCGATTGAATCTTGGGGAGTTAGCCGAGCGGTTGCGGCGCGAGGGAGAAGTGGTCGAAACGCCGTTCTTAGTGCGTTTTACTCAAGAAGATAAGACCATGACAGTATTTGCGGATGGAAGGGCCGTCGTCCATGGCACAGAAAACCCCGCAGAAGCGCGAAAAATTTATCAACGCTGGATCGGCGGTTGACGGTTTTCTGTTATCTTAATGGCGTGAAACCACACATTAACCCTTCGAAAGGACATCTGGCACTTTCGTATTTAGGGTGGTTTCTTGCACGTTCAAAACGCCCATCAATCGGTTCCCCCCACCCATCGAATAAAGAATAAACATCATGAGGTATGCGTTTCGACTCGCGGAATTGCTCGGACACACACCTGACCGCAAGAAGCGTCCTGGGACGATCAAAGCGATCGTGGAGTACACCGGCTTGGATCGCCATCAGGTTGCTGCGTTGTTGAAGAACGAAGCGAAGTACATTCCGCTTGAGGCTTTGTCACGCCTTTGCGATTACTTGATCGAACATGGGTATGCGCGGGCGGACGAGTTACCGGGTGCGTTGTTTGCGGTAACACCGGAGAACTTTTGGGAGTTGCTTGCAAGGCGTTCTCGATTGGAGTTATGTGTCGGGGTACGAAAACCACCGTCGGATGACAGTGCCGATACAGCGTGGATTGTTGCTTCGGACAATGTTTTGGCTGGAGAAGTGCTCAATGGTGTCTCGACCTTGGGTGGAACGGCCAAGGCGATGAAGCGGATATCGGGAAAAGATGTACCGCACATCGAGCATTTGCGTCAGACGTTGGTATGGAGTCCGGGGACGATGAGTCCCGAGCAGGTGCATGGTCGAGCGCGCGATGTTTTCGAAGAGTTCGATGAGATCAACGGCGACAAAGCGATCGTTTGTCTTGGGAGCGTTAAAAGCAATCCGACCGTAGAGTTGGTCTTAGGTAGTGCGTTCGCTTGCGAGCCATTTACCAGTCAGGACAATGTAGCGAAGGCATCGGATCGTTCGGTCCCATTCTTTTTGCGTTATCGCGATCACGACCCCCATCCTCCTGCTTGTTCAGCCGGGATGCAATTGAGCAAGAATCAAAAGGTCAGCGAGCCGGGGATTTACTACGAGCAAGCCGATGGCACTTGGGAGTTTGCCGGCGGGTCTGAGCCGGGCAAGGATGCGGCATTGGTGTTTTACATTTTCCGTGAGTCGTTGGGTCGGCTCGACATGGTATTAAGTGGGTTTTCGGGGCGAGCGACACGTCTGTTAGCCAGGACGCTTGCGCACCGTGCTGAGGATTTCTGGCCACCTGTATTTCATGAGAACTATCTGCAGGTTGGTGCGTTCATCGTCAAGTACGATGCGACGGATATGGTCGATGAATCCAATGATATTCTTTCGACTGATTTGATGGCCAATGCGACAGTGATTCCATTGTCCGCCGAGGTGTTCGCACGAAGGCTTGGCAAGGGGAATGCGTAAGCGTCAGCAACGATGAGTGAACCTACAAATCAGATGGGCGGAGGACGGTCCGCAACACCGCCGGTGACCCCGCTTGCGAAGAGCGATTCGAATGGAGCGGATTTGCAAAGCGATGTTTCTTCGGTGGATCTTAGCGTTACGCTTGGACGTTTAAAGCTTCGAAATCCCGTGTTGGTCGCTTCGGGAACCTTTGGTTACGCGAAGGAGATGGCAGATATCGTCGATTTGCGATCGCTTGGTGGAATACTGCCGAAGACGATTACCAAGGATCCTCGACCGGGCAATCCGCCTTGGCGAACGGTGGAGGTTTCCGCCGGTTTGCTCAATGCGATTGGTCTGGACAATGACGGCATCGATTATTTCATCGAGAATCACTGGCCGTATTTGCGGGGGACGCAAGCGGACATCATTATCAGCGTGGCGGGCAAGTCGCAGGAAGACTTTGTGTATTTGGCCGAGCGATTGGAGAGTCTGCAGCCGTTTGCGGTCGAGTTGAATATCTCTTGTCCAAATGTAACCGGTGGGATCGATTTTGGGACGGATCCTGGGGCTTGTTACCGAGTGGTTTCTTCAGTGCGAAAGGTACTAAGTTGTCCGATACTCACGAAGTTAACACCGAATGTGACCAGCATTGCAGAGATCGCGCAAGCGGCCTATGAGGGTGGGACAGATGCCGTATCGTGCATCAACACCGTTTTGGGGATGGCGATTGATTGGCGTAAGGGGCGACCGATGTTAGCCAACACAGTCGGCGGGTTAAGTGGTCCTGCGATCAAGCCGATTGCGTTGCGTTGTGTGTACCAGGTGGCCAGCAAGGTGCCCGTTCCGATAGTTGGCGTTGGCGGTATTACATCGATCGACGATGCGATGGAGTTCTTTGTCGCCGGGGCTTCTGCAATCCAAATTGGGACAGCGAATTATTACGATCCACAACTCAGCATGCGGTTGGTTCAGCAGATTCCACTTGCGTTGCAAGAGATCGGAATGCGATCGGTTTCCGAGTGCGTTGCCAGTTTGAAAACAGTCAATGGGCCGATGCGGCCGAGCACCAAGTCGTAGTCGACTAGAGCACATCAATAGAATACTCATACAGCGATAGAAATTGAGGCGAACATGCAGTCGGGAGCACCAACCGAGGGTACAGGGGCTGGAGCAGGGAGTGGAGCAGCGGTTCGAAAGAAGCCCATGAGAGTCTTAAGTGGCATTCAGCCGACGGGTAGATTTCACTGGGGAAACTATTTTGGAGCGATCAAGCAGTACATCGAACTTCAGTATGAGAACGAGGGGTTTTACTTTATTGCCGACTTGCATGCTCTCACAACGATTCGCGATGCGCAGCAATTGCGTCAGAACGTCCGGGACGCTGCGTTAGACTTGTTAGCATTGGGGCTCGATCCGACGCGTGCAACATTGTTTGTGCAGTCGCATGTGCCGGAAGTCTCCGAGTTGTATTGGATTTTGATGACCGGGGCTCCCTTAGGGTTGCTTGAACGATGTGTGGCGTTTAAAGACAAAGAATCGCGTGGGATCAAGGCCGATGCGGGGCTCTTTACGTATCCGGTATTGATGGCTGCTGATATCCTTGCATATGACTCCGAGTGTGTTCCGGTTGGCGAGGACCAGAACCAGCATATCGAAGTCTGCCGAGATTTAGCTAGAAGTTTCAATGCTCACTACGGCGATACTTTTGTGATGCCATCGGCGCGAATATTGAAAGACACCGCCAAGGTTTCCGGTACGGATGGTCAGAAGATGAGCAAGAGTTACGGCAATACTCTAGCGATGTTTGAGGATGCGAAGGAGTTGCAAAAAAAGATCATGCGGATCAGTACCGATTCGCGTCCGATGGAGGATGCTAAAGATCCCGATACCGATCATCTATACCAGTTGTTTTCTTTGTTTGGTACTGAGGAACAACGTGAAGAGATTCGCGCCATGTACTTGCGAGGTGGTTTCGGATACGGGGAGATCAAGAAGCGATTGGCGGCGGCAGCCGAAGGGTTCCTTGCTCCTCTGCGAGAGCGACGGGCGGCATTAGCTCAAGATCCGACCATTGTAGACG
>Ga0315899_10002728_pt1 | contig 19402 bp, 20 predicted proteins | sample LakEriMetagenome_2_FD_203518 | JGI IMG/M metagenome (GOLD analysis project Ga0315899, IMG submission 203518) | Freshwater fungal communities from buoy surface, Lake Erie, Ohio, United States - Buoy 4 MA112 | ecosystem: Environmental > Aquatic > Freshwater > Lake | place: USA: Lake Erie, Ohio... | reverse complement strand
TCCTTAACCCCAGCGTCGTACTTCTTAGCCATGGAGGATCTCCGGGTGGGTCGAGGGAAATAAGTCAGAGGATGGAGCGGCCACTACGGGCGCTGCTCAGTCCTCAGTCCTTCGAACCAACGAAGCCAGCGCTGCTGTTCAGAGCAGGCTCCACTTCACGGTGGGGACGAGCAATGATGTGAGCGGCAACCAGGCCATCACCCACGCGCTCGCAGGCATCGGCGCCGGCACGGACGGCAGCGTTCACAGCGCCGGTTTCGCCACGGACGAGCACGGTCACATAACCGCCGCCCACGAATTCACGGCCGACCAGGCGCACTTCGGCGGCCTTGGTCATGGCGTCAGCGGCTTCGATCGCGGGGACCAGACCCCGGGTCTCGATCATGCCGAGGGCGATGCCCATGGTTTCGTTAGCCATTACCTGCTCCTGGAGGAGGGGTGGAATGTTCGCCTGCAACCATGGTCGGCAGGCGATCCCTACGTCAAGCCATTCGGCCCTCCGGCTCCATCACCGTCTGCGCACCCACTGATAAGCGGGCCTCATCTATTGCACACAAAACTTTGGGGATGCTTGTCAAGCTGGCCGGATTGGCCCCCGTTTCGGTCAACGGGGACACCGACAGCCCCAGATGGCCGCCATCAGAGCGGTTCGGCCTCCGCCACGTAGGCCACGCCGCCGTAGTAGTCGAGCAACGGCTGGATCCCCTCACGCAGCTTCGGCAGGATCTCCGGCTCGCAGAACACGATCACGTGGGCGTTGGCCCCCAGGCCGCTGAAGTCCATCGCCTCCGACACCGCGCCATGGGGCCCACGGCCGGTGACGTGCTTCATCACTGAGTAGCCCGGTGCCCCGGCGGCATCGATGGCGGCGATCACCGCATCGAGCTCCCGCTCGCTCAGGATCAGATCCACCCGTTTCATCGGCTCAGCCTCCAGCGACAATCAGTTTCTTGACCAGGGCCATGTACAGCGGGATCCCCACGATGATGTTGAAGGGGAAGGTGACCCCCAGGGCCGTGGAGATGTAGAGGCTCGGGTTGGCCTCCGGCACCGTCATCCGCATCGCCGCCGGTACGGCGATGTACGAGGCGCTGGAGCACAGCACCACGAACAGCAGGGCATTGCCTGGCGAGAGCCCGAGGCCCCTGGCGATCAGCCCCCCCACCAGGGCGTTGAACAGGGGCAGCAGCACCGAGAAGGCGATCAGAAACGTGCCGGCCCGCCGCAGGTCGTTGATGCGTTGCGCCGCCACGATCCCCATGTCCAGGAGAAAGAAGCTCAGGGCCCCGTAGAAGAGCTTGTCGGTGAAGGGGAGCATCTTCTCGGCGCTGTGGGGGCTGTAGGCCGACACCAGCACGCCGATCACCAGGCTCCCCACCAGCAGAAACACCGAGCTGTTGAGAAAGGCCTCATTGAGCACGGTGCCCCACTGCATGCCCTTGGCTCCGGGGCGCTGGGGCTGTGGCGGGGCGGCCAGCCTCACCAGCAGCAGCCCAACGATGATCGCCGGCGATTCCATCAACGCCAGGGCCGCCACCATGAAGCCATCGAACGGCAGGTTCTGGGTTTCCAGGAAGCTCTGGGCGGTGATGAAGGTCACCGCACTGATGGAGCCATAGGTGGCCGCGATGGCCGCCGCGTTGAAGCCATCCAGCTTCAGCCTCAGCACGGCGAAGCTGTAGATCGGCACCACCAGCGACATCGCCACCGCAGCGCCGATGGTGGGCAGCACCTGACCCCCCAGGCCGCTGTGGGCCAGCTCCAGCCCCCCCTTGAAGCCGATCGCCAGCAACAGATACAGCGAGAACAGCTTCGGCAGGGGCGCCGGGATCTCCAGATCCGAGCCCACCAACACGGCGATCACACCGAGGAAGAAGAACAGAACCGGCGGCGTGAGCAGGTTCTGCAAGACCAGGCTGGTCTCCATGGTTCGCCCGGCTACAGCAATTGTCTGCACCCTACGAGGGGTGGCAGAGCTTGTCTGTCGTCCCACACATCAGGCCATCCCGCCTTGTCGCCCCCTGCTGCCGTGCTTACGGTTTCTGCACGGCAGGCACCTCTGGAGTTCTCCGGGGGGTGGAATGTTCAACCCAGCCTGCCTTCCTCGTCCCCTGCTTTTGCCTCTCCGGTCCGGCCATTCGTCACAATGGCGGACCCTGGTGTGCATCGCGTGCAACGGCCGGTGTTGGTGATCGCCAGCGGCAACGCCTACAAGGTGGCCGAGATCGGGGCGATGCTCGATGCGGTGGGGATCGAGCTGCGCCAGCAGCCCGGTGGCCTGGAGATCGAGGAAACCGGCAGCACCTACCTGGAGAACGCCCGGCTCAAGGCTGAAACGGTGGCCCGGCTCACGGGCCAGTGGGCCCTGGCCGACGACTCCGGTCTGGAGGTGGATGGGCTCGGCGGCGCGCCTGGCGTGTATTCCGCCCGCTATGCCCCCACCGACCACGAGCGCATCCATCGGCTGCTGCATGAGCTGGGGCCAACCCCCTACCGCAGCGCCAGCTTCAACAGCGCCATGGCCCTGGCCGATCCCAGCGGCACCACGGTGCTGGAGGCCGAGGGCATCTGCCGCGGGGAGATCCTCACGGCCCCGGAGGGCCATGGTGGTGGTTATGACCCGATCTTCTGGGTGCGCGAGGCCGGCATGACCTATGCGGCCATGCCCAGGCATCTCAAGGACAAGCTGGGCAGCCGTGGCAAGGCGGCCCGGGCCCTGGCCCCTGGGCTCAGGGAGTTGCTGGGTCTGGCCTAGGGGCGAGCGGTGGCCTAAGGGCGAGCGGTGGCGTTCACGTGGTGGATGGCGCGCATCGCCGCGGCGGCCGCCTCCTCCACATCGCCCTCACGGCCGGCCAGGGTGAGGCGGCCGAAGGCCCCCACCGCCTTCACATCCACCACGGTGATGTTGGAGGCCTTCTCCGCTTCGTTGGCGGCGATCAGCACATAGCCGGCCGGCTCGGTTTCGAGGATGAACATGCTCATCCCCGCCTGGATCATCGAGCCGCGGCGGTTCTGGCGGTTGATCAGCACCGCGTGGTCGGGGGTGATGGCTCGGATGATCTCGGTCCAGCTCACCTCACAGCGGCTGCGGTCCTCCTTGCGGTTGCCGATCGCCTCCAGCACCACATCGCCCGAGTGGAGCACATTGCTCTGGTCGCGGTGGTAGAGCGCCAGGGAGCCGAAGGCCCGCTCCACGATCATCTGGCCCAGGCGCACGGTGCTGGCCTTGAGGGCGATGTCGGTGACGCGGTGCACCGCCATCCCCGGCGATACCTCCAGCCAGAGGCAGGCATCGCCGGGGATCGGCAGGAAGCCCTGGCTCACGGTGCCCATGTAGGCCGCCAGCTGGGGCTGCAGCGAATCGAGGAACACATAGGTGCGCAGCTCGATCGACTGCACCTGGCTGTCCTGGCGGGACAGCCGCGCGCCCTCGCTGTCGGTGGTGATCACGCAGCTGGCCGCCGAGGGCGATGGGCTAGGCCCCAGCTCGGTGCCGGTGATCTGGACCGTGCCGGTCCGCCGGAGGCCCTGGACCTCCGATCGTGATGCGGCTCGGGATTGTCGTCGCTCCATGCCGGGCTGCCTGCGCGATTCCTGGCGGATGGAGTGGGGGGATCTTACCGCTCGCCGGTTCAGGGCCCGCCGCTGGCCTGGGCCCCTTGCGGCTGGCGGTTCAGCCGATACCTTGCGGATCAGCCAACGATGCTTCCCCTGTGGCCACCAAGCGCTCTGCACCAGCAGCCACTTCAGGATCCACCGCAGCCCAGTCGCCGGCTGCCGAGACGGCCGGTTCCGGCCTCAATCCCGATCAGGCCCTGGCCCTGGTGGGCATGGGGGTGATGCGGAAGCTGGCGGCTGGCGGTGAGCTGCCGTGGCTGTGGAACGAAGCCGAGGATGGTGGCAGCTGCGACGCGAGCGCTTTGCGGCAGCGCCTGGAGCTCACGGATCTGGCCCTGCGCACCGGCGCTCCCCTGAGCACGGCTGAAGTGACCTATCTGATGGGTGCTCGCCCCGGCGGGGCCGTGGTGGAGCGCGGCGGCCTGCGGGCCAAGCGCGTGAGCCGCAATGTGTGGAAGCTCAGCCAGGTGCGCAGCGGGTCCGGTGAGGTGACCAGCTTCTCCAGCTTCAACGACGGCCGCCGCCGCTTCGCCTGAGCCCCGATCGCCCCTCGCCCGGTGGCGGCTGCTCAGGGCAGTTCTCCACCGGTGCTGATCTCCCACTCCCAGGCCGCCATCAGCTGGTCTCGCATCCAGCTGGCCTGCAGCAGGGCCGCATCCAGGCCGCCCCACCAGTTGATCAGGGCCACGGGCACCGGCATGGCGTTGCACTCCAGCTCGAACGACTGAATCGCGTTCTGCGGGTCGGCCAGCACCGTGAGGGTGAACTCCAGCACTCCCTGGTGCCATGGATGCAGGGTCACGGTGGTGACGGGGCCCATGTCGATCGTCCACCAGGGCCCTGCCGGCGCTGGGCGGGGAAGCCCAGGGGTGGGATCGAATTTGGCCCAACCGCGCTGCACCAGTTGGGTGAGCAGGTCGTTGAGGGTGGAGCGCATGGTGGCTCCCTCCGCTGCTGTGGCTCTGTCATGGCACGGGTGCTCGCCCGGCGCAAGGGGCCTGGGGGCGGCCCGGCGCTCCACACCAATCAGTTTCTCTTGCAGGCCAGATAGGCAACGCCTCTGGCGGATCCCACCCAATCCGGCCGGCCAGTTTTTACCGTGCGCGCCACGTGGGAGGTTCGTCGCCCAGATCCCTTGCTGGACGGCGATTCCAACGGCTTCTCCGTTGCCTGTATGCCCTGATTACCGATGACCGTTTCCCTGATCGAGACGGCCTGGTTGGTGCCCCTCTATCCCCTGCTCGGGGCTCTGACGAGCCTGCTGTGGTCGCCGGGGCTGATCTCCCGCACCGGGCCACGTCCCTCCGGCTACATCAACCTGCTGTTGGTGAGCCTTGCCTTCGGCCACAGCCTGCTGGCGCTGCTGGGCCTGCATTCCAACTCCGCCGCCGGCTCCGCTGCCCTCTATGCGCCCCCCAGCTTCGGTTGGACCTGGCTGGACACCGCCGGGCTCCGCATCGGCTTCGACGGCCTGATCACCGAGCCTGCCCTGATCGCCATGACCGTGATCACGGGCCTGCACGTGCTGGTGCAGATCTATGCCATCGGCTACATGGAGATGGATTGGGGCTGGCCCCGCTTCTTCGGGGGGCTGAGCTTCTTTGAAGCCGGCCTCTGCGGCTTGGTGCTCACCGATTCGCTGTTCTTCAGCTATGTGCTGCTGGAACTGCTCACCCTGGGCACCTATCTGATCGTGGGCACCTGGTACAACCAGCCGCTGGTGGTGAAGGGGGCCCGTGATGCCTTTCTCACCAAGCGCATCGGCGACCTGGTGCTGCTGGCGGGAGTGATTGCCCTGCTGCCCGTGGCCGGAACCTGGAATTTCCATGGCCTGCAGGGCTGGGCCGCCGATCTCACCAACAACGGCCAGCCCCTGCCAGCGGGCTTCCAGTGGATCCTGCTGGCCCTGATCGCCGGCCCGATGGGCAAGTGCGCCCAGATCCCGCTGCATCTGTGGCTGGATGAGGCGATGGAGAGTCCGCTGCCCTCCACGGTTTTGCGCAATTCGGTGGTGGTGATCGGTGGCGCCTGGGTGCTGCTGCGGCTGGAGCCCCTGATCGAGCTGAGCCCGCTGGTGCAGGGCGTGCTGGTGGTGGTGGGCGGCACCACGGCCCTCGTGGCCGCCCTGATCGCCCTGGGCCAGATCGATGTGAAGCGGGCCCTCAGCTTTCTGGTGAGCAGCTGGCTGGGCCTGCTGTTTGTGGCCGTGGGCCTGGGCGGCATCAGCGTGGCCGATCACCTGATGCTGGTGTATCCGCTGCCGATGGCCCTGATCCTGATGGCGGTGGGCACGGTGGTGATCAGCAACGTGACCCAGAACCTCACCGAGCTGGGGGGCCTCTGGAGCCGGCGGCCCCTGATGGGCCTGGCCTTCCTGGCCGGAGCCGCCGGCCTGATGGGCCTGCCCCCCTTCGGCGGTTTCGCCGCCCTGCGGGAGCTGCTGGAGCTGGCGGAGGCCAGCCGGCTGCCGCTGGTGCTGGGGGGGCTGGTGCTGCTCACCAATGCCCTGATCAGCGCCTCGCTGATGCGGGTGTTCGGTCTGATCTGGGGGGGCGTGTCCAACCCGTTCACAGCCCGCTCCGCCGAGGTGCTGTGGCTGATGGTGCTGCCCACCCTGGTGCTGATGGGGCTGGTGCTGCACATCCCCCAGCTGCTGGTGAAGATCGGCGTGTACCAGCTCTCGCCCCTGCCGGGCTGGGGCCCCTGGGGGGTGCCGCTGCTGCTCTCCACCCTGGTGGGGGCCGGCAGTTCGGCCTGGTTCTACCTCCGGCCCCACCCGCTGGCCGAGCTGCCCGCCGGCCTGGGGGGCCTGCAGCACTGGCTCGCCGAAGACATGCACACCGAGGCCTTTTATCACCGCACCGTGGTGGCCCTGGTGGTGGGTCTGGCCCGGCTCAGCGCCTGGAGTGATGCCCAGCTGGTGGATGGGTTCAGCAGTGGCGCCGGTGGCGCCGCCCTGGCCGGTGCCCGGCGGCTCAGCCTCACCACCTCCGGCCGCTCCCAGGCCTATGCCCTCAGCCTCGTGCTCGGCGTGCTGCTGATGGCCGCCTGGCTGCTGGCCCGCTGATTGCGTCTTGCTCTGCTCCTCTGCCCTCTGATCGCCGAAGGCCATGGCCTTGCTGTTGTTGATCCTCCTGCCGCTGCTGGCAGGACTGTTGATCCCGCTGTTGCCGGAGCGAACCTCCCTGGCGCGCCGCGGGGCCCTGCTGGCACCCCTGCTGCAGCTGCTGCTGGGGGCCTGGTGCTGGCGCCATCCCCCGTCAGACCTGAGCCTGGCCTGGCTGCCCCGGCTGGGGCTCTCCCTCGACCTCGGGCTGGATGGCCTGTCGCTGCCGCTGGTGCTGCTGGCGGCCCTGCTCACGCTGCTGGCCATCCTGGCCACGCCCCCGGATCAGGCCAGGCCGCGGCTGTTCTTCCCGTTGCTGCTGGCCACCAACCTCGGCCTGGTGGGGTCCTTCCTGGCCCGCAACGCCCTGCTGTTCGTGCTGGCCTATGAGCTGATCCTGATCCCCACCACCCTGCTGGTGGCCATCTGGGGCGGCGAGCGCCGCGCCGGGGCCGCGATCCGCTTCCTCACCTATGGAGCCGTGTCCGGGATCGCGCTGCTGACAGCGGTTTTGGCCTTCGGCTGGCTCAACCCCTCCGGCCTCGATTTCAGCTTTGCCTCCCTGGCTGATCACAGCCTCACGGCCAACCAGCAGCGCTGGATTCTGGCCCTGGTGCTGCTGGCCTTCGGCCTGAAACTGCCGGTGGTGCCCCTGCACGGCTGGCAACCCATCGCCTACAGCCAGGCCCCCACGCCGGTGGCGATGGTCTTGAGCGGTGCCGTTTCCAAACTGGGGGCCTACGGCCTGCTGCGTTTCGGGGTGGAGTGCCTGCCCGATGCCTGGGCGGCCTGGTCGCCCTGGATCGCCGCCATCGGCGCCATCAGCGCCATCTATGGCGCCCTCAATGCCATCGCCCAGCTCGACATGCGCCGACTGGTGGCCTACAGCTCCCTCGGCCACATGGGACTGCTGGTGTTGGCCCTGGCCGCTGCCACCCCCCTGAGCCTGCAGGGGGTGGTGGCCCAGATGCTCGCCCACGGCCTGATCATCGCCCTGCTGTTCTGCCTCGTGGGCCTGATCGAGTCGAAGACCGGCACCACCGCGATTCCTGAACTCTCCGGCCTGCTCAATGCCCAGCGGGGGCTGCCCTTCACCACCGGCCTGCTGCTGGTGGGCCTGATGGCGGCCGCGGGCGTGCCCGGCCTGGCGGGCTTCGTGGCCGAACTGCTGGTGTTCGAAGGCAGCTGGACCGCCTTCCCCCTGCCCACCCTGGTGTGTCTGGTGGCCTCGGGGCTCACGGCCGTGTATGCCGTGCGCCTGTTCAACCGCGTGGGCTTCGGCCGGCTCGACAACGCCAGGGCCGACTGGGCCAGCACCAGCTGGGCTGAGCGGGCTCCGGCCCTGGTGCTCACCGCCCTGGTGATCGTGACGGGTCTGTGGCCCACGGCCCTCACCGGCTTCAGCGAGGCCAGCACCGCCGCCATCGCCCTGCGCCACCCGGAGACCGCCCCGTTGATGGCCATGGCCCCAGGCCTCACCTCCTCCACCCTGCCCGCGTTGCCCGCATGAACGCCACCCTTGCCCAGGAGCGCGCCCAGGCTCCGCTGATTCCACCCTCCAGCCACCGCTACGCCGAGGTGATCCATCGCCTCGAGGCCGGTGGCTCGATGCTGCCCGACACCCCCGAAAACCTGCAGCAGATCATCGGCATCTACAAGGCCTATGCCGTGCCGATGGACTTCTATTGGCGCGATCTGCTCTACATCGCCGAGCGGGTGTTTCTCAATCCGCTGCCGGCCTTCAAATACTTCATCTCCAAGGAGTATCTGGATCGGCCCAACAGCTACGCCGGTGAGCAGTCGCAACTGCGGATCTGGCGGGGCGGCGAGAAGGCCCATCCGGAACTGCTGGACTTCATGGCCAAGGGTGAAACCCGGGGCATGCCCAAGCTTCTGCACCACCTCTGGCATGACCGGGTGAACATGGAGTTCGCCGAAGCCTGCATGCAGGCCATGTTCTGGCACCAGGGCATGGGCGGCCGCTTCAACGATTACCTCGATTCCGACGCCTACCGCGCCAACGCCGATCGGGCCATCAAGGCCTACTTCAAGGGCAACCCGCTGATGCTGGGGCTCTACAAGCTGTTCCCGGACATGCTCCTGGAGCAGGTGAAGCAGCTCAGCTACTACGCCAACCTGGGCCTGTTCTGGGAGGTGATGGCGCCGGTGTTCTTCGAAATGAGCGACCTCTACGACGAGGGCAAGCTCACCTCGGTGCCCGAGGCGATGGACTTCCTGGTGAACGGCATCTTCGCCGTGGCCGGGCGGCCCATCTACCACCATGTGTTCATCGGTGGCGAGTGCTTCGAGATCATCCCCAAGAGCGAGGGCTTCACCTGGCTCTATGAGGCGGCGCTGCCCTATGTGGAGGCGGTATTCTATCGCACCTCGCCCTTCCGGGGCACCAAGAGCTACAACGCCCAGGCCGGCCAGGTGCCTGCCGATCAGGCCGATTTCCACTACGGCATTCTCTACGCCGATGTGTTTCCGGTGGGTTCCGCCGGGATTCCGCCCACCCTGCTGATGCAGGACATGCTCCACTTCCTGCCCCCCTATCTGCAGGATCTCTACAAGCAGCATCGCCGCGGCGGGGAAGACCAGTTGATCCAGCTGGGCATCACCTTCCAGCGCTCGATGTACAACGTGACCTCGGCCGTGATCCAGGCCCTGCGCTGCGCCCTGCTCTATCCCCTCGATGACACCGACCCGGAACACCTGATGGCCAACCGCCGCTTCTTTGAGGCCCAGATGGATCGCTTCCTGCGGCCTGAGGCGCGCTTGAACGATATCCAGAGCCAGGACTACCGCTGATGGCCACGATTCTCGAGACGGCAGCCGCCGCCGGCTGTTTCAAGACCCTGCTGGCGGCGGTGGAGGCCGCCGGCCTGCGCGGCGCCCTGGAGGGGCCTGGACCATTCACGGTGCTGGCCCCGGTGGACGACGCCTTCGCCGCCCTGCCCCCCGGCACGGTGCAGACCCTGGTGGACAACCCGCCGCAGCTGGCCCGGATCCTCAAATACCACGTGATTCCTGGCGCCCTGCTCCGGGAGACCCTGGTGGCGCAGCCCCAGTGGGACAGCCTGGAAGGGGCGCCGATCCCGGTGCGGCGCGCTGAACCCTTCGAGCTGAAGAACGCCACCGTGGTCACGGCCGACATCGCCTGTGAGAACGGCGTGGTGCATGTGATCAACCGCGTGATTCTGCCGGGCTGATCCCGATGCCCTCCTCGCTGCTCAGCACGCTGCTGCTGTTGCTGGTGGGTGTTGTGGTGGCGCGTATCACCGCCCATCGGCTGGCCCGCTGGGCCGTGCCGGCCATCGTGCTGGAGCTGCTGGTGGGCTTTCTGCTCGGCAACACCCTGCTGCCGTTCGAGCGCATCCAGCCCCTCTCCGGGCTCACGGAACTCGGGGTGCTGACCCTGTTTTTCCAGGTGGGCCTCGAGGTGCGTGGCGGCCTGCTGGGTTCGCGGCCCGCGGCGGTGCTGCGCACGGTGTTGCTCTCGGCGCTCACGCCCCTGCTGGCCTGGTGGCCCCTGCAGCAGCTGTTCGGGCTCTCTCCCTCCACCACCCTGCTGTGTGTGGCGGTGCTCAGCGCCACCGGCACGGGGGTGACCCTGCGCACCCTCTCCCAGGCCGGTGCCCTGCACACCCCATCCGGCAGTCTGCTGGTGGGGGTCTCGGTGCTCGACGACCTGCCCGCCATCGCCCTGCTCACGGCGGCGATGCTGCTGGGGCCCGGCCGCTCCATGCCCGGTGGCATCGGCGTTGCCGGGCCGCTGCTGGGCATCGCGCTGATGCTGGGGAGCTTTCCCGCCGCGCGCTGGTGGCTGCGGCGGCATGGGCCCTGGAGCCCCTCTCCCCTGGGGGTGGTGCTGGTGCTGATCAGCAGCAGCTGGCTGGGGGAGATCAGCGGGCTCACCAGCCTGCTGGGCGCCCTCTGGGGCGGGGTTCTGCTCAATCGCCTCGCGCCCATGGCGCCGCAGAGCCCTGAGGCCCGCACCCTCGCGAGCAGCCTGGCGCTGTTGTCTGAGGTGTTCCTGCCCCTCTACTTCATCGGTGTCGGCATGCGGGTTCAGGCTGCCACGCTGCTGCAGCCGGCGGCCTGGGGCATGGCGGCTGTGCTGCTGCTGCTGGCCATTGCCTGCAAGCTGATCTGCGCCCTGGGGGTGAGCCGTGCCGATCAGGCCGCCGGGATCGATCGCTGGGTGGTGGTGCTGGGGCTGATGCCACGGGGGTTGCCTGGGCTGGTGTTCGCCACCAATGCCCTGGCGGCCGGCGTGATCAGTGCCCCTCAGTTTTCCGCCCTGGTCCTGATGGTGAGCGGCACCACCGTGCTGGGCCTGTTGCTGCTCGGCCGGAGGCTCATCGCTCAGCGATGATCCCCCCACGGCGGACAGGCACCTCTCCCTTGGTTGATCAGAGTCTCCTCGCCCTGGGCCTCACCGTGCTGGCGGGGCTCTCCACAGGGATCGGCAGCCTGATCGGCCTCGGCTCCCGCCGTTTCGGCTCTGAGTTCCTCACCCTGGCCCTGGGATTTTCAGCCGGTGCCATGGTCTACGTGTCGCTGGTGGAGATTCTTCCCAAGGCCCGGCTGTCGCTGGAGCCGGCCCTGGGCCTGCGGTTGGGCTATGGCGCTGCGGTGTTGGCGTTCTTTGCCGGCATTGTGCTCATGGCGTGGGTGGATCACCTCCTGCCGGCCCATGAAGCGCCCGTGGCTCTGCACGGGCACCAGCCGCCCAGTGACGACGACCTGCCCCGGCGACGGCGACTGCTGCGGATGGGCCTGTTCTCGGCCCTGGCCATCTGCATCCACAACGTTCCCGAGGGGTTGGCCACCTTCCTGGGGGCCCTCTCCAACCCAAAGCTGGGCCTCAGCATTGCGGTGGCCATCGCCATCCACAACATTCCCGAGGGGCTGGCGGTGTCGGCACCGGTCTTTTTTGCCACCCGCAGCCGCGCCAAGGCGTTCTGGGTGTCGTTTCTCTCGGGCCTGGCCGAACCGGTTGGCGGCCTGGCCGGCTATTTCATGTTTCGCTCCTTTCCCAACCCGCTGGTGTTTGGTCTGGTGTTTGCCGCCGTGGCCGGGGTGATGGTCTACGTGTCGCTCGATGAGCTGTTGCCAGCCGCCAAGGATTACGGCGAGCATCGCGTTGCCATCGCCAGCCTGATGGCGGGAATGTTTGTGATGGCGATCAGTCTGGTGGCCCTGGCCTGAAAGCGTTCAGCCTGGACGGACTCCTCCCCTCGCTTCCGCGATGGTGCTGGCAGCTGGGTGATCACCATGAGCTGCGGCCACTGCGGCGCCCACCGGGTTGCCAAGGAAGGCAAACGGTTGGTGTGTTGCTCCTGTGGCCGCCCGCGCCACGACCTGGAGGCCGACCATCCGCTTCAGTTTGTGCTGCGCCACGGCCGTGTGCTGCTGCTCTCGGCGATGGGCTTGCCCCTGGCCCTCGGCATGGCCGCCAGCGATGCGGCTCGCCTCAAGGGCGCCCAGGTGCAGGAGTCCCATGCCACGGAACGGGGCGAAGATGTCAGGCTGTGGAGTTCACCGTTGTTGACCAGGCTTGACCTGTCCCTTCTGCGGTGGCCGCATGGTCACCAAGACCCATGAGCATCCTCCGCGGTTGATCTGCAGCGACTGCGGCCGGGTGGTGCCCCAGTCGACTGTCACGCCAGTGCTGGCGTTGCTGGATCGCCATTGGGCAGGACTGCTGGCCCTGCTGCTGTTGATCGCCGCCCCGGTCCTGTTGATGACCATCGGCCCCTGGTCGGAGCAGCGCCCCGTGCGCCGGCAGACCCATCCCCAGACCCATCCCCAGCATCGGCATCGCGTTGACCTGGTGCCTCTGCGGCGCCGCTACTAGAAGGGGTTTACCGGTGGCGTGTCCAGTGGCGCCAGAGCCGCAGCCCGATCCAGCCGGCGGCCCCCACCAGGATCAGCAGCAGCCCATCGCGCACCAGGCTGGTGAGCAGGGTCAGCCAATCGAGCACCGCTCGGTAGTTCGCCCCCAGGGCGGAGCCCGCCAGGGTGAGGGCCAGCACCCAGATCAGGCTGCCGGCGCTGGTCCAGAGCAGGAACGATCCCATGGGCATCAACTCGATGCCGGCCGGCAGCGAGACGAACGGCCGGATCCCGGGCACGATCCGCCCCCAGAACACCACGGCGGCGCCGTGGCGCGCGAACCAGCGGCGGCTGGTGGCGAGATCCTCCGCCCGCAGCCCCAGCCAGCGGCCTCGACGGCCCAGCCAGTGCTCGAGGTGCTCCTCATTCACCAGGCGCCCGATCCCGTACCAGAACAAGGCGCCCAGCACCGTGCCTGAAAGGCCGGCCATGATCACGGGCACCAGCTCGAGTTTCTGCTGGTGCACCAGGAAGCCCGCCAGGGGCATCACCAGTTCGGTGGGAATGGGGGGAATCAGGTTCTCCAGCAGCAGGGCCAGGGCAATCAGCCCGTAGCCCTGCCAGGGGTTCAGCTCCACTGAAGCGGAGATCCGCTGAACCAGGCTGTCCGCCAGAGCCTCGAAGGTCACTCAGGTGTCGGCCTGGGCCCGGCGACGCCACAGGCGCCAGATCTTCTCCAGCTCCAGGTAGAGGAAGAACAGCAGGCTGAAGGCCACGCAGATCAGCAGATCGTGGCCACTGAGGGGCACGGTGCCGAAGAAGCGGGAGAGGGCCGGCACATAGAGCAGCAGCAGCTGCAGGCCTGAGGTGATCACCACGGCCCAGATCATCCAGGGGTTGGAGAAGGGCGCCACCTGCAGCAGGGGAAGATCGCTGCGGGCGGAAAGGGCATGGCCCATCTGGGCCAGGCAGAGGGTGGTGAACACCATGGTTTTCCAGTGGTCGCCGCTGTGGCTTGCCGCGTAGAGCATCAGGCCGATCACGATCACGGCGAACACCACGCCGATGCGCAGGATGTAGCGACCGATACCGCGGGCGAAGATCGATTCGCCGGGTTCGGCCGGCGGGCGTTCCATCAGCCCATCCTCGCCGGGTTCCAGGGCCAGGGCCAGGGCCGGCACGCCATCGGTGACAAGGTTCATCCACAGGATCTGCAGGGGTGTCAACGGCACCCCCACCAGACCCAGCAATGGTGCCGAGGCGATGGTGATCAGCTCACCCACATTGCTGCCGAGGATGTACTTCACGAAGCGGCGGATGTTGGCGTAAACAAGCCGCCCTTCTTCCACCGCATTCACAATCGTGGCGAAGTTGTCGTCGAGCAGCACCATGTCGGCGGCTTCCTTGCTCACCTCGGTGCCGGTGATGCCCATGGCCACACCGATGTGGGCCTGCTTGAGGGCAGGGGCATCGTTGACGCCGTCGCCGGTCATGGCCACCACCTGGCCGTTCGACTGCAGGGCCTTCACGATCCGCAGCTTCTGCTCGGGTGGCACGCGGGCATACACGTTGCAACGGGCGACGGCCTGCTTCAACGCGGCGTCGTCCATGGCTTCCAGCTCGCGGCCCAGGATCACTTCCCCGTCGAGGGTGGTGAGGCCGATGGCAGTGCCGATCGCGCGGGCGGTGAGCGGATGGTCGCCGGTGATCATCACCGGTCGGATGCCGGCCTGCCGGCAGGTGGCCACGGCGGCCGTCACCTCAGGCCGCGCCGGATCCAGTTGCGCCATCAGCCCGAGCAGCACCTGGCCGCTCAGTTCATGGTCCGGGCTGGCGTGGTGTGGCGCGCAGGCAAAACCCAGCACCCGCAGGCCGGAAGCCGCCAGCTGGCGCGCCTGCTCCAGCCACCACTGGCGCTGGGCCTCGCTGAGGGGCACAACGCCGCTGCCATCGAGCCAGCGATCGCACTGGCCGATGATCACTTCCGGTGCCCCTTTGCTGATCAGCAGACGCCTGGAATCCCTGGCGCTGTCGCCCAGGGGGGCCTGCAGGTCGCCGTGGGGATCGTCGATCCACACGGCCATCAGCTGACGCTCGGAGCTGAAGGGGATTTCAGCCGCCCGGCGGAAGCGACTGCGCAGGTCGAAGTCGTCGATGCCGGCCTTCGCGGCCACCACCGAGAGCGCCCCCTCGGTGGGATCGCCCAGCACATCCCAGCTGCCATCGGCCTGTTGCTTGTGCTCGGCGTCGCTGCAGAGCACCCCGGCCTGCAGGAGCAACTGCACCGCTCCTGCGGCGCTGCCAGCGATGGCACCCTCCGGCGGTGCCAGGGGACCGGCCGTGAGCGCGCCGCTGGGCTCGTAACCCTGGCCTTCCACGGCCACCGTCTCGGTGCCCACGCGCAGCTCCTGCACCACCTGGCGGTTCTGGGTGAGGGTGCCGGTCTTGTCGGAGCAGATCACCGTGACGGAGCCCAGACCCTCCACCGCCGGCAGGCGGCGGATCAGGGCGGCGCGGCGCACCATCCGCTGGGTGCCGATCGCCAGGGTGACGGTGATCACCGCCGGCAGGCCCTCGGGAACGATGGCCACCGCCATCGACAGCGACACCTCCAGCAGATTCAGCGGGTCCTGCTTCAGCAGCAGACCCAGCAGCACCACTGCCGCCACCAGGGCCAGGGCGCTGCCCACGAGCACCTTGGCAAGGCCATCGAGACGTTCCTGCAGCGGGGTGCTCTCGCCGCCGGCCGTGTTGATCAGCTCGGCGATCTGGCCGAGTTCCGTGGCCATGCCGGTGGAGGTGACCAGGGCCACGCCGCGACCCCGCACCACCTCGGTGCCCTGGAACAGGCAGTTCTGGCGCTCCAGCACCGGTGTGCCCGGCTCCAGCACCAGCTCGGCCTGCTTGAACACCGCCTCGGCTTCCCCGGTGAGGGCCGCCTCGCGCACCCCCAGATCCGCCACCTCCAGCAGCCGCGCATCGGCGGGCACCCGATCACCCGCCTCCAGCCGGATCACATCGCCCGGCACCAGTTGTTCGCTCGGCAGCCGCTGCCATTCCCCATCGCGGCGCACGAGAACCAGGGGCTGGGCCATGTCCCGCAGGGCCAGCAGCGCCTGCTGGGCCTTGCTCTCCTGCAGATAGCCCAGCAGGCCATTGAGAATCACGATCACCAGGATCGCCAGGGCGTCCTTGGGGAACTCCTGCTGGTGGACCGACACCGCTGCCGAGACGGCTGCCACGGCCAGCAGCATGATCAGCATCACGTTGCTGAACTGATCCCAGAGGATCTGCCAGGTGCTGCGGCCCGCCGCCAGCTCCAGCCGGTTCAGGCCCACCTCGGCCAGCCGCTTGGACACCTGGGCCGTCCGGAGGCCGTCCGGGCCGGCCTCCAGCTGCTGCAGGCAGTCGTTGCTGGAGAGGCTGTGCCAGGCGGTGCTGGGGAGGCGGCTCACGCGAACGCGTTCAACTAGCCAGCGACCATAGGCGCGGTTTCGGATGGGCTGGGTGTCGGCGGGCCCTCAGGGCTGGACCGTTTCCGGCTCGGTCTGCACCCGCTTCCAGCCCGCCAGAACCCCCAGGATGTCGGCGGCGCTCACCAGCCCCACGAAGGCGCCGAATTCATCCACCACCACCCGCACCGAGGTTCTGTCGCCGCGGCGAAAGGTGGTGAGCAGGCGATCGGCCCGGATCATCTCCGGCACGAAGTGGGGCGCGTCGCAGAGTTCACTCACCTGGCGGTGGCCGTTGCCGCGCAGCAGCTCGGTGAGGGCCTCTTCGCGGCTCTGCACCCCCAGCACCTGATCCACCTCCTCCCCGAGCACCACCCACCAGGCGTCCTCCGGGGCGGCGATGATCTCGGCGCGGGCCGAATCGAGGCTGATGCCGCCCGGCAGGGAGGGGGTCGCCACCCGCGACACCATCAGATCGCGGGCGGTGAGGTCGTTGAGGGCGAACACCTTGCCGATCATGGCGGCCTCATCGGCTTCGATCTGCCCCTGCTGCGACCCCAGCCGCGCCATCAGATGGATCTCCCGCTCGTTGGTGGTGAGCTCGGCCTCGGCGGTGATGGCGGGCATCACCGCTTCCAGCAGCTTCAGCAGGGGCAGGGTGATCCGCTCCAGTACCAACAGGATCCGGGCTGAAACCAGGGCGATCGGCATGGCGAAGCTGTTGCCCACCGTTTTGGGGAGGATCTCGGCGAAGAGGATCACCAGCAGGGTGAACACCACGTTGAACACCGCCAGACCCACGGCTCCGCCGAACTGCTGGCTGAACACCCCCTGGCCATGGAACACCCCGTCGGCATGGCTGCCCAGCACCATCGAGCCGGAGATGTTGAACAGGTTGTTGGCCACCACCAGCAGGGCCAGGGCGCGGCCGGGCCGGGCCTTGATCCGCTCCAGCGCCCGGGCGCCGGGCACCCGCTGCTGGGTGAGGGTGTGCACCTGAATCGGACTCACGGTGAGGATCGCTGCCTCCACCCCCGTGGCGATCGCCGAGCCCACCAGGATCACCACCGCCATCACGATCAACACCACGATCGGGTTCATGGGCGGGGCGCAATCTGTCCTGTTGGAGCGGACCTTACCTACGGTTAACGCCTTCAAACCAACTGCGCCTGGATGACCCGCGCCCCACTGGCCCGCTCACTCACGGCGCTGCAGCACTGGCGTCACCGGCTCACGGTGCCCCAGTTCACCGTGGTGACGGGTCTGCTGGTGATCGCGCTGGGCACCCTGGTGCTGGCCTCACCGCTGTGCTCCAGCGATGCGGTGGGCCTGTGGCAGGCCCTGTTCACCGTGACCTCCGCCATCACCGTGACCGGGCTTTCCGTGATCGTGGTGGAGCGGGATCTCACCCTGTTCGGCCAGGTGGTGCTCGCCGGCCTGATCGTGACCGGTGGGTTGGGCCTGATGGCGATCACCACCTTCCTGCAGGGCTTCGTGCAGGGCCGCTCCGGTCTGCGCCGCCGGCTCGACAAGGGCCGAGCCCTCGATGAGTTCGGCGTGGGCGGGATCGGCCCCACCTTCAACAGCATCCTGCTCACGGCCAGCTGCGTGATGGGCCTGGGCACGGTGGTGCTCTACGCCTTCGGCTTCACCGACATCGAGAACCCGCTGCAGCGCCTCTGGGCCTCGATGTTCCATGTGATCAGCGCCTACAACAACGCCGGCTTCGGCCTCTGGTCCACCAACCTGGAGCCCTACCGCGACAACACCGTGGTGAATGGGGTGATCGCCGCGATGATCGTGATCGGCGGCATCGGCTGGCGGGTCGTGAACGATCTGTGGGTGAATCGCTCCCGCCTGCAGCGCCTGCGCCGGCTCAGCCTGCACACCCGCCTGGTGCTGCGCACCACCGTTCTGTTGATCGTGGTGGGGGCCCTGGGGCTGCTGGTGACCGAGCACTTCGGCCACGAGGCCCAGGGCATGGGGCCGCTCAGCCTCTGGCAGAAGCTGCAGATCACCCTGTTTCAATCGGTCACCACCCGCACCGCCGGCTTCAACACGATTCCCCTCTCGGCCGAACGCATCACCGACGCCGGCCTGCTGTTGATGATCCTGTTGATGTTCATCGGCGCCAGCCCCGGTGGCACCGGTGGCGGCATCAAGACCACCACCTTCGCGATCCTGATGGGCGCCACCCGCTCCACCCTCGAGGGCCGGGACGACGTGCTGCTGCACCGCCGCCAGATTCCCGCCGCCACCGTGCTGCGGGCCGTGGGGGTGACCCTGGCCTCGCTGCTGTTCGTGGTGCTGATGGCGCTGTTGCTGGGCATCGGTCCCACCGCCGGCGGAGTGCCGGGGCATCAGAGCTTCAGCTTTCTGGAAAAGCTGTTCACCTGCGTGTCCGCCTTCGCCACCGTGGGGCTGGATGTGGGGGTCACGGCCAACCTCAACCGCTGGGGGCAGCTGGTGTTGATGGTGGGCATGTTCGTGGGTCGGATCGGCATCCTGCTGCTGCTCTCGGCCCTCTATGGCAGTCGTCCCCGGCAGCGGGTGGGCTACCCCACGGAGGATCTCTACGTTTGAGGGGAGTTCTCCCGGGGCCGTGACCGCCTAGAACAGTGGACCGCTTGCAAGCAGGTTGTGAACCAGTGGTGGCAGTGGGGCGCTGACCACACCAATCAACAGGGCGGTTTCGCCGTGATCGGTGTGGGTCGCTTCGGCTCCTCGGTGTGTACGGAGCTGTTGCGCTCCGGTGCGGATGTGCTGGCCGTCGACCTCAGCCAGCGGGCCATCGATGAGCTGCGCCAGCTCGATCCCTCGATTGAAGCCCGCGTGGTGGACTGCACCGATGAGGAGGCCCTGCGGGCCGCCGGTGTGCTGGATATGGCCACGGTGGTGGTGGCCATCAGTGAGCCGATCGAGGCCAGCATCACCGCCACCCTGATCTGCAAGGACGCGCCCGGCACCCAGGTGCGCCAGGTGATCGCCCGCGCCACCAGCGATCTGCACCAGAAGATGCTCTGCCGCGTAGGTGCCGATCGCGTGGTGTTCCCCTCCAAGATGCAGGGCAAGAGGCTGGGCATGGAGCTGGTGCGCCCCAACCTGCTGGAGCAGCTCCGCCTCGACGACCGCAACAGCATCGAGGAGATCAAGGTGCCCCGCACCTTTGTGGGCCATTCCCTGCGGGATCTCAACCTGCGCAAGCACTACAACGTGAATGTGCTGGCGGCCGGCCCCAGTGATCAGTTGCTGGTGAATCCGCCCGCGTCCCACGTGCTGGCGGCGGGGGAGGTGCTGGTGGTGATGGGATCGGTGGAGGCCCTCAGGGCGCTGCCCCCGGATTGATCGGCCGCCCCTGCCGTGATCCCGAAGACAAGCCGCGCAT
>Ga0315899_10002727_pt1 | contig 19410 bp, 28 predicted proteins | sample LakEriMetagenome_2_FD_203518 | JGI IMG/M metagenome (GOLD analysis project Ga0315899, IMG submission 203518) | Freshwater fungal communities from buoy surface, Lake Erie, Ohio, United States - Buoy 4 MA112 | ecosystem: Environmental > Aquatic > Freshwater > Lake | place: USA: Lake Erie, Ohio... | reverse complement strand
TAACAAAGCGCGAGTGGTTCGCTGGAATGGCGTTGCAAGGGTTGCTGGCTCATCCTGTAAATCATACGGTTGATGCGTGCGTTAACATGTCGATAATCGCAGCGAATGACATCCTCAAGCAACTCGCAGAAAGCGACGGTGCGAAGTGAACTGGTGCTTTTGGATCAAGATTAGCTCCGACGAAGGGCAAGCGATGGCGTTCCGTCGCTTCCCTCAAACGCACGCAAGAGAGTTATGCGATGCGGAGCTAGACAGAGAGTTTGAGTACATGCGTGATGCCGGTTTTAGAGTCGATTGGTCGGCAATCGATCCCGGCGGAATGCAAGAAATCTACGATATGAATACCGAGCAGTTCAAAGCGTTCGGTGAGGAGGTGAGGCTATGAAGATCAACAAAGGCAAGCAATCCAGATCACGAAGGATGCTCATCTACGGCGAGCCGGGCGTAGGTAAATCGACGCTGGCGAGTCAGTTCCCGCATCCGCTGTTTCTCAACATGGAAGACGGCATCGGGGATATCGAGTGCGATTCGACGGACGTTATACGCAGCTACAAAGAGTTTCAGCAACTCTTAGCGTTAGAGTTGCCACAAACCGATTACGCTACAATCGTCATCGATACGGTCGATTGGCTGGAAAAGTTGCTGATGCTCGAAGTCGCTTCGGCACACGGCAAGAAGACCATCGAGGATATCGGATTCGGCAAGGGCTATCAGTCCCTAGCGAAATCATGGCAAGATGTATTCGCTGGGCTTACCTACCTTTGGAAGCAAGGAAGGAATATTGTTCTGACTTGTCACGAAACCATCGATAAGTTCGCAGACCCAGAGGGAGACGGATACAACTACTACCGGCCTGCTTTGCATCGCGTTGGCTCGGCTTGCGTGAGTGAGTGGTGTGATGAGGTGCTATTCTGCAAACATCGTCGCATAGCACGCAAAGCGGACGAAGGGAAGCGAACGGTAGCGGCGAAGGGAGATCGAGTCATCGTCTGTAATAACATGCAGAGCATCGAAGCAAAAAACCGTTTGGGCATGCCGGATGAGATTCCAATGGAAATCGCATCCTTTTACCCCTACCTAACGAAAAACGAGATCAAGCCGAGCGGCAGCGTAGTCGCATCGGTGGTTGATCCGGCAAGTAAAATTCAGTTTGGAGAATAGTTAAGTGAATATCGACTTTGATTTGGATCAGTACGAAGCATCGCGTCCCGCTGGTGTATTACCTGAGGGTAAGTATCAAGCGGTCATTACGACTACGACGGAGAAGACCAGCAAGTCAGGTTCTCGCTATGTCGAGTTAGAATTGGAGGTGATTGCAGGCGATTACCAAGGGCGTAAACTCTGGGACAATCTCAACCTATGGCATCCGAACGACAAGCCCCGCGACATTGCACGAAGCACGCTCAAGGCTATCTGCGAAGCGATTGGACGCAAGGTGTCGGACACTTCGCAGCTTTGTAACTACCCCCTTTTGCTAAGCGTTGGTGTTGAGGATAACACCTACAATGGCACAACGTCGAAGGTCAATCGCGTCAAGGGCTACGCAAAGCTAGAGCGAAGCGTACCGCAACAATCGCAAGCACCAGTTCCACAGCCCCGACAGGATGGGCAAGGGCGGCCTTGGTAATCCGTTTTATGTTTCAGTCAGTTTCATCTCCCAGAGAGGTTTTTATGTTGCGTTTTGTTTTGTCGGTTGCGCTGTTGGTGTTTGGCTCGGTGGCCTCGGCCCAAACTCCGTTTCCGGTGCGTACGGTGCTTGCTGGTCAAACGGTTTTCGTTCCAAAAGGCGATTACCTTTTGACACGGCAAGCGGTAGTGAGAGTCGGCGGTAAACTGATCCTCGAAGCTGGCGTAAACATCAAAGTGCAGATCGGCTTGCCTATCCAGGTTTACGGCGAGATGGAGATCCGAGGTACATCATTAGAGCCGGTGGCGATTGCTCCTGATGCTCTTGGAATCTGCGGAACGATTGCTGTCTACCCAACGGTCGGATCACCTCGACCAAAGCTTAACGCGACACATCTCGATTTGACGCACACGCTTAGCAGCACGTCTTTGTTTCTGAGCGGCTGCGACTTTGCGATCAGCAACAGTCGAGTGACCAATCTGTCAACTGCATCGAGTCGAATCTGTGTTGCAGTCGCAAACGGTGCAAACGGAGTGCTGTCGAGTTGTTACCTCGATGGATGCAAAGACAGGCTTGCAACGCCAGCGGTCGGTGTGACTGTTGATTCGAGTGCTGCATCGGTTGACCTCATCGAGACAATCATTGCCAACGGCGATCTGATTCGATCAGGCAAGCAGTTCACGCTAGTCAGCGGATCGATTGAGTAGGGTGCAGGGCCGGTCGTCTAGTGGTTAGGACGCACTGCGGGACGCGGTGAAACGCAGGTTCGATCCCTGCCCGATCCTTTTGTTTGTTTTGTTTCGAGTTTTTTGAGGAGTGTTTTGATTATGGATAATGTTGAAAAAAAGATCGTGGTTGGCTTCATTGCTTTTGTGTTTCTCACTATTCCGGTTGGGTTATTTGGCTATCCGGTATGGAACGTGTGGGCGGCTGGAATGCAGGGCCGGGCGTCTTTAATGCAAGCCGAGCAAGAGCGAAAAATACAGATTGAGCAAGCGAAAGCGGAACTTGAGTCTGCTAAACTTCGTGCCGAGGCTATTTCAATCGTAGGTAAGGCGTCGAAAGAGTTTCCCGAGTATCGGACTCAAGAATTCATCGGTGCGTTCGCGGAAGCGATCAAAGCCGACAAAGTTGAACAAATCATCTACGTCCCAACCGAAGCGAACATACCAATTGTTGAGGCTCGGCGATAGTCGGTTGGATCATTGCGATGGGCGGCAGGCATTAAAGAGCGAATGAAGACCGCTTGGCTTGCATCTGGTTCGAGTCCAGAATGATCCTTTGGAGGGTAGCAAGATGCGTTTGTTGTTGTTGTTGGCTTGCGTGGCAGGATGCCAAGCAAAGCCGGTTGTTTACGAACTTATGGAGGTTAGAAATGAAGGTCACAGTCCAGCGTTTACCGTTTCTCAAGTCGCTCGAAATCGCGGCGTCAATCGTCGGCAACAAGCCACAAATCGAGGTTTTGAGATACGTCAAGTTTACTTGCGAGGGTGCAAAGAACATGCAAGCAACTGACAATGAACTGTCAGTGGTTTGCAATGTTGCCGATGCGGTTCAGTATGTTTTGAGTCCAGGCAAGGCTCTGTTACTCCCCGCGAAGGTAATACCGATACTCAAGGATTGCGGCGGCGAGTCGGTTGACATCGAGGTTGACAACCAACTGCGGATCACAACGCAATCCGGCGGGTTCACCTTGTCGATGCCGAATCCTGACGAGTTCCCGAGCGTCAAGATCGACGCGGCGGAAGGAGCGGCAGGTGTACCGGGAGTTGCCCTTGCTGATGCCATCCGGCAGACGATCTACGCGACTGACTTGACCTCTACACGCTATCAACTCGGCGGCGTGCTATTCGACATTTCGGAGCGGCTTACATGCGTTGCAACTGACGGGCGTAGGCTTGCTGTCTCATCCTGTCAGATTGCAGGTGAAGTTGCAGCGGTCAGCGGTATTGTGCCTATTCGCCCACTACAGGCCGTTAGCCGCATCATAGCGGCGGAAGGATGCGGGGTTGATGTAATGATTAGCCATGCGTCAGCGGTGTTTGTATGCGGTGATATCTCGCTACAGACGCGATTGGTTGAAGGGCGTTATCCCGACTGGAGAAAGGTAGTTCCGTCAACCGATGGAGCATCTACGCTTCGGTGCGATGCGGAGAAGTTCCTATCGGTCGTGCGTCAAGCAGCAATTGTCAACGATCAAGACAGTCGCGGTATCGATCTCGTTATCAGTAGCGGCGAACTTACCGCGACTGCAAAGACCGCTGAGGTTGGAGCGTCAAGCGTTGTGATGGGATGCGAAGCAGACACGCCAGCGAAATTGACGGTGGATCACACGTATCTTTCCGACTTCCTACGAAGTCTCGGCAAAGAGCAAATGGTCGAGGTCAAGTACAAAAATTCAGGCGATCCGGTTGTATTGACATCCGGTGACGTTACTGGCGTTATCATGCCGATGGCGAGGGTTTAGAGATGATTGACGAAAACAAGCAGTACAAAACGCGGGACGGTCGAGAGGTGCGAATCTACGCGACTGACTGCGGCGGCATTCACCCAGTTCACGGAGCGATCCTCAGGAGTGACGGATGGGTAATCCATTGCTGGAGAAGCGATGGCTCCGATGCGATAGACTCCATAAGCAACGCCGACCTCATCGAAGTCAAGCCGCGAATGAAGATCGAGAGGTGGGTTATGGTTAACCGAAATGGTGATTATTCGCTATGGCTCGACAAGCCTAGCAAGGCGGCTAGTGTCGATGCGTTTGGACTCACCCGCATCTCATTTGAGGTCGAGGAAGGTGAGGGACTCGATGCGGTGTAGATGCTGCGAAAAGATCCTAAGTCCGTCCTACATCAAGAGCGGTGACAAGCATTGCAGCGCATGCTCTAGGGCAATCGCTGCGGGGTCAAGTTATTCTGAGGTTGTTTCAGAGATGGCCGAGATTGCCAAGGATCGAGGGGTTATACTTCGCCTTGAACGCTTGGCAGACAGGCACAGGAACGAAGAGATGCTAGGCATGTCACCGCATCGGGCGAAGCAACTGAATAAAGTACGCGATGGCATCCGGCCAATGCGGCAAAGGTTAAACAACGAAGGCGAGTATCAGTATGCAAAATGGTGGTGTAGCACATGCAACATTCCGTTAACCAAGAAGCGGTGCCTGCGGTGCGAACTCGCAGCGAGCAGAGCGTAACCGAGGAGTTCCGAGAACGGGTTGCGATTATGATTGTCGAGGGCCTCTCGGAGTTTGACGCAACGAGGGCCGCTTATTTTGAAGTTAGACGAGCAGGGGGCAACGTGCCGCCTGCGGTCAATGAAGAGTGGAGACGAGTCGGGAGGTTAACGAAATGAGTGAGAAGATTGAACAGTTTTGGCGTGATGCAGACGGTGCAGACGTTATGCGAGTGATGGACGGGCAGACGGTTGAGGCGAGGTTTCGGGATGAGGAAAGTGAAGGATGGAGAGACGGTGAGTTTCTTGGAGGCTATCGGCGGTATCACAAACTAGCCCCGAGATTTATTGACCTTGATGGAGCTACATATCTACAGTGCCAAGTCTACGACCCGCCAGCGTGGTTTGTAAACAAGCCCGAGCCAGGTGAAGGGTACAGGTTGCTGGAGAAGTTTCCGCCGGAAGACAAGCAGACGGCAGACGAGTGGTACGACCACAGGACTAATGACTGGGTTTATGCAAGCGAATCGAAACTTCAGCGGGTTGACGCTTGGTATCGCCGACGCATTGAAACCAACTCTCCAACATCTTCGGACAGTTCGCGATCCCGCCATAAGATCCCGAGCGGCTGGCGATTGCTCGGCAAAGACGAAGAGCGGCTTGCGAGTGATGCGTTTTGGTCAAGAGGATGGCAGGATTGGCTACTCATTGGAGACAATCGGGTAGACTTGGCGAATCAAAAAACTGACAAGTGGCACGCGATCCGGCAGGTGGTGTATTACGATCACCGAGAGTTGCGACTCAATGGCGTTTACAGCACGCCAGGCGGTCAGACGATCCGCATTACCGAGAAAGGCTTTGAGGTGGTGTAGTGACCAACAACGAAGCCAGCGCAGCCCATCGCATCCTGCAAAAGCATGGCATCAAGCACAAGCTTAACGGGCATTGCTTGCCACTGACTAGCGATGAGTTTGCAATCGGCATTGATGGCGGATGGTATCAAGACTTCGATGACGTTCGCAAGCACGTTCGACGCGTTGCCAACGATCACTTAAACGCGGCGGTTGACTTGGTTGCGTGGACGATAGCCGACATGAGGCAGTCACTCAGGAGGGATGCGGATGGACAGTGAAATTCAAACTGATGTGATAATCTGCGGCGACAACTGCGAGGTGATGCGCAAGATGCCTAGCGAGTCGATTGACTTAGTCGTCACATCGCCACCATACGACGACCTGAGAACCTACGGTGGGCATTCGTGGGACTTCTACGGCGTTGCGCAGCAACTCTGGAGACTGATTAAGCCCGGTGGTGTAGTCGTCTGGATTGTCAATGACGCGACCGTGAATGGCAGCGAAACGGGGACTAGTTTCAGGCAAGCATTGCGGTTCATGGAGATCGGGTTTCGATTGCACGATACGATGATTTACGCAAAGGATCAATGCGCGTTCCCAGATACTGTTAGATATTACGCGGCGTTTGAGTACATGTTTGTGTTTAGTCGAGGCACGCCGAAGTCGATTAACTTACTAAACGACCGGATTAACAAGTCTGCTGGGCGAGACGTTCATGGAATGGAGCGACGTAAAGACGGAAGCATGGCTAAGCGAGCGTGCGAAGGCAATATAATTAACAAACATGGCGTTCGATGGAATTGGTGGCTTGTGAGACATCAGCACAGAGGAATTGAGACTAATCACCCGGCAACATTTCCAGAAGTCCTAGCCCGCGATCACATCCTATCCTGGAGCAACGAAGGCGATATCGTACTTGATCCGTTTAGCGGGTCAGGCACTACAGCAAAGATGGCAAAGCACAACGGACGCAAGTACATTGGCATCGAAGTTAATCCCGACTACATCGAGATATCGAAGCAGAGACTCGCACAGGGTGTTTTGTTTTAGGAAAACAGGTTTGGTTTTTACAAGCCGACAAGCAAAGGAGCAACGGTTGCTCGGAGCAAGGCGGCGAAACGGAGGTTGGGACAAATGGAGAGTAGATACCAACTGCATCACGGCGATTGCTTGGAGGTGCTTAAAACGCTTCCCGATTGTTCGGTCGATGCAGTCGTTACGGATCCACCGTACGGCTTATCCTTTATGGGGAAGCGATGGGATTACGACGTGCCAGCCGTTGAGGTTTGGCAGGAATGCTTGCGCGTTCTAAAGCCCGGCGGACACTTGCTAGCCTTTGCGGGTACTCGGACGCAGCACAGAATGGCTGTTAGGATCGAGGATGCAGGGTTTGAGATTCGGGATTTGATTGCTTGGGTGTACGGTTCGGGATTCCCGAAGTCGCTGGACATCAGCAAGGCGATTGATAAAGAGGCTGGGGCGGAAAGGGAGGTTATGGGTTCCTGGAAGCCGACAGGCACGGCAAGACCATCGAAAGGCGGCAGTCATTCGGCAGCGAAGACGACCTCGGACTGCGGATACGATCCGGATACCGAGGCAAGAATAAACATCACCGCCCCCGCAACCGAAGCCGCAAAGCAGTGGCAAGGATGGGGGACTGCTCTTAAACCGGCGTTTGAGCCAGTCACAATGGCTCGCAAGCCGTTTGCCTTAACCGTAGCGGCGAACGTGCTAGAGCATGGCACAGGCGGTTTGAACGTGGACGGATGCAGGGTGGGGACGGAGGGAGCAACGACAAGAAGCGAGCAGGCCCCATACTCTGAAAGCGGATGGAGAACTGGACATAAGGTGCAAACGCTTGAACTTGGCAGATGGCCTGCAAACTTCATCCACGATGGGAGCGATGAGGCGACTGGATTGCTGGGTGATGCAGCCCGATTTTTCTACACCGCCAAGGCAAGCAAGGCGGACAGGGATGCAGGGTGCGAGGCGATGGAAGCGAGGGGTGTTCATCGATACGGACAGGGCATTGGCGAAGGGCGCGACCCGAACGCTCCAGCAATTAACCGCAACCACCACCCAACAGTCAAGCCGACCGACCTGATGCGATACCTATGCAGGCTTGTAACTCCACCGGGCGGAATTATCCTCGACCCCTTCACGGGTTCGGGGTCAACCGGCAAGGCGGCAATCCTCGAAGGTTTTCGGTTTATCGGCATCGAGCGCGAATCGGAGTACATCGAGATTGCAAGGGCAAGGATTCAGCGTGAAGCCGACAAGCCTCGTCAACCCACCCTCTTCGACTAACAGGTTGGCTCGCCTGGGCAAAGGTGCCTGCGACTTGAACCGCAGGAATCCCGCCGAATGGGCTGGTGCGCGGTAAGTGCCGGTGTCTCACCAAACTACCGCCTCAACCTCCACGCTTCGCCCCGAAAGGGGCGGGGCGTTCTTCTCTAATCTCTTACCGTTGTGAGAAAAATGCAACTCCGCGACTATCAACGCTCATCCGTCGATGCGGCGTATCAATACCTCAAAGACTTTCAAGGCAATCCGGTTATCTGCTTGCCGACTGGAGCCGGTAAATCAATTGTCATCGCGGAACTAGCACGCATCGCGGTACAGGACTTCGGCGGACGTGTGCTAGTTTTGCAGCATCGCAAAGAATTGATTGAGCAGAATGCCGAGAAGATTCGGGCGTTACTTCCTGGAATCAATGTTGGCTTATTCTCAGCGGCGTTAAAGCAGCGGGAATGCTCGCAAGATGTTGTTGTTGGCGGCATCCAGAGTATTTACAAGCATGCCAATCTGCTTGGGCGGCGTAATCTCATCGTCATCGACGAATGCCACCTGTGCAGCGATAACGCGAATAGCATGTACGGCAAGTTGCTTGCAGATATCGCATCGCTAGGCTATTCGCATCGCGTTGTAGGTTTAACCGCAACTCCCTACCGAACGGAAAGCGGCAAGATTTACGGCGTCGAGAAGTTGTTTACAGACATCATCGAGAAAGCGACCGTACCGCAACTCATCAAAGATGGCTACCTATGTCCCATCGTCAACACCGATGCAGATGCGTCGGTTGACACAAGCGACTTGCACAAGCGAGGCGGTGAGTTTATCCAAGCCGAAGTCGAGCAGTTATTCGGCAACGAACCAGAGATTGAAGCGGCGGTAAATGAGATCCTACAAAAGACCGCCAACAGACACAGCGTGATGGTATTTTGCACCTCGGTGATGCACGCCAAGACGGTTGCAAATATGATCTATCAAAAGGTCGGTCTATGCGTCGATTTGATTACCGGCGAAAGCACTAGCGAACACAGGCGAAACGTAGCGGAGCGATTTCGATCACTACAGCTTAAATATCTTGTCAACGTCGATGTGCTTACGACCGGGTTTGACGCTCCCGTTGTCGATGCGATTGCAATACTGAGGGCTACCGCCTCCCCTGGTCTATATGTTCAGATCGTAGGGCGTGGGCTTCGTACGCACGAATCCAAGACGGATTGCCTGGTGCTAGACTTCGGCGAAAACATCCGACGACACGGAGCAATTGACCGTGTGCGAGGACGACCAAAGGCACCCAAAGAAACCGAGCCAAAAGAACAGGCCGAAGGCGAAGAGGATGAGGAAAAGCAGTCGGGCAAGATGTGTCCGGCTTGTGAAGTTTACTCGCCTCCATCCGAGACGCATTGCGAATGCGGCTATCGCTTCCCGGTTGTTTTTAGGCATGGCGATACAGCGGAGCGTGAGGTATCGATTATCTCGGACGGCAAGCCTAGAGTCTACAACGTGCGGCATATCGTTTACGGCAAGAGCAAAGCCAAAGACAAACCCGCAAGCATGACCGTCTTGTATATCGTGCAAAGCGGCGAAAAGACGCGATTGCCGGATGATTCGCCGATGGAGTTCGTGGCGTTCGAGTCTGACAAGCCGTTTGCAGTCGAACAGGCTAGGCGATGGTGGGCGAAGCGCACAAGCCTACCATTTCCACAAACGACCGACGAAGCATTAGCGATTGCCAAGAGTGGAGAACTGGGAACGCCGAGCGTTATCAACGCAGAGCGAGATGGACGGTATTGGAAGATCACTACAGGCCCAACTAGAAAAGATAACGAGGTTGCTCAAGATGTTTCCTAAATGTTTGACGGAGCGTAGGCAATGGATTACATGGACGCTTACGGCGGATGGCAAGAAGATACCCAACTCGCCTAGCAATCAGCCGAAAACGTGGTTTGATTACGACGAGGTGAAAAGCAATGAGCGAATCGCGTATGTGTTCTCTTCCGATGATCCATTTGTCGGCATCGACCTCGATAATTGCATCGACGAACTCGGCGAATACAACGAGGTGGCTAGCTCCTGTCTTGAGTTATTCAAAGGCAAGGCATACTGCGAAACTTCGCAAAGTGGACGCGGTTTGCACTTCATCGTTCGAGGTAAAAAGCCGGATTGGTCGGTATGCAGTCGGCAAGGTGTTGAGTGCTACGAACACGGGCGATTCTGGGTGATGACAGGCGATGTGCTGGACGGATACAACGAGCCGCAAGAATGCCAAGCGGAACTTGAGATTTTCCTAGGTGACTACCTGCACAGACCTGAGCCGCAAAGGGTGCTTAGTGTCGCTTCTATGCGGTGCGAAACACAACTCGAAGAGCGTATTCAAGCCTACGCACAAAATGCACAGGCAGCACCTCAAGGAGATCGTAACAACGCAGCTTTTCGGCTTGCAGGTCACTTGTGGGCGATGGTGGGCGATGACGGACAGCGACCGGGCGAAGAGATTGTACTAGACGCGGTGCGAGGTTGGGCGGCTAGATGTTCGCCTCCGATGGACGATGCCGAGGTAATCAAGGCGGTCGAGAATGCACGCACAAAGGGTACGCCAAGAGACGCGAAACTGCCGGGCATGATTGCCATTGACGGAGCAGAAGAAGGAGGGCGTATTGCCGAGCTACTTTGGCCGACAAAAGCAGCGGAACTTGCGAGCGAAGACGACGACGGAGATGAGGAGTTTTGCTTGGCAATGCTTCCTGATTCCGGATTGATTCGCATGGTTTACGATTACTACTTTGACTTAGCGATCCGGCCAAGCCCGATTATGGGGCTGTCGGTGGCTATCTCTACGATGGAAGTGCTATTAGGTCAAAAGGTAGCAACGCACACAGACCTACGAACGAACGACTACAACCTCATCATCGCTCAAACGGCATCCGGCAAAGAGGCTTGCAAGTCGTCGATCACAAAGATATTCGACGCGGCTCAATGCGGCCACCTACTACTGGCGGCAGATGTGCAATCGGGAAACGGATTGATAACGGCGATCAAGTCGCAACCGGTTTGCTTGTGGATCGGCGATGAGTTTGGCAAGGTGTTGCAAGGCATCCTTGACAAGAAAGGCTCGCAGCATCTCAAGAACATCGGCAAGCACTTATTGAGTCTCTACGGGGAGTCTGCTGGAAAGTTCCTTGGAGCAGCTCACGCAGCGGGGGCAAAGAACGAGATCGACCAGCCGCATCTTTGCATCCTTGGGCTATCGACAGGATCGACCATCTTTGAGGGGCTTTCAGCGGATCACGTCAGCGACGGGTTGCTTAACCGCATCTCGTTTTGGCCAGTGCAAGAGCGACCGAAGCGGAAGCGAAATTACAAAACGCCGAAGGTGCCAAGCGAACTTAGTGACCTTGTAGCGAAGTGGGCAAGCCTTACAACCTCGGTGGGAAACATCGCCTCGATGAATCCGCAAGCGATCCAATTCGGTATCACGACCGAAGCATGCGAGCGATGGGAGCAGCATAGTTTCGCAATCGACGAAAAGATGGAATCGGAGTCTTCGCAACGCTCGGCAATGTGGGGACGCACGGCAGCTAGAAGCCTTATGCTTGCGTTGGTGCATCGCTGTAGCCGCATGGCATCTCCTACGGAGATAAGCCCGGTAGTTGCGATTGAGATGCAGGATATCCAGTGGGGCGTCAAGCTCTCCAATTGGCTATCTCGCATCGCTTGCGACTTAGTTGAACAGAACATGGTTGACAAGTCTTTGACGCTTGCGGCAAAGGTTTTGAGCGATCTAGCGGCCAGAGGGCCGGTCAACAGTCGAGATGCTCTTCGGTTGTGTCGATCATTAACGGCGGGTGACCTCGAAGCGGCGGCGGTCAAACTCGGTTTTCGCGTCGAGTTTGTGACAACCGGGAAGCGAAAAAAGAAGGTGTTTGTACGCGTCAGCGGGGGCCAAAAATGACCAGTTCATTTCATTCTGTCCCAAAAAGGGTGCGCAGCTTAAAACTAATACAAGCCAGCCTAGCATTAGCGGAAGTATCGCCGAAACTCATATTGTCCCATTCTGTCCCATTCTGTCCCGGACAGTTTGGGCGGCGTGAAGTCGTGGTTAAGAGTGGTTTTTCTGCCCTTAGTTATATAAATATATATATATATATATATGTTATGGTATTTACTGTATTGTTCTTTCTATATTGTCCTTCTGTCCGGGGGTTTCCTAGGGGGTGGTGTTAGTACCCCTCTCTAGGGGGTAGGCTCTCTAGGGTGTTTGGTATAGTGGGGTCTATATAGGGACACGAGGACAGTTTGGACAGAATGATTTTTACGAAGGAGGTGATAGGATGGCATTCAACTTGACGGAAGCGGCAAGAGAGATCGAGCATTTACAAGCGTTGCTCGCAGAGCAAACGAGCGAAATCAAGTCGCTGCAATCGCAACTTGCGAAAACGGCGAAAGACCGGACGCGTTACCGCGACCGATGCGAGGAGTTACGAACTGAACTGGCGAAGTTCGTCAGGGCAGATAATCCAGTTTTACGAGGAAAGAAGAAATGAGCGAAACGAAATTTAAGGTTGGCGACATCGTCAGGCGAAAGCAAGACCACACAATTTTTGCAGGATGGGTCGGCGAAGTGGTTAAGGTCGATGGCGACGAGATAAGCGTCAAGTATAAACGCCACACTTGGTCAAGCAGAACGAAGGCAGAAAACTACGAGTTGGTAGAAAGGAAGTCGGAGTATTTTTGTTTTGAGTCTAAGGCCGAACCTGCCCCAGCCGTCAAGGAATGCTTGACAGTTGACAACGTAAACCATCCACCGCACTACAACCAAGGTGGCATCGAATGCATTGAGGCAATCAAGGCGGCGTTAGGCGATGGCTTCGCAGCGTACCTTCGCGGTAACGTGATAAAGTATCTTTGGCGATGCGAGCATAAAGGCGGCGTTGAGGACTTGAAGAAAGCGGAGTTTTATTTGGATCGAGCAATTAAGGAGATGGAGGTGAGCGGTGAATAAAAACATAATTCTCGGAATCGACCCAGGGCCAAAGGAGCATGCGTTTGTGTGGTGGAACTGCGACGAGCAGCGGGTTGTTCAACTCGACACGTTTTCCAGTTTCATTCGTTTTACCGAGTGGGAAAAGCGTGAGATGTTTGCAAAGGTAAAGACCGTTGCTTGTGAGTGGATTGAGTCCTACGGCATGGCAGTCGGACAGGAGGTGTTTCGCACCGTGGCCGGTATCGGATGGCTAGCGGGTACGATTGGCACCGAAGTGCGGCTGGTGCCTCGCAAGGCGGTTAAGATGCACTTGTGTCAGTCCATGCGAGCGAAGGATACAAACATCCGCCAAGCGTTGATCGACCGCTTCGGAGCTGTTGGCACAAAGAAGGCGCCAGGGCCGTTGTTTGGCGTCAGTAGCCACTACTGGGCGGCTCTTGCCGTTGCGGTTTACGCGGCGGAGACTAAGGCGGCGGAGGGTGAGTATTGGATTGAGGATTTGAGGAAGCGAAGCATCATCTAGCCAAAGTTTGCAATCCCTTCCGCACTTGCTACAATGCAGGGAACCAAGGGAGGGTTGTAACATGCAGGACTTGCTAAAGTCGAAAAGATTCTGGGCAGCGGCAGCCGTGGTTGCCGTGATTGTGCTAAAGGACAAGGTGCCTTTAAGCGAAGAGCAAATTCAACAGCTTGTGCTAGCCGTTGGAGCGTGGATTGTCGGCGATTCAATCCGACCACTGCCTAAGCCTGACGAGGTGGCAAAGTGAGTTTATTCAAGCGATGCGAAACAGCGTGGCGTGCTGACGACGCGATCAGGATTTACAACGAGACTGGCGGGGATCGCCAAGCGTTCCGAAGGGCCTATCGCCAGCATGCAAAGAGCGTTTACGGACTCGATCCGGTGACGGTTATCATGCTGGTTCAAATGGCTATCCGCCTCTACTTTTGGGCGAAGGAAAACGGCTTCCTGTCGGCTATCCCGCAAGCCCAATACAGCAATGCACCTTCAGCGGCTCAACTCTACGCAGAGGCCGAGATCGAAGCGGAAGCGAGCGAAGATGAGTAAGCCCGAATCGAATTGGCTACCGTGGATCATCGCGGCTGGTGCGATCTACTTTGCATTTCAGCGACCCGCTAACGTCGATCCAAAGCCCGCCGATGTCAAAGGCGTTGTAGCGTCAACCTTGCCGAACATTCGAGCGGCATACCGAGCGGCATTTCTTGAAGCGGCTAGCAAGATCGAAAAGCGGGAGATTGTGAACCAGGAGCAATGGACGCAGTTTATTGCGGCGAATGCGGGAGCGAAACAACGCGAAGCACTTGACCGCGTTTACAACGCAATCGACGAATTGAAACTACCGGCGAGTTTCGAGGGTAAAGAGTCCGAGATTGCGAAGTTGAATCGTGACATAGCGGGAGCGTGGTAAATGGAATTTTTCACCGGCTACGATCCAACGCTCGAGAGACGCGACGAACTGCAAAGCAATTCCGTATCGATGCCGTTCACACTTCGAGACTTTGCGGCACCGGATGAGATCGACCCGCGACGATTAATGAGGCATGACAAACAACTAAACATGTCGTCTTGCCAAGGCTTTTCGCTTACCAATTGCGGTGAGTATTTGTTAGCCTTGGGGCACGGAGCGGTTAGCGATAAAAGACAGTTTTCGCAGTTGTTCGCCTACTTGGAGTCGCAACGGATTGATGGATTGCTAGGACGCGATCAAGGATCAAAGATAAGCGGCGGCTTGAGGGTTGCGAAGGATATTGGCTATTTGCTCGAATCAGCCTTGCCTTACCGAACGCCGTACCCATCGAACGCACGGAGTTTAGTCACCGATCAGATGCGACTTGAGGCGGCACCGTATCGCATTCGCTCGCACACATGGCTCGAGAGTTACGATGACATCTACAAGTACCTTGCGAGTGGTTCGGGTGCGGTTCACACGGGGACTACGTGGAATGACTCGTTTTACGCTTCTAGTGGCGTTTTAGAATCGATTAGCCTTCGAGGTGGCGGCGGTCATGCTACAGCATGGCTAGGCTACTCCAAACGCAAAGACTCGAAGGGCCGTAATTACATCTGGCGGCTTAACAGCCATAACGACTCCTGGACGGAAATTGCCCCATCTGTAATCGATGCGTTGTGTCGGCATCAATACACGTCGATTGTTGGCATAAGTGACTTAAGCCTACCGGGGCCGCGTAGTGTATCGTGGCTACAGTCGAGGCCGCTAGGATGAGCAAACAAGGAGGTTTGATGATGGTGCTATTGTTTTTTGCGTTGTTGTTTTGGGCACAAACCCCGCCAGTAGTCGATCCTACGCAGTGTGACATCGCCCCTACTTCGAGTGAGTTGATTAGCGAACTTGAGCAAGCCGCGAAGACGCTAATTGAGCCTAATGCCGCAATCGACCCCACCCCAAGCCCAAGCGACAAGCCGAAAGCGATCAAGCGTGAGATAGTGATATTCTCAGCGGATTGGTGCGAGCCTTGCCAACGGTGGAAGCGATGCGAGCAAGCGAAGTTTGCAGAGGCTGGTTATACTTTCGCGTATGGCAATGCGGACGATGTTAAAAGGGTGCCTCACTTCATCGTTGTCGATGGCGATAAGACCGTCGAGATTAGCGGCTATATGACCTTAGATAGACTCAATGCGGAGTTGGCGAAATGACTCAGGAATCATTAATCTACATCATCGGATCTGGCATCGTCGGCGTGCAATCTACAGCGATAGCCGTCCTGTTTCGCTTCTTCGTTGAGGAAAAGAAAACAACACGGGCAGACCTCCAAGAATGCCGAAGCGACCGCGAAAGACTTTGGGCTAAAATTGAAACGCTCCAAACGGAAATCGGCAAATTATTGAGGGGTGCATAATGCGAGTAAGCGACCTGATTGAACAGATTGACGATTGGCAGACTAGGACAATCGATGAAGTGTGGGCGGAACTGAATGAACTTGCTTGGCAATACCTTGACAGCGACAACTACACATGGGGCGGCGTTGCAGACGTGCTAGGCAATGATGGCACCGAAGCACTGCGGGCAGCACTTGAAAACAACGGCTCGAAGTGGGCGGTTTACGCTCTTGGTGGGCAACCTGGATTGCAATTGACGCGACCGGAAATTCAAGAGACGCTCTACCTGTTTGAAGCGGCTGGCTTGGTGCCCAATGCGTCGAAACTGGCAAAGCATGTCAAGCGAGTTGTGAGCCTACTTGAGTTGCACAATCTCGCTCCCAATAAAAGCCTCGTTGCAACTGTCCTGAGCGGGATGCAACTTGGAGCGATCAAGCGTGAAAAGAAGATGATTGCGTCGACGCGATACAATGCCTATTGTGCCGCAATGGAAGCGTGGGACGGAAGCCCTGATACGGAGCCTACCCTGTGACAATTGCCCTACAAGGAAGCGACACAGCAAACGCGACAACAATAACAATGCCAAGTCACGCAGCAGGTGACCTGTTGTTGTTTTTTGCATACCGCGACAATTCCGCGACAGTGCCAACAATTCCTAGCGGATGGATAACGCGAGTTAGTTTGTCGCAGTCGCTAGGTTCGCTGGCGATTGCGTACAAGCACGCACAAAGCAACGCAGAGACTAGCGGCACATGGACAAACGCAACGCAAATCTTTGCGTCAGTTTGGCGAGGCGATCCGAATACGCTGATTTTCCCCAACTACCTTAGCACTAACAACGCAAACAGTACGACGATCAACTACACGGCGCAAACGGCTAATACATTTCAAACGGGCGCGAGCGATCAAGCTCTTGTTGGCTGGGTTGCAAATCGAAACTCGGCGAATACGTTATCGAGTCCGAGCGGTATGACATTGGCACAATCCGCGACGGATGGTTCGGCATGGCAAACGAGGCTTGACTATCAACTAAGCCGGACGACCATCTGGCCGTCAACTAACGTGACAGTCACCAACTCGGCGGCATGGCGGACCTTTGTTTTGTCACTTGTCGAATCGGCGGTGTACGGCGTAAGTGGTGGCGGTGGCGGATTGATGCTACCAAACGCATTTAGCGGAGGATACGACGGATAATGAGCAAGCGAAAAACTGGCGGATCAACGAGCGTATCACTACCCATCTTTGTCAGAGACACAACAAGCACAACCGGCGCAGGTCTTGCGGGTGTAACTCACGCATCAAGCGGTCTTGTGTTTGAGTACAGAAGGGCCGGTCAATCGTCTTGGACTTCGGTGACTCCAGTAAGCAAGACTCTCGGCACATATACCAGCGGCGGCATCGTCGCGGATGGTTCGCTGGATGGAGCCTACGAGATTGATCCGCCAAACGCGGCGGTTGCGCCTGGCGTTCCGTTTGTGGTTATCAGGATTCGTGGCGTTGCTAACATGCTCCCGGTGCTTATCGAGTACGAAATCGATGCGGTCAACTACCAAGACGCAACGGCGTTCGGATTGTCGAAGTTTGCTGACATCGAAACAGATACGCAGAATATTCAGAGTCGATTGCCAGCAGCATTGAGCGGCGGCAGAATAGATTCTTCGGTTGGTGCATATCAAAGCGGGTTGGTGCCTAGTAACTTCTCGACGTTGAGCATCGACGGAAGCGGTCGAGTGTTGCTACAGCCTACGCAGACTGGCGTTACGATACCAAACGTCACGACGGTGGACGTTGTCAGCGAACTTGGTTCGGATGCACTTAATGCAAACGATCTTATTACCGATATCGGCGTTGTTGTTTGGCAGCAACTCACGACTGCAACTTGGCCCACCGATTCCTTCGGCAAGCAAGTGTTGATAGGATCGTCAACGCAGCGATCAGTTGCGGTAACAGGCAGTCATCACGTCGCAGCGGATATCCACGAATTTCAGCCGGGAGTTATTACTGAAGCGGACTTCGCGACGGGCGCGTTGTCGGCTAGGGTTCTTGCGGCTGACGCGGCAGCAGAGATAGCAACGGCAGTCGGTACGTTGCAGGTGCTTACGCGATTGGACTCGATGATCGAGAGCGATGGAGCCGGGCAATTTAGGTTTGACGTTATTGCTCTTGAAAATGCTCCGAGCGGTGGCGGTGGCGGTGGAACTGACTGGACATCGAGCGAACGGTCGGCTATTCGGTCAATCCTTGGGTTCAATTCGAGTGGATCGGTCGTTGATCCATCGGTTGGTATTCTGGATGAGATACGAGATAAGACAGCATTGATTACATCAGGCACGGTTCAGACCGCGTTGCCAGTCACGTCAAGCGGTCAGATTACAAGCCCATTGGTTATCGGTGACGACTACCTAGCGGCTAACGGCAGAGCCTTTAGTTGGACAGTGGCCTTGCCTCCCGGATTTGTTGCGGCTACCGCCTCTTGCCGATTTGGTATGCGTTTCGAGGATGAGCAGGGCGTCAATTCGTTCATCGCTACAGGCACGGTAACGGATGCCGGAAGCGGTAACGTGACACTATCGTTCGATGTTGCTAAGACGGTCACAGGCGATCTAAGACCGGGTTGGTATGATTGGTCGGTCGAGATTGTTTCGGCATCAGGTGTTGAGGTGACGAGGGTTAAGAGCGGTAAGAATGCTGAATGGCAGGAGAAGCAGACATGATAAAAAAACCGGCCCCCCATACTCAAGGTACTCTCAAAGTGTCTCAAAATGCTACTCGCAGACCTTTTGCACAAAAAAACAACAGAAAGTTAGTCCGTTAGTCGGTTAGTCACAACGCACTTGGGGTAGGGGGCGAAGTGTTCCAGATCGAAACAAAGCGTGACATCGGGATGGTTAACCAAGCACTCAAGAAAAACTGGGACGTCGACAAGGAGAAAATCAAAGCGGCTTTGATGGCTTGCTTGACGGATCCAGAGTTAGCGGTTGAGGCGGCAAAGGTGCTTTTAGCAGCGGACGCAATCGACCAGAAGCGAGAAGAAGCACGAGCCAAAAAAGAGGCGAAGGATAATGAACTTAGGATCAGACTTCTTGCAGTCGCTCAGTCTGTCCCAGTTGCAGAGCTTGCTCGCATTGCATCCGAAAACGGCATCGTCAGCGGATCCGATTAAGGGTGATGAGCGAATGCGTCAACGTGAGTTGATGCGAAAGAAGCGAGCAGCGGAACGCGATCTAATCATCCCTTATCCCGCCGATCCTTCGCGTCGTCTTCGATGCGAGGCTGATTGCTCTTTATGGTTGTCAACGTACTTTGCCGATAAGTTTTTCGAGTCTTGGACTGAGGATCGTCTAGCGATGGTCAAGTCGATCATCGACGCGGCTTGCTATGGAGGCGACCAAGCGATAGCAGGCCCTAGAGGCGAGGGGAAAACCACACTTGCCATTCTCACTGCATTGTTCTTGATGGTTCGCGGGTTGTCGCATTTCCCGGTTGTCATCGGAAAGAATGCTGACAAGGCAAAGAAGGAAGTCCGCGACGTTGTCGAGCAGTTGCAACAGAACGAAGTCTTCATTGCGGACTATCCCGAAATCGGCATACCGTTCCAGGCAGTCGGAGCGTGGTCAAGTCGCGGACGGAT
>Ga0315899_10002726_pt1 | contig 19414 bp, 26 predicted proteins | sample LakEriMetagenome_2_FD_203518 | JGI IMG/M metagenome (GOLD analysis project Ga0315899, IMG submission 203518) | Freshwater fungal communities from buoy surface, Lake Erie, Ohio, United States - Buoy 4 MA112 | ecosystem: Environmental > Aquatic > Freshwater > Lake | place: USA: Lake Erie, Ohio... | reverse complement strand
CGGCCATGGGCCGTGCGACGCCGATGCTGAAGCGGACGAGCCACGTGGAGATCGTCGTGACGGAGGCGGTGCGCTAATGGGACAAAAGACCAATCCGATCGGCTTCCGCCTGGGCGTCACGAAGAACTGGCGTTCGACGTGGTATGCCAAGAAGGAGATGCCGGCGCTGTTGAAGGAAGACGCGCTGCTGCGCAAGTACCTGAAGGCGCGTCTGGACAACGCGGCGATTGCCGACGTGACGATCGAGCGCAAGCCGGGGAAGGTCGTGGTGACCGTCCACACGGGGCGTCCGGGCGTGGTGATCGGCAAGAAGGGCGCGGAAGTCGACAAGCTGCGTGACGAACTCGCGCAGCTGACGGGGAAGGAAGTCGGCATCAACGTCGAGGAGATCAAGCGCCCCGAGGTGGAGGCGCAGCTGGTCGCCGACAACATCGCCGCGCAGCTGTCGCAGCGCATTTCGTTCCGCCGCGCCCTGAAGCGGGCGGTACAGAGCGCCATGCGCATGGGTGCGCTGGGGATCAAGGTGAAGGCCGGCGGCCGCCTGGGTGGCGCCGAGATCGCGCGCGTGGAAGGGTACATGGAGGGCCGGGTGCCCCTTCACACGCTGCGCGCCGACATCGACTACGCGACGAGCACCGCGAAGACCACCTACGGCACCATCGGTGTGAAGGTGTGGATCTTCAAGGGCGAGATCGTGGAAGATCGTCGCGGCAAGACCTACTCGACCGGCAACTGAGGAACTGAGAGATGCTGAGTCCGAAGCGGGTCAAGTTCCGCAAGATGTTCAAGGGCCGCACGACCGGCCTGGCGTACCGGGGGAGCGATCTGTCGTTCGGCACGTTCGGCCTGCAGGCGCTCGAGCCGGGGTGGGTGACGAGCCGGCAGATCGAGGCGTGCCGCGTGGCGATGACGCGTCACATCAAGCGTGGCGGCAAGGTCTGGATCCGCATTTTCCCGGACAAGCCGATCACGAAGAAGCCGGCGGAAACCCGCATGGGCAAGGGCAAGGGATCGCCGGAGTTGTGGGTGGCGGTGGTGAAGCCGGGCCGAGTGATGTTCGAGATCGAGGGCGTGACACGGGAGCTCGCCGAGACGGCGATGTCCCTGGCCGCCGCGAAGCTCGGCGTGAAGACCAAGTTCGTCGCACGTGAGGAGGCGGTGACCAATGAAGGCTGAAGAGATCCGCGGACTGGCTGACGACGAGCTCGTGTCCCGCATTGCGGAGCTGGAAGAGGAGCGTTTCCGCCTCCGTTTCCGCAGTGGCACCGAAGCGCTGGAAGAGCCGCTGCGGTTGCGCAGCATCCGCAGGGACATCGCGCGCCTCAAGACGGTGCAGCGCGAGCGCCAGCTCGCCGGCCGTGGCCGCTAACCGAGATACGACTGATGGCTGAGACGAAGAACGCGAGCGCCGCGCAGAACGGCGCCCCCGACCGCACGGCGCGCAAGGTGCGCGTCGGACTGGTGGTGAGCGACAAGATGGAGAAGACGGTGGTCGTGCGCATCGACCGCCGCATGCCGCACCCGCAGTACGGCAAGATGGTGACGAAGACCCGCAAGCTGAAGGCTCACGACGAGGAGAACTCGGCGAAGGTCGGCGACACGGTGCGCATCATGGAGACCCGGCCCTTGTCGAAGGACAAGCGGTGGCGCGTGGTCGAGATCGTCGAACGCGCGCGCTAAGGGGAGACGACGATGATTCAGCAGGAATCGGTAGTGAAGGTGGCGGACAACAGCGGCGCGAAGCGCGCCCTGGTGATCCGCGTGTTGGGCGGGACGCGCCGGCGGTATGCGGGGTTGGGTGACCGCGTGATCGTGGCGGTGAAGGATGCGCTGCCGAACGGCACGGTGAAGAAGTCCGATGTGGCGAAGGCCGTGGTGGTGCGCACGGTCAAGGAGACGCGCCGCAAGGACGGGTCGTACATCCGCTTCGACGAGAACGCGGTCGTGATCATCAACGACAACGGCGAGCCGAAGGCGACGCGTATCTTCGGCCCCGTGGCGCGTGAACTCCGCGAGAAGCGCTACATGAAGATCGTGTCGCTGGCGCCCGAGGTGCTCTGAGATGCGGAAGAACGTGTACTACAAGACGGATCGCGGGCAGCGCCTCGGCGCCGCGCGTCACGCCCTCAAGGCGTCGCGCGAAGCGGTCCACGTCACCAAGGGTGACACCGTCCGCGTGATGCGCGGCGACGACAAGGGGAAGGAGGGGAAGGTTCTCCAGGTGTACCCCAAGACGGGCCGCATCAAGGTGGAAGGGATCAACATCGTGAAGAAGCACCGCAAGGCGCGCACGGCGGAGGAGACGAGCGGCATCGTGGAGATGCCGGCGCCCTTCCATGCGTCGAACGTCATGCTGCTCGATTCGAAGACCGGCAAGCCGACCCGGGTTCGCGCCCGGCTCGACAAGGACGGCACGAAGGAGCGCATCGGCGTGAAGAGCGGTGAAGTCATTCCCCGCGCGCGCTGACGGAGTAACTGGACATGGCGACAAAGGAAAAGGGCGCAGCCAAGGGTGGCGCCAAGGGTGGAGCGAAGGGTGGGGCCAAGGCCGGCGGCGCGAAGGGCGGCGCCGGTCAGAAGGGCGGCAAGGCCGGCAAGCAGGCGGGTCAGGGACGCGCGGCGGTCGACTTCACGAAGCGTGACCACGCGGGCGCCGGTTTGCCGGTGGCCGCGCCGCGACTGAAGGCGCACTACGAGCAGACCGTGCGGGCGCAGCTGGCCACGCAGTTCGGGTTCACGAACCCGCACCAGATCCCGACGCTCACCAAGATCGTGATCAACTGCGGCGTGGGTGAGGCCGTCAAGCAGCCGAAGCTGCTCGACGTGGTGGTGGAAGAGCTCGCGCTGATCACCGGCCAGAAGCCGGTGCGCCGCAAGGCGAAGAAGTCGGTGGCGAACTTCGGCCTGCGTGAAGGGCAGGAGATCGGCGCCTCCGTGACCATGCGTGGCGCGCGCATGTGGGAGTTCCTCGACCGCTTCGTGACGGTGGCGTGCCCGCGTATCCGCGATTTCCGCGGTCTGGGCACGAAGTCGTTCGACGGCCGTGGCAACTACACGCTCGGCATCAAGGAGCAGCTGATCTTCCCGGAGATCAACTACGACATGGTCGAGCAGGTGCACGGCATGGACATCACGTTTGTGACGACGGCCGAGAAGGATGCGCACGCGTTTGCGCTGCTGCACCAGCTGGGCATGCCGTTCCGTGGCGACGACAAGCCGGTGACGCCGAAAGTGGCGCAGCCGAGCGCGGCCTAACCGAGACGAGAGCAGATGGCGAAGACGAGCAAGCTGGCCCGCAACGCCCAGCGCAAGGAGCTGGTGGAGCGGTTTGCCCAGAAGCGCGCGGCCCTGAAGGCCGTGATCAGCAGCCCCAAGAGCACGCCGGAGGAGGTGCAGGCCGCGGTGAACGCGCTGCACAAGATGCCGCGGAATTCGTCGGCAACGCGTGTGCGGAACCGCTGCAGCATGAGCGGCCGCCCCCGCGCCTTCCTGAGGCACTTCGGGCTGAGCCGCATTGCGCTCCGGGACATGGCCCTCAATGGCCTGATCCCCGGCGTGCGCAAGGCGAGCTGGTAACACCAGGACGGCGGTGGCGTCCCCGTGGGGGCGCCGCCGACCTGCGGGTTCAATTCGAGCTGTGGGCTTGGCGTACGGGCCAGGCGGGGTGAGATTGCAAGGCTCCCCCCGCGGGGCGCGGCGCGCCGATCCCGGAGCTCGCCCATTCTTTCACTTCCTACCGGTCCGCCCAGGTGGCGGATACCCTAGGAGACCTATCAGAGCATGAGCCTGAACGACCCTATTGCCGACATGCTGACGCGGTTGCGCAACGCGTGTGCTTCGCGGCACCGTCGCGTCGACATGCCGGTCTCGAAGATCAAGATCGAGATCGCGCGCATCCTGAAGGAAAACGCCTTCGTGCAGGACTACCGCGTGGTCGAGCTCGAGGATGGCAAGAGCGTGCTGCGGGTGATTCTCAAGTACGCGCACGGCGGCCAGTCGGTCATCCGACAGGCCAAGCGGGTTTCGACGCCCGGTCTGCGGAAATACGTCGGCGTGACCGAGATCCCGCGCGTCCGCAACGGCCTTGGCATGGCCATCCTGAGCACGTCGAAGGGCATCATGTCCGATCGTGATGCGCGCTCCGCCAACACCGGCGGTGAACTCCTCGCCCTCGTCTGGTAAGGAGACGCATACACATGTCGCGTATTGGCAAGCGCCCGATTCCGGTCCCGGCCGGAGTGACCGTGGCGATTTCTGGCAGCCACATCACGGTGAAGGGCCCGAAGGGTGAACTCGCCCGCGTGCTCCCGGCCGAAATGATCGTGGCGCACGAAGGTGCGGAAATGCAGGTGAAGCGTCCGTCGGACGAGGAGCGCCACAAGGCGCTGCACGGCCTGACGCGGACGCTGGTGGCCAACATGGTCGAAGGCGTGACGACGGGGTACAAGAAGGTCCTCGAGATCACGGGCGTCGGTTACAAGGCCGAGATCAAGCCCTACGGCGCGCTGCTGTCGCTGGGGTTCTCGCACCAGATCGAGTACAAGGCGCCGGCTGGCGTGTCGATCACGGCACCGAATCCCACCACGGTGGTGATCGAAGGTGCGAGCAAGGAGCTCGTGGGGCAGGTGGCCGCCGAGATCCGCAGCTTCCGCAAGCCCGAGCCCTACAAGGGCAAGGGCGTCAAGTACCAGGGCGAAGTCATCCGGCGCAAGGCCGGCAAGGCCGGAGGCAAGTAATGGCGAAGATCGCGATCCCGCGTACGAACGCGGAGAAGCGCAAGCGTCGGCATCTGCGCGTGCGCAAGGCAGTGAACGGGACGCCCGAGCGTCCGCGCCTGGTGGTGTTCCGTTCGCTCAAGCACATCTACGCGCAGATCGTGGACGACGTCGCGCAGCGTACGCTGCTGACGGTCGGCGACGAGAAGCTGAGCGGGACGAAGTCCGAGCGCGCCCTGGCGGTAGGCAAGGCGGCGGCGGAGAAGGCGAAGGCGGCGGGTATTTCGAAGGTGGTCTTCGATCGCGCCGGTTACCAGTACCATGGCCGCGTGAAGGCCGTTGCCGAAGGCGCCCGAGAGGGCGGCTTGGAGTTCTGATCATGGCAGACGCACAGAATCAGGGTGGCGCTCCGGCGCGTGGTGGACGTGGCCCCGGCGGCGGCGCAGGCCGTGGCCGTGGTGGCCCGGGCGGTGGTCGTGGGCGTGGTGGTCCGGGCGGTGGCCCGGGCGGCGGCCGTGGCCGCGGCCCCGGTGGCGAAGGCGGTGGTCAGGGCGGCCGTGACGGCCGTGGCCGTGGCCCCGATCGTGGCGGCCCGCAGCAGGAGCGCGAGCAGAGCGATCTGGTCGAGAACGTGATCGCGATCAACCGGGTGGCGAAGGTGGTCAAGGGCGGTCGCCGGTTCTCGTTCAACGCGCTCGTCGCGGTGGGCGATGGGCAGGGCAAGGTGGGCTATGCGACCGGCAAGGCGAACGAAGTGTCTGAAGCGGTTCGCAAGGCCGTGGAGGCCGCGCGTCGCAGCATGGTGGCCGTGCCGCTGACTGGCTCGACGATCCCGCACGAGGTGGTCGGCAAGCATGGCGCCGGCAAGGTCCTCATGAAGCCTGCCGCTCCCGGTGCCGGCGTGATCGCCGGTGGCGCGGTGCGCGCGGTGCTCGAGTGCGCCGGCATCCACGACATCCTCACCAAGTCGCTCGGCTCGACCAATCCGCACAACATGGTGCGGGCGGCCATCGACGGATTGACGCACCTCATCACCGTCGAGCAGGCGGCGAAGGAGCGCGGCCTCGACGTCTCGCAGATCGGGTACAAGTCCCGGGCGAAGTCGAAGACGGAAACGGTGAGCACCAGCAAGGCGGCCGTGGTGGCCGCGGAGGTGGCATAATGCCGCGGACGTTCGTGTGGCATCCGTCCAAGGGCCCGGCCAAGACGCCGAAGCTCGAAAAGCCGACGGATGGCAAGGTGCAGATCACGCAGGTGCGCAGCGCCATTGGTCACTCGTGGCGCATGCGCGCCACGCTGGCGGCGCTGGGCCTGCGCAATCATCAGGCGACGGTCGTGCAGCAGGATTCCGCCTCGCTGCGTGGCCAGCTCAAGAAGGTGCGTCACCTGGTTCAGGTGACGCCGGTGGAGGGGTAAACCATGGCGAATGACGCCGAGAAGACCGAGCAGATCGGTCTGCACAACCTGAAGCCGGCGCCGGGCTCGCACCGCTCGCGGCGCCGCGTGGGTCGCGGTCCGGGCTCCGGCCTGGGCAAGACCTCCGGCAAGGGTCACAAGGGCTCGATGGCGCGTTCGGGCCATGGCGGTCCTGGTGGTGGCAAGCCGCATTTCGAAGGCGGCCAGATGCCGATCACGCGCCGCATTCCGAAGCGTGGGTTCACCAACCCGTTCCGTGAGGAGGCGCAGCTGGTGCGCCTCACGGATCTGGCGCGGGTGGCCGGTGACGAAGTGACGACGGAGACGCTGGTGGCGGCCGGCCTCGTTCGTGAGGGCCAGGGCCCCGCGAAGCTGCTCGCCAACGGTGAAGTCTCGCGTGCGGTGACGGTGAAGGGCGTGAAGGTCAGCGCCTCCGCCAAGGCGAAGATCGAAGCGGCCGGTGGCCGCGTCGAAGGCTGACGGAGAGCATTCAGCGCATGGCAGACCAGAACAACGCGGCGGCGAACGCTGTCGCCAACATCTACCGGACGCCTGAGCTGTGGGCGAAGATCACCTTCACGTTCCTGTGCATGGTGATCTATCGCGCCGGCTCGCACATCACGGCGCCCGGGATCGACGTCCAGGCGCTGACCGACTACTTCACTCGGCAACAGGGCGGGGGGCTGCTTGGCCTCTACGACATGTTCGTGGGTGGTGGTCTCTCACGTGCCACCGTGTTTGCGCTCGGCATCATGCCCTACATCTCGGCGAGCATCTTCGTCCAGATCGCCGGGGCCGTGCTGCCGAACGTGGACAAGATGCAGAAGGATGAAGAGGGGCGGAAGAAACTGACGCAGTACACCCGCTACCTCACCGTGGTGCTGGCGCTCATTCAGGCCTACGGCTTCGCGCTGTTCACCGCCTCGTTGCCGGCGGCGGTGTCGCGCCCCGGTCCGTGGTTCACCGTGCAGATGATGCTCTTCCTCACCACGGGCGCGATCTTCGTGATGTGGCTGGGCGAGCAGATCACCGAACGTGGTCTGGGCAACGGCGCCTCGCTGATCATCTTCTTCTCGATCGTCGAGCGCATGTGGCCGTCCATCTTCCAGTCGTTCAACTTCGTCACCACGGGGGCGGTGTCACCGCTCACGCTGGTGGTGTTGGCGCTGGTCATGGTGGCTGTGGTGGCGGGTGTGGTGGCGATCACCGTGGCGGCCCGGCGGGTGCTCATCCAGATCCCGCAGCGCACGATGGCGCGTGGGCGGCAGCGGGAGGCGGCGCGCAACTTCATTCCGTTGCGCATCAACACCGCCGGCGTCATGCCGATCATCTTTGCCCAGTCGGTGATCGTCATCCCCGGGGCGCTGGCCCAGTTCAGCGGCAACGCCAAGCTTCAGGAAATCGCGGAGTACTTCAATCCGCAGGGCCCGAATCCGTGGCTCTACTTCGTGCTGTCGGCCGTGCTCATCATGCTGTTCACGTACTTCTACACGTCCATCATCTTCAATCCGGTCGACTTGGCCGAGAACCTGAAGAAGCAGGGCGGTTTCGTGCCGGGGATCAAGCCGGGTGCGAAGACGGCGGAGTACATCGAGCAGGTGGTGGAGCGCATCACGTTGCCGGGGGCGATCTTCCTCACGGTCATCGCCCTCATGCCGATCGTCATCGCCCGACTCGTGAACGTACCTTTCGCCTTCGGCGGCACGTCGCTGCTGATCGTGGTGGGTGTCGCGCTCGATACCATGGCGCAGATGCAGCAGCACCTGCTGCTGCGCAAGTACGACGGCTTCATGAAGAAGGGACGTGTCAAGTTCCGCGGTCGTCAGGCGACCCAGGGTGGCTTCTAAACTCCTCCTATGATCATCGTCCTGCTTGGACCTCCAGGCGCGGGCAAGGGCACACAAGGCGAGCGGCTAGCCGCTCGCCTTGACGTTCCCAAGATCGCGACTGGTGATGTCCTCCGCGCCGCGGTCCGTGACGGCACTCCGCTTGGTCTCGAAGCCAAGGCAGCCATGGATCGCGGCGATCTCGTCCCCGATGCGGTCATCATGGGGATCATGAAGGAGGCACTCGCGTCGCCAATGGCGGCGAAGGGGGCCATCCTCGACGGCGTCGTGCGCACCACGCCGCAGGCCGACGGGCTGGCGGACACACTTGCCACCCTCGGGCGGACGCTCGACGCGGTCTTGCTCTTCGAGGTGGACGAAGAGGAACTGGTGCGTCGGCTCAGCGGCCGCACCACCTGCGATGTGTGCCAGCGTCCGTTCTTCGGGCGTGAGCCCGGTGAAGCGTGCGGGGTGGACGGGGACGTGCCCCAGGGGACCCTCGTGCGTCGCAAGGACGACGAGCCCGAGGCCATTCGCAAGCGCATGCAGGTCTATCGCGACCAGACCGCGCCCGTCATCGACTGGTACTCGGCCCGGGGCGCCAACATGGTGCGCGTCGACGCCATCGGGTCGCTGGAGGATGTCGAAGCGCGTGTGCACGCGGCGCTCGGACTGACGTGATGGCGTTTGGCAACAGCGCGCCGGCGACGTTGCTCAAGTCGCCGCGCGAGATCGACATCATGGCGCGGGGCGGGGCCATCCTGCACGCCACGCTCCTGCACGCCAAGGCACACGTGCAAGCCGGGATCTCCACCCTCGAGCTGGACCAGGTGGTGGAGCGCTTCATCCGTTCGCACGCTGGCGCCGAACCCGCATTCAAGGGACTGTACGGGTTCCCCGGCAGCGCGTGCATCTCCATCAACGAGGAGATCGTGCACGGGATTCCGTCGCGCAAGCGCCTCCTCAACGAGGGAGACATCGTGACGGTCGATGTGGGCGTGAAGCTCGAGGGGATGTACACCGATGCGGCGATCACCATCCCGGTGGGGGCGATCGACGAGGAGACGCAGCGGCTCCTGGAGGTCACGCAGCGGTCGCTGGAGGCGGGCATCGCCGCCGCCACGCCGGACAATCACGTGGGTGATATCGGCGCCGCCGTGCAGGCCGTCGTGGAGGCCGCCGGCTTCGGGGTCGTGCGCGAGCTGGTGGGCCACGCCGTGGGCTTCTCGCCGCACGAGGAGCTGCAGATCCCCAACTACGGGAAGCCGAAGCGCGGGAAGAAGCTCAGCGTGGGGCTCACCATTGCCATCGAACCGATGGTGAACGTGGGGACCGCCAAGACGCGCACGCTCAGCGACAAGTGGACCGTGGTGACCGCCGATGGCAAGCGCTCGGCGCACTTCGAGCACACCGTGGCCATTACCGAGCACGGACCGCGCATTCTGACGCTGCCCGGCTGACGCGGGCAGCCGGCGGCGCGGCGCACCGCATCAGGCCGGGGCCATGGCCCGCTCCGCCGCGGCCTCGGCAATGCGGGCATGCATGGCCGCGGCATCGAGCAACTTGCGGGCTTCACTGGCCAGCGCCGCGCCGCGCTCGGCGCCGGCTTCGTCGAGCGAGGCCACATTGATGCGCACATTGAGCGCGGCGCCCTTGCATGCGGCTTCGGCGAGCAACGCGCCCACGCAGGCATCGCTGACCGCGTTGCGGTTGCCCCGCTCGGCGAGCGTGGCGGCCAGCGCGGCCACCTCCACGGCGGTCCGTGCCGTCTCCAGGGGGACTTCCGCGGCGCCAATCAGTGCATCGCGAATGGCGGCGGCCCGGGCGGCCCGCTGGTCGTCGGACTCCTTGGGGAGCTGATACGCGCTGCGGACGGCTTCGTACGACTGCGCATCGCGCGCCACGAGGGAATGGAGCGCGCGCCGCAGCGACGAGGCCTGCAGGGCGAGCTGCTTCATCTCCTCCTCCACGGCCGCGTACGTCTTCTTGCCAATGGTGAGACCGGCCACCATCTGCGCCAGAGCGGCGCCCAGGGCCCCGGCGTGCGCGGCCACACTGCCACCGCCGGGCGTGGGCGTGGGGCCGGCCACGCTCGACATGAAGCCGTCCACGGTTTCGCCGCCGTTCATGACCTCCCGTACTTTGGTCTCGAGCAGCATGCCCGTGTGGAAACCGCGCAGCTGGATGTGCCGGGCGCCGGCGTCGAGGATGACGCGCTCGGGTACCAACCCGACGATCTCGCTCCACGTGGGCGCCACGCCGTAGGCCGCGGCTTCGGTTTTCACGAAGTCGAAGACGCGATGCAGTGGCGTCTTCTCCGTGTCCACGAGGTTCATGCTCACCTGGGCCTGGCCGTCCACTTCCAGGCCCAGCCCCTTCACGTAGCGCAACCCGCCGCTGGAGCCACGAATGGCCTTGGCGACTTCCTTGGCCACGGGGAGGTTGCTGCGGTCGCCCAGGTAGATGTTGTACGCCACGAGGAAGGGACGGGCGCCGATGGCGGTGGCGCCGGCCGTGTGGTGCAGCTGCGCCTCGCCGAAGTCGGGCCGGCGGGCCGGGTTGGTGCGCACGTCGTCCCGCAGCCCCTCGAACTCCCCCCGACGCACGTCGGCGAGATTCTCGCGCGTGGGGGTGGTGGCGGCGCGCTCGTACAGGTACACCGGAATGCCCAGCTCACGGGAGGCCCGCTCTCCCAGCTCGCGCGCCAGCGCAACGCAATCGTCCATCGTGGCGCCATCGAGCGGAATGAACGGCACCACATCGGTAGCCCCGATGCGCGGATGCTCTCCCTGATGCCGGGTGAGGTCGATGCGATCGCGCGCTTCGCGCATGGCCGCCAGCGCCGCCGGCACCGCCGCCTCGAGTGTCGCGACGAACGTGATGACGGTGCGGTGGTGTGATGGGTCGCTGGACACATCGAGCACGTGCGCACCGCTGGTGCTGGCGATCGCATCACGGATGGCCGCAATGACCACGGGATCACGGCCTTCGGAGAAGTTGGGGACGCACTCGACGAACGGCATGGGGCTGGCTCGGTGGAGGTCGTGGCGAAACCGCGTTTGCAGAATCGCGGAATCGCGGAGGAGCGGCGAGGTCGCGGGAGCTGTCACGTCGGCGCCATCAGTATGCGGGCGACGTGACCCGGTCGTTGAGGATATCGAGAAACCAGTCGTGCAGCACGCCATTGGACGCGACGATGGGCCCGCCGATGAGGCGCGCCTCATGACCATCGAGGTCGGTGACCCTGCCGCCGGCCTCGCGCACCAGCAGCACACCGGCGGCCAGGTCCCATGGGTTGAGCCAGAGTTCCCAGAAGCCGTCGAACCGACCGTTGGCCACGTCGGTGAGATCCAGCGCGGCACTGCCGGCGCGTCGCATGCCGGCAGTGACCGGCATGAGACGACGCATCATGCCCAGGTAGCGCTCGGCGTACGACACATCGCGAAAGGGAAAGCCGGTGCCGATGAGGGCGCGCGCGGGGTCCACGATGCTGGAGACCCGCATGGGCTGCCCGTTCACGTACGCGCCGGTACCCGCGGCAGCCGTATAGACGCCGCCGCGTGCCACGTCGTGAATGACGGCCGCCTGCGGGACACCATCGAGGGCAATGCAGATGGAGACGCCGTAGCTGGGGAAGCCGTGGAGGAAGTTGGTGGTGCCGTCGAGCGGGTCGACGATGGCCACCAGTCCGGCCTCGGGGTCGGCGTCGTTGCTCAACTCCTCCCCCACCACGCGCAGGTCGGGCACGTGCGACAACAGGACGTCGCGGATGCGCTGCTCGGCCCCCACATCCACGTGGCTCACGAAGTCGGTGGCGCTTTTGGCCTCCCAGGCGATGCTGCGGTGCGTGCGGGATTCGTGCGCGATGAAGTCGGCGGCGGTCTGCGCCGCAGCGGTGGCGGCATCGAGCCAGTGGTGGCGGTCGGTTGGCATAGGGGGAAATTGACAACGTGGACCGGCAAACTGCAGACGGTGGTCGGCAGGCCCCCGTTCGCCGTCTGCTTTTCACGGCCTCGCGACGAAACTACGTTTTCAGCATGGCAAGAATCTTCAGCGGCATCCAGCCCTCGGGCGAACTCCACATCGGCAACTATCTCGGTGCCGTCAAGAACTGGGTGACGCTTCAGGGGGAGCACCCCGGCGCCATCTACTGCGTGGTGGATTATCACGCCATCACGGGGGCGTACGATCCGGCCGTGCTGCGGGCCCGGCGCTGGGGCATGGCCAAGAGCCTGCTCGCGTCCGGCATCGATCCGGCGCAGGCGATCCTGTTCATGCAGAGCGACGTGCCCGAGCACACCGAGCTGTCGTGGATCTTCACCACGATCACGCCGCTGGGCGACCTCGAGCGTCAGACGCAGTTCAAGGACAAGTCCTCGAAGCTGGAGAGCATTCCTGCGGGCGTGCTCATGTACCCGGTGCTCCAGGCGGCCGACATTCTCCTCTACCGCGCCGACAGCGTACCGGTGGGGGAGGATCAGATCCAGCACCTGGAGCTGGCGCGCGACACGTCGCGCAAGTTCAACGCCAAGTTCGACGTGGCGTACTTCCCCGAACCCAAGCCGCTGCTCACCCCCACGAGGCGCATCATGGGGCTCGACGGCAACGCCAAGATGTCAAAGTCGATGGGGAATACCATCGGGCTGCTGGAGAGCGACGAGGAGATCTGGCAGAAGCTGCGGCCGGCGATGACCGACCCGCAGCGGGTGCGCAAGAGCGACCCGGGGCGCCCGGAGGTGTGCAACATCTTCCAGCTGCACAAGGCGTTCAACGGGGAGAGCACCGTGGCGCAGGTGGCCGACCAGTGCAGCACCGCGGGGTGGGGGTGCATGGACTGCAAGAAGGTGCTGCTCGAGGGGATGGTGCAGGAGCTCACGCCCATCCGTCGGCGCAGCGCCGAGCTCGACGAAGAGCCATCGCGCGTGCTGGATGCGCTGGCGGACGGCGGGCGCGCCGCGCGGGCCATTGCCCAACAGACCATGGGCGAAGTCCGGGAGATCATGGGGCTGAGCGGGCTCCCGGCCGCGTAAGTTCCGGCCCCTGTGACGCAGGGGCCGCCGGCGTGACACCGGCCCGACCGTCACGTTGCCGGAACTCTTGCTGGTCGTCCCGGCACGGGGAGCACGTGAGCCGCGTGCCCCCGTTCCCTTCGAGCCGACCCAGAGACCGTGGCAATCGAACGCATCATCAAGGCAGCTGTCGAGCGTGGGGCGTCCGACGTGCATATCAAGTCGGGCAACACGGTGCGCGCCCGTATCGACGGGCGTCTGGTGGTGCTGACCAAGCAGGCGCTCACGGCCGAGCAGACGCGGGCCATCGCGCTGCACCTCATGAGCAGTGATGCCGACCGCGCGACCATCGACACGCTGCGCGACTACGACTGCGCGTGGGCGGCCCCCGGCGTGGGGCGGTTCCGCGTGAACATCCTGCGGCAGCGGGCGTCGCACTCGATCGTGATGCGCGTGATCCCCGAGACGGTCCCCACCGTGCAGTCGCTCGGCTTGCCCCCGGTGCTGACGCGCATTGCGCACAGCGAGCGTGGCATGGTGCTGGTGACGGGCGTGACCGGCTCCGGCAAGTCGAGCACGATGGCGGCGCTGGTGAACGAGATCAACGCGAGCTACGAGAAGCACATTCTCACGCTCGAGAACCCGATCGAGTTCATCCACGACGACCTCAAGAGCTCCGTGACCCAGCGCGAGGTGGGGATCGACACCGACACGTTCCGCATGGGACTGCGCGCCGCCCTCCGGCAGGATCCCGATGTGATCCTCATTGGCGAAATGCGCGACGCCGAGACGATCGACACGTCGATGAAGGCGGCGGAAACCGGGCACCTGCTCATTTCCACGCTGCATACCCCCGACGCCGTGACCACGGTGATGCGCATCGTGGCGATGTTTCCGCCGGAGGAGCAACAGGTGGTGCGCATGCGTCTCGCGGAGTCGCTGCACGCGGTGGTCTCGCAGCGCCTGTTGCCGCGCAAGAGCGGGCAGGGGCGCGTGGTGGCCGCCGAGGTCATGATCAACACCGGCACCATCCGCGATCTCATTGCCGAGGGGCGCCTGGCCGAGATCCGGGACTACCTCGCCGACGGGTCGCAGTACGGCATGCAGACCTTCGACCAGCACCTCACGGAGCTGGTACAGGGCAACGTCGTGGACTACGAGGTGGCCAAGGGCGCGGCAACCAACCCCGCCGACTTCGAGCTGTCGTTCCGCATGGGTCGTAGCCGCAAGACCCCCATTGCCGGGCAGACCATCAAGCCGACGGCCATGCCGGGGCTGTCGGCCACCACGCGACCGGCGGTGCCGGCGCCGGCGCCACTGGGCGCCAACCCGCTCGGGACGGGGCCGCGGTTGCCCCCGCTTGGCACGAGCCCGAGTGGGCAGGGTGCGGTGACGAGCCCCAGCCCCCTGGAGAGCGACTCGATCTTCGGCAGCGGATTCGAGAGTCTGTTCGGGCAGTAGCCCCCGGGGCGGGGCTGCGGCAACTTTGGGGCATGCCCAACCTTTCCGTCGCCCAGCTGGGCGGGCTCATGGTGCCCGCCGTCTCCACGTTCACGCCGACCGGTGAGCTCGATGGCGCCGCCTTTCAGCGCAACCTGGAGGCCCACCTCGCCTTCGGCATGGATGGCGTGCTGGTGGGGGGATCGAGCGGCGAGTCCGCCCTGCTCGAAAACGACGATCGACGGCAGCTGCTGTCGTGGGCGCGCGAATGCATTCCGCAGGACACGTGGCTCATCGCCGGTATCGGCAGTGAGAGTACGCGTCTCACCATTCAGCGTGCGCGCGATGCCCGCGAGGCCGGGGCCGACGCCGTGCTGGTGATTTCCCCGCATTATTTCCTCAAGCGCATGACGGAGCGCGCCCTTCTGGCGCACTTCCACACCGTGGCCGACGCGAGTCCGTTGCCCGTGATGCTGTACAACATGCCGGCGTATTCGCACATCGTGCTGAGCCCGGCGTTCGTGCACGAGATGGCGCAGCATCCGAACGTGATCGGCATGAAGGACAGCGCCGGCAACATTCCGGTGCTGCAGCAGTATCTCGAGGCCCAGGGCGACCAGTTCAAGGTCATCACGGGGAGTGGTGCCACCGTCGTTCCGGCGCTGACGGCCGGCGTCTCCGGGGCCATCCTGGCGATCGCCCTGTATGCGGGGCCGGCGGTGCGTCGCATGGTGGACACATTCCACGCCGGTGATCATGCAGCGGCCGCCGCCATGCAGGGGACGCTCACGCCGTTGGCCACCGACATTGCCGGTGCCATGGGGCCGGCGGGAATCAAGGCGGCCATGGACCTCGTGGGGCTGCATGGCGGGCCCACGCGGGCGCCGCTGCTGCCGCTGAGCGCGGAGGAGTTGGAGACCGTACGGGAGCGGCTGGCGGGCGCGGGGTTGCTCTAAGGGCGGTCGTCCGGCGCCGGAAACTCGCCGCCGGCGCCGTCGTAGTGGCCAGTATGCTCGCCCTCACCCTGCTGGCCTCGGCGCTGGTTGTCGGTCTCCTGCTCGTCCCGCTGGGATTGCCGGGGCTGTGGGTCATGCTGGCTGCCACCTTCGGGTATTGGCTGGCGGTGCCCGATGGCAGCGTGGGGGTGCTCACGGTGATCGTGGTGGCCACCCTGGTGATTGCCGCCGAGGTGGTGGAGTTCACCGTGGCCGGGCGCTATGCGCGGCAGTACGGCGGTTCCCGCCGTGCGTCGTGGGGCGCCATTGTTGGTGGCCTGGTGGGGGCGGTGGTAGGGGTACCCGTGCCGGTGGTGGGGTCCATGGTGGGCGCCTTCGCCGGCGCCTTTGCCGGCGCCTTGTTGGCCGAGCTGACGGTGCCACGCGAACGGCGTGGCGTCCCGGTGCAGGTGGCGAAGGGCGCGCTGATCGGTCGCGTGGTTGCCGCCGCCCTCAAGGTGGGCTTTGGTGTGGCCATTCTCTTCCTGGTCGGTGCGGCCGGTCTGGTGGGCCGGATGGCGGCGACCGGATGAGCAACGCCGGCTGTCCGGCATCACCACGGGGCGGCGCGGACGCCGTGTGGCGCGCCCCCCGGTGAGGAGCTAGATTCTCTCCACGCCCCGCGGACCGTCCGCGGGGCGTTTTTTGTGCGCGGCCGCCGAGGCCGCCGGAGACCGATCGCATGTTCGATTCGAAGACGCGCACCGTGGTGGTCGTCGGGGCGCAGTGGGGCGACGAGGGCAAGGGCAAGCTGGTCGACGTGCTGGCGGAGCAGGCCGACTGGGTCGTGCGCTACCAGGGCGGTGCCAACGCCGGGCATACGGTGCACATTGGCGACACGTCGTTCATCCTGCACCAGATCCCGAGCGGCATCCTGCACCCGGGTGTGCGCTGCGCGATCGGCAACGGCGTGGTCATGGACCCCGAAACGCTCTTCACGGAAATCGACGAGCTGGTGGCGGACGGCGTGGACGTGGAGGGGCGCCTCTACGTGAGCGAGCGGGCGCACCTGGTGATGCCGTACCACAAGCTGGTGGACAAGGCCAGTGCGGCCAGCAAGGCGATTGGCACGACGGGGCGCGGCATCGGTCCCGCCTACGAGGACAAGGTGGCGCGCCGCGGTGTACGGGTGCTCGACCTGCGCAACGCGGACCGGCTTCGTGAACTGGTGACCGCCGGCGTGGAGCGCGCCAACGCGCAGCTCGAGCGCAGCGGCGCCGAGGTGCGGGCCAGTGTGGAGCATACCATGCACGTGCTCGAGGCGCTGGCGCCGCGGCTGCTGGGGCTGGCCGACGATGTAGGGTTGTGCGTGCACCGCGCCATCAAGAGCGGCGCGGCCGTGCTGCTGGAAGGGGCGCAGGGGTCGCTGCTCGACATCGACCACGGCACATATCCGTTCGTCACGTCGAGCAACACGACGGTGGGCGGCGCGGCGACCGGGGTGGGGATCTCACCCATGGCGCTCGACGCCGCGCTGGGGGTGGTGAAGGCGTACACCACCCGCGTGGGCAACGGACCGCTCCCCACGGAGCTCGAGGAGCCGTTGCACAGCCACGTGCGCCAGCTTGGTCACGAGTTTGGCGCCACCACGGGGCGTCCGCGTCGCTGTGGCTGGTTCGACGGTGTCGTGGTGAAGTACGCGGCCCGGGTGAACGGCCTGACGGGGCTGGCCATCACCAAGCTCGACGTCCTCGATTCGCTGGACCAGCTGGCCGTATGCACGGGCTATCAGGTGGGCGATGACGTGTATACCGAGTTCCCCGCGGATCTCGCGTTGCTGGAGCGGGCCGCGCCGATCTACGAGTGGTTCCCCGGATGGAAGCAGAGCACGCAGGACGCGCGCTCGCTGCGTGACCTGCCGCCGGCGGCCCGGGCGTATCTCGACCGCCTGGAGCAGCTGTGTGAGGCGCCCATCGCGTACGTGAGCGTGGGAACGCGGCGCGACCAGATCATCTCGCTCACAAACTGAGGCGTTACCGCCGACCACCGGATGACCGTGGAGACCATGACCGTGGATGTGGCAGTCGTCGGTGCCGGCCCCTGCGGACTGGCGGCGGCGATCGCGGCGCAGCGCGCGGGGCTCTCGGCCGTGGTGTTCGATCGCGGCTGTCTCGTGAACGGCATCGCCAGCTATCCCACGTACATGTCGTTCTTCTCCACGGCGGAGCGCCTGGCCATTGGCGGGGTGCCGTTCATCGTGGCGACGGAGAAGCCCACGCGGCGCGATGCGCTCGCGTACTACCGCGGGGTGGCCGACGTGTACGGTATCGAGGTGCGGCAGTACGAGGGTGTGCAGCTGCTGCGTCCGGTGCGGGTGGATCCACGTCCCGGGCAGGCCGAGCCAACGCGAGCGGCCCGGTGGCTGCTGCAGAGCAAACGGCGGAGCGGGGCGGTACGCGAAACGGCCGCGCATGCGGTGGTCATTGCCACCGGGTACTTCGGGCGCCCCATGCTGCTGGGGGTCCCCGGTGAAGGGCTGCCACATGTGCGGCATGGTTACACCGAAGGGCATGGGGCATGGCGCGAGCCGGTGGTGATCGTGGGCGGCGCCAACTCGGCGGTGGACGCCGCGCTCGACATGCACCGCGCCGGGGCACACGTCACGCTCGTGCACTTCGGCGCCATGCTCGATGCCAACGTCAAGCCGTGGGTGCGTCCGGAGATCGAAGCGCGCCTGCGCGAGGGCAGCATCGCGTCGCGCTTCGGCGCGCGCGTGGTCGCCATTGAGGCAGATGCCGTGGTGGTCGAGGGGGCTGCGGGCATCGAACGGCTTCCGGCCACGCAGGTGTACACCATGACCGGCTATCTCCCGGAAACGGGGCTGCTGGAACAGGTCGGGGTGCCCCTCGATGCCGACAGCGGCATTCCCGCGCACGACCCGCTCACCATGGCCACGCCGCTCCCGGGTGTCTACCTTGCGGGGGTGATCGCGAGCGGCAACCAGGCCAACCGCATCTTCATCGAAAACGGCCGCGATCATGGCGACGCCATCGTGGCCCATCTGCTCCGACATTCGCTGCGCTGACGCCCGGCATCCAGCCTGGCGGGGCAGGGCAGCGCGACCCTGAACACCGAGTGCCATGAGTCATCCCGATGTGATGGACAAGCTGGTGTCGCTGTGCAAGCGACGGGGCTTCATCTTCCAGTCGTCCGAGATCTACGGCGGCACGGGCTCGGTGTGGGATTACGGTCCGCTGGGCGTGGAGCTCAAGAAGAACATCAAGGATCGCTGGTGGCACGCGATGGTGCGGTCGCGCGACGACATCGAGGGGCTCGACGCGGCCATCCTCATGCATCCGCGCACCTGGGAAGCGAGCGGTCACGTGGCCGGGTTCGTGGACCCGCTCGTGGACTGCAAGACGTGCAAGGGCCGGTTCCGCGCCGACAAGCTGGAAGATGCGCGCTGCCCGCAGAAGCCGAGCAAGCAGCCCGGCCAGCACGACGCCTGCCAGCTCACCGAGGCGCGGCAGTTCAACCTGATGTTCAAGACGCACATGGGCGCGCTGGAGGAGAGCGCGAGCATCGTCTACCTGCGCCCGGAAACGGCACAGGGGATCTTCGTGAACTTCCTGAACGTGCAGCAGAGCATGCGCCAGAAGGTGCCGTTCGGCATCGCGCAGATCGGCAAGGCGTTCCGCAACGAGATCACGCCGGGGAACTTCATCTTCCGGACGCGCGAGTTCGAGCAGATGGAGATGCAGTTCTTCGTCGAACCCGGCACGGACATGGAGTGGTTCGAGACCTGGAAGGCGCTGCGCATGCAGTGGCACCTCGACCTCGGCCTGTCTCCCGACCGCCTCAGGTTTCACCAGCACACCGCCGGCGAACTGGCGCACTACGCCCGCGCGGCGTTCGACGTGACCTTCGACTTCGGCGGCACGCTGGGCTACCAGGAAATCGAGGGCGTGCACAACCGCAGCGACTTCGACCTGACGCAACACCAGCAGTACTCGAGCAAGAAGCTGGAGTACTTCGACCAGGTGAACAACAAGCGCTACGTGCCGTACGTGATC
>Ga0315899_10002725_pt1 | contig 19415 bp, 14 predicted proteins | sample LakEriMetagenome_2_FD_203518 | JGI IMG/M metagenome (GOLD analysis project Ga0315899, IMG submission 203518) | Freshwater fungal communities from buoy surface, Lake Erie, Ohio, United States - Buoy 4 MA112 | ecosystem: Environmental > Aquatic > Freshwater > Lake | place: USA: Lake Erie, Ohio... | reverse complement strand
AACGAAGCCATGAACAACTATTATTGGGGTAAGAAAGCCTCGGAGACGGTTGATGGACTGGCACGCAATGTGGAATCCGGTGCGGGCCTTTCAGCAGGCCTTACGGGTCTTTATTCCATAGGTCCTAGCGGTGCTTTGTTTTTTGGTACCTCGATCAACCGTTTGTCGGATGCGCAAGCCAATAGCCCGATAGCAGAGCGCGATTATACCTATGTGGTTTATCTGGGATACGGTTGGCGTCTTTGAGAAATGCGTTCACTGAGAATGTATCGACGTGTTATCTGCAAAGAGCCTGATGAGAACGCATTAAATATGAAACTACTATGGCCAGCACTTATCCTTATTCAACTGGTATTTTCTGTTTGTGCGCAGGCTGACTCAGCTGCGCCGTCGTTATATTGTGGCGCTGCACATAATTATGTATGCACACCAGAGCAAGCACTGGCCCAGCAACGGCGCCAGATGCAGCAACGACAAGCCGAAACACGTTCAGACAATCAGCAGTCCATGGCGAGATGGTTAGAGCTGCAACAGCGTCAGAGGATGCAAATGGAGCGCGAAGCCTTACTAGTGCAGCCTGCAAGGTAGTATGCAGTACCCTTTATTTTATGAGGGTTTTTACCTGGTCTGAGTTACCATTGCCTCCGACAGCAGGCTGAGTATCACTCATTGCTGATTTGTTACGAATGTCTGTTCTCGCTCATACGAGTTACGTACTACTTCATCCACCAAGGTTCAGCATGTTTGCACCTGCGATGAATAACAACGACTAAGGGAGTCTGGAAATGGGATTGTTTGATATGTTTAAAGGGGCGCCACCCAAATTGACGCCTAAGCTGGCACTAGCGGTTGGTTTGCTGCATATGATTCATGCCGATGGTGAAGTCGAGGCAGAAGAGCTTGGGCAAGTACTGCAGGCATTGGGTAATGACAAAGCCTTGTTTGAAGATGCAGGTAAATATGCAAAAGTAAATAATGTTGATGCGTTCTTAACTGAGTCAGCAAGCTTGCTCAATTCGGACCAGAAATTATGTGTTTTGCTTAACTTGTATGATTCATTGCTTTCGGACGGTGTAGCTGCGCCAGAAGAGCAAGCACTACTGACCCGCTTTATGTCTGCCTATGGTGTGAGCGAAGAGACCTTAAAGCCGTATGCGCTGGGCATCTCTGTTAAAAATAATCGGCAAGTCTTGGTGTGAGTTGTAAGTTCACTTACTTGTTGTAGCACATATAATTTCAGCAAAGGCGATCCAGAATAATTCTGGATCGCTTTTGTTTTTGTACGTTGTAAAAACTAAATCAATGCTGCAGTTGACCCAGCCTTGGTTTAAAACGCAGTTCATCAAATAACTGCCTAAAATCGGTAGTCATTTTGTTTGTACGCGACTCACGAGCAGCAGTAGATACATGTACAGTGCTCGGTTAGCTAAGGGACTGAGCTATATCGATCACAAACCGGTATTTCACATCACTGGTTTGCATGCGTTCATAGGCCTGATTGATAGCATCTATGGTGATGATTTCAATATCTGACACGATCTGATGTTGCCCACAAAAATCCAGCATTTCCTGGGTCTCTTTGATACCACCCACCAATGAGCCGGCAATGCTGCGCCGTCCAAAAATCAGCGGCCTGGAATTCAGATCCGATGTTGGACCTATAGAACCAACGATGCACATCGTGCCGTCCACTTTTAACAGGCTCATGTAGCTGGTGACATCGTGCGGTGCGGGTATGGTGTTTAATAAAAAATCAAATGTCCCTGCATGTTTTGCTACCGCCTCTTGATCGGTAAACAAAAGTACATCATCCGCACCTAAGCGTTTTGCATCAGCGGCTTTATGTGCTGAGTTGGTAATCATCACGGTATGCGCACCCATGGCACGGGCAAACTTGATGCCCATGTGACCTAATCCACCCAGTCCAATCACACCAACAGTCATGCCTGCTTTTACACCCCAGTGTTTGAGTGGTGAATAGGTCGTAATGCCAGCGCAAAGTAGCGGTGCAGCACCCGCCGGGTCAAGATTATCAGGAACAGTTAATACAAAGTGACGATCAACGACGATACTTTTCGAATACCCGCCATACGTTACGCCACCTTCATCAGGGCTAGGGCTGTTGTAGGTTGCAGTGAATCCTGCAAGGCAGTACTGCTCCATATTCGCTTCACAGGACGAGCAGTGATGGCATGAACCAACAAAGCAACCGACAGCGACGCGTTGGCCGATACGTAAATCGTTTACCGCTGTACCCACTGCTTTTACGGTACCCACGATTTCATGACCAGGGACGATGGGGTAGGTGCTTCGACCCCAATCATTTTTGGCGTAATGTATGTCGGTATGGCACACACCGCAAAATTCAATATCGATATGCACATCCAGTGCACCCGGCTCTCTGCGTGTAATGTGGTGAGGAACCAGCGGTGCATCAGATGCATGGGCAGCGTAACAAGAGACGGTAGTCATGGATGAATTCCTAAAAAGTTGTAACACTCAGCGTGTACTATCAGCACTGAATGATTTGGCACATCAGAAAAATTAACTATTTGCTACATAGCGATTGCAGATGATCGTATTATCCACTCATTGATACATGATTAAATCGACAATCAATCAGATGGCATCAGTGCGGATAGAACGTAAGGGAGAAAATTATGCATGTAACCGACTATACATCCCCACCAGTCAAACAGCTGCGGGAAGACTTAGCTTTGGCGTTGCGCGCCGCAGCGCATCATGGCTTGGGCGAGGGCATATGTAATCATTTCAGCGTGGAGCTACCGGATAGCTCGGGTCGGTTTTTAATTAATCCGCGTGGTTTGTTATGGTCTGAAATACAGGCAGATGACATCGTTATGATAGATGAGCAGGGCGCACGTTTAGCCGGCCATCATGACGTTGAACCGACAGCCATGTATATACACGCTGCCATACACCGACTCGAAGGTAAGTCTTGTGTACTCCATACACATATGCCGCATGCCACAGCCTTAACATTAACGACGAAACGTGCACTCGATACGACGCTGTCACAAAATGCGATGCGGTTTCACGGTCGCATAGCGATCGACGAAAACTACAATGGCGTAGCGCTAAGTCATGCCGAAGGCGAGCGTATGGCTAACGTGATGCAAAGCGCAGATATTGTTTTTTTGGGTAATCACGGCGTTATCGTCTGTGGCCCTAGCATTGCGTATGCCTATGACGATTTGTATTACTTAGAGCGCGCGTGCATGGTCGAGGTATTAGCTGCGCGCAGCGGCGCTACCTTAGCACCAGTCAACCGTGCGCTAGTTGATGCGGTGGCGATACAACTCGAGGGAGAGCGCCTGCAGTCCAGCTTGTTTTTTGAAGCTCTGCGCAGGACGCTCTGATCCCAAATTACTCCGTGTGTTGGTCTTTCGGGCCGATATGGCCACGTATCATCGCCAAACTCACAATCACGATAACCATGGCACCACCCAGCAGATTCAAATAGGCATTGGCACCGCCTACAGTAATCATGGCCGCACCTGCAAATGAACTCACAAATGCGCCCATACGACCAAACGCCATAGCGGAAGCAGCTCCGGTTGCGCGTATCAATGTGGGGTACATATGCGCGCACAGTGCAAACAATGCACATTGCAACGCGGTGACAAACAAGCCGTGAAATCCCAAGCCCCACAAGAAAGTCTCAGGGGCAGCAGTGATGTTGACTAGTTTTAAACCAAAAGCAGTTGCAGCTGACATGGCAGCCCAAAACACCATAGGCCAGCGTGATCCAAAACGATTAATAGCGAACGCGCACAACACCGCACCAATAACACCACCAAAGTTATACGCCGTTAAACCCATGCCAGCGAGTGTGGGCGATAGACCTTCTGTGGTGAGCATGGTGGGCAACCAGCTGAATGCTGTATACAACGAGAGCTGGATAGCAAAAAAACTAATCCACAGCCAGCTGGTATCGGCTGCGCGTCCATGGCGAAACAAATCGCTGATGCTTCCGCGCTTGGCGTTTTCTATGATGCCGTCGGTGAATGCAATGGCATGGCTTACTTCATGATGCATGCGAGCCATAAGTGCCCGTAATTCTTCCCAGCGTGATTCTTGTCGCGCCATATATTTCGGCGATTCACGCATGATGACTATCATGACCAGCGCATAAATGATGGGCAGGCTGCCACCGATAAAAAAGAAAGTGCGCCAGCCATACGCAGGTAATATCTGGCTAGCGGCTAGTCCGGCCAGCATGCCACCCAAGGGATAACAAACGATGGCGGTGGTAACAGCCATGGTGCGAAATCGAAACGGAATAAATTCCGCTGTTAATGTGGTCGCTGCGGGTAAAGCCGCACCGATACCCAAGCCCGCAAAAAAGCGAATGATGGCAATGGATGTGACATCGGGTGCAAATCCTATCAGCATGGTTGCTGAACCAAAAATAAAAATGCTGGTAATCAGAACGGGCTTACGACCCACTTTATCTGACAACACACCGGCGCTTAAGCTGCCAACGGCCATGCCCATTAATCCACTGGCAACAGCGATAGAAAACGCTGCACGAGTGACACCCCATTCTTTAATGATGACCGGTATGGCATACCCTATCATCTGACCATCAAATCCATCGAGCACGATGGCTAATGCAGCAAACAGATACGCCATTTTTTGTAAGGTAGAAAAATCACCTTCATCAATGGCTTTGCTCACATCAAAACCTGCCTGTGAACTGGGTGTTGTTACATCAGTCATGTCGCCTCCATGTGGCCGAATTATGTCGGCTTATTGTTTTACTATGATGCAGCTTGAGTTTAGATGCGGGTTACTGAAAAAATTATTCGCGATCGGGTTGCTGCGACGGATGAGCCGCAGCAAATTCAGGTAATGCTTCACACGTTTCATAAATAGCACACAGTGTCGGATACACCTGTGTATCAACATTAAATCGCACCGCACTAAACATCTGGGGTACCAGTGCGCAGTCGGCCATCGTAGGTGTATCGCCAAAGCAGAATTTACCACGCGTGGGTGCATGAGCAAGATCGGTTTCAAGTGCTGCAAGACCAAGCGCTAACCAATGTTTTATCCATGCAGCTTTATCGTCTTCCGAAATACCGAGTTTGCCAGTGAGGTATTTCAGTACACGTAGGTTTTGCAGTGGGTGTATGTCGCACGCGATAGCGAGTGTTAGCTGACGCACACGCGCACGACCTTGCAATGAGTCGGGCATTAACCGTATCGCCGGATATTTTTCATCAAGATATTCAATGATAGCCAGCGATTGACTGACATGAAATCCATCATCATCAAGTAATGGAACCAGCTGCTGCGGATTAAGGGATGTGTAGCTCTCTTTAAATTGCATGCCACCTTCGCGGGTCAGGTGCACTGAGAGGTACTCATAATCTAAGCCCTTGAGATTCATAGCGATGCGCACGCGATAAGCGGCTGAGCTACGAAAGTAGTTGTGCAATACAAGCATGTTAGAGGTCTGTGCCATGTAAATTTTTAGTAATAAATCTATGTCAATCTAGATTTCAACCAACACCCGGTGTCCCTCAATTTTAACGGGGTACGTTCTGAGATCCTCAGTCAACGGTGCGCACATGGCCTTGCCATTACGTATGTCAAATTTACCCTGATGCAGTGGACATTCAATTTCATGTCCTTCTACAAAGCCATCACAAAGCTTTGCGTTACCGTGAGTGCAGATGTTGTCGGTGGCATAGATGGTGCCTTCTACGTTATACAGAGCGATGCTTTTACCTGCTGTATCTATACCGATCACATCGTCCTCTGGAACTGCATCAGCCGCCGCTACGTCTATCCATTGCGTACTCATCACGATTTCCTTCAAATTGGGTAGATGATGGAATTAGGAATCATCTCACTGTCGTAAATACAGAGGCGTGAGTTGAATTTCAACCCAGTGGAATCACGTGTAATGCGATCAAGGTAACGCCCCACATTAAAGACCGTTGATTCGCCAGACAGTTTGGTACGAAATACCGCGTAGTTTGCTTCAGCAATAATCACGTTATCTTTTTCTTCTCGGATGATAGGTAAACCAACCACATGACGTTGGTAGTACGGATCGTGATAGAGCGTCTCATGTATGCCATAGACACGATCTTTAAGCATATTTTTACTCAGCAGCGCAAGAGTGCACAGAGGGAATCCTCGATCATAATTTTCACGAGGTTGAATTTTGTATTCGCACTCATCGGTAAAAAAATCTATCCATTTGTCCCACTGCGCGCTATCGATTGCCGAAGCGTAGTCGCTATACAAATGAATAAGTTCAAACAGGGTATGGCTGTTGGGTGGTGTGGTCATGGTTGTTATACCTCCATTACTTTGCGCCAGTAGTTATACATGCCGCGTATCAAGGTCTCTGTCACCATATGATCGGTGTTTTCGCAGTCATAGCCACCCAGTTCAGCCACGGCGCGATGCGAAGGTTTTTGTTCGAACCCACATTGCGAGAGTTCTATGACCTCGCCATCATCTGCCGATACAAAACCTGCAGGGCCAAACAGATTGGCTTGTATCAGCCGACGCTGGGTCATTTCTTCGGTGTCGTCTTCAAAGCCAAAGTGCGTCCATACAAAATCAAAAGAGCCATGGCCGTTAGGTTGTATATGTCGTGTTGATACGCTATTGACTTGCTGCTGAAAGATCACACTGGGGAAAATGGTCATCATCACAGCCGTAGGGCCATTCCACCATGCTTCGGGCACGATATCGATTAAGCGCTTATCTTGAATCTCCATGTTTTCTTTAAAACTGGTCACGCCTTGGGTGACGTCTTCTTTTGCAGCACCTGTGCCTCGGGTAGAAATCATGGCGGCATGTCGAAAGTGCGCATCCATTTTTAATTCAGATTTATTGTCTGCGCGCCAAAGACCATAGGTCACAAACCAGGTATGCAGCAAACCCGGATGGTAGGGGTCTTTGATGTTCTCTTGCATGAGCTTCCAGTTACCGGGTATACGCTGGCGGTTGTAACCCAGGATAGTCAGCTTGCGACCGCTAAACAGGCGATCAAAGTAGGCAAGTATGGTGGGGCCCAGATACTCCTCGAAAGGCTCAACGTCATGATCGAACGAGGCAAACACCACGCCGCCGCGTGTGGCTACTTTTAGCTTGGTCAGGCTGTGGTCTTCCGTTTTAAATTCCTTGGGCATGCCGCCATTGACCTTGCCGTCGTGTTTTACGCCACGGCGAAACGGCACGCCTTGCAGATCACCTTTGAGCGAGTAATTCCACTGGTGATAAGGGCAGACTAATTCTTTTTTATTCCCGTGACGCTCGCGGCAAAATTGCATGCCACGATGTGCACAGACGTTTTCTACAACATGTAATGAACCATCCATGTCCCGCGTTAATACGACTGAGCGCTCGCCAATAACAGTACGTTTGAAGTCGCCCGGGTTGGGTACTTCAGCTTCTAAGCCTATGTAGCTCCAGTGCGCTTTATAAAAAAGACGATCCAGTTCTTTTTTATAGATAGCTTCATCGGTATACGCCCAAAAAGGAATGCGGCTAGAACCTTCGGTTTCCCATACATGCGGTTGGCTAAACACCTCTGGCGAATTACCCATCGACTTCTCCCTATATGCAATGACTACGCTACGCGAACAACAATGTCACCAAGACCATCGATATGCCCGTGCATAACGTCACCGGGCACAACCGCACCCACGCCCTCGGGTGTGCCGGTCATGATGAGGTCGCCGGGTTCTAGGGTTTCGTAGCGTGATAAATATGATATGGATTCAGCAACTGACCAAATGAGTTTGGCGATATCCGATGACTGACGCGGTTGGTCATTGACTGTTAACGAAATCGTTGCCGTTGAAAGATGCCCTATCTGTTTGGCCAACGATATTGGTCCTATAGGCGCCGATGCTGTAAATGATTTGCCGAATTCCCATGGTCGACCTTTGTCACGCGCTTCTAATTGCAAATCGCGTCGTGTCATGTCTAGACCAACGGCATAGCCATGTACATACTCGAGCGCCTGCTCTACAGGAATGTTTTTGCCACCTTTATCTATGGTGACTACCAGCTCTATTTCGTGATGAAAATTACTCGTCATCGGTGGATAGGGAAGGGTAATTTCTTTTTCACCCGCTTGCACAACAGCGCTTGCGGGCTTCATGAAAAAGAAGGGTGCTTCACGATCTGGGTCTTTGCCCATTTCACGAGCGTGTGCTGCATAGTTACGGCCAACACAAAATACGCGATTGACCGGAAAAAATTCATCGCTGTTTGCAATAGACAGGGCGTAGGTAGGAGGTAAGGGAATGGCATACTTCATAAGGATTCCTGTGAAATGAATGGTGGACGATGGAATAATTAACCACGAGCCTCGCGCCACAGACCCAATGATTGTTGGATAGGGCGATCAGAAAAACTAAATAGCGTGGTGTCATGCTGAGCTAAAAACTTCAGTGGCTGCCAAGACGGAACAACAAAAATATCATCGCGTTGTAATTGCCATTCCTTATCTCCCACTGCAACAGTAGCTTCACCTTCTAAACACACATACACCGTGCCATCGGTGCATTGATATGAGCGTGTTTCAAAACCTGCGGGTAAGCGCTGAGTAAAGGCGCCGATCGTTGGCATAGGCGATGCGCCGGTCGCAGGATTTACATAGCGTAGCTTGTGACCTAAGTGAGGATCAGGTGTGCCAGTAGTAATGTGGTTTAGTGATTCCATCGTACGTGCGTAGGGATAGACGAATACGCGTGTGGGTTCAGCCGGCGCTTGATAAAAATCGACGGGCACCATGTTGTTGCCATAGCGTGCCAAGGCATCACCTTCAGAACGCGCCGACTCTTGCGACGCCCTTTGAGCATGCTCTGCAAAGCCAGCATCTAAAAAACGAACGACAGGTATATCAAGTCCATCGAGCCAGACTACAGGCTCATTACCCAAGTTGCCATGATCATGAAATGTCCATGACGGTGTGATGATGAAGTCGCCTCTGTGCATGGTCGTGCGCTCACCATCGACTGCGGTATAGGCGCCTTCTCCATCCATGACCAGTCGCAAAGCGGATTGCGTGTGTCTATGCGCAGGTGCGACCTCACCGGGCAGTATCAATTGCAGGCCTGCGTAGAGTGATTGCGTAATAGCCGACTGACCCGCTAGACCCGGGTTTTCTAATATGAGTACGCGACGCTCGGCTTGTTCAGCTGTGATCAGGCGACCTGCTTCTAGGACTTTGTCGCGCAAATCGGCGTAGCGCCACATCGCTGCTTGCGCAGGGCTAGTGGGTTGCTTAGGCACTAATGCACCCAATACTTCCCACAGCGGTGTCATGTGATCTTGCGCGATACGATCGTAGTACTGCTGTCGTTGACTTAACTGAGCAGTGTTAGCTGTTGATGCTGTAGTGGACATGCTGTCTCCTTTAGGTGCCACTAGCGTAAAACGCGTCGGCATAGACATGCTGCTCTTTTATGCCTCGTTGCTTTAGTAAAGTAGTGGTCGCTTCAACCATGGGTGGCGCACCACAAACATAGGCGCGCCAGCCATCTAAATTAGGTAGGTCCTGCGCGATGGCGTCGGTGACTAAGCCGGTACGTTGGTTCTCTCCACCTTCATTATTGGTAGTGACTATGACATCCATGGTTAGTTTAGGGTGCGCTACTTGCAACGCCTTAAGCTGTTCTACACCATAGATATCGTGTGGTGATCGAACACCGAAATAAAGATGTATAGGATTTTGCATACCAGCCGTGATAGCGCTACGCAGAATAGATAAAATAGGTGCTAAGCCAGTGCCGCCCGCCACACATAACATGGGGCCTGCATGACGCGTACGAAGATACGCAGTGCCCAGAGGGCCGCTGACACGGATGGTGTCACCTACCTTTAGTTGATTGAATACATAGCCGCTGACCCGACCATCGGGTATATGCCGAACATGAAATTCTAATTCTTCATCTGCGCATACGCTTGCCATAGAGTAGGGGCGACTATGGTCTGGTGAGAATTGCACACTCGCGTATTGACCCGGTGAGAACGACAAGGGCTTACTAGGTTTAAGACGAATAATTTTTATGTCGTGCGTTGCATCGTCTATCGCTATGACGGTCGCTTTGATGATTCTTGCTGGATGAGTCACTATTTCATCGGGCTCAGGAATTTCAATTGCACAGTTTTCAGTTAACACGCTGGTGCACGCAAGCACGTAACCGCCTTCGGATGGGTTGGTGATTTTTTCTTCGCGCCCTGTTTCTAATAGTTGGCCGGTAATGACTTTGCAGCGGCAGGTGCCACAACGTCCAGACATGCAGCTGTACGAGATAGGCACATCATTAGCGCGCAGGACTTCCAGCAAATTGGAGCCCGGCGATACATTTAGTACCCGATCTAGCGGTTGGACAACGAGCTCCATAGTCTCCACGTTTTTTATTTGAATATGGAAGGTAGTATAGGAATCGGACCAAAATTACGATATAGAATTACCTGAATTCATTAAATTCATAATTTGAATAATGCTCTATGAATCTCCAGGATATTGATCTTAATTTATTAGTAATCTTTAAACAGTTGCTACAAGAGCGACGGGTGTCGGCTGTGGCAGCCAATCTTGGTCTGACTCAGCCTACGGTCAGCAACGCGCTCAACCGCTTGCGCCTGCAGTTAGGTGATGAATTATTCCTGCGCACTTCTAAGGGGATGGAGCCCACTGCGTATGCGATGCAATTAGCCGAACCTATAGGCTATGCACTGGCGGCGATACAAGAAACGCTCAATCAAACCACGCGGTTTGATCCTTTAACAAGTCAGCGTAAATTTATCGTTGGTATGAGTGATATTGGCGAGATTTATTTTCTGCCTAAGCTGATGAAGTTATTGGCAGACACTGCACCGGGAATTTCGCTATCAACCTTTAGAACAACCGGTGCGGGTTTAGCTGACGATATGGAGGCGGGACGAGTAGATATATGCATAGGCTGGCTGCCACATTTGAAATCCGGTTTTTTTCAACAGCGACTTTTTGTGCAGCAGCATGTGGGACTGTTTAGGCGAGGGCACGCGCTGGATAAAACATCACCGCTTAGCCGTGATGAATTTGAGCAGGCTGATCATGTGGTTGTGTCGGCAGCAGGTACAGGCCATGCCACGGTAGATGCTGCTATAGGAAAGCTGGGTGTGAAACGTCGAATTGTGCTGACCGTTCCACATTTTGTAGCTATTGGTCATATTTTATCGACCACCGATATGGTTGCTACCGTTCCCGAGAGGTTTGCACGCTATTGCGTTGATCCATTTGATCTTCGCTACACCACGTTGCCTTTAAAGCTGCCGGAGATAGGTATCAATATGTTTTGGCATTCGCGCTTCCATAAAGAGCCGGGGAATCAGTGGCTGCGTAGTTTGGTGTTTGGGCAGTTTAGTGATTAATTATTTACTAATATAAAACAGAATGGCATGGGGCCCAGAGCTGGATTTAGGCCAAAATAGGTATGCTAAAAAATACTTAAAGATGCAAGAAGTGCAAAGCTCAGTAAAAGCTGGCCCAAATTATGCTATCAACCTTAGGAGATTGCATTTAAAAATAAATTAATCATATGGCAACAACTTCGTCGGTAACCATCACACTTACGTCCGCCAGTATTGCGGCGTTTGGAACGGCTGATGTTGCCGCATTGGGCCAAACTCAGCTTGCAAAATTGAGTACGGCGCAAGTTGGCTTTTTCAGTGCAACTCAGATCGGAGCAATCTCATCATCCGGTATACCTGGTCTGAGCTTGAAGGGTGCAACAGACGATCAGGTGGCGGCACTCACCGTTGACCAAGTAAGCAACTTAACCGTTACTCAAGTTGCAACAATACTTCCATCCAGCATCGACAGCCTGGTCACTGCATCGTTATCAGCGCTGAATACCAACCAATTCAAGTCAATCACTACAGGCCAAATTACGGCCCTAACAACCACGCAATTAGCCTCCATTACGACCGCTCAAATTGCCACCCTATCTACCAGTAATTTAGGAAAAATCAGCTCGTCCAGTATCACCACTCTGAGCACCAGCCAATTCGGCAGTATTACATCGGCTTCGGTGACAGGCTTTACATCAGCCCAGCTTACTGCGTTAAGTGCGGACCAGATTGCTACTATCAGTACCAGTGCACTAGTTGCTTTAAGCACCGCGCAACTGGCAGGTATAGAAACAGCAGATATAGCGATGGGCATCAGCACGGAAGTAATTGCGGCTTTCAAGACCTCGCAATTAGCTGCTCTGTCATCTGCGCAAACAATAAGTCTGAGTACGAATCAGATACTGGCATTAAAAACGACAAGTATTGCAGCATTAAAAACAGCGCAGATCGCTGCATTATCGACTAACCAATACCAGGTTATGTCGACGAATCAAATTGCGGCACTTAAGACGAATCAAATCGTTGCTTTAGAAACAGTCGATTTCGCATTGCTGAGTACCGATCAACTGTCAGCATTTGTTACAGCACAAACGTCGAAATTCACTAGTAGTCAGATTATTGCGCTCACTACAAACCAACTGAGTAATCTAACTACTGCCCATATAGCCTCTTTCTCGACTATGCAAATTGCGGCATTAGAAACCGCAGACATTGTCGCTGGCTTGTCGACAGATCACATTGTTGCTCTGACCAAGCTTCAAATCGCTGCTCTCACAAGCAACCAAATCAGTAATCTCACAACAGGCCACGTAGCCGCCATTGAAACATCAGATATATCTAGCCTCAAAACAGTACAAATTAGTGCGCTTACAACAGCCCATTACAAAGCTATAACCACGACTCAGATAGCGCAACTGACGACATTGCAAATCAGGGCGATTCAAACAAACGATATCGCAGTGCTAAGTACGGAGAATTTAGCCAGTCTTAAAACTTCGCAGTTCGGTGCATTTACGTCAGCACAAGTGGTCGTGTTTGGTACAGAAGCACTAAGTTCGTTTTTGACTGCACAGATATCAGCGCTCACGGCAGCCCAAGTGGCTGCTTTGCAAACATCTGCCCTTGCAACGGGATTGACCACCGCGCACATAGCTGGTTTTTCAAAATTACAGGTAGCAGCGTTATCAACACTGCAGCTGCAAAAATTAGGTGATAGCCAAATAGCAGCTATAGAGACGCGCGATATTAGCGCTTTAAATACCAATCACATAGTGGCATTAACGACCAATCAGTTTGCAGCGATGCTTACTGAGCAAATCGCATTATTGAGTGCTGCACAGCTCAAAGTAGTGGAGACGAATGATATTTTTGTTCTGACTACAAATCAGATAGGAGCGCTGTCAACGCTACAGGTGACTAGCTTGAGCACTGCTCAGATAGTAGCACTCAATTCTATACAGCTTACGTACTTTACGACCGCTGCTCTTGCCGCCATGTCGCCAGTGCAAATGGCTGCAGTCGAGGCCAGAGACTTCACGCTAACTACAGACCAGATGGCGGCATTAAAAACATCGCAATTTAGTGTGTTGAGCACGGCACAGCTAGCCGCCGTGAATTCGAGTGCAATTGAAGCCATTGCGACTCGTACCATTGGGGCGCTGACGACTGCGCAAATGATTTCTTTAGGTAGTGCACAAATATCGTCTCTGTCGACTATTCAAATCTTAGCACTCAAAAGCGCGCAGATTGCGGCGATTAAAACGTCAGACTTTAGTGCCCTGACTACTAATCAAATGAGTGCATTGTCGTCTTCTCAGGTGGGAGGAGTGACAACAGTACAGCTGATGACATTAAGTAGTAGGCAAATTTCAAGTGTCGCCACAGCTTCGATTAGTGCTATGTCAACTGCGCAAGTATCTTCTCTAAGTACGTTACACATACTCGGATTGACCACAGACCAGGTAGTTGCCTTCAAGACTAATCAGGTTGGTGCACTGAAGACAGAGGCTATCTCTGTTATGGCGAGCGATGACGTTGCAGCGCTGACGACCTCACAAATAGCAGCGCTGACGACTTCGCATTTAATTAATCTATCGACAACCCAGTTTAGTGTGTTTTCGACTGCATCAATCGCTGCACTGACTTCATCACAAATACCTGCATTGTTAACGGCTAGCTTATCGGCGCTGACAAGTGATCAAGTTGTGGGAATGTCCACTAATCAATTTGCCAGCATAACTACCCTACAGATAGTTAATTTTCGCTCGGCGCAGGTATCTGCCATAGAGACTCATGACATTGCCGGTATTAGTACTGCAGCATTCAGAGCGATAACGACGGCTCAACTTTCTAATTTAAAGACAGATCAGCTGGGGGCTATCAATTCATCGCAGCTAAGTAGCATGACGACGAGTCAGTTGATGAATTTGACATCCTCTCAAACAGCTGCGCTAACGACGAGTTCTCTTGTGGCACTTGCCACGACGTCATTGGTAGCCTTTAGTACAGCTAGTATTGCTGGAATGGGTACAGCTCAATTAGCTAGTTTACGCACACAACAAATTGCTGGGTTGGCTACGAATCAGATTCAAAGCTTAACGTCGTCGATGCTGCAAAATTTACCTACAGCAGATATTGCTGCATTCACAACGCAGCAAATTTTCTCGCTCAGCTCTAATCAACTGAGTTATTTTCAGACAGATCAAATTAGTCTTTTAACTACATCACAGCTTGTAACCTTGACGACAAGCTCAATTGATGTAGTTATTTCGAGTGCTCAGATTTCTGCATTTAAAACAGCGCAATTAGCAGCGCTCACCACAGCGCAAGTTGCCGTTATCGATTCGTTACAAATTTCTGCACTGGATACAAATGCTGTCAGGGCTCTGACGACAAATCAGATACGCGTATTGTCTACTGCAGCTATAGCCGGTTTCACGACAGATCAACTATCTAATCTGGTGACCGGTCAGTTAGCCTCGTTTGTGACCACGCAATTTCAAGTTTTAAGTTCTTCCCAGATTCGAAATTTGACTACGTCTGGTGTGACTGCCATTACCACGTCACAGGTTAGTAACTTGCTGACTGCACAGGTAAGTTATTTGACAACAGATCAGATGAGCGCTCTGTCAACATCCCAATTGATATCGCTAACAACGGCAGCCATAGATAATGGTCTGAGGAGCGATCAACTATCGTCATTTGGAACGGCTCAAATCGCTGCACTGACGACAGCTCAAGTTAAAGTATTCGATTCTGTGCAGGTAGCGGCAATCACTACTAGCCAGATTGCCTCGCTGATGACTTCACAGTTAGTTTCCTTAGCGACGGAGACAATCGACGATATCACTACGGCCGGAGTTTTAGCGCTAACAACCTTACAGCTAGCAGCCATCACTACTCAATACATGGTAGGAATCACTACGGCCCAAATAGGCGCATTTGCTACAAATCAAATCAGCGCTTTAACCACGTCTCAAATTTTAATGCTTAGTAGCACCCAATCAACGGCTTTTTCTACAGAACAAATTAGCTCACTATCAACGGCTAACATAACCGCATTAAGTACTTTTGCTGTGACTGGATTAAAAACGAATCAGGTACAGGCACTCACTACTCAGCAAATGGTCGCATTGACTACTGCACAAATGCAGAATATCAGTACGGCCAATTGGGCATCCTTGGCGACTCAGCAAATCGCAGCGATTGAAACCAGGGATGTAGCAGGCTATTTGTCAGCGAGCTTACTTGCACTGAATACCGACCAAATAAGTGCCATCAGTACTGCCACACTAGCGGCTATGACAACTCAGCAAATTTATGCGTTGTCTGCCGATATTGTGGGGCTATCAACGGCGCAAATGATTGCGCTGACAACTGATCATGTTGCTAATTTAAGTGCCAGCCAATTTTCTGCTCTCACTACAACACAGTTGGTCGCTATCGAAACACGGGATTTGGTTGCTGTTACTTCAAGCAATATTGGTTTGATGAGTAGTGCATCGCTGCAGGAGCTATTTACAGCACAAATTTCGGCGTTGACTACCCAGCAAATTGTTAGCTTAGGTAATTCTCTTCGTGGTTTAACCACTGCAGCTATAACAATCATATCCACTGCGCAGGTAGCTGCTTTTTCTACGGCTACCCTAGCTTCACTGAGCACTGATCAGATCAGCATGCTCTCTACACGCCAGCTAGCAGCTGTACCAACTAATGGGATAACAGCATTATTAAGCTCGCAGATAAGAAGCTTTAGTACTCAACAAATTCCAGGCTTAGAAACACAGCAAATAGCAGCTATAGAATCGGCTGACATTACAGGCCTGTTAACTGATCAAATAACTAGTTTCTCAACTAAGCAAATTGCAGGTTTTACTACGCAGCAGTTGCAGAACATGAATTCTGTTCAAATTGGTGCGCTTACGACAGCCGCTGTAGCAACATTATCCTCAGATCAAGTTATTGGTCTAGGTACTGACTTGGTTGGTTTAAGTACGGGTGCGATTGTTGCCTTGACTACCTATCAGGTTTCGTTGCTGACCTATGATCAGGTTTTGGCCTTAACCACTGATCAACTGGCTTCTCTTGAAACACGTGATGTGGCCGCTTTAAGCGTAACCGCCATAGCATATGGCTTGGTCAGTAGCGATCTCACAGCGCTAACGACGCAGCAAATCACAGCGATGACTACGGCACAGATTGCTAGCATTACGAGTTCTGTGATTACTGGCATTACAACAAATCAAATTTCAGCCCTACAAACGCTTGCACTTCAATCAGGTTTAACTACGCAAAACATCGGCGTATTAAGCAGTTCGCAAATTTCAGCATTCACTACACAACAAGCTGCATCGCTTACTTCGTCACAAGTAACCGCGCTGGGTAGTGACATTGTGGGAATTAGTACAGCCGCTATTGCGGCCTTAACTACAGCGCAGGTTCAGTCTGGGTTAACCTCGGCACAAATTAGCTTGCTAACCACGGACCAATTTTCTTCGTTAAAGACTAATCAGTTATCAGCGTTCGAGTCATCACAAGTTGCGGGTATAGAAACGGCCGACATCGTAAGTTTGAGTACGGCTCAGATAAGAGCATTCTCTCTGGCGCCACTTTATTATGGCGCTAGTCAGACTCAAATTGCGGCGCTGTTGACGAGCCAAGTGGCTTCTCTTACGACTGCTTATATCGATGTATTAACTGCGGGGTACATCACGGCCCTATCAAGTGATCAGATTAGTGCGTTGACGACAAGTCAATTCTCTGTTTTTGATTCTGTGCAAATTGCTGCTATCGACAGCGCTGATATTGTCACCCTCAGCACTTCACAGTTAAATGCATTTTCAACCGCAGCGCTAGGATATGGACTCAGTTCAGCGCAAGCAGATGCTTTAACGACTCTGCAGATTGCTGCACTTTCGACCTCGGCTATTGATGTTTGGGGTACGTCACTTTTTACCGCTCTCGACAGTGCGCAATTAGGTGCAATGACGACTGCAGCGATTTATACGTTGAATTCTGTTCAGATTACAGCTATTGATTCTGCCGATGTGCTGGGGCTAACCACTGCTCAGATGAAAGCTTGGACTACTGATCAAATCCAAGTTATGACGACAGCACAATTTGGTAATTTCACTACCCAGCAGCTTGCAGGAATTCAAACATCGGCAATCACTTACTTTACCTCGGCACAAGTTAATACCTTGACCTCGGCGGATGTAGCTGCTTTGGGTAGTTTATCGAATGGGTCAGCCCTGAGTAGTACAGTGCTTGATAAATTACTAAGCACACAAATTAACGCATTAACGTCGAGTGGCTCTCAACTAGCGCGCTGGGGTTTTGTTACTCCGTTGGTTATGGATTTAGATGGTAACGGAATACAAACCGTATCCTTGCAAGACGGCGTGAGTTTTGACATCAATAACGACGGTGTCGTCGATAGAACCGCCTGGGTTTCACGATCGGATGGTTTATTAGTAAGAGATATAAACCATGATGGTGTAATTAACAACGGTGGTGAATTATTCGGCTCAGGTACGGTGCTGGCTAACGGAAAAAAAGCGCATGATGGCTACGTAGCTCTGAGCGCACTGGACAGCCATCTTGATGGCCTGATTGACGCTAACGATGCAGGTTTTGAGCAATTGCTAGTGTGGGTAGATAAAAATGGGGATGGTTATTCCGATAAAAATGAGCTTCGTAGCCTGACGGATCTGGGTATTAAATCCATATCTCTCGATGCAAAAGTAACCAAGGAAATCAATAATCGTAATTTGATTGGTTTGATGGGTAATTACACCACCCAAGATGATATCAAGCACGCTATGGGTGATGTGTGGTTCCAAACAGATGCTGATCAATCGCCTATGTTTGATCTTTCGGCGTCTAAAAATGTACTTGGCACCGGAACGATCGATTTACGTAATTCTCAAGTAGATAAAGTTAAATTATCGTTGGATGATGTTTTGGCTGTGAGTCAACCGGATATCGTTTTTGGGAAGTCCCGTGTCATTGTCTCCGGGGATGTCGGCGATTCTGTCTATTTGCGTAATGATACGACTAGCTGGAGTGCCGCTGGCAGTCTGCAAGATGGTGCTGATTCTTATATGGTCTATGTGAACTCCAGCGCCCAGTTACTAATAAATGATAAAGTCCACATTAACTTATTTTAAGTATGTAATTGATTTCCGGAGTTAACCTTGACTATTTTTATAGCGGCATATTTGATTTTCGGTGCTGTCTTTGGTCTTGCATCATTTTCACATAGACATCTATTTAGTGAGGGGCCTAAAAAAATAGATACTTCAACTGAAGGAATTACTTTTATCAGCCGCGCCATATGGGCACTGATATGTACATTTCTCTGGCCAGTATTGATGCTCACGGGTGTTTACTCATTGTGGATTCTGTCAAAAAGAAAGTCGGCTGAAAGGGCGGACAGCCACGAATCATAAAGCTAGTCTGGGCGGCACCAATGCCCCGTAATACCCCCCACCACCACCGGATCCTTTGGCTTGGCATTTATCGGCATTGGCACTCATTTGCATAACGATGTATTTTTGCGAACCGCCGACGGCATTGACGATACGCATGCAGGTATAAGCGATGATAGGCGTATATGAATGCGTAGAAACGTCTTGAACAATGGGAACGCTGACGTATTCACACACTTTATTTCCCGCTGCGCTGCAATTATTCACATCTGAATACAGGGTAGTTTTAGTACCGGTTTGTATCCAGATATTTGTCCCCACGGCTATGTCAGTGCTGTTGCCATTGTTTAGTATGTCGAGAATAGTCGGTGTGCTATCACTGTCCGTGTCCAGGGATGTCCATTGCCCTGCTTCGCAGCCATTGGTGTGGTACGAGGAAGTCACTTTAAAAACATAGGGCTGACCTATGGTTTGCTGCAAATCAAATCCCGGGATATTTTTTGCATCGGCGATTTTTGGTTTTTGGTTTGCTGTATCCCAGTAGGCGTCATACAAGCATTTTTTTATTGCGACCGGAAATAAGCTGTT
>Ga0315899_10002723_pt1 | contig 19425 bp, 12 predicted proteins | sample LakEriMetagenome_2_FD_203518 | JGI IMG/M metagenome (GOLD analysis project Ga0315899, IMG submission 203518) | Freshwater fungal communities from buoy surface, Lake Erie, Ohio, United States - Buoy 4 MA112 | ecosystem: Environmental > Aquatic > Freshwater > Lake | place: USA: Lake Erie, Ohio... | reverse complement strand
GGGCAGTCTCTTCACGACGAAGTCTTGGCATAGTGAACTCTCGGTAAGGATTTAGAAAGGGGACCGTGACTCACCAAGTCTACCTCCTAAATCAACACCAAAATCCGGGGTGATTGTACGCTCTCAGTTGCATTGCACCAAGGAATGAATTTCAAAAGCCCGTAAAAGTAGTGATTTTAAGCCTAGCGGCTTGTTCTGCGACGAGACCGGTAAGCCATTCCCAGTGCACCGAGTCCGAAGATCACCATCGAAGTGGGTTCGGGAACCGGGGCTGGATCACTATGGAGAGACAGAGCGGCAACGCGGAAACCTCGCCCGGCATTGGCCGAACTCACTCCTACGGAGTACATGTTGCCAGCGCCAAGGGAAGATAGGGAGTCGTTGTAGGATCCACCGCGATTTATTCGATTTTCTGATCCGATGTCATTTGTCCCATCGAAAGCCGTCTCTATCAATTCCATGGCATTGCCTTCCATGCCCATGACACCGTACTTACTGAGGCCACCGGCAAGATAAATCGATGCTGTATCGCTCGGTGAAAGACTAGTATCGGCAAAATAGTCATCTCGTCGGTAAACCGCGGTGTTTGGGTCTGTTCCGCTGATGATGCTAGTGGGTGCTGTATTGCTTCCTTGGGCGTAATCGTAGTAAACGCTGTTGTCGGCATCATAATAAGCCGCTTTGTACCACTCATCAACCGTTGGCAAAACGTAACGGGCTCGCTTGCTTCGGAAAGGATTGCCGGCGTCGTAATCGTCAACTTCGGAGTCAATCCACGGAATGAGGTTGCCCGAATTCCCCCCGACTGTCGAACCAGTAGCGAACTTGTAGGCAGCAAATCCGTTGGTGCTTGTATTCAGCCAGTTCACGAACCGAGCTGCTTCCTGCCAGTGAATCTGTGTGGCAGCGCTGTCGGCTGTACCTGTATTCTGAGCGCTGACCACAAGAGAATTTGCCGTACCGAAATTGGCGTTGTACTTTTCGATCATCCCCTTACTGACTTCGTGCTTACCTATCAGGTAGTTATATCCAACGCTGCCTGCCGGATTCGGTTGTCCGGTCGTGTCGGCCGCATTATTCGCATTGCCGATGTTGACAAACTCCATGCTGAACCTGTCGGTTCCCGAACCAAAAGTTACGGTACCTGCCTGCGTAGGTGCTAGGCTGCTAAGAGCCGAACTAACGACCATGACAGCACCACTTAGCTTACTGTTTCGAAACAACTTCCCTGAAAATGATCCCAATCGCATTGCTGCTCTCCGAAAAACGTGAATTCCTATGTCACCCTCCTGGCGGTATTTCTCCTTCTAACTATGGAAAACAACTTTTCGGGCTAACGCTGCGCAATGATTTTTCCACTTGGGCGATAAATTTCGAAAATAGGCGTGAGGGACAACTTTTTAGATCGAACTGCGCAGTGATTACTGCGAAATATTCATGTTTTTTTGACGCAGCTTGGGATTGGAAGGATTACGTAGATGAGACGTTTTTCGGATTCGCGCCTGAAATTACGCACGCCGCGATTAGGGTCTCGCCGCGATAGCCTAGGACTGACGTACACCGGGGGCAAACCCCAACCTCGAGCCGGAAGAGTCTCAGTGTCAACCAACGAAAGGACCCCGTGGTATCTTCCATCCTGCTATGCACAGTAGGATCAGGGTGGGAATCATCGCGAGAGTGGCTAACGAAGCAAGGCTGATGGCAATTCCGCAAACATCCGAAACGGCACCGATTAATATTGGTCCAACCACTCCCCCCAGCATCTGGTTGCCGATCGGAATCAAACTTGAAGCAATGGCTCGATACTCGTTAGAAACGGATTCTTGCAGGTGGGCAACGACGTTTGAGAAAATTCCTGCTAGCACTCCCACACCAAGTGACCAAAATATAGAGAATTGAATCAGATCTTCTTTACTCGACGGGAAAAGCAAAGAAAGCCAGATAAACAACGGGTGTAGGGCCGCGCAAAAGAAGGCAACTAACAATCTCCCAAACAGAAACCTTCTCTTTAAGAAATCGCCTGCTAGGCCTAGCAGCGGCCCAAGAGCAACCGCTGACAAGTTGCACATACTAGCCATAATGGATGCATTCTCAATACTGAGATCCATTCTGCGGACCAGAAGGGTTGGAGTCCATAGAATGATCGACGAACTCATCATCGTCGACAATCCCATTATTAAATACAATAGAGGAAAACCGGGTAAGCGAAAAAGATAAGACATGGCATGCGCGAAACCTAGCTTATGGCTGGCGATCCCTTGTTTGTTCGAGTTTTTGCATCCTTCATGGGACGTCGCATAGCTCAGAGTAGGCATAAACCAACTGACTGCGGCTAAACAAAGACCAGCAATTGATAAACCTACAAAGGAAGATCGCCAACCATACATGACGGTTGCATACCCGACAGCGATGTTGCCCAAGACTGTTCCGATTATTCCCGAAGCCTGAAAAAAACCGAGCAAGAAACCCCGTCTGCGTTCCGGATATTGGTCGCTAATCAAGGCGTATGCGATTGGAATGTATCCCGCTTCTCCCGCAGCAACACAGATCCTGGACAAAAGTAGGAATGGAAATGAGGTGCAAAGTCCTGTGGATAACGTTGCCAAACTCCAAGTTGCTACCATTAATGAACAGGCTTTGGAGCGATTCCATCTTTCTGCCCAAAGCGTTGTAGGAATCACCAATAAAGCTAATGAAAGAGCAAAAACAGAACCCAGCATTCCCGCCATCGTATCATTGATTTGGAACTCCTGTTGAATGGAGGGCAGTACGATGGACATCACCGATCGGTCTGCGAAATCGACTGCCATCATTCCGCAAAGAACAAAAAACCAAGAATACTTGAATGCGGTTGGTTTCAGCATTTTGAAGGAAGCTCTCATGTCCAGAATTTGGAAATCGCTTGGTCGCATGGTTTTTTATGATCAGAAGCATGATGTCCGTGCGACACCTCATGCGAATTTCATTTACGACTGGGGAATCGTAATTGAAACATCAATCCCGATAGCACCAATGTGCCGCTTCAGTGAATTCACATAGAATTTCTTTAGGTAATCTGGATCTTCACCGGAAGCCACCATGAATGGTAAAAATTCTTTTGGAGGTACCGAAAGTTCAATAATTCCAGGGAGTAGTTTATTGATCATACCCATCATGCGATCGGTATGGCGATGACTCGAACGAACCATGTCTTGAAGAAATCGTAGACCAAATAAAATGTGTCTTGATTCGTCTCTTGCCAAAGCTGTCATGCCCTTAATAAAACCGGGAAAGACCGCCGCCTGCTTGCATCGCTTTAAGATCCTTGCTTGGGACGCAATCGAGAGTGTGCCTTCGATAATTAGGTGGTATAAGGTGACACCCTCAACCAGCAATTCAAGATCCCCTGGGTTTTTTTCAATAGCATCGGAAATCTCAGGCAGCAATTCGTTCAAAAGATATTTAACGAAAGGATGCTGATAATCTTGGTATTCCTTGAGTTGGTCACCGATTACCTCTCTATCCGTCCCCAACACGTCCGTGAACCAACGATCAAAAAAGACACTGTGTTTTGCTTCGTCAGCAAGTTGTGTTGTTATGTAGATTCTTTGGTCGAGTGATGGCATCGCATTAATAAATGGAACCAATGCATTTGTAACGCTGATTTCTCCGTTAAAAAACTGAACATACCCAAATAACCGCTGCTTGCGTATAAGCGGATCGGTATCGGTATCCCAATGCTGCCGATCTGTCGAGAAATCAAGATCTGCTACTGACCATTGCTGCCGCTCCCACAAGTAAAAAAGATCCATGTACGATGGAAGACGATCCGTCCCTACTCCAATTCCGTTTGAAACGAGTTCCATCCATCCAATTGGATCCGTTGATCCATGCAAGTTTTCGGCGTCAATCATGATAGTATTTTTCTGGGAAATGGAAATTGAATGGAGTGAGATGAAAGTGTGCGTCTTTAACAACGAACCCTTCAAAATCCTGGTGTGCGAGATTCACTTTCCTCAAGTTGGCCAGTATGTGACATCGCGGTTTGCTTCAAGTTTAGAATGCGGTGTTGGAGATCTTGCGTTAGGATCGCTAATCCCTCTCCGGTAAACATCGATTGGTGGTCACCAGGAATTGAAACAATTTCAAGATGATCCGTCACGGACGACCACCCGGAGTCTGGCGAAAGCGAATGAAATAGAGGCCGGGTCTTGGCACGATACAATATGATGCTTCCGCGAAATGGTTTTGGGAGATAAGCTTGGTAAGCCTTAAAGAGTCTGAGAATCGTTTCATAGCATTCGTCATTCAATCTTGAAAATCTCAATGGCCGTTTTCTTTCTCGCTTGGCATGATTTGCAGGCGATCGAGATTTACCGATGTTCAAGGTATTCTGCAGTTTTTCAAGGCCTCTTGAAAAGGTGGACCTCCATTGTTGCCTTACATGAGTTGATTTGATCCAGCGTGGAACATTCCCGATAAATCGAATTGCGGCTCGGGTTTGTTCCGGCAGATCAAACCAACGCAAACTTGGTTCTGGGCCTGCGTCGATTGTGGCTAGCAATTCGATTTTTTCGTCGAGTAATTCGAGTTGCCTTGCAATTTCAAAGGCGAGCATCCCACCGAAACAATACCCGATCAGAATGTAAGGTCCCATAGGCTGATAGTCTCGAAGAACCTGTACGAATTCCTCGGCCAATCGTTCGAGATTATCACGTGACTTGCTTGGGACATGGTTAAGATCCATGCGCAAAGTAACCAATGACCCATATTCTTGGATCGCACTCGTCACTTCTCGAGGCACGGAAGACGCTCCTTCGATGCCGGGTATGACGAAAATCGTTTTACCTATTCCATTTGAGGAATTAGCTAGTGGGTGTATGAATCCACTGCGATCACTAGAATCTACTATCCATCGCGCCATTTTCGCGACCGTTTGGTTTTGTAGTAGGTCTGTGGGGGTGCATCTTTTTTTGAATTCACGTTCGACGCGGGCAAGTAATCCAACTGCGAGTAAGGAATCTCCACCAAGTTCGGTAAACGGTGCGTCAACTGCAACAACGCTTTGATTCAATTCCTCTTGCCATATTGCTTGCAATTTCTGCACGATTGGATCCAACGCGGTTTTTGAGTCATTCGTTGGTGTAGTGTTTGAATCGGTATCGAATTCGTTCTCCATCTTCCAGCGAGGAAAGTACTCTGATCGCAATCGCGTACGGTCGATTTTTCCGCGTTGAGTGAGTGGAAGTTCTTTATGTTTCACAAATTCGGTTGGTATAAGGTATCTCGGCAAATGGAGTTTTAGTTCCTCGAGGATACGATTCAAGCGGATCCCTTCCTCAACAATCAGATGTGCGATTAGGGATGAATGGTTTGCGTTGTCTTTTTTCGCAAGCACGACGGCATGGTGTACGCCCGTTATAGAACCCAATACCGATTCTACCTCGGCAGGTTCCACTAATAGACCATTGACCTTTATCATGTCGTCTAGTCGACCTCTGTAGTGCAATAGTCCATTGTCATCTATGCAGACAACATCTTGAGACTTCCATTCAATAACGCCACCGGTTGTTGTGTTGAAACGATTCGCTGTCAGGTTTTTCGCGAACTGATAATTATCTACTGAGTTATCTGCTACGACGACTTCAAAAAGTTTCTCGCTTCCATCGAGTGGTTCAAGTCGAATTCGATCTGCATCGAAAGGGGTACCTAGAGGGGTAAGCCCCGAGCCTATTGGAACCTGTGGCTCTATCGTGTGCTCGGCGATCACACCCGCCGTTTCGGAGGCTCCATAGATAGATTGCACCGTAACATCTTCCGAAAATATCCTTCGAATATTCTTTACGACAGACCAATCGAGTCCCTCGCCGAAGGTGATCACATGTTTGATCGAGGACAAACGTCGGTTTCCAAGAATTTTCTGGATGGTCTGAATCAGCGATGGGGTCACCGCCATGCAATCCACGGCAAGGAGTTCGCATATTTCAGGAAGTTGCCGCATGTCCGGTGACTCGATATCCAGAAGGCTTACTTGGCGTCCTTTGGCAGGCAACATGATCCCGAAGAGGAAGCCTCCTGCAAAATTCAGTGGTGAAAAAGATATCGCATGTTTCCAAGTTCCAATCAACCTAGGGTGATTCCAGTTTTTCCAGGTTTTTGACGCCACACGATTCGTCCTCGCCACCAACTTGGGTAAACCCGTTGACCCGGAGGTGAAAAAAATCGTCGCGATATCATCCGGTTCTGATTGCCGTGCGGGGATTCTTCGTGCCGTTGGGGCAATTCCTTCGGCGGTTAGGACTTTTTGTCCAACAAGCGATGATTGCATTCTCCCGGTTGCGTCAATCACCAATTGCGGTTGAGTTTGCTCGAACACTTGATACATCCGATTCCGTGGTTCGGTATCAGCGATGGGCAGGACGGGTAGACCTGCCCATCGGACCGCCATGATTGCGACGACGGATGCTATTGAGCGATCTACAACTACCGCAATAGGTGGTATCCCACCCGATCTATTTGAAGAAGTGGGTAACGCTTCAGCCAGTGCGCTAACGCGGTCCAAAAGTTCTGCATAGGTTACCGATTCGTGGATCGTGGAGAGTGCAACTTTTTCGCCGCATTGAACCGCTTTTTGGATCAACGACGTTACGAGGCAATCCGCAGGATCAATCGATCTGCTCGTTGGCATACGCTTGCGCTCCATCCATCGATCTCCAACGGTTTCGATTTAGATCTTCCGAAAAAGTCTTGATTAGCAGTGACATGGGTTCACAATTGTAACGGAAAAAACTCAGAGGCTACGTCATCCACCGTGAATCGAGGGCGTTTATGAAACGGATGCTGGAACGAAAAACTACGGTTCGTATTGCGATGATCGACGAATTTGGTATGCCATGGATATTCGCGCTCACAATTAAACCCTGTCGAAGACACTGATCGCTCTAGCATCATGGCCCCGTAGCATGAGCCCTCTGTGGCCGTGAGAAGGGTGCGTGAGGCTCACGCAAAGAAGCAAAGAAGACCAATACCTTTTAAGTCGCGATGGGGGATGAGGTGGGAGAACGCTGGCTGTTTGAGGTCAGTCGATCGTTACAGTTCGGCGTGGGTGTTGTTGTTACGCGCGGAGTGGTGGGTTTCGCGGTCGTTGGTTGACCGGGCGGATACGATGGTGGTGGTTGGGTTGTTACGGTAGTATGAGAAGTCATTGGCCGGCCGCTTCACCACACCCTACGGCGGTAGAAGGGGGCGTGATCAGCAATAGCTGATTAGATGTTGAGGATGGGCCGTACGACTTGGCCGTGTACATCGGTTAATCGATAGTGGCGACCTTGGAACTTGAAAGTTAACCTCTCATGGTCAATGCCCAACTGGTGTAGCACCGTCGCTTGAAAGTCGTGGACATGAACGGGATCGACCACCGCATTGAATCCAAACTCGTCACTCTGACCGTAGGACATACCTGCCTTCACTCCACCACCCGCCATCCAATGCGTAAACGCATAGGGATGATGATCGCGTCCCCATTGCGTCCGATCGTCGATGTTACCTTGAATGAACGGCGTTCGGCCAAATTCGCCTCCCCATATAACTAACGTATCTTGCAACAAGCCCCGTTGCTTGAGATCCTTGACCAATGCCGCACTTGCTTGATCTGTATCGCGACATTGTATTTCGAACTGTGACGAGAGGTTTCTGTGATGATCCCAGCCTGCGTGGAATAACTGGACAAAGCGTACTCCGCGTTCTACAAGCTTGCGTGCCATCAAGCAGTTGTACGCGAACGACCCCGGACGCTTGACATCGGGACCGTACATCTCGAGAACGTTCTCTGGCTCGCGGATCAAGTCTGTGATCTCCGGCACACTGGCTTGCATGCGATAAGCCATTTCGTATTGCGCGATGCGCGTCGCAATTTCGGGGTCTTGCATCTCCTCGAAGTGTCTCTGGTTCAGTATGGCCAAGTCATCGAGCAATTCGCGTCGAACTTCGCGAGTCAATCCGTTCGGATTCGATAAATAAAGCACGGGGTCACCACCTCCGCGAAATTTAACCCCCTGGTACTTCGATGGCAGAAACCCACTTCCCCAGTAAAAATCATAGAAGATCTGCCCACAGGTGGCTTCTTTGTCGCGCGATGTCATGACGACGAAGCCGGGCAAGTCCTGACTTTCGCTTCCCAATCCGTACGTCGCCCAAGCTCCCATGCTTGGGCGTCCGGGCATCTCGGATCCAGTCAGAAAAAAGGTAATCGCAGGTGCATGATTCACGGAAGTTGTGTGCATCGATTTGATAAAGCACAGATCATCTACGATTCCGGCGGTGTGGGGTAAGAAATCGCAAACCCAAGCCCCCGATTCGCCATGTTGTTTGAAACCTGTGAAAGCAGGTAGGGCGAGTTTGGCTGCACCTTGGGTCATGGTCGAGACGCGTTGATTGCGATGAACGCTTTCCGGTATCTCCTTGCCTCGATACTTCTCTAGCTCCGGCTTGTAATCGAACATGTCGATGTGCGGTGGTCCTCCGTTCATCAACAAGTAGATGACATTCTTTGCTTTGGGGGGATGATGCGGCAGGTCGCTAAGCCCAAGTTGTGTTGCACTGGTTTTCGACTGATCATTGGCCTTCGACTGTTCACTGGCCTTCGACTGATCATTACCAAGGAGAGTTGCCAAAGCGGCTGTACCGATCCCCATCGAAGACTTCGAAAACAGCGTTCGCCGAGTCATTTCGTTTGCGAAATTCTTATTCATGGCTCGTCTACCTGTTTACTCTTTGCTCAAAGTTTCATCGAGATTCAGAACAACCGAAGCAATACCCGTCCAAGCAGCCAATTCGCCTGCATTCAACTTGGCATCAGCCTTCGATTCACCCACTTGGATCAGGGCCATGGCTTCATCCGCATGTTCTGTGTAGTAAGTGCGCAGTTTGTGGAGTCGAGCTTGAAGAATAGCCTTGTCTTGATCGCTCGGTATGGTGCTAGTGGCCATCCGCCACATCTTTTCGATGCGATGATTGTCCGAGAGCGTCTCCTCGACGATCAGCATTCTCTGCGCCCATGCGCGGCTCGCTTCGACAAACGTCACATCGTTCAAGGTTACCAACGCATGAAGTGGCGTGTTCGTGTTACCTGATTTGACGGAACAGTTCTGGCGATTGGCCGTATCGAAGAACATAGGAGGAGCCACGATGCGTCTCCAAAATGTATACAAGCTTCGTCGGTAAAGAGCTTCGCCGTGATCCTGCTCGTAGCGAATCTGTCCGAAGGTTGCATCCTCCCATATCCCGGGTGGCTGGTATCCTTTTACCGGCGGTCCTCCGACGTTTTCAACTAGCAAACCACTGACGAATAAAGCTTGATCACGCAACATCCAACTTGGCAATCGCATGCGTGGTCCTCGAGCAAGCAGCCTGTTTTTCGGGTCACGCTCGAGCGTCTGCGGGGTAACTATCGATGACTGGCGATACGTATGGCTTGTTACGATCAATCGAATCAGTTCTTTAACGTCCCATCGGTTGTTGCGAAATTCAACCGCTAGCCAATCGAGCAGTTCCGGGTGGCTTGGTTGCTCCCCTTGTAGACCAAAGTCTTCCGAGGTAGCAACCAATCCCGTACCGAAGAACATTTGCCAGAAACGATTGACCGTCACGCGAGCGGTAAGTGGATGTCGAGGATCGAGTAGCCAATCGGCTAACTGCAATCGGTTTCGTATGCCGTCTGATTCTGCTGGTAATAAATTATCGAGCACTCCATGTGATACTTTATCGAGTGGGGCGTTGTAGGCACCTTTGCTCAAGATGAATGTCTCGCGCGGAGTTGGTCGCTCTCGCATCACCATTGTCTTCGGTAAGCTACGCTCAAGTTGATCGCGTTCATTGCGAACTTTCTCCCAAGCGGCGTTGGCCGTCACATATTCGCTTTGGGAGTTTAGAAAGTACTTTCGAATCACTCCTCGTTCGTCATTGCTTCGCGTCTCGACGGGTTTGGCAAGGGCTTGCTGTAAATTCTCTGGGGTGGGGAGTAAGTCCGATGGAAGTTGTCGTGTTAAGGCGATGCGAAAGCGGCCCAATGTATGCTGTCTACCGTAGTCAAATCGCAACCGCAATGTTACTTGATCGTCCCCTTTACCCTGCCAAGTTTGTTCGGCAATTAATAGCAGTTGATGCGTTTTACCAAATTCCGAGGCGATAGCCCAACCTGACTCACGTTTGCCATCGATGGCTCCCGAAGCCATCCAGCCACCTTGGGAATGCGCTGCGGTGGCCGATTGCCATGCCATTGGCTTGCCTGCAACGATCGCCTCGACTTCGCTTAACACAAAATTTCCATTGTCCGATCGCCCTGGTCCCGAGTTCACCAGGTTTGGGTCGGGCAAACACTCGATGCGTATAGCCGTCACTCCATTTGTGTTTGCAGTAAATCGAATTTCGTAGGTATCGGTCAACGGCGAAGCCCCACGGGCGAGAATTGCATCGCCATCTTGAACAAGCTCGGTTCCTTGTTCTGAAGCGAAAGCTAATTGTGTCGGCGGTTCCCATGTGGGTGGCGACTTTTGTCGAGCGAGATACTGGGCTTCCCAATCGGATTGCTGTTCGGCGAGTTTGCGTTCCACTTGTTCGCGTTCTTGACGTCGCTGTTGTTCAGTGGCACTGAGTTGCTCCAGCCGAAGCTTGTGTTCAGGAGTTGCAATCGATTGAATAGGATTTGCTAGGCCGCCTGCATCATTTGCGCCGCTTTCGTCGATCGAGTTGAAGTATGCGGCTAATTCATAATATTGCTTTTGCGAGAACGGATCGTATTTGTGATCATGGCATCGGCAGCAGGTTAGGGTCAGTCCCATCCATACCGTTCCGGTCGTTTCGACACGATCTTGAACATATTCGACGCGGGACTCTTCTGCGATCCGGCCTCCTTCGCCATTGATCATATGGTTGCGATGAAAGCCAGTTGCGATTAGTTGCTCGACGGTAGGATTTGGTAGTAGATCGCCGGCAATTTGTTCACGAGTGAATTGATCGAAGGGCATGTTGTCATTGAGTGCTTTGATGACCCAATCTCGCCAGTACCACATGGGTCGAGTCGGATCACCTTGGTAGCCATTCGTGTCTGCATATCGAGCTGCATCGAGCCAATCCCAGACAATACGTTCCCCGAATCGGGGTGAGTTGATAAGGCGTTCAACGACTTGCCGATAGGCTGCGTCGCTTGGGTCTTTCAAAAATTCATTGAGCTCCTGCTCGCTTGGGGGTAGTCCAGTAAGGTCTAGCGTTACGCGTCTGAGAAGCTTTTCCGGTTCTGCGGAAGGCGATTGCTCAAGTCCTTCGCGTTCGAGTCGTTCAAAGATGAAATGATCGATCGCGTTGCGAACTGTCGCTCGTTGAGTAACAGTTGGCACTATTGGGCTTGTGGGTGGAACAAAGGACCAATGGGTTCGATACTCGGCCCCTTGTTCGATCCACTTGGCTAAGATCTCCTTTTGTCGCTGATCAAGTTTTCGATTGGAACTTGGGGGCGGCATTACCACTGAAGGATCGTCGCTAGTGATTCGGGACCAGAGAGAGCTCTCAGCTAGGTTGCTTGGTGTGATTGCTCCACTGGCCATGGCAGCCTCACGCTGATCCAATCGTAAATCTGCTTCACGATGACTTCCATCTTGTCCATGGCAGTAGAAACAGTTTTCAGAAAGAATTGGCAATACATCCCGGCCAAAATCAATCGGCTCACTCGCCGAGTTTTCCAGCGATCCTAGCAGGATCATTGTTAGTACAATCGCTAGTTTTCGCATCATGAATTGAATTGTATCGGTGGGTTGGGAAGGAGGGGGGATCAACTAATGACTTCTCGAATGACTCTGCTGTCTCCATCGATCTGAGTCAGACGTTGTTCGAGGCCTTGGAAGTAATAGGTCAATCGAGCGTGGTCGAGTCCTAGTAGATGAAGAATTGTAGCGTGCAAATCGCGGACTTGGACACGATCTTCAACAGCCCGGAAACCGAACTCATCCGTCGCACCGTAAACCGTACCACCGCGGATGCCACCACCGGCCATCCATATGGTATAGCCGTAAGGATTGTGATCGCGACCAGCGGAGCCTTCCGAAGTAGGTGTGCGTCCGAATTCGCCACCCCAGATCACGAGGGTTGAATCCAGCAGTCCCCTTGCCTTTAGGTCAGTGATCAAGCCGGCGATCGGCTTGTCGATCTGCTTGCCATTTCGAAGATGCTTTGCGTCATTTTCGCCGTGGGTGTCCCACCCGTCGCCGCCACCTCCGTGATAGAGTTGAACGAACCGGACACCTCGTTCGACAAGGCGTCGGGCATTGAGGCATTGGGTACCGAAGGATCGCGTCTCGTCCTGATCGAGACCATAAAGAGACTTGGTCTGTTGTGTTTCCTGGCTCAGATCGACTGCTTCAGGGGCGGTTGATTGCATACGATAGGCTAGTTCGTAGGCAGCGATGCGCGATTCCAAAGCGTTGTCGTGTTTGTAGGATTGTTGGAATCTTCGGTTGAGGGACTGGGAGAAGTCGAGGACTCGTCGTTGATTGGAGTCGCGAAGGGATGCTGGTGGATCGAGATAGAGGATTGGAGTCCCGACGTTTCGAAGTTCCGTCGCGGAATGGACAGCAGGTAGGAAACCATTGCCATAGGTTACAGGCCCACTTTTCAGCGGCCCATCGCGCATGACTACATATCCGGGTAATTCCTCTGATTCGGAACCTAGTCCGTATGTAGTCCAGGCACCTAAACTGGGTCGTCCCATTTGGCTTGAGCCGGTGTGGGTCAGGTAGAGAGCGGGTGCATGATTGAACTCGGTGTGATAGCAGCTTCGAATCACAGCTAATTCGTCAGCGACACTTGGGAGATGCTCGAAGAGGTCTGACATTTCGATTCCCGATTCACCACACCGGCGAAAGTTCCGTTGGCTCGGCAGCAGAACCGCTTCATTTGCTTTGGTGAATTCCAGGTTGAGATTTGCGAAGCTGGGGGGGAGTGTTTTTCCCGCGTACTTGGATAGCTGCGGCTTTGGATCGAAGGTATCTACTTGGCTGGGTCCGCCGTGCATGAACAGGGAAATAACGGCTTTTGCTTTGGCAGGATGATGTGTTTTCCCAAGTGCGATCGGATCGTCAGCTCTCAGTCGATTTCGATTCAAATCGAGAAACGCTAATGCACCGATTCCCATACCAGCTTTGGTCAGTAAGGATCTTCGACTCCAGTTGAGAGGCTCTATGTTTTGTGGCTGGTTTTGCATTTAGTTCGCGCTGATGAATTCCGAGGAGTTGAAGAGGGCTAAGCATAGGTCGGCCATGGCGCGTTCCGATGCATCGTCGATCCCTTTGGTTTTGTAACTGGTTCTTGATTGGGCCAGGAAGTCTTTGGCCATTTGCCGCTCTTCGTCTGATATTTCGCGACTGTAGGCCAGTAGCCATGCAAGTTCAAGTTGAGAGCTCTCCTGTACTCCTGCTTCTCGAAGCAATCGTTTAGCCATCGCATCCGCTTGGAGTGCGACAATGGAGTTATTAAGTAACGTTAGAGCTTGAGCGGGAACAGTGGTCGTTTGACGGGTTGGACAACTGATGCTGTTGTTCGGCGGATCGAAGGCTTCAAAAAATGGGAATCGGAAGGAGCGTCGATTCAAAATGTAGATCGCACGCCGATTTTGCTCCGAGGTAACGGGCCATTTCTTCCCGGTGTTCTGTTCGATATCGTAGAGACCGAGCAGTTCCTCTTCGGATAGAGCGGGCACGAAGGGAGGACCGTAAGAATCCAATTCCAATGTACCGGCTGCAGAATGCAAATGATCCCAGACTTCCTCGGCCGACAATCTCCGCGATGGAAAACTGGCTAGAGAGTTGTTCTCTGGATCGGATTGCATTGCATGTTGGGATCGCTGGACCGATTGTTGATAGGTTGCCGAGAAGAGGATTCGGCGGTGTAGATGTTTCAGATCCCAACCGCTTTGGCAAAAATCATAAGTTAACCAATCGAGCAATTCGGAATGGGTGGGGGGAGCGCCTTTAAGTCCCAAGTCGTTCGGTGTTGGTGCGATGGCGCGTCCAAAATGCCATTGCCAGACGCGATTCACGAAGCTTCGTGCGGTCAAAGGGTTCGAGGGTGATACCAACCATTTCGCTAATTGTGCCCGGCGATGAAGGTTTTCATTGTTGCTGCTGGGAAGTTCACCACCTCCTGGGAAAAAGGAAGGAATGGAAGGTGGGATCAGTCCTCGTGGTTTGGATAGTTCGCCGCGTCCTAGTAGGCGGATCGTCGTCGGATTCGATGCGTGCCGTAGGATTCTAAAGTGATTTCGTTCGCCCTTGCCCCAACTCTTTTTATTGGTGTTGCGATCCCAAGTTTCGCTAGCAGCAAAAATTGCTTCGAGTCCAAAATAATCGCGTTGGCTGATCGGGTCGTACTTGTGGTTGTGGCAATTGGCACAGCCGACTGTTAAACCCAACATCGCTTCCCCAAAGGTAGTGACTTGGTCTGTGCGTCTTACATATTCAAGCATCTCCGGGTATTGATCGAGAGCATTGGGCCATGGTCCAAGAGTCCATACAGCGATGGCATCCGACATCGTCTCGTTGTCTTCTGGCCAGAGTTCATCGCCAGCGACTTGCTCCATGAGAAACCGATCAATTGGTTTATTGGTAGCGAAACTACGGATCACATAGTCGCGGTAATGCCATGCTTGTTCGTAAACAATATCGGTTTCAAAACCACCTGAATCTGCATAACGCACGACATCTAGCCAATGCCTTGCCCAACGTTCAGCGTAGGCGGTTGACCCAAGCAATTCTTCGACGAGATCAGCGAATGCCTCGGGCCGACTGTCTGACAGGAACGATCGGATTTTATCGGGAGATGGAGGTAGTCCAGTCAGATCGAAGTACACTCGCCGCAGCAGTTCGTATCGAGAAGCGACTACAGCGGGGTCGAGATTTTCCGATTGTAGTCGTGCAGCGATAAATCGATCGACGGGTCCACGGATCCAATTCGCATGGGCGGGCTTGTCGGGGGTAGGCAAGGGTGGTTGCATTAAACGTTGGAACGCCCAGTGCGCTCGGAAAATCTCGATACGAGGATCGGCGGTTTCCTCGCTTGCAGGCCAGAGAGCACCTTGATCGATCCAAGCTCGGATCAATCCGATTTCTTCTGGCGGCATGCGTTCGCCATCAGGTGGCATAGTTTGTTCGGGATCGAGGCCAGAAATCCGATGGACCAGCGCGCTGGAGATGCTGTTGCCAACGAAGAGCCCGGGACCTGTCTCTCCACCTTCGAGCACTTGAGCGCGTGTTGCCATCGACAACCCACCTTGATCGAGGCCTGGGCCGTGGCAGTCGTAGCAGTATTTCGTCAGCAGTGGCTTGATATCCGTCGCGAAATCAACTTTTCGGTTCGCCGATGGAGGAAGGTTGGGTGCAACTTTTACCGTGTCGTAATGCAAACGTACTTGCTCTTCGGAGAGGGTATGCGTGTAGAATGCGATCGCGGTTAGGTTGCCGCGAAAGTATCGTCCACCTTTTTCCCAGCTTTCGCCACCGATTTGTATCGGTCGAGTGTTTGTGATTGAGCCACCATTTTCCTTTTTGCGGTCGACGATTTTTCCGTCGATAAACAAGGCGTTCTCACCCGTTTCGCTGCGAGTCCAGACCAGATGATGGAACGTTCCATCGTTGAGGCCTGGGGGCGATGCCAGCACCACATCTCCGCCGCCCGAAGGACCAATTCCTACCAGGATGCGTCCTTCGTTGACACCGTCGCTCAAACTTCCGCCGATGATTCCCCAATCGCTCGATGCCCAGCCGCTAGTGAACTTGCTGACAAGCGTTGCGGCTCCTGGCCAATACTTTGCGTTCCAAACTTGTTCGCTACGAAACCACAGTTCTACCGATAGGTTTTGGGAATTCAGTTCGCTGGAGCCATCGAGTTCGATGAGGTTTTTCTCATCGAAAAAGGCTGACTGAAATGGCGATTGGCCGTCCGAATCGATGTACTGAACTCCAGGCGTTGCTGATGCATTCCAGCGATCATCGCTATCTTTGGCCGAATCGTTTTTTAATGGAAGGAAGCAGTAAAAAGGCTTGCTGTCTTTGTCATTGTTTGCGGTCGAGATGTGTGGCTCGAATGCATGGGTTGGGTGACCAAGCAGACAGGATAGGAGCAGTGCCGGGATGAATTTGCCCATGGGATTTATTTAAAGTTTGATACCGTATGTAGGATGGATATCTGTGGAGAGTAACGTGTTTTTTTAATGCTGATCTCCGTCCGGATTCTCGACAGAGAAATTGTGTTTGGTTGGGTCGAAGACTTGGGTTGCGCCGGCCCGAACAGTGGAGATAGCTTGCCAGCGATTTTGGTTTGGAGTATCGGACTGGCGTTCATCATATGGTAGTCCACGCATAGATCGCTCGTAATGCGAGAGTATTTCCTCGTGGGTAAGAGCGAAATCATAGTATGCGACTTCGTCTATTATCCCTGTGAATGGTTCGAATTGGTTGTGGTTACCAATCTCAGCCATCGCAGGCCCCCCGTTGAGGATGAGGGTGCCGTCAGCGAAATCGTGGTAGAACCGAAGTCGACCGTCAATGAATATTGACTTGCGTCCAGTGAAGCAATCGTAGGTTGCGACGATGTGATGAGGCTTACCGTCCGTCAAGTCTAGTAGTGACGGTCGTCCATCATTTCCGTCGAGTGGCATATCGAGTTCGCTGTAGCCGTGCTGATCTAGATGCAGACCGAAGCTGAGGCAAGGTCCGGGAGGGACCTTTGGAGTTTCAAGATCATGTGGGGAACCATCATTTTGGAAACTCAGGAGCATACGGTGGACGCCGTCCTCTTTTCGAAATATTTCGTCGTAATTCAAGTCTTTCCCGTCCCAATGAGAAATGACGATCGCCTCGATGGAAACACCGCTGCTGCATGCCATTATTCCGGAGCCGATCTCGGTCCCTGTGCCGGAATGGATTCGGACAGAAGAGTCGTTTTGGTTATTGAAGGCTAGTGCACCGTTACCGACTAATCCAGGAACATGCTCGACATTGCGAATAGTCAGTTGTGAATTGCTAGCTGAATCGCTTTTGGTCATGGATTCAGGTTCGTCAAAGCTCCACAGGAACAAAGGCTTTCTGATTCGTGATTGGACTTCAACATCCCCATCGATTACTTCGACGTGAACTAGGTTCTGCTCGATCGTTGTGACGCGAAACTCTGCACCTCGATCTTGTACACGAAGCCCATATGTTTCGATAGAGTAACCGGTGTTGGGCTGGGTCGAGTTGGCGAGCACCGATCCGTGAAAGAGTATACCGGCAGAGTTGGTGCTAGCTCCAAACTTTGCGGGGCCTTCAATCTGCAAGTCGATGCCCTCGGCGGTAATGAGTTCCGTTGCCCCTTGGAGTACATTGAGTGTAGTCGATGAGATATTTCGAGAGCGGTCTGAAACCAAAACACCGATGATTCGCGAGGGTAGAGTGCGAGTGTCATAGTGCATTTCGATGGGAGATTGTTCACCGGGAGGGGTTGGAAGTTTGGGAGCATCCGCGCGTTCGGAAGCGTTCGAGAGATCTGGGTTAGAGCGTTGCTCAGAGGTTGTTCGATTGAACAAGTAGGTTCCGATGGAGATCAGGAGTACTGCGGCTAGTGAGACAGCAATTGCGAAGTAGATTCTTGGTGTACGTGTGGGATGCGATGAAGAGAGAGAGTCGGTTTGTTGGTTTAGTGGGATGTTACCGCTAAGGCCCGTTGCCGTGAGAGCGAGCTGGCTATGAACTAAGGCATATTGAAGGTAGATTCGTCGCAGATGTGATGATGCGGATAACAGTGATTCCAGCTCGGTCATATCCTCGGATGAGTTGTGATTCGAGAAGATTTTATCGGCGAGTTCAAGTACTCGCTGAGCATCGCCACTTGATAACATGGAGTTTGGTTTGTGATGAGATGTCATCGAAGTTGCTCCTGCATTTTTGCTTCGACGCATTCAAAGAGGAATCGCCGCATGACCTTGAGCGACTTATAGACAGCGTGAACTGACCGCTGCCACGCCCCCGCGATTGCGGTAGCATTCTGATTTTCTCCGTAGAAGCGATGGATAAGTTCTCGTTGTCGATCGGAGAGTTGTTTGATGCACTCATCGAGGGCCACTTGGCGTGGGGCCAGTTCCTCGGCGAAAGAGAATGACTCGACTATTAGGTTTTGGATGAGACCATCACTGAAGGCGAGTCGATCTTTTCGTGCGTTTCTCCAATACTTCAGGACTTGATGTCGTGCGACGCCCAAGGCCCATCGCAGGAAATCCGCGTCCTGGCGAAACGTTGGGAAGCTTCGCCAGAGTTCAAGACTTGTGTCTTGAAATACATCTGAGGACGCTGATGGGTCGTGAATCAAGGCTCGAATCCAGGCGTAAATCCTAAGTTGGTCTCGAGCAAAGAGTTTCAGGAACTGCTCATAAAGTTCCGGATTTACCGGTTGGTTTTCGTTCATATAGCGGGTCTTTGGAAACTGGCGGACGGAATAGAGATACGCCTCCCTGGAAGTTATTGGAGCGGACGAAGGGGGGTTGGTACCAAGAAGTTCGCGCTGTTTGAAGAATTTTTTTGGCGCGTAGGGTGTGGTGAAGCGGTGGGCCGGTCAATTTCTAAACCACTGGGACAACCCAACCACGATCATTCCATCCGCTACGTATCATTCACCGACCGCGAAACCCATCAGACCTCGCGTAAAACCGCCTCGCGTGCATGGTACGTTCCGCGGTCCCTTGGAGATGGCGGCGTTTACGAAATGTTGGATGTGGTCGATGCGGTGTAGGTGATTGCGATTGTGACCGGGACCGCTGCACATACCCTACAGTTGCGTAGAAATTGTCCGGCTTTCTTTGCATCTTTGCGTGAATCCCTCCGGACCGATTCTCACGCCCGCTATCGCTCAAGACGCCAAGACGCAAAGGGAAGACCAACCAGAACACCACAAATAGAATCTCAAAACAAAAGATCCCCATCCTTGTCTTCTTTGCGTCTTTGTTTCTTTGCGTGAGCACTCGCGCATTACACGCACGGACCTTGAAGTCCATGCTACGATTCCGATTTCCCGCAGGGCGGGAGGTAACGATGGGATGCAGGGATCAAACGTACCCTTGATGCACTGGTTTGATGACCAATTCGGGGATGTGTACTCGGCCTGGCAATGATACGATCGAGAGTACGACTTGACCTACATCGCTTGGACGGAGGATCAAGTCGCGTTGCTCTTGGGATACCGGTACGGGTCGTTGCTCGAGAATCGGCGTGTCGACTTCGCCTGGATAGATATTCGTGACGCGGACACCTTCGACGCCAACTTCGTTTGCTACGCAGGTCCCAAGCGCTGTCATTGCGAATTTGCTTGCGGCATAAGCGACTCCGCCGAGGGCCAGGGCTCGTTTGCCGGTGACGCTGGAGATGTTGATGA
>Ga0315899_10002722_pt1 | contig 19427 bp, 10 predicted proteins | sample LakEriMetagenome_2_FD_203518 | JGI IMG/M metagenome (GOLD analysis project Ga0315899, IMG submission 203518) | Freshwater fungal communities from buoy surface, Lake Erie, Ohio, United States - Buoy 4 MA112 | ecosystem: Environmental > Aquatic > Freshwater > Lake | place: USA: Lake Erie, Ohio... | reverse complement strand
AAAATCAACCAAGTCAATTTGTCTCAAACGAAAAGAAGGACAAACTTTGGTATAAGGAGAATGTACAATTTATTATGTCGCATTTCAATAAGAGAAATGATAGGCGTAATAGGGTTAGACAGAAAGACGATGTTGAGAATCCAGTAGACGAAATAGTTCGTATGTTCAATTACTACTTGGGTAAACAATACAATAAGGATTATTACTACACCACACAAGATCAAAACGATTGCGATCTACCAACAGTCTGGATTAATGGACAAAAGGTGACTTCTCTTATCGATTACATGGTAGGAAGTGCAATTAAAATATTTCAAAACTTAGAACCTACTGCTAAACTTACATCTAAGGCGGCTGTAAATAAAAGAACGCAATTGCTAGAGATGGCCTTATTGCGTTTTGAAGTGCCAGAACTTTTTGAGATGTCCAAGCAAATGGGCATGAATTTTAAACCCTTGGGAAATGAGGGGGATGCTCTTCAGACTAAGGAGGACGTTAAAAGATTTATGGAATTCGATTACAAGGAGAGGGGCGATATTATTGCAACCCGTTTGTGTGAGGATATTCTAAATCGTAATTACTATGTAGACAAATACAAACAAGCCTTCTTATACACCTTATTGGGTGGTTACGTGGGTATTGAAAATAGAGTAGAGAATGGAAAATCTTACTTTGATATTATCCTGCCTCACAATTTAATTATCGATAGGGCGAAAGATGATGACTTCATGTCTGATTCTCGTTTTGTAGGTAAGGTGGACTATATGTCTACTTTTGACGTGATCGAGAGATATCAAGATTCTTTAACTCCAGGCGAGGTAGAAGAAATTAAAAAGATCAATACAAATAATATTTATCAATTATTGGATCTGACTACTCACCCTTATGCTACATCTTGGGCATTCACAAATAACTCTGTACCTATGGTGGCAGTTGTTTCTGGATACTGGATTGGTATGAAGGATTTGCGTTATGAGAAAACCAATGATAAGTTTGGTAATACTCATTACGCCAAGATGCGTAAAGATAAGAAAGGTTCTTTCTGGACTAAGACAGTATACAAGGCTACTCTAATAGGTAACAAGTATGTTGTTGATGCACAGGAGGAAACCAATATTGTTCGTAAGACTGATAACCCAGGAGATGTAGAATTGCCATTAAAGGTATTCATGCCTAATATGGTAATGGGTGAGAATCGTTCTGTAGTGTCTCGTTTACACCAGCACCAAGATCGTATCGATTACATTACCAATGAGATCACCAAGATGATGACTCGTGCCAAGGGTAAGGTGTATCTAATCAATCGTCAAAAATTAGGAACTGCTACACCAAAGGAAGTAATTTCTGATTTTGAAAGAATTGGTATTCACATTACAGATGGCTCTGCAACTGGAGAAGACTTTGTTGCAGGTCAGGATGCACGTATGGTTGAGGTGGTAGATATGACTCTAGATCCTAATGTTAATCTCTTGATTAATTTACGTCAAGAAGAAGAAAGACTAATGGAAGAGATTGTAAATATTCCAAAGGTTGCTCTAGGTCAACAACAAGGTTATGTCGGAGCCAAAACTCAAGCCGGTACCATTGCCCAATCTAATTTAGGAACTACTTACTTATACCAAGGCTTTATTCAGTTTATTGAAAAGCAATTGTGTCATGCTGTCAATCAATATAAATTAACCTTGATTGACGAGGACGAAACCACAATTCCTGTTATTGGTTCTAAGGGTAAGGAGTATTTAGCTGCTACTAAGGAATTCTCTTTTCAAGAATTAGGTGTTTACTTAAAAATTGCTGACTTTATTGATGATCAAGCAAGAGAGCGTTTGATTATGCAAGCACAAGCGGCTATGCAAAACCAAATGATTGATATGCTAGACTACTTGAAAATTGAGCAGGCGAAAACTTATTCTGAGACCATTAGCGAATTGGAATACAGTATTAATAAGAAGAAGAGAGAGCAGCAGCAACAACAAGAACAACAACAACAACAGCAAATGGCCTTGATGCAACAACAGCAACAATACCAAGCTGAGTTACAAGCAATGAAGGAGCAAAATTCTAATCACAGGGAAGAGATGAAACAAGGTATTCTTCAAGAAGAGATGGCCCCAGAACAAGCTATGCCACAAGAAAATTTGCAAATGCAATAAAAATAATATAAATTTGTAAAAGATATGTCAGAAGAATTCTTCAATCAAATTGCTGATGAGCTGAGAAGCAATCAGGCTGCCAATGCCGGAGCACCTGCGGAAATCGCACCAGTACCTGCCCCGGAACCAATTGCCAACCCCGAACCTATCCCCGAAGTTAACACCGAAGGAAACCCCGAACCTTCTGGTCAGGAAAAAGATTGGTGGGATCAACAAGACACTAGTGTTAAAGCACTTGACGGAAAGAAAGAAGAAAAGCCTGCCTTTGACCTAGATGATGATTTAAAATTAATTTCAGATTACAAAAAGAGTGGTAAAACACTTGCAGATTTTGTTAAAGAATACCAGGTCAGTGAAATAGACAAATGGAACGATGAAAAAATAGTTACAGAAGGATTAAAACAATTCATGAATTTGTCTGAAGATGAATTAGATCAGGCAACCCGTGAGTATGAAAATGCATCTGTATTCCAAAAGAAACAATGGGCTGAAAACTTTAAGGAGAAATTCGACAAAAAGAACCAAGATATGCTGAAACAGCTGACTAGTTCTCAAAACGAAAATCAAGTTAAGGCGGAGGCAATTGCTGATAAATATCGTGCAGAATTAGACACTTATTCTAACGCTATTGTAAACAAGGAAATATATGGTTTGAAAGTTACGGACGAAATGTCAAATAACTTGAAGACTTTTATTGATACTGAGTTTACTTTACAAAAAGAAGATGGGTCTTTCGATGTCGAAAAAATGTACTCGATCGCTCTATGGTTAAAACATGGACCCGATCTAGTGAAAGCTAATGTGACTAAGGCGAGAAATGAGGGCAAGGAACAGGTGATCCGTGAGGTTACTAATCCAAGCAAGAATTTCAATAGCCCTGGTCGTGGCATTAGCGGTGGACTTGAGGCCGCACAAGAGGCTTTTAATACCCTGTTCCCAGGTTAACGGGAAAAACAAAAAACAAACAAAACTAAAAAATGTCAACCATTTCAAATCTTCCAATAAGTCAATCTTTATTGCTTAAAGGACTTTCTTTGCCAAACAAAATGGCAATGGTATATAGCCAAGACTACGGTTATAACGTGTTGACTCAACTTACTTCTAAATTGGCTTCTTCTATTTCTACTCCTCAGAGTAAAGTAGAGATTTCTTCTTTGGGTAACTTGGGTGTTTATTCTAAAATTGTTACTAACGCTGCTGCTGGTAGCGGTATGTTAAACGTTTCTGTATCTGATGCAAGCAAATTCCGTATTAGCGATATCGTTGCTGATGGTAACTTGGTTCAAGCTATCGTTGTTAACGTTGATACTGCTGGTAACGTTCTTACCCTTGCTCCTCACAGTGTAACTTCTTTGAGTACTAGTACTCACTTCTTGGCTGGACAACACGCAAAGCGTTTCTTTGATGCTTCTGCTAACCGTTCTAGTACGGGTAAGAGCACTTTGAACTACACTCCTGATACAGATTTCGCTTTGACTGCTGTAACTCGTGAAAGTTCTCACCAATCTCGTAGAGATCGTACTGCTTCTTTCGTTAAGTGGAATGGTGATTTCTGGTGGAGATCTTATGATGATCTTACTTTGAAAGCCTTCGCTAAACAATTGGAGTACAAATATGCTTTCTCTGAGCGTCAAATCAAACAAGGTCCTTACGGTGAGTACTACACAACTGGTGGTCTTCGTTGGTCAATCATTAACAATGGTGGTTCTTACTTGTCTTTGACTTCTGAGTTGACTCAGTCTGTATTCAATGATTTCTTGGAGCAAATGGTACGTGTATCTGCTGAAGGTGGCCGTAAATTGGTTGCTTTGATGGGATCTTCTGCTATGGCTCGTTTGCAAACTGTTTTAGGTGACTACATTAAATTCGCTGGTACTGCTAACACCTTCGGTGGAACTTCAGTAACTGGTTTGAACGTAATGAAGTATGCTTACGCTGGTTTGGAGATTGAATTCGTACGTTGGGCTTTATTGGATGACGAGATGTTCCGTGGTGAATTGTCTACCATCAATGGTAAGCCTCGCATGAGCAACTCTATCTACTTCATCGATACTACTGCTGTTCCTGCAGCTGACGGTTCTGGAAATATCGCTGCTTTGCAGAAATACCACTTCAACAGTGATGAGTTGCTTGCCAACTACGTTCCTGGTATGATTGGTTTGGATTCAAGCGATCCTTCTTCAGTTAAAGCTGCCTTGAGTGGCGGTCAGTCTGTATCTTTGGGTACTTCTGATGTTGATGGTGTTGACTTCCACATTCTTTCTGATTGTGGTTTGTATTGTATTGCAGACAAAATGGGTCTGATTGAATTCGCTATCTAATATTTACAACTATGTCAATGTCACAAAAATATTATTGTTTCCCTTCTATTGCTGGTACTGCCGATGACGGTACTGCCGTAAACAAAGCTGGGTATTTGAAAATTGGTGGAACTAATACACTTGTTGTTACTCCAGCTGCTTTGCAAAACTTCCAAATTCCTTTATTGGGAATTAAGAACGGATCTTACAAAGTGTACACTGCTGAGACAGCTCGTGTTGTTACTATTACTCCAACTGCTGCAAACAGCACTGATTATCGTGTTGTTTTGAGTGCAGAGAAAGGTCAAGCATTTAACACTAACTTGCCAAACGAAATTCAAACCGTATTTACTCACACTACTCCTGCTTCAGGTGGAACTGCGACTACTATTGGTGATGCTTTCCGTACTGCAATCAACAACCACCCTTACTGGAGCACTCGTGTTACTTGTACTGGTACTACTACTTTGATTATTACTGCTAAAGCAGGTTTCCCTATCTTCAGTGCTGGAGTAGGTGCTAACTTGGCCGCAGTAGTTACAACTGCTGGTAACGTAGAATTGGGAGGTAAAGGTGCTGATTTGTTAGCTACTGGTAACTTCAATGCTACAGCAGGTCTTCCAGTTTCTGGAACCAACTACGGTGTATTTATCTTTGATGTATTCTCAACAAGCGAAAGCGTAATGAGCTCTACTGGAGATGCAGAAAAGAATTACATTTACATCCCTAGTGGTGGATCTGGTTTCAACGCTGCTTTGATTACTGCTTTAACTACTTTGTTAGTTAAGTAATAATTAAAATCTGTAAAAATTAAGAGGGGGACTAATAATCTCCCTCTTTTTTTATTTGTTTATGCCGTTACAATAATTTATATTTGTAAAAAATATTATGAGAATCAAAGCATTATTAATTCCGCAAAGGACGAAAGGCAATGTGAGCATTGTCGGTTCGTATCGTGATAAAGTCACGGACAAAGAATTGTATCTGATGGTGTCAGGTAAAAAAGTTGTTACAACTTTGAATGAGACAGATCGTGTATTTCAATACACCTTTGAAGAAGGTTTCCCCTTGACTCTTAGTTTGGACAATGAAGATTTTCAAGAACAGACCGTTATTGACTTTTGGAAAAACCACCCCTTGGTATTTAGCGATGGGTACAATAACCCAAATCTAATTTCTCAGCAGTTTAAATTTGAAATCAAGGAGGAGAAAATCCAATCTGAGTATACAGAACTATTGGGTCGTTTGGAGTGTATCGGACAGGTTTCTAATATGACTTATGCAGAGCAATTGAACTTAGCCTTTGCTTTAGGCTCAGACCCTCGTACAATGTCTCCTATGGAAGTATATTTGCACTTGGTAGGTCTTACCCTTAACGGTATAGCGATCGCTCGTAAGGACTACGTTAAAAACTTCTTGAGTGTACGTTCTAATGAAAGAATTGCTACTGTGTATGCCAATAAGGCGATGACGTATAAGATTATCGAAAAGGATGGTCCTGTATACAAAATTGCTGGTCGTAATGCAGGAACAACAATTGATGCTGTTGTAGCAATGATTTTGAGCGATACGGATATGTTTAATAATTACATTAAGCCTGAGGTAGATAAATACGATAAGAATGAATTGATGAAATTCGATACATTGAATCCTATTGAATTGCCAGATGAAATCAAAAACTTACTCCCTGTTAGTTCAGCCTTGGAGAAAAAGAAATTGAAAAGAGGACCAGAAGAATAAATAAATCTGAGACCTAATTAAAAGAGGGTGGCTACGGCTGCCCTTTTTTGTTTACTTAATTTTTTGTATCTTTGATATAAATGACAGGTGCACAATTTTGGACATATCTTCAGCAAAAGATAGACAAGGCGTATTCTGCTTACTTAGATAATGCAAAGGCCAATGCTCTGATTGCAGAAAGTACGCAGCGTTTGATAAATAAGTACTGGCGTAAAGAATCTTTAGAGGTTGATGCCGATGAGATGATTCCATTCTTGGTTAAGGCTCAGGCTGTTACTCCTGTTGCTGGGGTAGTTAAGATTAGTACTCTTCTGCCTAACTATATGCATATTATGTATATGACGGCAAACTATGAGCAATCATTTACAGTTACTGCTGTAAGCGGAACTACTCTAACTGCTGCCAATCATACCTTGCGAAAGGGAGACACAGTTAAGTTTAGTTCAACTTCATACATTGTAAGCAAAGTAAAAGGCGATACCTTTGATTTAGGAACCGCAGGTTTAACTACTGGTACATACAAAAGAGTTTTAGTTCGAAACGTAAAACAGATGCAGTCTGATCGTAAGGGAAGTCCCTTCCACAAAGCAACTATCATCACCCCTCGTTTCGAGCCACAGACCGATGGAACCAGTACTCCTAAGTCTTTTAAAATTTCTCCTTCTACTGATTTGGTTACAATAAGCGTAGATTATATTCGTACAGCACCCTTGGTGATTGACGTGGCGAATACAAGTACTATTTTGGAGGATTATTACGCTAGTAAATTTCTATACCGTTTAATGGACGAATGTGTGTTGAATTTTGGGACTCAGACAAAAGACCCAATGACTCGGCAAATGGCTCAACAAGATATAATTGAAAACCCATAATGATTTTTTTATCAGAAATAGTAGAGGAGATTCGTAACGATTTGAATAGCGGTATGGGGTATAATGATTCACGATTTGATGATGAATACCTAGAAACTAAAATACATAATGCTAGAGCCACTCTAATTGGTCAGTATATGATCAAGATTGGCAAGTTTATCAATGATGCCTGGGTACAGACTTTAGACATTTCATTTGAGACAAGGGAGAAAGATTGTGCAGTTATTACTTTCGAGTGCCCCAATGTAATCTCTGTTGATGCACATAACGATGGTTTTGTATATGTTGGTCACGCTAATGGTCTAAAGCCATTCGTTAGAATCCGCAAAGGATATTCTACTTTAACTAGACATTCTTTATTTTTGAAAAAGAAAGAAATCATGTGGGACTACAAACACTTGGAGCAAAACGCAATGGTGCTTCAGTTTTATAATAATACTCATTTGACTTATGTTATGGTGCGTGCGATGTTTAATAATCCTACAACCATTCCTAATTTTGATAAGACGATTGATCACTACCCAGTTGATTCTAACTTGAAGAGAGAAATCGTAGAACTTGTTACGGGCGATCTTATAAGAAAGACTCAAAGACCTGTGGAAATATCTAATAGCAATCAAACCGAAATCCCACGATGAGAATAGAAGATGTTATAGCAGCCGCTACAGAAGAATTAAATACCTCATATGAGAACAATGCCTTATGGTTTGAGGTTTTAGTTAACCAAGCCATTCGGTCTCATAAAACCCCTAAGAAGATTGTTGAGAAACATATCAGAGTAGATGTTTACGATAATAAGTTGACACTTCCCGATGGGTGGATTCGTATTCTAGGAATATATCAATGCCCGGCTGGAACAAAGCTGTGCCCCGATATCAATTACTCTATTCAAGATAATACCGTAATCTTTGATGAAGCCTTAGCTTTGAGCGATGGTACTAAATTTGATTTGAGGTATTACGGATTGAAAACAGATGAACATGGATTCTTATATATTCCCGATGATTGGGAGCGTATGTTAGTTGCTTACATCGGTTGGAAATATACTCGTAGATACATTAAGGACTTTGGTGTTGCTGTGATGCAGAACTACCAAAGGGAATACCAAACACAAAAACTAGCTAACGTATAATGGCAGTAATAAGAGTGACCCCATCAGGTATCATGGATAAGGATACCGATTTGGCTTACGTGAACCAAGGAAACTACGTTGATGCAAATGATATTAGGCATCGTCAGACTGATGGAAATACCTTTGGTGGTATAATGTCTATTGTAGGTAATACACTAACGAATACCATTCCTGATTATACAACTAGCAATAAAAAGTTTCGTGTCTTCTTAGATGTTACAGAATTATTTGATGGAAGCGTTGGTAGTATTTCTTTTACGTGGAAAACACAAGAAAACGGATCTGCTATTATAGGAATTGCACCACCAAATACTGCTACTACTATTGCATCTCTAGCGACATTTGCCAATACTGTATACACAACAATTACAACTTTAGTTGCTTACACCCCCGTTGGTGCTTTTGCTTTTACTGCAACCAAGACAATAGGTGGTAATGTTTATGCTGGTTATTTTGATATAGAATTTACTGGAAATACCCTAGACTATCGTCTTTGGGTTGAAAACACAATTAGTAATGCGGCAAGCATTTTTGTAACGCAGGACTATATTCCTACTGCTGCCGATAAAACTTTTAAGGTAATTGGGTCTCAGCAATTAGATCAAGATTTGTACATATGGTTAGCCTCTGTTACTAAGAGTTCTGGTATTATATCTATGGTGAGTGAGATGGGGGTTCTTAGTAGCTCAGACAACGGAGTAACATTTACTTACACAAGATTAATAAGAAGTAAGAATTTAGGTTTTTCGACAGATAGAAGAGTTGAAGCCACACTTGAAAGAAATGGGAACGAGATAAATATATATTGGACAGATGGTTATAATAAGCCACGTGCAATGTATTTAAAGAATAGCCTTAAGAATACTACAGATGGTTTATTGTATGCTGTTGGTGGTTACTACGAATTAGAAAATATCGATATCGATACTGCCTTCTTTAATATTAATACAACCAGTTATTTAGAATTTAATGGCGTAACCTCGGGAGGAGCAATAACATCTGGAAATAAAAGATATACGGGTAGATTTTTAACAGCAGATTTTGTACCGACTGATTTTTTGTATCCTACAAATCCAGTAAATATTTATAAAGCTAGTACAGCAATTCCATCATTAATTACAGGAGATGCAGATGGAACAATAACGGATAAAACAGTAAATTTAACGATTAAAAATATTCCTAGTAATGTTTACAAATATTTTGAATTAGTTGCAATTGAATACACAGATCAAATATATAATGCAAAAATTGTACAAAGATTTGCCTTATCTTTAGATCAACAGGAATTAAAAGTTCAACATACTAATTTAGGTCAGGAAAATATACCATTGGGTAATAATGAATTGCTTGCTATTACATCAAAATATTTAACGGTTCAGAATATGAAAATATTTGATAATCGTATGGTATTGAGTAATTTAACTGAACAAATCGATACTTCTTTAGAGGCTTGGGCTCAGACAATTACCCACTCTTTAGAAACTAAAACTACAACATCGGTTGGATTTATTAAACAATCAGATTTTGCTAATGAAAGATTAACTTCTTTTAGTTATAGGTTTGGAGAAAATTTGGACCCAGACAATACCTATAATTTTACTTCGTATATGATGAACGATACTTATCGTTTTGCTATTCAAGTACAATGGAAAAATACAGGCAAATGGAGTGCTCCTTATTGGGTAGATGATATTCGTTTTGATACGCTTGGGTCAAATGTTATTGGAACTAGAAGAACAGCAAACAATATTAATGTTAATCTTACTGACGATGACAATACTAGTGTAAATAATTATTATGTTAAATTCAGTAATATACAATTAGACTATGCTGTAGGTTCTCAGTATGTAAGAGATTTAATTGTCGGATTTAGATTTGTTAGAGCAAAAAGAATTCCAGAGGTTTTATCAACCGGTTATTTTTTACCGGGAGCATATAATAGTGCAGCAAGGATAAGGCAGTACGTTCCATATTTTAGACAACTTAATTATGGCGGTGCTGTTACAACATTAAGTTTTGGTACTGGAGCAATTAATACAACAACAAATGTAATCACCTTCGGTGCTGCTCATAATTTATATAAAGGACAAACACTATTCTTTCAGACTGGTGGTACAGTTCCAGCTCCTTTGGTAAATGAAACTCAATACTATGCAATTATTGTTAGTAGTACTCAGATTAAACTTTCTTTTACTTCTGATCTGACAGAAATTGATTTAACAACAGTTGGAGTAGGAACTTTTAATTTCAGTACTATTTTAGAAAGCAATTCGGTACAAAATTACCCTAATAGTACCGTATCTAATACAAACGGTTCTGATGAATTATTTTTCTACTCTATTGATGATTATTATTTGGGGAATAATTATGAGTTTAATAGTTCTTTGGATGAATTAAGAATTTTAGGTGTTCCCGGTACAAAATTTCATCTTGATGGCTTAGACCCTTTAAGTTTATCCGCAGAGTATGTTGATTTTAATGGCTATTTTATGGCTAGCAATAATCCATATTTGAGAATTGCAACTCCTTCGGCAGTAGTTCCAACTACAATTACATTAAATGCTCAGAGTAGATTAGAAGAAGGGGAAAGCAAAATATTAAGTACAGGAAGAAATGTATACAATGGAAATAATTCTTGTCCTTGTTTACCAGCAGATAATTTTTCTATAAGTGCAATATTAAAAGCAAGTGCTGGATCAAATTTTACAGGTCTTGCAAATTCAGAAAACAGTGGAATTTATTATGGACAAGTATTTAGAAATTTAGGAGCAAACAAAAAATATCCTGCAAATAAAGAACTTACTCAATATGAATCTATTGGCAGTTACTATATTTTAACTGAAGGTCAAACAGGAACACTAAACAATGTATCTGTTTATGGAGGTGATGTCTTTAATCAAAAAACTCATTTACATATTAAATTGAGAAATTCTACTAATGTTCAAGCGTATGGAATAGGTCTATATAGCCAAAATAAAGTAAATACTCAAATGTTTAATTATTTGGAAAGCGATCTTTCAGTAGATGGAGAACCTTTTGTTTTTCCTCAATATCAATATTATCCCGGAGGAGCCGCAGGTAATTATACTTACATTATGAAAAGTGATACTCGTATAGATCCATCAAGTGGTCTTATTGTATATGCTCAATATTCAGCATTGGATGATAAATCTAATGTTGTTCCTCTTCTTTGGTGGTTAAATCAAGATAAAGTTCAGAGATATTATAGTCGTGCTTATGATTATAAAGATGATACTATTTTAGAACAGGGTTATAATTCAAATAGTAAATATGACGGCACAATCCCAAACAGAATTATTTGGTCAGCCAAAAAGGTGATTGGGTCTCAGAAAGATAATTATCGAATTTTCAAACCTTTAGATTTCGCAGAATTAGATTTAACACTCGGTCCTATTGCGCATCACGAAGTTATAAACGCTTCTTTCTACACATGGCAACCATATAGTGTACAGAGACAATACTTCCGTGAGGCATCTCTTATCGGAGCTCAACAAGGAACAGATGTCGTTGTGGGTAGTGGTTCTATTTTAGGTTCTCCCGGGCAAGAGTTAACTTCAGTAGGCTTGTTCAAAAAGTGGAGCTATGTCAAAGGTAAAAATCAAACAGGAAAAGATACATTCTATTGGTATAACGATCAACTACAAAAGGTTGTTCGATTTGGTCAAGATGGCACCCGTGTTATCTCAGACAAAGGAATGATATCTTACTTGACAAATAATGGAAAATATGTAAGTAATCAAGATTATCCGTTAACAGGTCTGGGTGTACACGGTGTTTGGAATGATAAGTACAGCGAAGCTATCTTTACTTTTAAATATAATGATGGGTCATCGAATAAGCAGTTTACCTTAGTATACGATGAGATTAAAAATGGCTTTATTGGATTTCATTCTTATTACCCAAATATTTATCTACCGTATAAGAATACTTTTTTCTCTCCAAATCCATCTGTAGCCAAGACTTTGTATCTTCACGATCGGGGCTCAGAATCAACTTACTATGGAACATACGCAATACCTTCAATCACGGGGGTTATGAACTATGAGCCTAATATAAGTAAGAATTTCGAAGCGTTACAATTTGTAACGGATACACAACCGTATGATGTATATTTGACAACCACAAACCACGTATCGTATTTAGATGAAACCGAGTTTGAAAAGAGAGAGGACCTTTGGTATAGTCCTATTAAAAATGATTCAACTTCAACAGGAGTCAATAGCGGAGATACTTCTCGCTTATGGGGTAAATGGTTGAAAGTGAAGATGACCTTTGAGGCGAGCAGTGGTAAACAGAAGCTAATTAACTTTATAGTTAAGTTCCGCAGCATGGCTCGTTTGTATAATCAGTAAAAATTAACTAAATTTGAATATATGATAGAAGCAGCATTAATATCCGCAGGATTACAAGCTGGTTATGGTATTTATCAAGCTGCCAATTCGGCATCTTTGCTTAAGAAGTTAAGTAAACAAAAGAAAGCTCGATATATGGATGCAGCAGCACCTATAGAAGAGAATAAAGCCATTGGAGAACAAATGGCTAAAACTGGTTTAGATGCTACTACTCGAGCAGTTGCACAACAAACACAAGCCTCTCAGGCAGCAGGTCAATATAGACAATTTACAGATATGTCTGGCGGACAATTAAGTTCTGCCTTAGGACGTATCGGTGCATTTAATACAACTCAATTAGGTCAACAACTTGGTGCTATGAATCAATCTGCTATCGAGAGAGGTAGAAATATTCAAATGATGGCCAATCAGCAGATCAGTGGATTACAAAGAGCTGATGTTCAACAGGATATTTCTTATCGTGAAAGAGTTGAATCTAATTTAGGTATGGCAAAACAACAAGGTGCCATGAACGTATTGGGGGCTGTAGGTGGGTATGCTCAATCTCAAATGTATAGCAAGTATTTAGATTCGTTGACTGGGGGTAACCCAACTACTGATCCAACTACTGATCCAAACAGTACGGATATGGGGGGAGGAAGTTATTCAACAGGTAATTATGCTCAACCACCTGCTTATCAATCAACTGCGCAATTAAATAAACTTTATGCAACTCCAAAATCAATGATGGGGTTGCCAAAAAGACCAGAATTTAACCAATACGCTTTACCAAGTACAGGAGAAGAAGGACAAACATCTATGTCAGGTGGTAAATTGTACGTTTTCCGTGGTGGTAAGTGGACCCCAGCATCATAAAAAATGGCAGATTTATCAGTAGGTTTAGGAACAGCAATAGGTCTACAAGGCCGTACAAATATTGCTGAAAAAGTTGCCGCTACCCAAGGGCAGATGGTGACTCAGATGGCTAAAATGCAAGCCAAACAGCAAAAGGACGAAGAAGATGCGTTTAAATTATTGCGTAGATCCATTACTACTCCAAAGGACTTGCACCCCCTAACTCAACAACCTGCCGTTGATTTATTTACAAATGCTACAATGCAATTGCTAAAATTGAAAACACAAAAGCCAGATGGTTATGCTGTTGCTCAAGAAGAAGTTGTAGATGATTACTTAACTAGATTGGCGGATATTCAAAGGATATCTGGTAACTATAAGGAGTTTGATAAGGCTACAAAACAAACTGGTCAATGGTTGAGCCCAGAACAAAGAGCGATTAAAGCCAATATGGACAATTCTAGTCGCTTGGAAGACTTTGCACAGAAAGCAGTAAAGGAAGGAAATCCTGCTTTTAACCCAGAAACTTTAACTATTGGACAAGTAACAACTGAAAAATTCCTTGACCCTAGAAATCAATTGGACAAAGACTTTGGAAATATCAAAGTTGCTTTGAGCGGAGAGATTACCAAGCAGGGTGAAAATAAATACCGTGAAGGTGTTATCTTAAGAACTGAGAATGAGGCGATTAAGTGGGCCGCTGATAATAATACAGATGTACCTCCTTCCTTGGAAGCAGTTACAAAACAGCACATGGCGGAACCATCTTTTGTAAAGCAGTATGCTGATATTTCAAAAATCTCTCTAGCGGGTGAAGATCCTGCTAATTTATCTCCTGCAAAATATGACGAGATTCAAAAAAGAATGACTGAAGAAGGTGTTGAATTCATAACTAAGAGATACCAAAATGTTGGCGGTATGAAAGTCAATATTATTAATAAGCCATCTGAAGCAGAGAATACTTATTATGGCCCGGGTCGTAACGTAAGTATGAGACCTACTACATTAAGCATAGGAGGTAAAAATGTTAGCCGTAACAAAGTAATCATGGCTGCTATCCAACCTGCTGCTAAAGACTTTGGCGCACTTGCTTTAAGTAGAGGAACTGTAACAGGAAATGGTAAGAATGCTTATTATAAAGTAACCGGGAAAAATGCTAAGGGTCAAGATATCGTAGTTGCGACTGGGACTCAGACCATTCCCGAGGGACAAGCAAAACTAACAAGTATTGTAGTTCAACCATATATTACTCGTACAGGAGTTACTGCAGAAGGTAAATCCGTAGTATACGATGAAATTATATTTGCGGAGGATGATGTACGTAAAGCCACAGGGTTTAAAACATACTATGAATTTGGCGGGGGGTCGTATTACGAACCTGTAGACAGCAAACCAAATCTTGAGTTTAACGTGGGGGGTAAAGATGTAGTAGCGTCTAGAAAATATGCCTTAGATTGGTATAAAGACTTTACAAAAAAATTAAACACTTACCACGGTACATATAAAGCAAATACAAATGCGCAGCTTTACCAAAAATTAAGTGATTTAAATAGTGGAAAAATTACAGAGGGGGAGATGAAAGATTGGATTGATAACTTTAAATTTGACAACTAATGGTAGATAATAAACAATTTTACGAGAATTTTTACAATGGCAACGATGAATTTAAAGCCAATTTCCCATCCATAGATGCTTTCGAGGGTTATGTAGATGGAAATACTGATGTATTATCGCATTTAGAAGATATATATCCACTCGCTGCCAAGCCTACAGTAGATCCTATTGAGGATCCAGTAAAAAAAAAAGACGGTTCTACATCCATTTTGAATTTGGGTGGAAGTCCGATTGACCCACCTCGTACATTTGAAAACTCACCTTATATGGGTGAGGAAGATCAAAATCCTGAGTATAAATTAGGAGATTTATTTAAGTCTAAGAAAAAAGTAAAGGTCGAGACTTCTTTTGAAAACGTTGACCCTTATGAGGCATTTAAGATTAACTCCGATAAATTCAATGAATCAAGTAATAAGTTTAATGAGCAAGTGTCTGTTAAAAGTGCAGACGAAGTTATTGGGAATACATTAAGTGCTATTCCAGAAGCGGTTAAGAATATTACTGAAGGTGCTCTTGGTTTAATTGGAAGCATGAATAAGACCAATGCTATTGGTCCATTGGCTCTTGCAGCATCAGAAGGTTTGGGTCAAATTCAAAGGCAAGAAACTTTAAGTGATAGAAAACTTAAAGATGCATCTCTTGTACCTAATTTGGATGAAGCAAACTTTCAAAAAAATGCAGAATACTTACTCCGTGGTAATGCTGAAAAAACTTATGTGGAAGAAGATCGCCAGGGTTTATTTACTATTCAAAAAGATTTTATTGATGGTAAGGAAGTAGACTTAGGTAAGAAATATAACGAGAATGAGATTATGTCTCTTACCACAGCTAAAGATGTGGCTGCAGCTCTTCCTGGGGAAACAGAAGTTAAGTATGATATAATTCCTGATATCAATAAAGTAGAAAAGTACGCTACAGATTTATACTTGCCTGCTATGGGGTATTCTGAAATACAAATTCAGAAGATGACTCCAGAAAAATTATTGGAAATCAAGGCCACTCCTTCTTTTATGAAGTTCTTAAATGTTACTAAGAGCACTGTAGAGGATGGAATCTTATCTATTCAAATTCAAAAAGAAGTAGATAAAGAGGTTAAGCAAATATATGGTAATATACCAGAAGTACAGAAAAATGGTGTAAGTGGATTGGGGGAAGCAGTTAATAATGTAATTATTCCAAAGATTAAAATGTCACAGCAGATCATTCAAAGCAGATCTGATAAGGCATACAATGAAATTATGACTGATTATACTTCGGCTGTAGATTTGGTTAATACAGGGATGGAACAAGTCCTTTTTAATTTTCAGCAGAAGTTTAATTACAACCCTGAAACCAAACAATTTATGGTTAAGGATGAGGCGGAGTTTAATCTATTGCAGGCAGAACAGCAGGATTTATTAAATCTAATCAAAACTAAGAATGCTGAATTATATAATTTACAGATTGAATCGGGTCTCAGAATAAAACAGGAAGTAAACAAGATAGATAGAGAGGAGACTGACAAACTAAATAGTGAGATTAAAGATTTGGTAGGTGGTATGGATCACCAAAAACAAATCACCAAATTGTATGAGAAAGCGGAAAAAAGAGTAAGAGAGAGAAGAGCAGAAGAAGAAGATATAAATTATCAAGGCTTAAGTCAAGTCAAAGCGTCCAGTTATTCTATTCTTGGTGGTTTTGGTAAGATGTTGGAATTGTTTACAGGCGGCCCAAGCAAAACTAGTTACCTATTGCAAATGCAATCAGAACTTGCTGCAACTTATGAATTGGAAAAAGGACCAAGTGTAGTTCAGAAAAAATTAGTAATTGGAATTGATGGTAAAGAAAGAGAAGAGACAGATGCAGAGTGGACAGAAAGAGCGTTTACTACTTGGGACGGTTTCAAAGAATTAGTTGAAAATTCTTCAGTTTCATTTTTAAAACAAGCTCCTGCTACTGGTACAGGTATGGCGTTGACTATAATTACCAAAAATCCAACTCTGGGTGCTACGTGGGGAGGTCTTACTGATACCGCTATGGAAACAGATGAGACAGCCAAACAAGTTATTAGAGAGGGCGGTACGATGGCTCAGGTCAACATGGCAGTTTCACAGAAATTTGCTGCTCAAACTCGTTTGTGGCATACCTATTTCTTGGAGAACGCCTTGATGCTCCCAGAGGCAAAGATTAAAAATATAAATGATGCTTTGTCTTCCTTTGGTAAAACATATATTAAGGAAGTGGCCTCAGAAGTATTCTTACAGGAAAACAATCAGAACAGAGATACAGAAGCAGCCGTTGCAAATGTAATGGGTCGGGCATATGATAAATCTTATGTAGATGTATTGAAAGAATCTGGATTCTCAACTGCAGTAGAAGTAGCAGCAACTAGCGGAGGAATGACCTTTGCATCCACTGCAAAAAATGCTTATGGTCAATTAAAGAGAGAGAAGATAATGAATGAGACCCTTAATTCTCTTGGTAAAAGAGGATTGGCTTCTCACATAGTAAATATCACCCAAGACCTAGGTGCTCAGGCTGGTATGGATATGGCCTCCAGAATGAATATCATGGGTCAATTGGATGACAGCGAGATGAAGAACATCTCCACCACTATTCAAAGATTGGCTGAGTTCAGCACAATAGCTGAGGAAACATTTGGAGGCGATCGTGCTATGCAAATTGCATATGTAAGTAAGATGGGTGAAAAGGCAGACCTAATAGAAGAAAAAGCTAAGGCTCAGACAGATGAGAAGGAGTTTGCCATCAGGCAGAAGATTGCTGCTATCGATACTCAATTAAAAGATATGAATGAGAACAAGCAAGATTTAGTTACGCTTGTTAATCCAATTTCAAATCGTATTGTATACTCTGCAACTGCCGAAGATTTTAAAAATGACTTAAATAAGAATGCTACATTTAGAACAAAAGTTGGTAGAGCACTTGCTGATGCCTACTTAGATCTAAAAACTGATAATGAATTGATCAATTTATTTGTGAATGACCTAGCTCAATCTACAATTAAAAGAACGAACTGGTTCAATGGATTCAGTAGACTTGTTCAAGAACGTACCCAAGCCAAGATACAAGCCCAAAAAGATAGGGAAGCAGGTAAGGTAAATACGCCAACAGAACAAGAGATCGATCAAGAATTTCAAAATAAGATAAACCAATTTACAAAAGATAATGCCGTTCAAGAGCAAAGCACAAGTCAAGTACCTCTACAGCCAGAAACCCGAACTGGCCAAGAGATGGGCCAAGGAAAATCCGAATCAAAAACTCAAGTCACTACCGAAGAAGGTAAAAAAGAAGTAAAAGGAGATACTTCTAAATCATTACGTAAAGAATACGGTGATATAATTTTACCAAAAAATATTATCAATAAACTTAGAAGTTCATTTAGAATATCTGATCCAGAAAGTTTTCTTAATAATATTTTAACTGCTATCTCAAAAGGAGAATTAACAGGTATAGCTGACGAAATTGATAATTATATTGAGCAACGTGTTTATGCTGAAGGTGGTTTAACAACTAATGAGTTAGTTAATCTTATTCTAATGAATTCAAGTGATGAATTTTTAGAAAAAAATAATCTATATGATTTTAAAACAGTTTTTGATTATATTAATGCTATAGGCTCTAATGTGGATATACGTATGTTTTTTTATAACGAATATACAAAAACACAAGTCGCTCCCCAAGAAGCAGTTGAAACTAGTATTTCTGCAAGTGCGGAAGATACAATCAACGCTTTGATGGATCAAAATAGAAAGAATGCGAAAGTATTTAAAATTGTAGAAGATGCTAAAAAATTACTACCTCTTCTTAAGAGTCTTTTTGCTGATGGTGATATTGTAATTCACACAACAGAGGAAAGTTTCGCAAAGGAAAACAATGGTGATTTCGAAAGTGATGGGGTATTTAATCCTGAGACCAAGACCATTCACATTAACCTTGGAGATCCAAGTAAGATTGAAAACGACTTGGTAGTTGCTCACGAGATTACTCACGCTATCTTATTGAAGACCTTTGGCTTAGTAGAGAAGAAAGATGCAAGCGGAAATGTACTTAGAGATAATAAAGGTAAAATTATTTACGAAGATAACTTTACTGCTCTAAACACATTGAAAGATGCTATCAGTAATGTAGTTGGTAATAGAGCTAAGGCATTAAATCTCTTTGCTTCTAATCCTTCTTATAGTCAAGATCAAACAGCAGAAGAATTCTTAGCACAATTGGGTGCCATGCTTTCTGATTTAGATACTCCTTTGAAGCAAAATATGGCTCAGAGAATCATGAGTACAATTGCTGAGGTAGTTAAGTTTTTGACAGGTAAGGATATTCTTACAAATTACACAGACCAGAAAAAGGCTCTAGAATACTTTAACTACATCGGTAAGAAGATTCGCTTAGGCGAGCAGTTTGATGAG
>Ga0315899_10002721_pt1 | contig 19432 bp, 15 predicted proteins | sample LakEriMetagenome_2_FD_203518 | JGI IMG/M metagenome (GOLD analysis project Ga0315899, IMG submission 203518) | Freshwater fungal communities from buoy surface, Lake Erie, Ohio, United States - Buoy 4 MA112 | ecosystem: Environmental > Aquatic > Freshwater > Lake | place: USA: Lake Erie, Ohio... | reverse complement strand
TTTATTTCTTATAGTTATACACTAACACGAACCACTGACATTTAGGGGGTGTTTTAGGGGTGTTTTGCTATTTCGTTATCATTTCGTTATCAAATTTTGGTCGGCATACAATTGTAAGCGTGTCAAGTAGCGACACACCTACAACTATAAATCTTTATTCTTCCATCTACTACCTTTATTAGTGAGATGCTAGAGCAACGCTTACAAGCGAATGTTTGTGTGAATGTAGTTGACATTATTCTCCTAGTAAAAAGATTAGCGGTATTAGAATTAGTATGACTAGCATTGCTTCCATACTTATCTCCAAACATAGTAAGACAAGTAGGTAAGTACAAAGGTAGCAGGGATAGAGATTAGCATTAGAGCAACAGCAATGCGAAGGGTGATTAGTTGTGTCTTTGTCATTTTATTTTCCATTTCTTTTAGGTGTTATTAGTATAGCAGTAGGGACTGACATTAGGCAGTAGGCAATGCCATAGGGACAGCAAAAGCGTATCCGTTTAGGAAGTCATCAGCGTCAATGACTGCTTGTGCTTGCTCTTCAGTAGTGAATAGACCCATTGAAGACCAAACGCCCTCGTATGGAACTTCAATAGCCCATAGGTGAGCAACTGCTAGTGTTTCGTTTTCGTTTCTAAACATTTCAATTTCCTTTTCTTTTGATGTTATTAGTATAGGGGTTGCCACTGACATTGACAATAGCGACACGCCAGATAGCCTAGTGAATTTCTCCATAGGCATCCCAGCAGAATTTACATCCTGTCTCTTGCTCTTCTTCAATGAAGACCTTCTCTACTACTACATCACAAATCTCGCAAACTTCGAACATTTGTTTCCTTTCTTTCTATACTTATACACTACACCCTACCACTGACATTGAACAGGTGTGTAGGGGGTGTGTCGCCCATTGTTATCTATTTGTTATAAACGCCCCTATCTTGCAGGTGTGCACCCCCCTATTGAATAGGTGTGTAGTGCCCCTATATGACTAGTGTGTAGTGTGCTCACTAATTATTAGTTTTTTTGTATACGACACCCCCGTATCATACATCTTTACAAAATATTCAGATTTTGTCAAATATGGTTTTTAAAATATTTTTCAGAAACTAGCAAAGCGAGTTTGCTTCAGATTTCGAGGGTATGCAAAGAGCCTACTGCCTCTTGACGAAGTATGTTCCCCATCTGTCATGTTTGACATACCAGTATTGTTTACATTTGCGACATTGCCAGTCTCCTTTTTGATGGAAGTATTGGTCGTATGGTACTTTGCAGTGATGTAGTTTTCCTGGGGTATCTCTAAACTTGAATTGGTGATGTAAATAGCCAAATACACCTATAAATAGAGATAATGATAACAAAATGATAACGATTTCCATTATGGTAGCCTAACGTCTGGGGTATTGCGAAGCAATCCATGCTTTATCAGCCAATAGTTAATAAGTTTATATGACACTTTACTCTGATTGGCTATTTCTTTTGATGTCATCTTGGCTGCAACGCATGTTTCAAGATATTCTTTTGATTCGTAATGCTTAATGTAAGGAACTTTGTCTTCCATAAGTCTCTCTCTTTCGGTAGATTTATAGTATATCACATTTTGGGGGTATGTGTGTATGGAAGCATACCTGTAAACGTCTCTATGGGGCATTTAAACCCTTATTTGCCCTATCTGGCAACTTCGTTGCATACTGGCATTTATGTGGGTTTGGTGTCTCTTATTTCGACCGTTTTAAAAATCCGAAAACACTCAAAAGATGGTGTATAATTATTTTATTATGTCTATATCCGATTGGGCTGGTTTAATACTAACCGCATTATCTATCATCGCTATTACTATTGGCGGAATCAGATGGTACATTACCGCAGAAATTAAAGTCCTATCAACCGAACTAAAAAACGATTTATCCGAACTTAAGCCTAACGGAGGGTCATCGATGAAAGACCAGGTTAATAGACTAGAGGAAAAGTCTCACAAACTAGAAGAAAAGATTGACAACCTTTATAACGTTCTTATAAACGAAGGTGTCAAAACTAACAAAAATAAGAAATCAGAAAACACCGAACTTTGATTATTAATATAATATATATAAATTATAATATATACTAATATATAAATATATAATATATAGCCCTTATCTCTATAGATAAGAGGGTATCACACTTTTTGTGATTTGTCAAATAGAAATAAATAAACCTCAATAATGATATAATTTATCATATAGGAATCAGTGTCTGATACTCTCTCTCATACCCACTTCAGGCACTGATTTCTTATTTATCCTGTATAATGTAATTATGAATTCCTTATCCTCTGATACCTTTGGTGCCAATCCTACTAATATTAAATGGACTGTTGTTCGTGGTGATACCGCAACACTTCGCATTGAATTTTGGGATGATACCGAAACTGCCTTGCAGAATGTCAGCACATGGACATTTAAGAGTTCTGCGTATGACCCACAAGACGGTGCCTATGACTTATTAACGACAACTGCTGGTTCTGGATATGTTGATATTACCGCACCTGCTACACTAACAAGAACATGGGGAACTGGGAACAGACCTGTTGTAGCCGAACTTTCTTTTGACCTACAGGTGACCATTGGCACAACTATCTGGACACCAATTCTAGGCACCATCGTTGTTCTTGCTGACGTATCTCTAAATCCAGCCCCATAATGTCTATTTTAAAAATAACCAGCACACCAGCAACCTCTAGTGTCGTTGTCGTTAATCAAGGCTCTACTAATCCAAAAGTCAAAATCGTTACTATGAATAATCCAACGGTAAAGATTGTTGCCGCATCTACCCCGAAAATAAAAATAGTATCAAACTCTCCTGATACACAAACAGTTTTGAAGATATTACCATTTCCAGGAACACAAGGGCTAACTGGTCCCACTGGTCCTGCTGGGGCTACTGGTCCTCAAGGAACTACAGGAGCAACTGGTTCTGCAGGACCAACAGGTATTCAAGGACCAACTGGAGCCACAGGTGCTAATGGACTCATTGGACCTACTGGACCTACTGGAGCAGCAGGTGTCACAGGTGCTTCTGGAACAATCGGTCCAACTGGACCTACTGGAGCAACAGGAGCAGCGAGCAACGTAACAGGACCAACAGGAGCACAAGGTGTACAAGGTTCGACTGGACCTCAAGGTATACAAGGCTCGACTGGTCCAACAGGACCTCAAGGTCCTACAGGTCCAAGAGGGGTTCAGGGTGAAGTGGGTGCTCAAGGAATTCAGGGTAATACAGGAGTTCAAGGACCAACAGGAGAAACAGGTCCTAGAGGACTTCAAGGCATTCAAGGTGTTTCTGGACCTACAGGTGCTACAGGTTCTCAAGGTCCAACAGGAAGTTTGGGTCCAACTGGACCTACAGGTCCAACTGGTGCTGCAAGTACAGTTACTGGACCAATGGGTCAGACAGGACCAACAGGTCCCACAGGACCACAGGGTGCTGCATCAAGTGTTACTGGTCCAACTGGAACACAAGGTATACAAGGACCTACAGGACCGACAGGTCCGACAGGAGCAGCAAGTACAGTAACAGGACCCACAGGTCCTACTGGTCCAGTTAGTAATGTTACAGGACCACTAGGTCCAACAGGTCCATTAGGTCCGACAGGTCCAAAAGGTTCTCAAGGAGATACTGGACCACAAGGCATCCAAGGAAATGTTGGACCACAGGGACCAACTGGAGAAAGAGGACCAATAGGATATGACGGTATTCAGGGACCTACTGGGGCAACAGGAGCAACTGGTGCTTCTGGTTCGCAGGGTATTCCAGGTGCAACAGGACCATCTGGAATAGTAACAGCAATCAGCCCACTGATTTATGATGCAGGAACAAACACGATATCACTAGGTAATATTGATTGCGGAACGATAGTCTGATATAATATTTATCTAAGAAGAGAGAGATATGAAGATAGCAGTTTACACAATTGCATTAAATGAAGAAGAGTTTGTCGAAAGATGGTATAACTCTGTCAAGGATGCTGACTATATTCTGATTGCTGATACTGGTTCTACTGACCGTACCGCTGAGATTGCAAAATCATTAGGTATCAATGTTTTTAACATATCAATTAAACCTTGGAGATTTGATGATGCAAGAAACACAGCCCTAGCCTTGATACCAGATGATATTGACATGTGCGTATCTCTTGACATGGACGAGGTAATCTCAGAAGGCTGGAGAGAAGAACTAGAAAAGATGAATGGTAATCAAATTACCTATGTCTTTAACAATGACCATGTAAAATATAGTTTTGTAAATAATCGTATTCATTCTCGTCATGGCTATCGGTGGACCTATCTAATGCATGAAGCAATTGTTGCAGACAGGATAGAGCAAGACACAGAATTTTGCTATGGCATTGAAGTTACCCATATGCCGAATAGAGATAAACCAAGAAACCAATATCTAGATTTAATTAAAGCGGCATTAGATGAAAACCCAACAATCGCTAGATACTATAAATACTACACAGATGCATTAGTCTCATTAGAAAGATTTGAAGAGGCTGAACAATACTATTTAAAGATGTTAGAGATTCCAGGATTTAATAATTCTGATTCCGCTCACGTTTATAGAATACTTTCTAGAATTATTCCAGAAAAGTTTGGTGAGTATATGCTTTGTTGTCTTGGAGTTGCTCCAGATAGACGTGAACCATACTACTATATTGCAAAGTGGTATTCAGAAAATGATAGGTGGGAAGATTGCTTGTCTTGGTGTGAGAGAGCCTTAGAAGTAAAAGATATCACTGTTGATATATTTAAAGATAATGATGCATGGGGAGAACCTATGTTAGAATTATACGAAAAGGCAAAGGAAAATAAAAAATGAAAGTTGCTGTGTATGCAATTGCACTCAATGAAGAACAGTTTGTAGAAAGATGGTTTGAGTCAGCAAAAGAGGCAGACTATCTACTAATAGCAGATACAGGTTCTAAAGATAAGACTGTTAATATTGCTAAAAAGTTGGGCATTAATGTTATTCCAATTTCAATAACACCTTGGAGATTTGACGATGCCAGAAATGCATCTTTAGCAGCAATCCCACAAGATATAGATTACTGCATAGCCCTTGACATGGACGAAGTTCTTGTTCCTGGATGGAAGAAAGAACTAGAAAAGGCTTATGAGCAAAAATGGACAAGACCAAGATATAAATATACATGGTCATGGCTTGAGGACGGTAAGCCAGGCTTGCAGTATGGTGGAGATAAGATTCATTCTAGAAAAGGTTATCGATGGAAGCATCCAGTTCACGAAGTGATTACCTCTTGGATAGGTGAAGAAACTCAGGGATGGTTAGATTTAGAAATTCATCACTATCCAGATAATACCAAGTCTAGAGGACAATATTTTCCGCTATTGGCTTTGTCTGTACAAGAAGACCCACAAGATGATAGAAACAGTTTTTATTACGCCAGAGAACTATTTTTTAATAACATGCTAACTGAAGCAGCAGAAGAGTTTCATAGATACCTAAGTTTGCCAAAGGCATTGTGGAAAGCAGAAAGAGCAAGAGCCTACAGATATCTTGCTCAGTGTGTTCCAGAGAAGCAACTAGACTATCTGACAGAATCATTGCAGGAAGATGGTTCTAGAAGAGAGACTTATCTAGACATTGCTTTTTATTATTACAAAAATGAAGACTGGCAGAATACTTTAAGGTATGCAGAGAAGGCTCTAGAGATAAAAGACAAACCATTGGACTATCTTTGCGAAGATTTTGCTTGGGGAGCATTACCATATGACTTAGCCTCGATATCATGCTATAATTTAAAAAAGACAAAACTTGCAGTATCTTACGGAGAAAAGGCACTTGAACTAGAGCCAACAAACGAAAGACTGAAAAATAATTTAATTCATTACAAGAAAGAAGAAAAATGAAAATTGCGGTATATACGATTGCCCTTAATGAAGAAAAGCATGTAGAGCGTTGGTACGAGTCTGCCAAAGACGCAGATTATATTTTGATTGCTGACACAGGCTCTACAGACAAGACTAAGCGTATTGCTAAGAAACTAGGAATCAAAGTAGTTGACATATCTGTTAAGCCTTGGAGATTTGATGATGCTCGTAACGCTGCTCTTGCCTTACTACCTAATGATATTGATTATTGCGTTTCTATGGACATGGATGAAACTCTTTCTGAGGGTTGGCGTGAACGACTTGAAACAATGACAGCAGACCAAATCGAATATCGATTTAATCTAACATACAAGGATGAGTCAGAGAAGGTTCCAGATGAAACTTTTATAAATAATAGAATTCATAAAAGAAATGGCTTTAGGTGGAAGTATCTGATGCACGAAGCAATTGTGCCAGATAGAACAGAAATAACAAGAGACTTTTGCGAAGGGCTTGAGATTTCTCACCACCCTGACATGGAGAAATCTCGTATTCAATATAACCAAATGATAGAAGATGCTTATAACGAATATAAAAATCCTAGATACACTATTTATCAAATACTTCAGTTACTCAAACTTGCCAGAATTGATGAAGCAAAAAAAATGCTAAAAATATTAATAAAAAATAAACAGTCATCAAAAATTGACGTTTCTTTAGCCTATACAATTTTGGGAACACTTAATCCAAAACTAAGTATTTTATATTTTTTAAAGTCACTCTCTATTTATCAAACAAGAGAAAATTATACTCAACTTGCTATCTACTATTACAGAAAAGAAAAGTGGTTTAGGGCTTATTATTTTGGTAAGAAAGCAGACTCTATAAAGATAAAAACAGACAGTATTTTAAAGATTCACAGCGTCTGGGGATTTCTGCCTTTTAACATAATGTCAGCAGGAAAACACAATATGAAACTGTTTAAATGGTCTAGGTCTTACAAACTTAATAAAAAAGAGATAAATCTTGCATCTTACATCTCTCACAAGTTTAAACTATTTAATGACTAGCCTATGCTATAATTAGGTTATGACTACTACCGTTGGCTCAAACACGTCCTATCAATTAACAATACCAGCACTTTCCGAAGCCGCAGATATTCAAATTGCACTTAAGTTGTTGGCATATGGTCAATCAACAGACCCATCTAACAATGCTGATATAGAAGCAAACTCAATTGCTGGATACTTAAGGGCAATATCTGTTAGTCCAACTTTTACTGGAACAGTTACACTGCCTAGCGGAACAACCTCTGCTGCACCACTAGTGTTCAATACTGGCACTACTAAACTAAGCGAATCAAGTTTTGTTGCAGGAGCAATTGAGTATGATGGAAGTATTTTTTATGCTACACCAAAAGTCAATATTACTGGCTCTGGTCGTGGTCTAGTAGAAACTCCATATGTCTATGTTGCTGCTGCAGACTTACAAGTAGTTTCTTCAACAGCAAGTTCAAACACAGATGGTTCGGGAACAACAACTGACACAGATAATGCAGGGGCTTTTGGAAGATACATATATTTAGCAGCAAACTCCACATACATGGTCGAAGCAAACGTTATGATTTATCATAACCTAACTAGACAAACTCCTGCTACAGTAACCACTTCACAGGGTGGAATTCTATTTAGTTTTCAGTATCCAAGCGGAACAGCCCTTTCTTTTGACATGTCCACAATCATTGACCAGACATCAAGTCTTTCTACTCCACCAGCAGCAGCACCAATTCCATATATCTATAGTGAGGGAGCAGGTTCTATAACTATTAAAGCAACAAATACAACGTCTTCAGACACAGGCTACTCAATGTTTAGAATTCGTGGAATAGTAAGAACATCGTCTACTGCTGGAAATTTTGGTCCAAAACTTACAACAAATGCAACTGTGTTCAATGATGGCGGTGGAAGTAATCAGTTTATATCAAGAGGAAGCATTCTTGCAAACTCGTTTATTAAAGTAACACCACTAGGCGGAACAACTTCTGCTGTAAATATTGGTACCTGGTCTTAAGCCTTAAAGGTTTTAATTAGTATTTACAACTCTTACAAATCTTATTTGACTATTTTTGTATTCCGTCAAAGACTGTATGATTGTAGTCTTAGCCTCTGAGTGTGCATTAACAATTTTGTTCTTACCAATGTAAATACCAGAATGATAGAAATTAGTAGAACCACGATAAGCAAAAACCACGATGTCTCCTAGTTTTGGAACAGAAACTCTTTTACCTATGTGTGCCTGTTTATTGGCAGAATGTGGAATGTCTAGTCCAAACTGTTTATATGTCCATCTAACCATTCCAGAACAGTCCCATCCATATGGACTAGAACCAGAAAACACATAAGAAGTCTTATTAACACGTCTCATCAGTTTTTGAACAGTCTCTTTCATTCTTTCAGTATTTTTTACATACTTAGCATGATTGATTAGTTGCTTTCTAAGGTCGAAACCTTTTTCTTTAATTATTTGTTGGGGTACTTTGTCAGCCTGGGCAACAGGGGTTGGATAGCCAGACAACATAAAACTTAGTATTCCGACAGCGAGTAATTTTTTGATTTTTGAATTATTCATATTTTCCTCCTTTAATGGAAAAACACCTTTTTGAAGGGTGTCGTATATTAATTATACCACGAATTAACCTAAATGTCACTATTGGGTATGCTATAATTATGTTAATACACTTGAAAGGTGAAAAACTATGTCTATTGATTTTAACTCACTACTTACCGCAGAAGAAAGAAAAGCGGTAGTTACACAAAGAATTCAGCAACTTGCTGTAGAAGCATATCAACTTACAATCAACAAGAGAGTAATTGATTCTCAGTCAGAGCCAAATGCTCAGGCTTCTGGAGAAATTGAAAATAATCTAAAGTTCTTGGAACAGATAATTGCAACATACTCTGAGGAACTAAAAACATTGGGAGACTCTAATTAAAAAATGTCAATAATCATCCAGCAAAAAAGAGGTACAGCAGCAGAATGGACTTCTGCAAACCCTGTACTTCTTGCTGGTGAGATTGGCTGGGAGTCAGACACCAATAAGTTTAAAATTGGTAATGGAGCAACTGCTTGGACAAGCCTTCCATATGCAAGCACCGCAGGTGCTACTGGACCTACAGGTGCAACAGGACCATCAGGAGCCACAGGTCCGACAGGTCCGCAAGGCTCACAAGGACCAACAGGTTCTACTGGTGCAACTGGTGCTGCAAGCACAGTCACTGGTCCAACTGGAGCAACTGGACTTACAGGAGCCGCAGGTGCTACTGGTCCTACAGGACCTCAAGGAACACAAGGACCAACAGGTCCACAAGGAACAGCAGGAACTAATGGAGCAGATGGAGCAACAGGTCCAACAGGTGCACAAGGTTCAGTAGGTCCTACAGGACCGCAAGGCATCCAAGGTCCTACAGGCTCTCAGGGAGCAGTTGGTGCTACAGGTTCTCAAGGTATCCAGGGTAATGATGGAGCGATAGGACCAACTGGACCTACTGGCTCTACAGGTTTACAAGGAAATGCTGGTCCAACTGGTCCAACTGGAAACACAGGTGCCACAGGACCGCAGGGTACATCAATTAACTTTTTAGGTTCAGTTGCAACAGTAGGAAACTTGCCACCATCTGGAAACACATCGGGAGATGCATACATTGTTGATGCTGATGGAAATCTTTATGTTTGGAATGGTTCTTCTTGGACAGACGTAGGACAGATTGTTGGTCCACAAGGTCCAACAGGTTCCACTGGTTTAACTGGAAGCACTGGACCAACTGGTTCGGTAGGACCAACTGGACCTCAAGGAATTCAAGGACCTACTGGTGCTCAAGGACCTCAAGGTGAGGCTGGTTCACAAGGATTAACTGGAGACACTGGTCCCACAGGTCCACAAGGAAACATAGGTCCTACAGGTTCAACAGGACCTCAAGGTAACATAGGACCTACAGGGTCACAAGGTCCAACTGGTCCAGCAGGAGCAAATGGAACTACTGGAGACACTGGTCCAACAGGACCTCAAGGAATAACTGGACAGACTGGACCTACAGGACCACAAGGAAACATTGGACCAACAGGTCCTCAAGGAGATTTAGGTCCTACAGGACCACAAGGAGCAATTGGTCCTACAGGTTCCCAAGGAACACAGGGACCTACAGGTGCAAATGGTAGTACTGGACCAACTGGTCCTCAAGGAACTGCTGGCACAAATGGAACTAATGGGGCAGATGGTGCTACTGGTCCTACTGGACCACAGGGAGCACAAGGTCCTACAGGACCACAAGGTTCTACAGGTCCAACTGGGGCAACAGGTCCAGGTGTTGCTGCTGGAGGAACTGCTGGACAGATTTTGTCCAAGGTGGATGGCACTGATTACAACACTCAGTGGATTGATGAGGCACCCGCTTCGTCATACACCTCAGTAATCAAACATCGAGTAAAACTTGGTGCGTCAATTGCTAAAGGTCAAGCAGTTTATGTTTCTTCTGCCGATGGCACGAACATGATTGTCTCCAAAGCATCTAATGCTACCGAAGGCACATCTTCTAAAACAATGGGACTACTTGAGACTGGTGGCTCCACTAATGCTCAGGTAAATGTGATTACTGAGGGATTACTGACTGGGCTAGACACTAACAGTTCCAATGTTGGCGACCCAGTGTGGTTGGGCACAGACGGAAACCTTATCTACGGTTTAGCAAACAAACCAGTCGCACCAGCACATCTAGTTTTTATTGGTGTTGTCACTCGCAAAAACCAAAACAATGGAGAAATTTTCGTCAGACCGCAGAATGGATTTGAACTTGGAGAGATTCACGATGTTACCCTGACTGGAAGACAGAATGGATATGTTCTTTCATATAATTCAACTTCTGGTCTTTACGAATTTGTTTCTCCTCAAAGTGGTCCGACAGGTCCAACTGGTGCTACAGGTTCTACTGGACCTACAGGTCCTCAAGGGGCTACTGGCTCAACAGGATTGACAGGTAGCACAGGTCCTACAGGAATTGCAGGTACTAACGGTGCTACTGGTCCAACTGGACCTCAAGGTGCAGCAGGTTCTACAGGTTTAACTGGAGATACTGGTCCTACTGGTCCTCAAGGTAGTCAGGGACCAACAGGACCTCAAGGAACAGCAGGTACTAACGGTACAAATGGAACTAACGGTACAGATGGAGCAACTGGACCTACAGGACCTCAAGGAACACAAGGACCAACAGGTCCACAAGGAACAGCAGGAACTAACGGAACCAATGGTGCCACTGGTCCTACAGGACCACAAGGCTCTACAGGTTCTGCTGGTGCGACTGGTCCGACAGGACCTGCTGGAACTAATGGTACAAATGGTACAAACGGAACTAATGGGGCTACAGGTCCGACAGGACCAACTGGAGCAACAGGTCCAGTAGCAGGTTCTGCTAATCAGGTTGTATATAAAGATGGAACTAATACTGCTACTGGAAGTTCTGGTTTAACCTATGACGCAACAACACTTTCTGTTTCAGGTGCGGTACATGTCGGAGGTGGCTATAGCACTTCTGGACTAGAACTACGAACAAATGGAGATATCTTTAATAATGGTGTCCTACTAACTGATGGAGTTATTACTGGTGGTTCAAACATAACATTTAATGGTAAAACATCTTCTGTAACCGAACAAGTTACTGGATATCATTTAAACTCTGCTGGATGGATTTTACCTAGCCGAACTGGAGGAACACCACTTTATTCACATCGCTATGGTGCATCTGGAACAGTATCAATGCTTCAGTTCCTTTACAATGGTGCGACTAACGGAACAATTAACGTTGCTTCTGGCGGTACCCCAGCATTTGCCTCTGGTTCTGACTATCGAATAAAAACAGATATTACCCCAATAACAGATGCCATTGAACGCATGAAAAATGCTAAGGCATATACTTTCTACAAGATTAACGAGATTGACCCATCCGATACGCTTCACACAGGCTTCCTTGCACACGAACTAGCAGATGTTCAGCCAGATGCAGTACTTGGTGAAAAAGATGCGGTAGATGAAAATGGATTACCAGTCTATCAAGAAGTAATGGAAGCAAAGATTATTCCAGTTATGGCACAAGCAATTAACGACCTAATTGGCATGGTTGAAGAACTAAAAGCCAGAATAGAACAACTAGAAAACTAGGAGTGTTTGACAAATCCTAAAACAGTGGTATACTTGTATCAATCACAGTTTTAGAAAGGTGGAAACACTATGTCAGATTTTTTCTCATTTACCCTACCAAGCGATTTTGTCGAAAAGTACAAAACACTTGAATCACCCTTTGGATTCGTGGATGCAGGTGGCAACGCACTAGGTGAAATTACCTTTGTTCGTACTTACTCACGAGTCAAAGAAGACGGAACTAAAGAACGCTGGTACGAAGTTGTACGCAGAGTTATCGAAGGTATGTACTCTGTCCAGAAAAACCATGCAAAGGAGAACAGACTCCCATGGAACGACTACAAGGCACAGAAGTCAGCACAAGAAGCCTTTGACCGCATGTTTAACCTAAAGTGGACACCTCCAGGTCGTGGAATGTGGACATTTGGAACACCACTTACCATGGAAAAGCGTAATTCTGCTGCTTTGCAGAACTGTGCTATGGTATCTACTAAGGACCTAGACAAGAATGACCCAGGTCAACTATTTGCTTGGGTTATGGATGCTCTTATGCTCGGTATTGGAGTTGGCTTTGATACCCTCGGTAAAGACAAAAACTTTACTATTTATGCACCATCAGAACCAGAAGTAACTTACGTTATTCCTGATACTCGTGAAGGATGGGTAGAGGCAACACGCTTGCTAATCAACTCATATCTTCGTGCAGGTCAAAGCGTACAGAAGTTTGACTATTCTGAGGTTCGTCCAGAAGGTGCACCCATCAAGGGATTTGGTGGGGTAGCGTCAGGACCAGCACCACTAATCAAACTACACGAAAGAATTAGCCATGTGCTAGGACAGCGTGTTGGAGATAATTTAGATGCTCGTGCCATTGTTGACCTAATCAACCTTATTGGTACTTGTGTTGTTTCAGGTAACGTTAGACGTTCTGCTACCCTTGCACTTGGTGTAGATGGAGATGAAGACTTCCTAAACCTAAAGAACGCAGAAGCATTCCCTGAGCGTAACTCTTACGACCCAGAGAATCCAGGTTGGGCTTGGATGTCTAATAACTCTATTGAAGCAAATGTAGGAATGGATTACGAAAAGTATGTAGACCGCATTGTTGACAATGGAGAACCAGGATTTATCTGGCTAGATGTTGCTCGCAACTTTGGTCGTTTGGCAGACCCAGCAGATGGCAAGGACTATCGTGTAATGGGGTTCAATCCGTGTGCAGAACAGCCACTAGAGTCATATGAACTGTGTACCCTTGTGGAAGTACACCTAAACCGTCACGAGTCAAAGGAAGACTTCCTGCGTACTCTTAAGTTTGCTTACCTGTATGGAAAGACTGTTACACTTCTTCCTACTCACTGGCAGCAGACTAATGGTATCATGCAACGTAACCGCAGAATTGGAACATCTTTAACAGGTATTGCGTCATTCGCTGACGAACATGGTCTACCTACCACTCGTGAATGGATGGACGAGGGATACAACAAGATTCGTTATTACGACAACAAGTACTCAGAGTGGATGTGTGTTCGTGAATCAATTCGTGTAACCACAGTTAAGCCATCTGGCTCTGTATCAATTCTTTCAGGTGCAACACCTGGAGTTCACTGGGGTCCAGGAGGAAAGTTCTACCTAAGAGCAATTCGTTTTGGTAACTCAGACCCAATGCTACACTTGTTTAAAGCGGCAGGGTATAAGATTGAGGCAGACCTAGTGTCAGCAAATACCTCAGTAGTATACTTCCCAATTGCTTCAGGACAGAAGCGAGCAGAAAAGGATGTAACTCTATTCGAGAAGACAGCACTTGCTGCTACCGCTCAGAAGTACTGGTCAGACAACGGTGTTTCAGTAACACTATCGTTTGATACAGCAACTGAAAAGCAACACATCGCATCTGTTTTAAACATGTATGAGGGACAACTAAAGGCAGTATCATTCTTGCCAATGGGAAACACAGTTTATCCACAGCAACCATATTCTGAAATTACAGAAGAAGACTATGACTACTACATTGGAAGATTGGCAAAGATTGATTTCTCTGCTATTTATGATGGTGTAGATAATCTAGAAGCACAGGGCGAAGCCTATTGCACGACAGATTACTGTGAAATCAAAATTCCAGATAAGAACTAAATAAAAAGATACCCTGTCATTAACTTGGCAGGGTATTTTCTTATGTGGTAGAATAGTAGATATGTCTATTCCAACCAACCTTTATTCAGATAAAATCCTAGGAGAACATCCTCTCGCAATGTGGTCGTTGGATGACAACTCAGATTATGTTTCTTTGATTGCAGATTCTTTTAGAAATATAAATAGTTGGACAATTTCAAATGGAGCAAAAACTGCAGAATCTTTATCTATAACTGCACCATTTCCAGAAAGTTATATTACAAAAATAACTGGTTCAAGCACACCTGGAACAACCACAATAACATCAAATACAACATTTTCATCAGATGCAGATGGTTTCACAGTTGGATTTTATATTCAGACTACTGTAGACGTTACAATTGGGGTTAGACTCAATGGAGGAACATACAAAGAAATAACTGTTCTTGGAACTAAATATCCAACACTAACATGGATTCCAGTATCTTTTACAATTTTTAGTCAAGCAACAAGTAATAGTCTTCAGATTAAATTTGTTTACGCATCTGTAAGTCCAGACTTTTTTATAAATGGATTAACTGTTGGCAAGGAATCAGAGCCTTTTAATGGTGAATCTTTTGGTCAGTCTTTGATTACACTACCAACAACAATATCTACAACACAGACTAAAGGAATAGAAGCCAAGTCATACGGAAATCAGAATGACAGTGCATATTACATTGGTAGTGGCAATAACCTATATGCTAAAAATGCTGGAATGTCTATGTCTTATGGCTCTGCTAATTCTGCAATAATTTATCCACACGGTACTAGTGGTCAACCATCTTTTATATTTCCTGGATTAGGATTTTTGAACGAAAGCGGAAGATATAAAGAACTAACTCTAGAAATGCTAATAAGAGTAAATGCCAATAACTTATCCCCGAAAAGAATTGTTGGACCCCTAGGCTCAGACGATGGAGTCTATGTAACAAAAGATTTTATAAGTTTAAAGGTTGGAGAGAACATTGGTTCGTTCTACCTTTCAGAACTTTACAGACCAATGCTTTTACAAGTAAAGATTGCAGAAAATTATGCGGTATTGAGTGTAGATGGAGATGACCTAATATCACTACCAATACAGACATCAACACTATCTCTACCAGCAATGCTAGATGGTTCATCAAAGAACCAAGACTGGCTTGGACTTTTTGCATACTCTGATGTTAGTTTTATAGAGGTAGACTCAATCGCCATCTATCCTTACAAAACCACAGGCGTTCTTTCTAAGATGAGATTGGCTTATGCCCAAGCAGTAGAAATTCCATTAGGAACAAATGTCAAATTTGGAGGAAGTTCAGTTCTTCTTGACTATGGTTTTTCAAATTATATTAATAACTATAATTATCCTAGTTTTCAGGCAAAGTGGGAACAGGCTTCTATAACGGACAACTTTGATGTAAGCAATACTCAAACGCTATCTACAAGAATGTATGCTACTCCAGAAACACAAACTTCTTTATACACTTCTAGTCTTTTGCTTAAAGACATATACGCAACCAACGTTGCTTCTGGAGATGCAGACACATTTATTAATTTAAAGCCTTCTACAGTTGTTTCTGGTTCTGGAAGGTCTTGGTCTACAAATCAGGGTTATGTCTATGTATCTTCATTTAACAAGAACGAACATCTTTCTTCATGTATCTATGGAATATTTAAATCTGTAGAATCTAGCGGAACAGAACAAATACTTATTCAAATAACTAATGAATCTAATCAGGATTATTTAAGAATATCCCTTACAAACACAACGGTATCATATAAAATAAAATATAATGGAACAGAAGCAACAATAACAACAAAGTCAATAACACAGGGCACAAGATTTGCTGTAGGAATTGACATAAAATCTTTATCAACAGCAAATCCAGATGTTCTGTCTTTTTTGAGCAATGTTAATAATTTAAACATTTATGTTGGAGGAAATAGCATAACAGCAAATACTTTCAGTGGAAACATCTACAAGGTTGGACTTTGCTCTGCTAGAAACTTTGCAGACATAGCAAACCTATTTGCTTCTGGTGTAATTAATAGTGGTTCGTCACACTCAACACTAATGCCAAAAACAGCAACATACACAGTGCTTGCAGTAAATGCGTATGGCAAAATAATTTTAGACATTGCCACAAATTCATACTGGCAAGACTATATTCCTTTAAGCAAGTTGACCAGGACAATTGATATTTCGGAAGATGAGCCTAAAGAAGAGTTAGACTTTATTCAAATAAACATAGATTATCCAGAAACAAGAACCTTTGATACTGGAAACTTTGATACAAGCAATTCTGAACTAAAATCACACATTACATTCCAACGACTTGACTCTGGGTCAATCAAAAGTTCTTCAGAGTTCTCAACAACTGTATTAGCAAGCCAGGACAGGCTCATTGATGCAAGTACTCCAGATGAAGACGCTAAGTACGAATTTGTAAATGGCATGGTTGTTTATCCACCAAGACCAGAGATTACAGAATTAGACTGGGACAAGTGGGCAATTGTTATTCATATAGAGTTGGACAATGGCTCTAGCAATTTAACTCCATATAAAATCAAACATTTGCAGGTAGGTGCAAAAACGCTAGAAGCAACTGAAATCAATGCTATAGGAACTAGACACGGAACAAATCTATATCCATATACGCAGACTAATGATATTTATGACTACAATGCAAAAAATCCACATATCGTATTTAAGCAATCTACCCCATATCTGTATCTGACAAGGCACTCTGGAGTAAGGGTATGCGGAGAACTTGCCTCCAATGTGGATAGAGGACTATATTTTGAAATAGGAAATAGCACACTAGATATAAGCATTAACGCCATGCAGATGTCAATTTTGGCAGACTTGGAGGAGTTCCCACCTGCAGAAACTCCAATAAAAATATTTGAAATAGAGTCAAAAAACGAAAGTATTTCTTTCTATTTAAAAACATTAAATTCTGCAAATACTAGAGGAATTATTTACACAGACTCAGAAGTTAACACCCCAATATATTACCTTAATGGAAAGATTGTAGCAAGCCCAGTCATTGAATTAGGAGAGTGGAATGTTTTGGGAATGTCATTCTTGAACTCGATAGACCTATCAGAGTCTGTGGGCAAAATAAAGATAACTTCCAACATTTTGCTTAATAACATTTCTACATTCGGTCTTGACCTAGAAAACAACTCTCAGAAGATATCTATTCTTACTTGGGATATTTTAAACGATGGCAACTGGAATGAATTAGGCACCTGGAGATACAAAAACATATCTGATTATTACAAGGTTTACGATAACGGTATTAAAGAAATTTATGCAGCCTACACTGGAACAAACAAAATATCAGTAGACACATCATCAAACGCTAAGAACATAGAGTTTAATGGATACAAATATATTGGATATATGGATATAGAGAAGAACGTAGTTAACATAGATATCGCATAATATGGTATACTAGTGGTTATGAATATAGATACCACAAAAGATATTGGTCAAGTCATGCCCAACCAAATTGGCAAAACAAGAGTTTCTGTTGTAGAGGAACCATTCTCAGATTACGGAATCTACGTTTGGCAGTTACGTTCTGGTAAAGTTTTGACAGATGACCACGGAAACGCTCTCAGCATCGACTCAATGAAGGGCGATGAATCAAGAATTACTCTACTTCGCAATGAAGCAAGATGGCTAGGATTTCCAGATGGTCAGCCATTGTTCTATGCCAATGTTCGCAAGGTATCCGATGAAGAGTATAGCGAGCAGATTGACCGCATGGCTCAGGGTTACATTCCATCCGAAACAGACCTCGGTGCACTCGTAGATGCTAAGAAGACACTAGACCTATATGGACGTGATGACTAGTGAATTATTATGAATATGCTAATACTCCTGCAAGATTAGATGAGGCTCAAGAGGCTGTAAACGAATTTGCTTCTATGGACCCTTTTACAAAGTCATGGGATGAAGTAAAGGGGCTTGCTGGTATGCAGACTAACTTTAAGCGTAGAAGTTCTAGAATGGCTAAGGCTTTAGGTGACGATGCTTATCTAGAATCTGCTGGTGCAATCCAAATGGGTACCAATGGTGCTCGTTCAAATGCCATTAATCCTGGTATAGTATTCCGCAATGCATACTCACTCTTTGACGTAATTACCCCACCATACAACCTTTACGAACTTGCAAACTATTACGACACCTCATTTGCTAACCACGCTGCAATTGACGCTAAGGTAGAAAACACTGTTGGTCTTGGCTACGATTTTATCGTATCTGACAAAACAAATCTTAAACTAGAAGCAGCCACAGCAGACCAGATGTCTCGTGCTAGAAATAGAATTGAAAGACTAAAAGTACAACTTAGAGATTGGATAGAAGGTCTAAACCAAGACGAGTCATTTTCCTCAGTTCTTGAAAAGGTGTTTACAGATGTTCACGCAATGGGTAATGGCTATATCGAAGTTGGTAGAACTACCACTGGAGAGATTGGCTACATTGGTCACATTCCTGCATCAACAATGCGTGTCCGTAGATTGCGTGATGGCTACGTTCAAATCATTTCAAACAAGGTTGTCTACTTCCGTAACTTTGGGGCAAAGAATGTAAACTACATTACCGAAGACCCAAGACCAAACGAGATTATTCACATTAAGGAATACTCTCCACTAAATACTTTCTATGGTGTTCCAGATGTTATGGCTGCTATGCCATCTCTATTAGGAGACATGCTGGCATCACAATATAACATTGATTACTTTAATAACAAGGCTGTGCCACGTTACATCGTAACTCTTAAGGGTGCTCAACTTACACAAGAAGCAGAAGACAAGTTGTTCCGCTTTCTGCAGACTGGTCTAAAGGGGCAGTCACACAGAACTCTTTACATTCCATTGCCAGGAGACTCAGACAGCAATAAGGTTGAATTTAAGATGGAGCCAATCGAAAATGGTATCCAAGAAGGTTCATTCTCAAAGTATCGTGACCAGAACCGTGACGATATTCTTGTTGCTCACCAAGTACCACTTTCAAAACTTGGTGGTAGCAGTTCTTCATCAATCGCTGATTCACTAGCACAGGATAGAACATTTAAAGAGCAGGTAGCAAGACCAGCACAACGTAATCTTGAAAAGATTCTTAATAAGATTATTCGTGAAAAGACAGATGTTCTAGAATTCAAGTTTAACGAACTCACACTTACAGATGAGTTGGCTCAGTCACAGATTCTTACCAACTATGTTAAAAACC